>Ga0209296_1000019_pt1 | contig 186609 bp, 182 predicted proteins | sample S_130206_EF_Meta_FD_187319 | JGI IMG/M metagenome (GOLD analysis project Ga0209296, IMG submission 187319) | Freshwater microbial communities from Lake Simoncouche, Canada to study carbon cycling - S_130206_EF_MetaG (SPAdes) (version 2) | ecosystem: Environmental > Aquatic > Freshwater > Lake ... | reverse complement strand
GAATTTTTAAGAGCTGCGGCTTGGTCAAGCGTTCGTCCTTTAACCCACTCGGTAACAAGAGAGGATGAGGCAATCGCACTTCCGCATCCGTATGTTTTGAACCTGGCATCTGTTATAATTCCATCTTCAACTTTGATTTGCAATTTCATCACGTCGCCACAAGCCGGTGCTCCCACCATGCCTGTGCCAATAGTATCGTCAATTTCAAACTTGCCCACATTGCGTGGATTTTCATAGTGATCAATTACTTTTTCTGAATAGGCCATGTGATATTCCTTCGCTGATTATAGCGTATTTACTGACTGCGGTCAACCGGAATGGTTATTTGTTCATTCCGCGTTGCATAGCGGATTTGGCTGAGGCGGCCACGATGTCTTGTGCTTTGTTTACAGGCATTTTAGGCGCCACGTTAGGAGCCGCACCTTTGTATTTGATTACTGTGGGATTTTGTGAATCCATTGGCTCTAGCACACTGTCCAAAGGAGGCTGACTCACAATGCTCACAATGTTTTTTTCACTAACAGGAAATCCCAAACTACGAGCAGCAGAAATAAATGCATCGGTGCTGATTTGTTTTTGTGCATTTTCATCATCTGCACGACCTGAAAGAAAATCCACTAGACCTTGCAGTTTGGCTGGATCTAGTGGCTTGGTGTTTTCGACTTCGTCGATTCTCATTATCTACGTGCTCGGCCCAGGGCTGCTTTAGGAGCAGGTGCACCTGTTTCAAGATCAGCACCCATTTCTGCACCAACATCGGCACCAACATCGGCACCCATTTCTGCACCCATTTCTGCACCTGGCATAGGAGCCGGAGCAGCACCTGGCATGCCACTAGCAGCCATGCTGGTGTCTAGTGCAGCAGGTTGTCCTGTGACCACACCCAGTGCTGTTTCCAGTTGTTGTTTGGCTCCTTGTAAGTTTTGCACAAGACCTTGCAATGCACCAGTGACATCACTGTTGAACTGTGTGGCTTGTTCCATGCCAATTTGATTGCGGATACTATCTACTAGAGCAGGCAGTTCTTTGAATTGCATCTCTGTGGTGTCTTCCAACATTGATTGCATCTTGTCTACCATGTCTTGTGCGGCCAACACCACTTGTGCTTGTTGAACTTCTGATTCTTTCAAGTAACGGTATGCTCTGCGCAAACGACTTTCAGCAGCCATCATTGCTTGACCGGCTACCATTTTTTGTTCGTCTGGAGTAAGAGTTTGTCCTGCTGCACTTTTCTTCAATGCCTGCGCCATCTTGGGATCTTTGACATCCACAGTGTTTTGACTTCCTGCTGGTGGAGGTGTGGTGGCAGTGCTGGTGCTAGGATTAGTGCTGGATGAAGTGGATGGAATTGGAACTTGTTCTTCTCGGATGCGACTGGTCAATGCTTGTTCCATCATCACAAGTTTCAAATATGCAGGGTTGCGCTCACTGGTGTGGCGGCTGGGACTACGCTGATGTTCAGCAATCACACCACGCACCCGTTTCAGCATGGCCTGTGCTTCGCGCACTGTGAGTTTGTTCACAGGCATCTTGGTTCCAAAGTAACTTTCAAATACTTGGGTTACTTGGCGGCTCTTTTTTGGTGTGGCCAGTTCGGTTAATTTCATTTGGCAAATCCTCTTAGTTGTAGATATTTAGCCGAATTTAAACATTTTTCAAGTTCTTGATCCAGCAGTGTTAAGTTTTCAATTTTAGGTGCAAGTTTGGTGCGCACCATTTCTCGGAATTCAGGTTTTGTGCTACGATCTGCTTGCCCGCGGCGGCAATAGATATCAGCAGTGAGTGTTTGTTTTCTGTTGTCTAATATGCGGATGTTTTGTGCTAATTTGTATTGTTGCAAGTGATCTGCCACACACCATGACATGGCAGTTTTTTTACTGCTGAATGTGCTCACAAGATCATCACTGTGATAATACACCGCAAACCCTGTTGACTGGGGCTTTACATGATAACGTCCAAACGCTACATATCCACCATGTTCATCGTCTATGATCAGTTCAGTGTACACACGTTTGAGTTCACGCTCGGCAAAGCGTTCTAATTTTTGATCACGGGTCATAGTGTCTTGATGTAATGAGTAGCCAGCCACCCCACAACGCCCAGCAACACACCAATGATGCCTATGCCCCAGGCAATGATTTGATCGTTGCGTTTTTCGCCCATTTTTCGCACAATGCCATGCACTTCAGTGACCATGTGTTTGACTTCGCCAACTTCTTGTTCCACTGTTTCTATTTTGAGTTCCAGCATGCGGTAACGCTCTGCACACAACTCAACGTGAGCTTCGAGACTTTTCTTTTCAATGTCAGTAGTATCAACCATGTTCAGGCTCCAATGGCGTATTTATGGCTGTGAACCAAATGTTCTGATTGGTGCCTTGAGCATGCAGTGTGGCAGTGATCGCTTCAGATTCATCCAGTCCTGTGACCATGGGCACAGCTTCACAGTCTGCCACAAGTCCTGCTAGATCATCACTGGCAATGTCACTGCTGAGAACGCCCTCTGCTTCTACTTCAAATTCAAAATACCAACCATCTTTGTGCTTGGTGGGTGGTACAACATTCATGGGCTGTGTTCTTAGACTGACAATTTGCAATAGGCTTTCCCAGTTGCGCTGTTGATTGCGACTGCGATTCCATTGGTCAGGCGTGTCAATCACCAGGCCTGTTTTGGTGGTAAAAGGCAACTGTTGTGGTCGGAGATGTCCTGTGACACCAGTGAAGGTACAGTCAAAAAGGGTGCGGCACAAGACTTTCATTATGTGCATATTTAACGCCAAAAAGAAACCCTGGATTTTTTACGTCCAGGGTTAGCGTTAATCTAAACTAGATTAAGTTGTTGTGAAGCTTGCAGTTGCGCTAACGTTGGCAGTTGGGATACCAATGTTCAAGCCACCTGTGGCGTTGGCTGTTTGAGCAGCGGTAACCAGGGTAGCTGTGGTGTAAGCGCCTGTTGGGTAGATAGCCAAGTTGATTGTACCAGCTGTTGCGCCGGCTTGATAGATAGCAATAGTACCATTTTGTTGAATTGCTGTCAACACACTGTTCAAGTAACCGTTGACGTTACCAGCATTGGTAAGAGCAGTGTTGGCTGTCAATGAGAAGAAGTCCAGTTTTGGACCTGCAACTTGTACTGGGCCTTGGGCCGCAACGTTGGCTGTTCCAGAGATTGAGCCGTTAGCAACGTCCAGTGCAAATACTGGTTGTGTAGTTCCAGATACTTTTGTAAATTGTGCCATGATAAATTTCCTTTAAAGTTAAGTGGTCACTATGGACCTGCTTTTATTTATACAAACGGTAAAAATTAGCCCTGTTGCGGATTGTTTTTGGCTTTGTTTCTAGCTGAAAAGTCAAATCTATTTACTGCTTTTCCGTAGCCTGCAGGAGTAGCAAACACCCAACCTTCGTTGCCAGGCACCTGTTGATCCAACTTGCCCAGTAAATCCAACTTGAGATCGTGCAACAATTCAAACAGCACAAATGCCGCTTGCAATGCAGCCCTGTTGGAAGTAGGGCTGTCAAGATACTGTTGTATATTGCTGTATTTTTGCGCAGTTTGGGTGCTCTGTAGCCATGCTTCAAATCCCGGAACCAAGTCGCTGAAATTGCCAGTGTAGGCTTGGTCGTTGGGATCAACACGTCGGTTGATGTAGTCCACTGCTAGTTTGGCAAAATCAGTTATTTTCATTGCACGTAATTCAGCTGGATTAAACAGCACATTGATGGCCGGACCGGCTTGTTGCAATACTTGTTTGATCATGGCAACATAAGTGTTTTCTTTTGCCACAGGCTTGGCATATATGGGCAGGATCAAAAACAGTCCAGGCACATCATTGAACTTCACACCGCTCAACGGTTGTTTTTCTGCCCCCGCATCTTCGTACATGGTGTGTACTGCTACGCCAACTTCACTGTTGAGAATTGATTTACCCAGTGTGCTGTCTGCAGGAATTCTATAAGTCACAGTGTTGGGTCTAAACACCAGCAACCCAGCAGACTGATAAACAACACCAGGCACAATCTCTTGTTCTGTTGCCGGCAAAGGTTTGTTGGTTTTGCCCCAGTACATCAAGTCGCCTTTGACATAGCCTCTGAAATTTTGAGGAGTGGCTGCTTCCAACAGCGGCCATACTGTTTGATAAGTGGGCAACAATGTTGCTACACGGTCGGCTTTGTTGCCCTTGGCGGCAGCATTGGCATCACGCTGTGAGAGATTGTTGGCAATGGCTCTGGTACTGGTAAACAATCCATCGTAGCCCACAGCACCAAATCCTGAATCATCTGTCAGCACAAACTCACCAGTCTCGGGCTTGCGGCCAAATACCACAGCAGGCTTGCCGTCCCATTTTACACTTGCTGTTTTTGAATCTTTGTTGAAAGCAGCCACAATGGCCAGGGCTTTGTTTACACCTGCTGTGCCTTCTCTAAACACATAATCTTCCAAGTGTTCAATGCCCTTGGCTCTGCCGCCCACACCCACTGCGGCTGCTTCGTAAATGGTGTAAGGGTTGGCATTGCCACGTTCTACCAATGGTTGCATGCCTTGATTCACAATTCTATCACGCAGGCGTGCCAGGAAATAAGTGTCAGTATCTTCTGTCACAGCGTCAGGTTGCGGCAGGCCTTCTTTGTTGAGGTAGTCACGGAAGTCTTTGATCTTGGCTTCCTTATCTTTGTCCCGGGACAAGGCGGCAAATATGGTTTCCACTGTGCTGAGGTTGTCTCTGGTGGCTCGGGGTCCTAAAATCATACGTGCTGCTTCATCAGGATCCATGGTCAACAATTCATTGCTGGTTCTACTGAACACACCATTGGGTCCCAGTTTGAGCCCATAGTGCTTGGCAATGCTTGACATCAACACAGCACGGTTCATGCCTTTGTAGGCCGAGCCTGCGCCTTGATTGTAGTAGAATGTGCCCCAGTCTAAATTGGGAAAGAACATGAAGTCTGTTTGCACATAGCCCAGATCAGGTCGTCCTTGTATGGGGGTGCGCAAGTGAACTTCACCGCCCTTTTTGATCCATTCAGCAGGCGGCAGTTTGTGACCCACAATCCACTGTGTCAGTTTGGCAGCCAATTGTTCTTTTGACACTTGATTGGCATCCACAGCAAGATCCATGTCGCCCGATGTAGGCGCCTTGCCTGTTGATCCTAACCAACGCTCACGTGGAAATTCTATACCGGTAAGTTGTTCAAGCCAGGCCACAGTGGCAGGTACATCGCTTTGATTGATGCGACCTGTAAGTGGCTTGCCTTCTGCATCTTTGAACACATTGCCGCCTTCTAATAGTGTGCGTAGGGTTTTCATGGATTTAATTTTTTAATTTCTGCATTAATAATTTTTACTAATTCGCCTTCGACTGGGTCTCGAGGATCTAATAGATGTCCATCTAATAGTACATCTCCCGACGGAGACCTAGTAATTGTTGGTTCTGAACTGGCTGGAGTTGGCATCATGCTCATGATCAATGAGTGTACGTTAGCGATCACCGGACTTCGGTAGTTTAATTTAGTGTTGCCAATTTTGAATTTTCCAGTAGGATCCAACATGATAATTGGCATTTTATTTGCGGCAACTGGCGCACGATTTTTAGCAGAGTTAAACTGCATCAATGACCGCATGTCATATGTGGCTTTGGAAAGATTTCGCCATTGCTGGAACTGTCCTTGCGGAGTAGATGGGGGTGAGTTATAATTCAGAATAGACTGAATGCTGCTTCGCAATTCAGATAATAAAATACTGGCTTCAGATTGAGATTTGTTATCTACATAACGAGGAAACTGAGAAAAATCATTACCTAGCTGATTGTCTAAAAAGTACCCATAAACACGATTCATAAAACTGTTTGATAGTCCTTGCTTAACTCTTGGAGGTAATGCGCCTGGTGATTTTGCACCTGTGGACTGCATGGCATTACTCAGACTCCGATTCCAGTTGGCTAACTCGTCGGCAGCCATTTGATCAATAAGTGGATCAGCGGCTGCCGCGGCTTTGGCTCTCATATCTCCGTAAGCACTAGACGAATTGCCCGGTCTGGTTAACCCAGCCTGGGCAAAATTGTAAGCATCTAATCTGTCGCCCAGTGCACCGATCACAGCACCAGGATTGATAGCTTCTTGTATGGATTTTTTGGCAGTGATTTCAAAGATCTGCATTGGTTCTCCTCACGGACCGTGAGAACTTGCTGGTGTCTCGTTGACGTATTGCATTCAGCAGTTTACGCTGAAGATTCTCTGCCTGGTCAGGCGAGAATTCAGCGTCAATTTGTTCCAGCAAACGAATGGCTGTTTCTATTAGGTTGCTGGCGCGAGTTTCGATGATGGCTCTGCGATCACGTTCAATGTACAAACTGTCCAGTTCTTCTAATATGCTTTTAGTTTTCTTTTGCATTTACTCAAGGGCCTTTGGATTATTTAGTGGAAACGTCATTGCAATAAATATCTAATACAAGGAACCAGTATGACTAGTCAAATCAATCCCAATGACATAAACGGCGAATACCCCGTGGCAGGTGTCAGTAATAACACGCAGGGCATGCGTGACAATTTTACCAACATCAAGACAAATTTTCAATATGCAGAGGACGAACTCAACGATCTGCAGTCAAAAGGTGTGTTCAAAGCTGCACTGACTGGCACTACCTTGGACAACAACATGGCCAACAATGTGATCTACAATGCACAGGTGCGTGGCATGTCAGGCACTGTGGTTACCATTGCAGCCACGTCAGGCACAGTAAACATAGACTGCAATGCTGGCCCTTATCAAACTGTTTCAATAACTGGCAATATTACTCTGGCATTCGGCGCTGCAACTTGGCCGCCTTCGGGCACATTTGGCATGATACGATTGCGAGTCACAGTGGATGCGGCTGGACGCACCATGACGTTGCCTGCCAGTGTGTCGCAGGGCACAAATACCATACAAGGACTGTTATCCAATGTGTTGACCTTTGCTACTGCTGGCACATTTGAATTTGGGTTTAGCACCATTGATGCCGGTACCACAATCGTCATGTATGATTTTACCAGACCCTTGGACTATTACACTGACACAGTGACCATTGCCAACACTGCTGTGAGTACCAATGCAGGCACAGGTGCGCTGATTGTGGCGGGTGGTGTGGGAGTTAGTGGCAATCTGTATGTGACTGGTGACATTGTGGGCAACATTGTGGTCTCCGGTTCTACATTTACAGGCAATGTCACTGCAGGCAACTTGCTAACTGGCGGGTTGGTTAGTGCCACGGGCAATGTCACTGGAGGTAACATACGTACAGGTGGTATAGTTAGTGCAACTGGAAACATCACCAGCGGCAATTTGCTTTCTACCACTTTGAGTTTGAGTGGCAACGTACTCAGTGCCATCAACACCACAGCCAACGTAACAACCACAGCCAACATTTCTGTGGGTAATGCATTGATAAACGGCATCACTGCCACAACAGGCAATGTTACTGGTGGTAACTTGCGCACCACTGGACAGATGTCAGCTTCTGGCAACGTAACTGGTGGCAATGTAAGCACTGGTGGGTTGATAACTGCCACAGGCAATGTCACAGGCGGCAATTTACTAGCCACGGCTAACGTCATAGTAACAGGCAACATAACTTCTGGAAATATAATTGTCACCAGTGCTAGTACAGCCGCTACTTATAGTGCCACAGGTAACGTCACCGGTGGCAACATCAACTCTGGTGCTCAAGTAGTAGCAACTGGCAACATCACCGGTGGTAACATACTGACCGGAGGATTGCTAAGTGTCACTGGCAACATTACCGGTGGCAATGTGTTGGGAGGTGCCAATGTAAATGCCGTTCTACATACTGGTACTACTATATCAGTCACCGCCAATATCACTGGTGGTAATATATTGAGCGGTGCTGTGGTATCTGCTGTGGGTGCAGCCACCATACTTTCTGGAACCGCTATTCCAGTCGGCGGCACAGCAGGTGCAGGTTACAAAATGTCTAGCACCGCTAATCTTGGCATATTCTTTGGTTCAGGTGCGCCTACATTAAATGCGGCACAAGGATCATTGTACATGCGCACAGACGGCAGCACAACTTCTACTAGACTGTATGTCAACACCAACGGCACCAACGGCTGGACTTCCGTGACTACAGCGTCTTAATCCACGTAGTCATAAAGCCGCATGCTTTTGCCAACTTGTATTTTTTGTGTAAATTCAAAATAAGGTTTTATAGTTGATTTCAATGATTCGGGCCAAGTGTCTACCACTGAATACACATGCCTAGTTAGAATTTGATCATATAAAAGATCTCGATTTTTTAATAGTCGAGACAAATGATCTTGTCTTAATTGTTTGGCCAAAGATAAATCTGCCAGGATATGCATGTTATTTTTCAATGCATAAAAGCACCGTTCTGACAATGTTGGCAAGAACTGATAACTGTGATCTATTATGTCGTCAAACGTGTCTAATCCCACTTGCTTGAGATAATCAGCATTGCCATACCCGCCAACAAAGATAGGAAAAGTCAACCCCATAATTGCAAACATAGTTTTTTCTGTAAAGATTGATGCTGTTAAATCACCTTGAGGTTCGCTTATCAAAGAAACTGCACTTTGATCAAACAACAACTCAAGATTATCTGTCCATTGGTTAACAATACAAGGCACCTCAGTTGGACTATAATTTTTATTGTGTTTAATACCTAAGGCAATGGGTTTTAATATTTTGTGACGAAATTCTTTCAACAAGTCAGTGTCAGACAAGTGCGATAATTGATCAAGCAAAGGCCGAATATTACATAATTTTTCATCAGTGTTTAAAACATAATCAAAACAATCAAATTCAAAATACTCCACCAACTTGATCAGTATGTACTTGTTTACATTTAAATTTTCATTCACAAAAAAATTGAAACAAAATTTTGTATTTGGTGTTCTTAGCAGTGTTGATTTATTGAGTTTTTCAAATTTTTCAAATGAGAATGCCAGTCCTCGTAAGGGCACAGAATAAATTTTTAAATTATCTATTTTTATGTCCCCAGCCTGATCCATTACAATGTAAGCAGGCTGACCGTATTTTTCTAACCAATGACACAATATTTTTGGTTCAATCATTCCTGGGACATAAAACACATCATCAGATAAAAACTTATCAATTTGTTCCAGTTTAGTGGTGTTTAAATTGACTCTCCAGGTTGAAACAATTCTGGTCATGTTGGATCAAAGGTATCTATGATAAAACTCAGCGACTTCAGGGAAAGTTTTTTTCCAATCTAATTTTCTAATTTGATCAAATCTTTCTATTTCTGCAATAATTGTTTTGATCACATCAGGATTTTCTTTCCAGTCTGGGCTAAGTGTATGAATCATTTTGGTGCCTGACAATGCATCCACGTATTCTTGAGTAATATTGTTTACATCAAGATAATCATGTATGGCCAGTTGGGTAGTATGATCCACAGGATCTCCTGCCCTATTGGTACTAAAATTATTTTTAACCCAATTTCCAACTTCGTCGAAGTAATACAAATTCAAACAACTGGTGCATTCTTGAACAAAAAACATTACATTGCTGGGCAGTTTTTCTTTTAAATTTAAAATGTTGTCTGTAACTTGATTCCAACTGGCTGGCCATCTTAGATATTCAAACTTATCCCCAATACCATCAATGCTGATCATGAGCTTGACTAATTTAAATTTTTCTATCAATTCATAATATTTTTCATCTATGGGTTGTGTGCCATTGGTTTGAAACCCCAATTCAAGTCTGTTTTTTGCGTCTGGTATTAGCTCTGCAAGTAGTTCAGCAGTCTTCCAATAGGTATTTCCCAGTAATGTTTCGCCCCCGCAAAATTGTATCATTTCTACATTGCTTAAATCCAACAATTTCAAGGTCTGGTGTATTTTTTTGAAATTGTTTTCATCATTGGCATACTCGCTTGGGATTATTACATTATTGATATCTCTGATTATTAAATTATTATCTTTAAGATGCTTTTGCCAAAATGTACTACTGTCTGGTCCACAAGTAGCACATGCTAAATTGCAACTACGGTCAAATAACAAATCTATTCTTTGAGGTCCAGAAAGATTTTTTTTAATACCAAATTTTTCAATCATTGAATGTCTAAAACTTTTTACTCCGACTTTTTCAAGGCGCTCACATTCCCAGCAGCCCGAATGCCATGTATTGTTGTTGTTTTGTTTGCGTATGTTTTCTAATTGGGAGTTGTTCCAGTCTATTAGCGCATCATCTGGAACCAGCAATTGATTTGTACTCAAACAACACTGATTATAAATTAGATTATTGTCGGCAGATTTTAAATTAATATTAAGCCCGCCATGTATCATTGGACAAAAAATATCGGTCATGTTGTTTTAATTTTACCCAACAGTTGTTTTAGTTTTGCACTTTGTACATCTGCTGTGATTTTTGGTCCTGAATCACCGCTGTCCCATGGTAGAGTGTCTGCACTTTCAGTAGGCTGGCTAACTTGACTGCGGGCTTTGATCGAGTCCATGATTGACGCGGATGGTTTCTTTGAATAATTGTCTCCATCTTCTCCGCCTTCGTCAGTAATGCGCATTGTTTCAATGTTATACTCCAAATCAATTTTTTGACCAACGCCGGTCGAGCTTCGAGACTTCATACACTGTATCTGATACTTGCCACGCTCTTTCATAGCACGACTTGTAAAGATACCAAACACATTATCTGCTGTGTTGATCTTTGAAATACCACCTGAAATATGGCTGTGATCAAATTCAATTTCTTCCACAGCCGATCGATTCAACTGTGAAGCAGTTACCATTAAGAATCCCAGTTCTTTGGCCAAGTTGCGCAGTTCTTCACTTACATACTTGTCTTTGACAAACAAGTCGTTGGGCGAAACTTTTGCACTCACAGGCATCAACAAGTCCAGGTAATCAATCATCACAAAGTCTACTTTTTTGCCTGTTTGGATTTGATATTCTTTCAAATAAGCACGTATGTCGTTGATGTTGCTTTGTGCTGGCAAGCCTTTGACTTGATAGTTGCCGGACTTCTTGGCTACCAGTTTGACTTTGAGTTCTGTAGTATCAATGTCTTTGCGAATGTCCTTGGTGCTCATATTGGTCAACATAGCATCTGTTCGCAAACTTGTGAGTTCTTCACTCAGTTCCAGTGTGATATACACACCACTCAAACCCTGTTGCAACCAGTTCAGCGCAATGTTCATCATCACAAGACTCTTGCCTGATCCTGAACCACCGGCAAAAATGTTGAGTTCACCGCGACTAAACCCACCATACAGCAATCGGTCCAGTTGTGGCCAGCCTGTGCTTACTTGTCCACCTGAATTGAAATACTTTTCAATACGACTTTTTGGATCAGCAAAATAGTCTGTGCCCATATCCTTGGTCAATGATATTTGCACAGCATCTTTGATCAGCTTTTCAACTGGTTCAAAGTCGCCTTTTTCTAGCATGTCTGCGGCTTTTAAGATAGCACGTTCCAGTTCTTGGCGCTTGGTAAACTGTTCAAACTCGCCCATGAACCAATCAAAGTGGCCTTCGTTTAGATCAGGTACCGCTTGTAATTTTATGCCTGTGGTGGCAGCAATCTGTGTACGGTCTGGCAAGGTCTTGTGTTTGTCTGAATGTTCTTTTATGAACTCGGCCGCGGCTCGCAAACTCTTGTCAAAGTTCTGGGGGTTGTAGATGTTCTGAACACGCACATAACTCTGTGCATCTTCCAACATCATTTCTAAAAATAATCTCTGAACGTCAGTGCTGTAATCTTTTAACAAGTGCTTTCTTCCTTAACTCAATTTTGATTCTACTGGTCTCTCTTGATTGCATTATAGTTAGTAAGGCTCCTAGTCTGCCCAACTTTATCACTGCATCGTTGACATCTTTGCAGCCCGCAGGCCAATCAGGTATGCTCACAGCCCAACCCAGTTCCAACGCACGATCAATTAGTGCGATACCTGCTGTGTCTTGATCTGGTACCACAATTATGTTACGTCCTAGACTGCGAATCAGTCTGACTTGTGCATCACTTATGGTGTTGTGCATCACTGCCACACCACCTATGCTGAGTGCATCAAATATGCCTTCTGTCACAATCACATGTTGCCAATCTGCTGGCTGTAAGTCTACGCCAAACACATAGCCTGGCTGACTGTCACTGATAAATTTAGGCTGCCGGTTGTCTAAGAATCTACAGGTGTATCCTACAATTTTGTCATTGTGTGTGAATGGTATGACCACGTGCGGTCGAACCCAATGAACGCCATCATTCTCTATCTGTACCATGGCAGGAAAGTCTTCGGGTACATGCCTACCACGCACGTATTCCCAATATGATTCATGCTCGGGCATTAACAATTCAGCATATGGTGGTAAGTCTCGTTCTTCAAATGTGATACCTGCTAGGGTATTCCATGTTTGTTGTCGATCTTGTATGATTCCGTGTATGCTTCGATGCCGTAGGCTTTCCAGATTCAGCATCTCTATTTCTACTTCTGGTACACCCATCCAGCCTAAGAGTTTTCGAGCCTTATAACTTACACTGCGTCCCAGTATAAAACTGGCTGTGTATGAGCAATTGAAACAGTGATAACTCCATCCTGCCTCAGTGGCTTTGAGTCCACCTCGTCCACGTCGATCCTGTGTTGATCCATTGTGTTGACAGCATACCGCATTGAAACTCAACCAACCGCTAGGTGTGGGTTTCTTTTTTGCAGGCAGATAACTCAGGATGTCAAGCATCTGTACAGTATAGCAGGGTTGGCGCTATAAAGCAACGATTAACGATAAAAGATATTGGTAACGTAGCCAGTGGTAATCAACACAGTTACAGCCTGTGCTTCAGTGCCGCCAAAGTTCAAAGGAAGGTATCCCGATCCGCCATTGGTCACAGTAATTGCACCAATGCCGCTTGGGCCTGTAAACGGCGCACCAATAGCAGTTGCACCAGCACCATTGCCCAGAATTTGAACACAAGGTGCGGCCATGTATCCTGTGCCAGCGTTGTTTACTGCAATACCAGTTACTACACCATTGACCACTGTGGCAGTTGCACTTGCCCCATAACCTTGGCTGTTGTTGATACCTAAACGCAGTAGTGGATGGAATCCCACAACATTCAAATAAAATGTACCAGTTTCGTCAAAGTATTCTGTGCTGGATGTGACGTCAACCCAAACAGCTTCATAATCTTGTGCGGCCTGTGCTTTGATAGTGCCTGTAAAATGCACTAGATCATACTTGATTGTGGTCAAACTGGCGCCAGTGGTATTGATATGACTTGAATAGTATTCGGTTAGATAATTGTTGCTCAACGGCTGTGGGTTCAGTGCCCAGTCTGGCCACGAACTTGGGCCTGCCTGCGGCCAGGAGTTTTTGCCATTTATAGTAGGAATTGTGACAGGTTGACTGGGCATGAACTCAGGCAACACTGAGTCCACAATGTTGCAGTCGGCTCTGGCACCAGCATTATCATCCGTGAATGCTGCCTGCACATAATTGCCTTGTGTGCGCTCAATGCTGTAACTGCCGGGTTGTGCCACTATTTCAATGGTATCTGCTGTGTCCAACACAACTTTGACTCGTCCCAAACTGGCGCTAAGTACAGTCATGTCTTTTTCAAGTAATAATTTATCACCAGTTTGGTTCAGCAATCTAAAGCGGAATGTGCTGCCTGTGATGTCCACAGGTTTTTGGTCTTGGTTGATAAATTCAAAGAGCAGAACGTTGTCTACACCTTTGTTGACAGTTAAAGTTTTTGCGTACACTGGGTCGTACCTCGCAGTAAAGTATTCACCACTGGTGTCAATCAATAATACCCGAATGATTTGTTGATATAAGTAAATGGTGGTTGAATACATAGGATCCTCAAAACGTATTTATGGGTAATAACATCTTTGAAAAACTGGCGGAAAAATACCCCTTTATAACTCTTTGCGTTTACGCCAGCAATGAGTATATCGGAGTAGTTCAAAACAGAGACGATGCTGTCACAACCATCTATGACTTTGGTGCTGTGCTTGTGCAAGATGACAAGCTGGAATTCTTAGAATTGGCCAACACCTGGTGGTGGGAAAGCAATAGAAGTATCCCCATCAACATATTCTTACGCAGAGACTGGGAAAAGTTCAAGTTCACTTTACGCACATTCAGCAACAAAGATCTTGAAATACTGCACGGGCCAGTTTGCAGTCTAATAGATATTAGCCGCAAAAAGAGCAAGCGCAAGTCAATTACACTTGTGCGCCGGCTTGATTGAGCAAGTTCATGTGCAGGGCCACCAAGGCTGCATAGCTCACAGCGTGTGACTTTTTAAATGTATACCCACGCGATTCATCCCCATCCCACACTGATTCAAACACTTCCGACCAAGGCTTCCGCTGTAAATGTGCTTTGCCTGGTCTAATGATTGATATAAAAGCAGCCATCCTGGGTATCGAGTCAGGTTGCATTGCCACCATCAAATCCACGTAGTTGCCCACGTGAACCAACTGAGAGGCCCAGGGTCTGTCGGTCCATAGTCTTGACCATGGAGGTGTTGCTGACAACATGGCTTCGTAGTGTGCAGGATCCTGGATCAACTGATACACACTCATGTTCAACAAGTCAATTTTAAAATAACCACGCTGTTCCGCAGTTTCATAGTCTATGGCTGCACAACCATGTTCTGGATCTTGGGGAATGTCTGTGATGTAGATACCAGAATTATGTCGCCGCGGCCGACCATCCACAACCTGTCTAGCAGGCGTATGACGGATCAGTTCTAATATCTTAGATCGATCCGGAACGTCGATGTCAATATCTGCGCTCATGTTCTACACAGCGCCACAACCATTTTCAATTGCTGTTCGGCTTCATGAACAGCACCCATGGCATCTGCCACAGCAGGATACTGTTCAGCCATGGCACGTGCTTCCTTTTCTTGTTCCATTTTGTCCAGTGCCCAGTCAATAGCTGTTTCGGCTGTGCCAGCGAGCCCCACAGTGGCCTGTGCCATAATAAATGTTTGCCAATTCTGCCCGTTATAAAATTCAATCTGCTGAGTGCTGGTGTTGAATCGTAGGTCACCCACACCCATCATGCCAGCACCAGTGTTGATGTAGTTGCTGGCACTGTTGCCACCACCCACCATGATGTGCTTGCCCATGCTCATTATTGATTTGATCATATTACCATCCTGCTTGTTTCAATATTAGTTTTGCGTATTCAGCATCTGCGGCATAGTCTGCAAACTTCTTTTGCCATATGTCTGAATCTATGTAAGGCCATATCATGGCCACTTGATCTGCTGTGAGTTCACCCAAGAACTTCTGCCCCGACTCTGAGTTGTATATAACCCAGGGACTGATGCGTCCTGTTGTGATAGCATGGCACATGGCGTGACTGCTGCCATACCGCAAACAATCATTGGGCGGTGCTGTGTGTTTTTCACTCCAGTCTATGCCAAACTCCACTGCTCGTGCCAAGGCATCTGCCACAGCTTCCACCTTCAAATAGTCCAACAAATACTCAGTGTAGATTTTATCCGATCCCCAGTTGTCAATTTTTTTGTTGTGCTTGAGCAACCACTCTGTGAACTGTCTGGGATTGATTGCCCGAGTGGCCACACAGTATCTACCAAACTTTACAAAGGCCCGGTAGTAAGGGCTGTCTGCAAAGTCATCAAATGTTTTGAGTCGGGCGGATCCTTGTGCAATCTCATAGAATCTCAAGTAAGATTGAAATCCCAGCTCAACACCACGCTCGGATCTTTCCGATCTGCGACGCTTGGGCTCACACAAATGCACCACAAGACTTTCTGCACGTCTGAATGTTTTCTTGCAGTAGCCGCAAGTGAGTTCACTTAGTGTCTCGGCCATGGTCTCGGATGTATTGATCAAGTTCTTTCTTTGTGGTCATTGCGGCCAGCATGGCTATTTCATCTTCTTTGTATGTGGGAAACAATTCTGCCAGTTGCTTTTTGATGGCACTTGCTCCTGCGCCTGTTTCTTTCTTCTTGGGCGAGATCCAGTTGTGTCTGGGTGTACCCATGTCAGGACTTATAGCAGTGGCACACAACCATTGCAGTTCAGGATGTCGATTGATGTTGAAAAAGTGTTTGTTCAGTCGTTCGTTGGTGGAGATCAAATAAAACTCTTGCATCTCTTTGGAACCTTCCACACAGCTTGCCCAGCGAATCATGAGATAGTTACTGAATTTTTTCTTTTCCTCATCTGTGAGATCACGATAGAAATGTCTGTTTTTGCGATCCAGTTGTCGCATCTCATTCACAATGTTTAGTTTATCGCTCACTTGTCTACTTTGATTAGTTTGTATATTACTATAGCACGTTCTAGGGCGTCTTGTAAAGCAGGCGTGGTTTTAGCCAGTCGCCGTATGTCGCCCCACATTTTATCTTCCTGCAGACGGTCAAACAATCTATCTCCATCTGATGTTTGTTTGGTATAATCAATTTGGTGTCCAGTCACAGGATCGTATCCGTAACCCATGAGTTGTCTGGTACTGGGATCAGCGCCCCATTCACGTGCGTACACTTCGTTGCCCACACGTTCGTAAATGTAGGTGGCGCCGGGCTTAAGAGTTCCCATACTTGTAGCCATATTGATTGTGTGCCCAGCGAAGGAATCTTTCTAAGCCCGCCTGATCTTCTGGATAACTTTCCAAATAGATCTTGGCCAAACGATTGATTATTTCAAAAATTTGAGGTTCGGTATATGCCATGTTACCAAGCCTTGTTGTAGTCTACTATTTCACAGTTGCGACTGATGTCTTTCACAAAGTACACACAGTCTGGATCTGGATCATCATTCAATGGTACGGACAACAACTGGCCATTCTTTAGTTTGGGTGCATACCACGATACTTCATGATACACGTCTAAAATTTCAATATCCGGGAATGACGGACGGAAACTTGTGAGTGGGTTGAACTGAAACACTCGGAATCCACGATCGTTGATTGATGTAAGGGGCAATACTTCCAAGTCACCTACTTCGGGTTCACCAATGAGTATTTGCCAGTCCATGGGCATCTTGATGGTGTTCTCACCAATGCGTAGTACCAGTGCAGGGGCATTAAAACTTTCCAAAAAGATCAAGGGAATAAAAAGATAGTCTGGCTCTTGTGGGTTGCTGTTGTCTAATATGGCAAACCGCATGTCATCTACTTCTTCGGGCAAATGATCTAGGTCGTAATGAATATTGTCTAAGGTTAAAATTCGCATGTTGTTATAATATACTGTTGTGTGACAAAAGTCAACCTAACTTCATCCAATCCAGTTTCTCTTGTGTGAAAGGATAGTTGGCTTCTCGGTAGAACTGTTTGCGCTTGGTCAAGTGACGTTTGGCAAACTTACAAGTGCTTGTCACGTCCCAGATTTGAACATGGTCTTTGTCTTCTGCTTTGCGTATGCCACGACCAATCGACTGAATCACCCGCACAAAACTCTTACCAGGCTCGACAAGCACCAGATTAAAAATCCTAGGAATATTAATACCCACGGCAGCAACGCCATAAGTTGCTACAATGATTTTATCAACTGCATCTGCCACTTCATCATATTCTGCTTGTCTCTTTGTTCCTTTTGTGGCACCTGAAACAAATACTGCTTTGTCCCCTAGCCTTGCAACCAGTTGCCTACCGCACTCGGTACGGTCCACCAGCACCAAGGTGTTGCCTGTTTCATTCACTTGCCGCACAAGGTCCGCCATGGTGTCCAGTCGGCCAGACTCTTCTAGCAAATATTTGAGCTCACTTTGATAGTCTTTGTATTCCACATGATCAATCAACTGCACAATGTTCACATGACAGTTGGCTAACACACCTTGTTGTTGTAGTTCACTAGCACTGAGTCGACCAATTACAGGACCAAGACTCACAAGTAATGCTTGACTTTCAAACTTCTCTTTGGGCACAGTTCCTGTCAATCCCCAGCGAATTGGCACCCTGGCCATGACACCTGTCAACAAGGTTTTCAGTGCATCTGCCTTGGCCATGTGTACTTCGTCTACAATCACGCACACCACATCTTCCAAAAACTCACCAATGGTGCAGTCGCCTACTCCGGCTTTGGTGTTCTTCAACAAGTTGTTTAGGCTCTGCCATGTGCATATGGTATGTTGACGGCCGTATTCTTTACGATCACCAAAGTACACACCAACATCTTGTTGCATGTTGATATAGTCAGCTTCGGTCTGCGTCACAAGGCTTTTGTTGGGTACAATAACAATGCTACGGCCATATGGTGTGACAGCATTGCTTAGTGCCGCTGTCATTATGGTCTTACCTGCACCTGTGGCCACTTCCTGTATGCATTGTGGATTGGCCAGGAAGTTGTTGATGATCTCCACTTGATAGTCACGCAACATAATGGGCTCGCCTGCGGCCGGATGTGTTTTGGGCCACTTCACGTGTGCAAAACTTGTTTCTGACACCTGCTCAAAGTTGAATGTGTTTGAATAGTCGCGCTGATCATCCAATTCAACGTCATAGTCAAGCCGTTCAAGTATGGGCATGATCTCTGGCAACAAGTTTACATAAGTTGATCCGCCTAGTTGGAAGTATGCTACCTTGCCGTCCCACCGTCCCAGTCGTACTGCTGGCAAATAACGTGCGGCAGGGTTTTCATATTTGAAAGCATTGACTAAAGCCTTGCGGGCATCCAAGTCCAGGCCTTCAATCTTGATGTTTACTTCATCACGTATTTGTATGGTGCATTGTTTCATGTGTATTGGGCCAGGTCGGGGAAAGTGTTTTTAAAATCTAAATTTCTATATTGGTCGTGCCGTTGTACAAACTGTTTGAATTGTTCAAACAAATTGCTGTCATCTGTGTTCTGCATTAGATTTGCCCAGGTGCGCACATCTTCAATTATACTTGATTGCAATTTATTTACAATAACCAACTTGGCCGGTTCATACCAAACTGAAGGTCTTAGCAAAGCAGGAGTATGTACTTTGCCCATCCAAGGTCTAGGCAGTCCTTTTTGCTGACACCATACTACAAATTCTTCTATATAAAATACATTGAATGCACTCACAGCATGCGCAACACTGAGTTTGATGTTTGATTCTTGTTGTTGTAATTGGAGATATTGATCTGCATGGTTGTTTAACGTATTCCAGTCTGCTGGATATCTTAGATATTCGTATCGATTGCCTATGCCATCAATACTCAACTGCAAATCAATTTCAGCAAAATTCTTCCATCTATCTAACCAATCAGCATCAGGAAAAATTGTAGCATTGGTGGTATAATGAATAGAAATATTCTTTGCTTGCCCTGTTTGTATATAATGATCTAACAATGCTTGATGTTGTTCTATATTGGACAACATAGGTTCGCCGCCATGCATGTCTATGTGTATCAAGTTAGGAGCAATGCTGGTGATATTGTTGATTAAATCTTTCCGAACACTTTCAATGTTTTGAACTTGTATGCCATACACATCTTTGTATTCTTTGATCCATTTACTGGATGCAGCCGGACCGCAAATGATACACTTTAAATTGCAAGTATTGCCCAACGCCAAACTCACAGTCAATAAATCATCGCTGCCAAGGTCATAGTTGTTGTAGTGGTGTTGCCATCTAGTGTAATCCAGTTGACGTTTGCTTTCAATGCCACTTTGTTCTTCAATTTGACAACGTTCGCAGCCTGTGGGCCACACACCTGTTTGAAATTGCTGTTTGACTGTGGACAACATTGCACTTTGCCTGTAGTCATCTATGTTATGGTGCTGTATATTAAAGGTCTGAGGATACTCACGACTTTCAAATTTACAACACGGCAATATCTCTCCAGTGGGGAGTATCTCTAAATTGGTCCAGGGTGCGTGACAAAATGTCATAGTTGTAATTGTAGCCAGGTGTTGTAAAAGTTTGTGTTGGCGTTTTCTAATATGGGATTCTGTAGTGCAGTACCTGCACGTATGGATTCCAATGTTACAATCTTGTTGGTATGTTGCACAATAAGATCGGAAAAATCCAACATCATTTGTGCATAGTCTTCTACTGTGTCAGCACCACAGGCCACAAACATTTCTGTCCACACATGCGGTCGATGTAAATCTTTAAAACGTTGGGCTGCCCATAATGCCACTGCCCAATCATGCACAGTAACGCCTATGAACTCGTGCTGTCTAAGCGCATGATATGCCAAATCATGGCTTGGGATGGATTGATATTTAGTGGCCATTTCCACAAGGTATTGATCCTTGTCGATATTGTTAGCAAACTCATGCGGTTTTTTAAGCCGTGAACGATCAGCGTCAATCATCACAGTATTGCCTCGATAATATGCGCCTGTGTTGTCAAACAATGCTGTAATCACATCACCACAGGTGCCTCCCGTATAACAGATTATGTTCATGGTTCCACTCTCCAAGGGACTCCTTTGTACACGAACCAGAACTTCAAGTTGCCGTTTGTGGTATCTGGGTTCTCAAATTGATCATAATAGCCATGCTGATCTGGCACTTTGCGATCAAAGCCAATGCTGTGCCACACCAACTTTAAACCTATACTTTCAAGACCTTGTGCCCAGGTCAAGAACACTGATTCCATATCTGTGGTCAATCGATTGATGTGTATTTGTGTGTCTCTAAAACTGTAAAACACTCTGCACCCTGGATTCATAACACCACAGTAATGTTCAAGATGCGCAGTCAATCCATCTACTGTGACCCAATGGTCTGCACGATTGTTTACCACTGCAAAGTTATCTGCTCGCCAAGGCAAATCCTTTAACTGCTCACGAGTGCATACATGCACTGAGGAATAAAATGTTTTGACCACAGGATGCATTTCTACCGACTCTATTTCAGGCCAAATGTCTTTCAAGTAGTATCCGGCACTGGCAAAGAACACTGTGCGGCCAGGCTGGCAGTTGCGTAGTATAGCATAATCATACTGATCAATCAAAGCCTGGTCAGGATTCTTTCTGTTCCACAACCAGTATTGATGTTTGAGTCTACCCAGTCTGTATCTAATGTACTGCGTTTTCCAATCTGTTTTGATAGGCTGCTGATCAAAGAACTCAACTAGTTTGGTCATTGAGTTTCCTGATAAAATAGTGTCGATCTGGCACTGCCCAAGAGAACTGCTGGCCAGTGTCTAAATAGTTCAAACTCAAATCAACAACATCCACGCCGGGCAAACTGTTTTTCAACCACTGTGTTATGGCCAAGGTAAACTCGCTGTCCAATGCAGTGTCATGATAACTGTTGTCTATGTTGATGTAGTGTCTGTTCAAGCACAAGTACAATGCCGGGCACTGCTCTAAATGCCATTGTATCTTTTCAATGATAGCGGTACAAGGATATCTGCTGAACTTTTGATCTGTTATCACCACAAGGTCAGCTATGGCACTGTGCTCTACTCTAGGCAAATCTCCAAACACATCTGTGTCTGTTTTGAAACGTATTTGTCGGTAGCCATTGAGTGTTATGAAGTCACGTATTTGACGTTCGCGCCGTAGTTCAACTGGCTCTGTAAAAAAGTTTCTTTGCAATCGGTTAAAGATGCTGGACCATTTATACAGTGCTTGAGACGGCTGAACTACAATTTGCTTTTTCGGAGGTGCGAAGTGCATATTGTATATAGTAACACATCTGCAAACGCAAGTCAAAAAAACAGGGACCGAAGTCCCTGTGTAAAAACCCGGGGCGGAGCCAACCAATCCCCGGGGTAAAATTATTATTCAGACATCAAAATCAAAAATGCCAATATCAATGCCAACACAGGATGGCCTACAAACACTAACAGTAGCACAGCAAGCCAGGCCATGTTAGGCACTCTTCATACATGTAGTCTCTGCAAGACGCTTCCAGTTGCCTGCGAAACTCTTGCGCAAGTCTGCAATCTTCAATGCCATACGCAAACTCATCTCACGCAAACGGTTCTGATTTGCTTCCATGAACTCAATGATCTCGTCTTGAGCACACTCTTCAAAATCATAGTCTGCAAACAACACGCCGTCTTTGGCAATCTGCTTGATACGCAACACTTTGTCACGCATGGTGTCAAGTGTCAAGTCCAAGTAGTGACAGCGTGATTGCAATGCATCCAAGTGATCACGCAATTTTTGCGATTTCATTTGATCGAACTTCAAGTTGGTAATAAAGATCACCGAGCCTTTGAACTCGAAACGATCTGGGATGCCTTCACGACGAAGAGTTGAGGATTCTGACAACCATGAAATGGTACGCTTCTTGCCGGAGTCCAATGCGCCCTTCAGCAAGTTCAATGCCACGTCATCAAGCAGAATGCTGTCACAGTCATCAAACACCAACACACAATTGTCATCGGAATATTTGTACAGGGCTTGATACAAGCCAATGGGTGTTGCTGAACCTTTGACAACTTCGGCACGGAGACGCTTGCCTGCCAATTTGTCAAACAGTGTGGCTTTTTCAATCTCTTGTTCAACACCAAAAGATTTACCAACGCCAGGAGGGCCGCTGACAATCATAGCACGAATGTCACCATTGACACAGGCCTTTGTCATCTCATGCAAGATGTCAAAACGCTCACGAATACGTGTCATAATTTGTTCTTCTGTCTCTGCCTCTACTGGGGGCTTGGCAAACGCCACTGTATTTTCTTTGCTCACTGCATCTCCATTGACATACTCGATGTCGCTAATGTTGTTGACTTTGATACGGATGGTGTCGGGGCAGTTGGGAAATGCACCGTTGTTTTCTACTGTCACGAAGTTACCTTTGGCACCAGACTGAAAGCCTGACACAAGATTGAAAGCGATGTTGCGCACGGGTTTGTTACGATACACACCTTTAATTACACGAATTGCACTCATTGTTGGCTCCTTTGAAATGCGGTTGTTTACTGTTTATGTCTCTATTATAGCAAATATTGAATTAATGGTCAAGTACTACCAAAGTATTACTTTTTGAATTGTTCAAAGAAACGGGTATTTATTTCGTCCATTTCCGCCTGCTCCACATAGAAATCAGTGGCAGGATCGTAGTACTGGCCCTGTTTGTTGTCATAATACAACACACGACCTGAGAAGTTGAACGGGCCTTCCAGTCCCTTGCGAGGGCCGTATTTGTCACGCATCATGTCCACAGTGTCAACTACACGATATCCCATTGCTGGCTCCTTTTTGCTTTGTATGCCACTAGTATAACAAAAAGGGAATTTCTGGTCAAGTACTACCTAAGTATTACCTAGCACCAGTTGTTTGCAATTACAGGATCGCTGGTACATTCATGCGGCTTGGGACGGCCATGAAATACCAATATACTTGTTTCGCCACCAATGTAGGCATTTGCCCCAGCACCTGGTGCATTGGGTTTTCTTGTGGCAAAATTATATCCGCCATCACTCACTTGCCAGCGCCAACTTTGTAAATGGTGCTGATCAAAGTGTCTGCGTTGATTGGGATCAATTACCACTCCCAAGTAATCTTGGTCGCCGGGGTATTTTACAACTGTTCTGTTGATATCCAATTGATCAAAGTCGTGCCACACATGTGCATACCGGGCAACATTCCACCACATCACACTGCTATTCATTCCTGAATATGTTTTGCGTTGAAGATATCTAAAGTCTCTAATGGTCCAAAAGCATTCTGTACTCAATGCTGGAATCCAACTCAAATCATTTATGATCACACAATCAAGATCAAAGTACAACAAGTTGCCTGAGTGATGCTCAGGATTGAACAACTGCATCTTGTACCACCATTCACGCTTGGGTCCCGAAATACCCGGCCATTCTTTCACCACATGCTTGATCATGTGTGGTGGCACTGGCCTATCTGCTTCAGTATAAACATGAAAACGTATACCATCAGGTAAATGACGTGACAACATGTTGTATAGTTTTTCCACGTACACCCAGTCGTAACCAGTGCCATGGATCACACATGCACAATCAGTCATGCTGTCAGTGCGGGCTCGATTCTTTTTAGCCATAGTCCTTCTCGTAGTTCTTGCACAGTGTATTCAGTGTGGCATATCTTTGCTAACCACAGTTCTCTGTCTACTTCATAGGGTTGTTCAATGTCAGGCATACCCACTGCCACAGGATATGCCAGGCTGCTGTGTGCCACAATGGGTCTGCACCCTGCAATGCCTGCTTGTATACCCGGTCCCGAATTGTGATTGACTACAGCATGACAGTTAAAGTGCATGTCAAAACTGTCGTAAGTGTTGACCACAGGACGTGCAACTTCCATTGTGACGTTTTTGGGCAGGTATGGCATGCGTAATGGTGAGCGAGGGTGCGCACGTATACGTATGGGACGATCAGTTGAGTTGCGTAGTTGTTGAATTTGCATCAATACCCAGTCTTCCATGCTGCCAAGCCCGTCCACTTGCAGACTGTTTCGATGTTGTGCAGCAATAATGATTTCAGGACCTGGGTTTAGCTGGGTGGCTAGACTTATTTGCAATTGTCTAGGACGACCCAGATCCAAATCGTGTTCATGACCGTAATAGCCATCCCGAGTGATGTGGTTCACTGCCAATTTCCAAGTTTGCCCACGATACAGCGCACCAATGTCTATCACAATCACCGGCTTGTTTTGACTGCGGTAGTGTTCATACACTCCTTGATTGGGGCGCATTCTACCATGCCACAGCACTGACCAAATCACTGCCGCATCTGCAGTCATGGAGTTCTCTTGTGTTTGTATGCCCGAGGCCTGACAACAATCCAAAAATGCACTCATTACAGGCTTGCTGTTTAGCGCACATTGGGCAGGAAAATAGGCTATGGTTTTGATCACTGTAAATACGTCTATGAAATACACTGTAGTTACCACTTTTAACGCCGAAGGTTATAAGACTTATGGTCGGCGAATGATTCAAACATTTTTGGCCACATGGCCCAAAGATATCCTGCTCCGAGTGTACGCCGAGGGCTGTGTAGTAACTGAAACTGCGCCCAACTTGCAAGTGCTGGATCTGGAAGGGGTTAGTGCAGACCTTGTGACATTTAAGAACAAATGGCGCAACGTGCCCAAGGCCAATGGGGACATTGGTCCAGGCAGTGAACGCAAAGCATTCAAATGGCAAGCAGTGCGTTTTGCTCACAAAGTGTATGCCATATTTCATGCTGCCCGGCATGCCACTACAGATTGGCTAATTTGGATGGATGCCGACATGGTGTGCCACAGCCCAATCACTGTACCGCGTATTGCACAATTCTTTCCAGATGATCGAGAACTGTGTTATGCAGGTCGTAGCAACAAGTTCTCTGAATGTGGCTTGTACGGCATGAACTTGCGGCGTGACCCCATACAAAAGTTCTTGGCAGAGTTCCAACGTATGTATGACGATGCCGAAAACGGTATATTCCGACTGTCAGAATGGCATGACAGTTATGTGTTCGATGATGTTAAGAATCGTAGCGGACTAGCAGAACTAAACTGGTCAGCCGGCCTGATCAACGGCGAAGGTCATCCGCTGATCAACTGTGAATGGGGTGCATACATTGACCATCTCAAAGGCAAACGCAAGGGCGATGGCCGTAGCAAACTCAAAGACCTTGTGGTCCGACGCACTGAAAAATACTGGCAATGATATTTTTAAGCAAGAATGGCGATGACGAATACATTGACATGTATGCACATGGGCTTGGGCTTGAGAGTACGCCCCTGGAATCTTGGCGTTATGAGGACAGCGACGAGCCACTCATGCTACGTGGCATAATGAAGCACAAGATCATCAAACAGTGCTGGGCAGATAAAAGACCATTTAGATACATGGATTCGGGATACTTGGGCAATCGTCCTGGTTTTAAAAATCCTCACGGTTGGAAACATTGGCACAGGATTGTGCCCAACAATCTACAACATGATCAAGTTATTCCACGACCCAGTGATCGTTGGAATCAACTGGGATTAGAGGCAGCCAATCGCCGTGGTGGCAGTCAAATATTAATTGTGGCACCTGATGAAAAGCCTTGCAAGTTTTACGACATAGAACTAGACACTTGGTTGGCGGAGACTGTGGCCACTATCCAACAACACACTGATCGTCCCATTGTCGTACGTGAACGCAATCGGAGTCGCACTGATAGAAAAACAAATCGTGTGGAGCGAGCCTTGGATGATGTGCATGCTGTTGTAACGTTCAACTCAATAGCAGGCACAGAAGCCATCCTAGCAGGTGTGCCCGTGTTTGCCATGGCACCATCAAATGCTGCCAGACCAGTAAGCAACACAGACTTGGCTTGCATAGACAAACCTTGGTTTCCAGATCGAGATCAGGTGTTGGCCTGGGCATATCATTTGGCTTATGGTCAGTTTCATATAGATGAATTCAAGAACGGTCGAGCAGAAAAGATACTTAGAGCAACAGAGGAAATGCTGTATGGGCAGTAGACCACTGTTGTCAGTAGATCAAACACATCGCCACAGCAGTAGATTAGGTTTTTTTCAGCCACTACTGATGGGTAAAAAAGTTTTGCATGTGGGATTTGTGGATTGGCCAAAAAAGATTTCAGCAGATAAAACTCTGCATCTTGTGATAGCGCCTTGGTGTGCTAGATTGGATGGTATAGATGCCAATATTGAACCAGCAGAAAAATTACGTGTGCCCAATGGTGATATTTTTTCGGATTGGGATCAGGTTCCCAATGACTATGATGTGATTTTGGTACCAGAAGTGATTGAACATGTGAGCAATGTGGCTGATTTTTTTGCCACATTAAATAACTACACTGGTACTTTGATTGTTACTGCACCGGATGCATACTTGTTGCAAAAGAATTTTGAAGAAACTGCTGATGGATTTAGTGAACTGGTGCATGCTGATCACAACTGTTGGTACAGCCCATATACCTTGAAGAATACCATCAATAAATTTAGCAACAAAAAAGTTTCCAGTTTGTATTGGTTAGATAACTCCAGCATTGCAGCCATTTGTGTTTGAACATACTATGAAATCGTTTATAATTAGATTGAAACACAATAAAATTTCTGAACAACAGGCCCAGGACTGTGTGGAACAAGCCCGAACATTCAACATAGATGTTGAATATTTTGATGCTGTGAATGGCCTTGAACATCAAACACATTGCGAAAAGTTAAACATACGGCCGTTGAAATTTTTTAAAAAAGGCCTGCCAGGAGTGTATGGCTGTTTGTTGAGCCATTACTATCTTTGGTCAAAATGCGTAGAACTAAATGAACCCATAATAATACTGGAACATGATGGTTACTTTATTAGGCCATTGCCCGATGATATTTTAGATAGATTTCAAGACATTTTGAAATTAGATTCATTGAATCCTTACGATCTAGAGTACTCAAAAATCATAGAAGATTCATTCCATGATGATTGTGGCCTAGAGATAACTGAAATCAACCACAATGAAAAATTACACAATGACGCTGGCTTTTATTCCTGGGGATCTTATGCATACATCATCAAGCCCCATGCCGCAAAAAACATAATTGACTGGATTGCTGACCGTGGATTTTTGCCATCAGATCATCAATTGGGCACACGGGTAGCATGTATAGAAACTTGCTGGCCAACCATGGCAAGATTGCATCCATTCTATGCTGTAGACGATAACATTCACGCAATGTCACTGACTAGAAATACAAAATTTTTGTCAAATCAACAATAAACAAGGAGATATCAAATGTATGAATACCAAGGGTGGTGGTTTCCAGATGCCGAATCACATTTTCCAAAGATGCTGAAAAAAAGCATAGACAAAGGTGGACCTGCTGAATATCAATATCAAGTAAGGGACCGTAGTATGACCTATGTCAAACAACGTGGTGTTGCCTTGGACATTGGCGCCAACGTGGGCTTGTGGAGTCGTAGCCTTTGCAAGAACTTCCGCACAGTACTGGCATTTGAACCTGTGGCCATGTTCCGCGAGTGCTTGATTCGAAATGTTGCTGCTGACAACCTGCAGGTCAAAGACTTTGCATTAGGGGACCAGCGCACAACTGCCACCATGATCATTACAGAAGGCAATACCGGCCACACCCACATCGATCCTGCTACACTAGGGCAAGGAGATACCGAAGTATACCGACTGGATGATCTAGACTTAGACACAGTAGACTATATCAAAATGGACTGCGAAGGCTACGAGTATCGTATCTTGCAAGGTGCCGAAGCAACTATCAAAAGATGTCGTCCTGTTGTGGTGGTAGAGCAAAAGCCTCACGATGCCTACAGTGATCAGTATGCTCAACATGCTGCCATCGAACTCATGCGGTCATGGGGTATGATACGTCTGGATCAAGTCAAAGACGACTGGATCATGGGGTGGAAATAAAATACGCATGGTCACCAGCAGTCAAAGGTGACCATGAAAGATGGACCTTGGAACCTTGGCGGCTTAAAGGACTAAAAATATTTGATTTGATCGAAGACATTCCTGAAGATCATATATTGGTAGTGAGCCATTTTGCACCTTGGTGGAGTCCACTCAAAGAGTGGATTGAGGCTGGTCGTCCTTGGATTGAAATTGATTTTGGTTACTGGGGAGAAGACATTCCCAGGCGTAATACTCGTAGAGTTACCTATTGTGGGCATCATAATATGAACATGCGCATACGTCCTTGGCCAAGAACACAGTTGTTTCAAAAACCTGAGCAGCAAGAGTGGAAACACACACCTGGAGAATATGTGCTAGTACCCATGCCTGTCAACGAAATATTGATTCAGCGTCGAGGTATCACATTGGTGCAATGGTGTGATGAAATTGCACAAGAAATTAAAAAATACTGGGACGGTCCTATCATGTGGCGTAAAAAGGCTGGGGACAAATCGTTAAGATTTCAAAATTTTCAAAATCAAATGACTCGAGCACATGCCGTGGTTGGAGAACGCACTATGGCCTGTGCAGAGGCAGTGTTGTCGGGTGTGCCCGCATACACCGTAGACTTGTCAATTACTACCTTGCTCATGGGAGGGTTGGAAAATTTGTTTGACAGACAATACCCGGATAGAACAGACTGGTGGGATCATGTTTGTTGGAGTCAGTTTCATATCTGGGAATTTACTGATTGTACAGAATCTGTGGCCGACTTGGTTGAAGCTTATCAGATTTACAAGTAAGGCAAAAACTTTTGATAGACACGCCCTGCACGGGCATCCGCGTCGCTCCAGTGTGCGGCTGCTAGATCGTACATCCATTGTTCTCTGGAGAATGTTTCTGGTGTTTCAATTTTAGAGACATCCTTGTTGGCCACTGCCCAGGCCACACAACTTGAATCATCTGCAAATACAGGGATACCTTCGCATGCCGCTGCCACGCTGGCACTGCTGTTAAAGAACACTGCTGAATGTGCGCCTTGCAAATTGTCAATCAAACGACTTTGAGTAGGCTCTAGTATGACCACGTTTTGTCTCTTGCCCATTTTGCTGTTGTACATAGCAAAGTCTGCCATGCTGTATTGACCAGGATGTGGACGCACATAAATCTGTCTACTGCTCACTGCTCTGATTTGATGTATTTTTTCATGCAACCAAGTCATTGGGTCCAGAGTTTTCATCGCAAACCCGCCATCTCGTTGCATGCAGATCAAGATATGCCCTGCTGAGTTGACCTTGACTGGGTTCAACTGTACCCCTAGTGTACGACTTATTTCTAACCATTTGGTAGCATCACTGTTGCGGTTGGCATATTCAGCACGGTCATAGAATGGACCATTTAGACTGTATCGCAAGTAGTTGCCGTGATCGTCAAGATACTTCCAACATGACGCATCTATACACATGGTTTGAAATCCCAGTCTGCGCTGTTCAGGAATGATTTGTTTTCTTAGTGCAATATTGCGGCCACCAGTGTTTGTGGTAGCCCAGCCCAACATCACTGCTAGTTTACTGGGGGTATATTTGTGTTCCCATTCTATGTTGACTGTGTGGCCAACCGCTCTCACACCATCAGCAAAACTTTCCAGGCATTGTATTTTTCTGGAATGTTTCTGCGGATTAGCCACACTGCTAATGTACACTACAACATCAACCACCCTGCAAAATTCTCCATGCTGTACCGTTGCGCATTTCTGCTTCGGTAAATTGACAATAAGCAATGTGTGCTGCCCAACGCTCTACTTCGTCTAGTGTGGGCACATAAGGATCATTTACAGCATCCAATGTTTGGCTGCACAATGCTGCGGCTGCGTTAGGTCCAAGTGTGATAGCAGGTTTGCCATTGAGCAAGGCTTCACCAGCAGCAATGCTTGAGAATGTTATCAAACAATGTATGTCTTGTTCCAGGGCATGTGCCATTGAATCATCACTGGTTCTGGCTGTACGGCCAGGCTTGCGGCGCACAACAACTTCGCGATCTGTTCTGCCAGCAAGATCTTTGAGAACATTGTCCAACCATTGTTCTAGATCTATGTCATAAAGATTCAACAACTTTTGACTGGGAGGAGCCAAGAGTATTTTGCTACCACGATAGAACTTGCGTGGTTGAAATCCTGTTACACCCAGTCTGTCTCTGGGACGATCTATAATAGGACCAAAGTTTTGTACATCGTTACGAGTCACTCGATGAAAGGATTTTTTTTTGGCGTTTCCAAAGTATCCAGTATCTATGTAATAAAAATCTCTGCCGACAGCACGGCAAGCATCCATTTGTTTGCGTTTGGTAATACCACGCAACACCACTGGCACCATGCTCTGCTCACTCTTGCTCCAATTGGTTATTTGGCCACCACATCCCATGGTAAAACTTTGTAATATAGGATCAAACATTTTTCCCTTTTCTGCATATCTAAATTCACTGTCAATGGCATGTATGGTATTATTGTCTAAGGTTTGAATTTTTTTAGTCAATGTTTCCAAGTCCAGGCCATAATAGTCTCCTGCTGGATCCACACGGTATTTTAATAAGTCATAAAATAATTCTTTGACTTCAGGTGGTGCTAGGTCAAGTTCGTGTTGTAACAACGGTGCTAGTTCTTGTTCATCCATGTTGTGTTCTCTGTTCGCAATAGTTAGTTAGCAATCTTTCTTGATGCCAGTCTTCTGCAAAATCACCTGCATCAGCAAACTCATGAAAGCAAGGTGTGCCCAGTGTGTAGTGTACAAGTTTGGCGTTAGGGTTGTACTCATACTCAACGTCCAACCAGTTCCACTCTGGGGGCAGTTCTCCAATGCGGTCATCATCTAACCATGTGAATCTGTGCAATTCAGCACCTGTTGATTTTTGCACAAACTCGGGTGTCAGTTTGCGATTGGGAAAACTGTTGCAGTTCCATAATATCACACTTGACCAGTTCTTGCGTGGATAGTCTTCGTTTTTGCTGCCAAGATACTTTTCAGTCATGCGTGTTTTGTAGTTGTGTTTTACGACCATAACGTCGTTGAAAGGGCTTTGCAAATTCCATAGTTCCACAATGTCTCCACGCAGGATCATGTCGCCATCAATGAATATGGCCCAACCTTGATAGTCCATCAAATGCGGCACAAGGAAGCGGCTGTAGATAAATTGATTGCTGCCATCAGTGTGTGTTTCATCGTAGTCTCGGAACAAGTTAAGCGCCACAGGAATAATTGCCACAGGCTGACTGGCATGTCTAATAATTGAATTCACGCATGTATGATATGCAATGGCTTCTCGTGGATCGTATCCTACAAATACAGGAATGGGTTTCATCGACGTTCAATATCTTCCTCAACACAGTGTTCCCCGTATTGGATTTCAATCAACTTCAAGGGTTGATCACTTTCGTTGCAAAGTTGATGCCATTCATTCACAGCAATAAAAGTATTCTCATGCACAGTCAAGTGGCATTTGATTTCTTGATCAGTGCTGGCTTCATCCAAGGTGTACACAGTGGCTTCACCTTCGGCCACAAACCAAAACTCTGCACGACTGTTATGGCGTTGCATGCTCAAGCATGTTTTGGGCATGACTGTGAGTTCTTTAAGTTTGGTTCTTGGCGGTACTTCGTGTAACACACGATAATATCCCCAGGTGCGTTCAGTCTTGGGTTTCTTCCAATCTTCAAGTATCCACGAACTGGAATTCTTTTTGTTCTCACCACCTACACCAAACACAAACTCCACGTTAGTTTCTGACATTTCAGGAATGTTGTCCTGAGTCCTGTCGCCGCCATTGGCAAAGATAAATTTGGCCTTAGGCATGGGATAGTACAGTTTGGCCAGGCGTATGGCGTCTCGAGCACTGTCATCAGAGTCATCAAACTCGATTACTCGATCTACCATGGAGAGATTTTCCACAATGGCTCTACGCTCAGTCATGGGCATGAATGGTCTGCCTTTTTTGCGTACTAACCAGTCGTCTGAATTGAGTCCAACAACCAGTCTGTGTCCCAAAGCCTTGGCTGCTTGGAAATAGGCAATGTGCCCAGAATGTAGCGGGTCAAAACCGCCTGTGACAATTACAATTTTCATGCAGATATTTATCTACGTAGATTATGAGGACAAAGTGTTGTGCTGTAAATCCAATATCAATTCTGACGTTCCGGCCCAGTTTGAGAACTTTTGTCGCCACCAATCTTCTGGGTGCAAACTGGCATAGGGTTTTTTTAAGTTCTTTGGGGGTGCCATTCCTATGCCAACTATGCACACTTTTGCAGTGACTTTTTGTAATTTTTGTTTTATGTCATCAATTTGCTGATCTGTACAAAATTGCAACACATCAAGACACATACTACAATCAAAAGAAGAGTTCCAGTCTGGCTCTTGACTAACTGGCTCATATCCTGGATCAAATTGATACACTGCACTCAGTGGTATGCATAGATTATTTTGTATCTGATACACACTATACTGATGTCCTTTGCCGCAACCATAATCCAATAAAGTTTGGCAACCGTGTTTTTTAAATGCCGATTCAATTGTTGGAAGATATTGCAAAGTACCTTTGCCTGCCCAATTTTTATTGCCAGCATGAAATTGTTTTACTAAATCTAATTGAGTATTCATGTTTTAAAGTTTCTCTAATATCAATCGCAGTTCAGGATTGCCATTGGGATTTTTTACTGGGTTGGCGGTAAAGTTCACAGACTCGGACCACGTAATATTGCATTGATCAAACTGTTGTTTAACTCGTCGCATCCACCAGTCTGCATTTTCAATGATCAAGTGTGCATTGCGCCCGTCGGGCAGGCGTTTCTTTGCAGGATAACAAGCAATGATTAGAAAGGCTGCACGTTGGAACTTGCTTTGCATGAGTTTCAATGATTGGTCCAGCAGTTCAGGTTCAAAGTGTTCTATCACATCACAACTGACCAAACAATCATAAGTGCCAGCAGGCACAACCATATAATCAGGGTTGCCAGGGTCGTAGCCTCCCAGTTCTTGAATATCAGGGAAATCTTGTCCCACACGGTTGAGAAGATTGCCATTTGCACACCCCCAATCTATTAGACTACACGGTTGATACTTGGCAATAAAATCATATACCAAGTCATACTTGGGCAAAAGTTCTTTGTATATACCTGTCATAGTGTTATGTATGACTCATGCACCACCAAAATCCCGTCCAAGCAGCAATGAAGAATATTAGTAAAAAGAATTCCATCTCTTCAAGATCTCGGCGCCAGCGTTCTTGGTCAGTCATGTTATACTGTGATGTCTTCCATGCCGGCAGTGCGCAGTCTTACCACGTGACCCATTTGCCACTGTTTGGTATCCAAGCCCTTCATTATGCCCAGCCAACGATTGCGCAACAAGGCCACTTCATTTATGATGGTTTCAAAGTCCACAACTTCTTCTTCACCATCCACATATTTTTCAGCGTCACGTGCTGTGAGCGCACGAGCATAGCCTTCTAAATATTTCTTAAAGTGCCGAGTACGTATCTTGCGTAGTTGGATGTTGAGAAAGTTTAGCACAGCCTCAATCTCTTGTAACTGGTTGAATCTGTGCTCAGTGATGCCTGGCAAGGCTGTGATGTTCTTCTCTACCAAGCCGCCAATCTTGCAGTCACGCTTGGCTTCTGTCAACTCTGATTCAAAGTGTGCAATGAAGTCGGGTATGTTGCCAAGATCCGCTACTACTTTACTGTACCACATGTATACCTAGCCAATCTAAAAAACTTTGAGGATAAATGTTCACGTTGAGATTTCTACGAACAACATATTCTTTTAAAAATTCTGACATTTGTTGCCGCTGAGATTCACTAGGGTCAGCCTGTATAGACTGTGCAATTTGAGTTTGATAATGGTCAGGCAGGGATTGAATGTCATATATGATCTGTTGCTTGCTGTCGGCATCCAACACATACGGAGCCATCATGCTGGGTTGATTGACAAACACCAATCCTATGCGTTGATCAACGAAATACTTAATAAAACTTGTTAATCCAAATACTGTGAGATTAGATATGGCTGTACTAAATCTAAATTCAATCCCAGATTTTTTCAACAACTCAATCTTGGAAAGAAAATCAGTATAGCAATTTCCATAGCGGTTAAACTCATAAAACTCGTCTGTACACTCTGCACTGATAGATACCATTGCTGTGGGTATTTGTTTTATTTTATCCAGCATGCGTTGAAATCTTTTGACCTCTACTCCCAGTCCAGTATAAATGTTAATCACTGCTGAACTGTTTGATACTGCATCTAAAACATCAAACAGTTGATTGTCCAACAAAGGTTCTCCACCGGTTATTACTATTTCTGTTAATCCTGGTGCAAAACTTTTTATTTCATCCATTAGAATTTGAAATTGTTTTGTATTTTTAACTTCATTCTGGCTGACTTTGATCATCGTCTTGTCACGAGTTGTCAACTTATATCTCGAATCGCCAGTGTCAATGGCATAATTTCCATTGATATCTAAATCTCTACGCCATGCACTACTAAATTCCTTACAGCAATATGAGCAAGATAAATTGCAGTTGTCGTTTAGTTTTATTTCTAATATTTCTGGCTGTGTGTAAACATCCGCATGAGTTTTTATTTTGCCGTTCTGCCATAATCTTGGACTAACTGCACCTTTATCTTCTAAGGGCCAGCAATTTTCTTCGCAACTGGCATTGCGTTGATTGACCAACATCATTTGCCGTTCAGCAATATTGATGTCGGTATTGAATACATTTCCTTGATTGTTGGCCAACCATTCAAAGTCAATGGCATGTTGTTTGGCCGCATGACAATTGTATGTGGCATTAGATACTAGATCAATCTTTAAATATTTAAATTTATAAGAGCAATAGTAGTCTCTGTCTGCAGACATCAGTAGTCATCTTCTTGATTGTAGTTGTCTTCTTCATCCGGTTCTTCTTCATCCTCTTCTGCATAGTCCTTGTCGTTGTCTAGGTATGCAGTGAGGGCTTTTTTGATGTCTGAATCACCTTTGAAGGCATTTCGAATTTCTTCAACGTCATGATCGTGATCAATCAGGATAGACACAATGCTTTCGGCAGCATCTATACGATCTACCACATTGACGTATCTTTTTAATTCGCCCCAAATTTCGCTTGCTACTTCTGCTGACATTTTTATTCCTCCGTTGTGTCGGCTGTACTTACCTCAGTTTTGATGTTCTTGAAGTCCGTCATGACTTTGTCCAGGCACCCATCTTCGTTAGCTTCCCAGGCCTTGCGGAATTGTTTAATTATCTCGCCTTCGCTGGTAACAAACACCAAACGATTGCCTTCTTTCTTGAGCATGCCCTTTTTCTCTGCAAGATCAGTCAGCCCACTGTAGGGATTCATACCTGTTTCGTAGGGAATTTTAACCTGCATGCCTTCGAATGGTTTTGCATAACGAGTTTTCATTACTTTACAACCGGCACGTATGCCCATGACTTCAGAGATCTTGTTGCCATCCTCGTCTTCTTTCAGTTTCATTTTCTTCATGGCCACAACAATACTTGACGCATAGATAAAGCCTTGACCGCCTGAGATCTTGTCATCTGGATCAAACATGTCTTGACTGGCGTATGTATGATTGGTACATACCATGCCAACATTAAACCCACCAAACATGTTGACTGAATTACGAACCAGTGCTGTAAGTGCCTTGGGCTTGCGACCCATGTCACCTTTCATGTCGCCTGCTTCAAACTGGTTGACATCAGTTGGTGTCAACAACATGCCCAATGAGTCAATCACCCATAGCACCTTCATCCGTTCACCGTCTGGCAGGGCTTTGTAGTCAATCATGAATGTTGAAATGGCCTTGGCCACATCATCAATCATGCTCATGTTCAGCTTGAGCAACTTATCTGGGCCGGTGTCTACACCCAGTGCATGTAGCCATGTCTCATCCAATGCGTTTTCTGTATCAACCAAGATAACAAAAATACCTTGCTCTTGTGCATTCTTCACAATGTTGCCTGAACAGATATAACTCTTGCCTGCGCCAGATTCTCCGGCAAACACTGTGATCTTGCCCAAGGGAATGCCTCGATTGAAATCTCCGCTGATGAGATAGTTCAAGGCAAAGTTGCCTGTGCTAATCCAGTCTGTTGGATCATTGAATCCAATGCTCAGGCCTTCGATGCTTTTGGTAATGTCCTTGCGGAACTTGCTTACGTCAAATGGTTTTCCCATGATTTTCTTCCTTGTATAAATCTTTAAAAATTGCTCTACTGTCTAATTTACGCCGTTGATCCAGCTTGGCTATTTTTTCAAATGATCCTGCTAGATCTTTTTCAAATGATTGATCTAAATGCCTTAACATATTTTGATATCCATTTTCCAATAGATATCCTGGACGATCAGAGATTCGATCTGCTAAAATCTTCTTTACTGAGTTTAACACATTTTCTGGCAGATGTCTAATATTTAGGTATGCTGGCCCTGTTAATGCACCAATTATAAAACTGTTGTTGTGAAATCCTTGAGCAGACAAATAATCCACACAATCAAAAATACTAAAATGGTTCAACAAAAAATGAAGCATGTTAAAAGATATTTTGTGATTGAGTTGTTTGATAATTTGTAAATTATCCACAAAGTCCTGCCAAACTCCACCATATCGTATGTACTCGTATTCTGATTCTATAGTCTCTATGCTCACAATCCAATGTACATTTTTAAATGTGCAAATTGTGTCAAATATACGTGTATCAACTTTACTGAGATTGGTATTGATTCTTAAATTAACATCTGGATTGACTTGTTTGAGTAATTCGAGAAACTCCAAATTTTCTTTCATCAGCAATGGCTCTCCGCCTGCCAAATACACATGCTTGAGTTGTGAGGCTCGATCAAATATGTAACTTTTAAATTTTTCAACTTGCTGAGCAGAAGGAGTTAGCATTGTAACTTCACGTTCGCTGGCCCACTTACTGCTAAATTCTGGATTACAATATACACAAGCAAAATTGCATAAGTTGCTCCAACGAATGTCCACAGTTTGCAAGTCAAAGTTTGTGGTATCATACAGTGTGTTATCTACATTGCGCAGTTCTTTGAGATAAAATACTCGATCGCTGATTATATCAAATTTGTTTTTTTCTTGCTCTAATTCATAACAAGGATCACAGCGATTGGGTTTTTGACCGGCTCTCATGTCAGTTTTGATCATATGATCTTGGCTGAGTATTTCCTCGATGGGAACATTGCTGATATTGCCAATAGATGCTGAACTGCGAATACAATTTTTTATTGTGCCATCAAAGTTGTACATAATACCAGTCCATGGCATTGGGCAAAATGCACGATTGGTTAGTATTTCTCGAGCATGCATTACAAAGGGATCCTATTTTTAGCAGATGCCAACGACAATTCAACAAATCTCATGCCTTGTTCGTTGGCCAATACCACCGTTGATACTATTGTGTCTGCCCATGTATCAACATCGCAATTGGGCCACTCAGCTGTTTGTCCTGCTTGAGTGGCCACACTACCTGGTCTAATCATAGTAATAACTGGTAGATGTTTTCTATGACGAAGCTGAGATACTGCATCATCCAGTGCAATTTTTTGATTTCTGTAGGCGTCCATGGCCATTTCACTTTGATTCACAATTGGGGGTGCCACCGGGACCAAGGTCATCATGGTACCAACACACCAAATGTGCTTGCCTGGGCAATCTTGCCATGCCTGCCACACAGCAAATAGTAATTCTGTTTGAGCATAACCATCTTGTGCATTGTTTATGAACAAATCGCATGGAATTATTTTTTCTACAATCTTAGAACAATTTCTAATGTTGTTACCATCACGTTTGCTCAACCCCACAATCTCATGACCACGTTTCTGCAAGGTCTTTGCAAATGCCTGGCCTATGCCTGCAGTGTGTCCAGTAATGGCTACTTTCATTGAAAATAGTCCCAGAGTTTGATGCCGCGCAACTGATCTTGCGCCAAAGTCCACAGTTGCAACTCAACTGTGTTGTCCTCACCCGAAGCCACGACAGACTTCAATTCGTCTGGGACTTTGGCTTGTCTTGTCAAATGATTGCTATATTTTACATTCAGTATCGAAGGATTTTCCAACAGTGCCCAAGAATTTTTTAAATTGTGTTGTTGTACGTAAGAAAAAATATTCTTCAAGTCGCCGATGTTCAATGCACTTACTGTGGTCCAGGTGTTTAATTCATGCAGTCCCATGGCCTGATATGTCTGAATATTTTGTTCAACATCCTGCCATTTAATAGGCCAACGCACATAATCATGTCGGCGACCGATGCCATCCAAACTCACAGTCACAGTGACTTTGATGCCGCGCTCAATCAAATCAGGCAACACTGTGATCAATCTGCTGCCGTTGGTATTGACTCGCACATGTTTGACATTGGGTGGCAAGTTTTCCAACAACTTCAAATAATCAGGGCTGGTACTGGGTTCGCCGCCATTGATATCCATTTGTACAATACGTTCTGCAGGCAATGTATCAATCAATGTTTTGTTGTTGATCTTGATGTAGTCTTTTGAATGCAAACTACCTATTTTAGTGCTTAATGTTTCATTGCATGTTTGGCATGCACTATTGCACACATTGTCTAGCACACCACCTAGCACAAGATAATCTGATCTTGCATCCAGCAGTTGCGCATGTTGATCCAATGAATGTTGCCTAACACTTTTGCTTGCAACATCTTCTGTTTCTTTGCAACGAATACATTCTGTTGGCCAAATGTCTTTGCTCATCGATATTCGAACATTTGCAAGCCATTCACTAGAATCCATTTGTTCTAGTGAATCAAATTTTGGTGTGTTGTTCATATGACCACAACGACCAATCGAGCCATCAGGGTTAAATCTTACAAAATGATCAAGTCTTGGGCAATACATGTTTTATAATTTCAGGATGGTTATGATGATAATGCTCTAGCAATTGGGACCAGGTCAGTTCCTGGCCTGCAAGATCCAGTAATATTTGATCTAAAAATAACCACAGCTCAATGTTAGCATCATTTTTAAATAATGTTTTGACAAATTCAGCTGTGGCACTGGTTACTCCTGTGGGTCCAAGATTGAGGTCAGTGATCTGACGTAAGTCTTGAAAATTTCTAAAACGTATTTTTGCATTTGAATGCAAGTACTGACTGAGGTTTGCCAGCCAATGGAATTGCGGCAAATAATGTGTGTTTAAAAATTTATAGCGTCGAGCAAACCAAAATGCAGTGTTGTAATCCAGTTCAGGATGATCAGTTAACAAAAGTTGTATGTAAGTGTTGATTCCACTGACATATCTGGACCTAGGATTACGAATATACACATCTATGTAATCAAGGCCATGTATTTTTTCATTGGCGAACACAGCAAGATTATCTCTTTTTTGCTGAACCCTCAAACTGCTGCTTCCGTTTTTTTGAATTAGATAAACCCATTGATTGTGAGGTGGTATCTCTACCACCTCACACAGTTCAGGAAACAGCTCTGTGTCCAGAGCTGTTCGCATTACTTGGCTTGACGGCTACGGATCATGGCCAGGATGTCCTGGGCATTTTGACCTGAGGCTGCAGGCTTGGCCACAGGTGCGGCTGCTGTAGGAGTGTCGTCATCATCAAACCCATTGTCTGCTGGAGCAGGTGCTGCCACTTTGAGTGCTGGCTTGGCTGCTGGTGCAGGTGTGTCCTCATCCACATGTGCGGCTCCGGCACCACCTGGTGCTTGAACACCAGCAGGACGGAAGTATTGACCCCAACGCTCTGTGTCGTAAGGTTGTCCATCTACTGAGGCCTCAAACATTTCTTTGATGACCTTGAGTTCGACGTCGCCTGGCTTCTTGGGCAGGAACGTGCTCAAGTCAAACGCACCATGTGTGGCAACAGCGGCTTGTTCGGCTTCGGTCAATGCTGATTCTTTACGTGCCCACTTGCTTGTGCTGTAGTCAGCATAGCCACCTTTGGATGTTTTAGTAATACGGAAGTCCAAGCCACGCAGGGTGTCTGTGGGCATTTCTTCCAGCTCAGGATCCATTAATGCGCCTTTGATAGTAGCAAAGATTTGTGGGCCGATGATGAAACGTCGGATGGGATTTTCTGGAGTCTTGTCTTCACTTAGTGGGTTTTCACGCACAAAGCCTTGGAATATGTAACTGCGTTTCTTCCAGTATTTGCGACCCATTTCTTCAAGGCTCTTGTCCTTGAACCAGGTGCGTACTTCTGCCAAGATAGGACATGCTTCGCCCCACATTTCCACACAAGGTACTTGCACGTACACTTGTTTGGAATCCCCTTCGCCTTTGATGCCAGCGAAAGGCAAACGAATCATTGCTCGTTCTTGCCAGAAAAATGTGTTTTTTGTATTTGCATCGGGAAGGAATCGCAGTGTTGCACTTTGTCCTTCTTCCATGTTCCAATGGGCATAAATTGAATTGTCTCCACCGGTGGATTGCCCACCTTTGTTGCCCTCTGCTGCCTGTAGTCTTGCTCTGATTTCTGCTAATGATGCCATAGTTTTTTCTCCTTAGTAAGTTGCCTATGTTATGTTGCCTATCTAAATGTTTAGATCTCTGTTGCCTGTGACACAAACAAAAAAGCGCAAACACTGTAGTAGTATATGCGCTCTTTGTCTACGTGTCAAGAGTATTTATGATCAAGATGTTCTAAATTAAAAATATTGTAGGGTCGTTGTTGTAGTTGCTGATGATTGTGTTCAAACACATCAATATTGGCTATAAACAAATCATGCAAGGTATCTATATTGGATGTTAGTTTGGTCAAGCATTCAATATACTTGGTAAATCTTGGCTCATCTTGCAAGTCATCATTGTCTGTGTTTTGATCTTCAATGTCGTCCCAACTAAAATCAATTCCACCGGGAATCTTCCACCCGTCGTTGACCAGAGTGCGATAATAATGTCTGGGACCAAAGTTCAACACAAATCTTCCTTGTATTAAATGATCATACGTTTTTTCGCAAAATATTACATTGTTGCCTTTTATCATTGATTCTATCTGTGCCGATATATAGGTATCATCAAAAAATTTTCTTGCTGGCGGTGTGGCTGCCAAACTGCTGACATGAGTTTCGCCTGTTTCAGATGGCAATACTGTTTCTTTTGTTAGTCCACTGTGATAACCCGGAACATGATTAATTGCATTGTATAAATGTCTTTTGATGTGTTGATTATTCAAGCCGTACAATGACAATATAAACAATGGGCGTTTGTCTAGATGTACTGGCCATTGATTAAAGTTTTCTTTACCAAGTTGCTTCCACCCTGAGATTTTGTCGTAGTAGGCTTGTTTGCATCGATTCCAATAAAAATCAAAGTGTACAACATGATCGATTTCAGGTATGGGATTTTTACGAAAAGTTATCAGAGTGGTCGGCAATATTTTTTGAAAATATTTTATCAGTGCAGTACGTTCTATTTCAAAGATTGATTCATAATGAAACAAATCATAAAACACCAATTTTTGAATTGAGTGAGTTTTTATGTACTGTTTGAGTGTTTTTTTTGTGTATCCGTCTCGTCGGGTATCGGGTTGGACTTTGTATGCCCAATAATCTGCCCACAACTCGCGTGATGATTGATTTTGCACAATAGGCAACCACTGTGGCATACCAAAGATACTTGGTATGCTACTTGGCATCAATGCTACCTCACGCATGTGTTATCTGAGCAAAGCCAATGATTTTATTCTTGCTAAAAGTGCATCGCCTTCTTGGATATCGGTTTCTTTGCCTTCGTAGTATGCACCAGTCATAGCAGCATTGTAATTGATTGGATCATCATTGCTGGTTTCTGCCATTGTGCCACGGGTTCGGTTTCTCAACTGTGCTAGTTGTTGAAATATAGATGACTTTTCAGGAGCAGGACCTGATGTGTCTGCATCTGGTCTAAAGTTAGGCATTTTCACACCGGGGGTTGATCCCAACTTTGCTCGTGGCAATGAATAATCTACACCTGGTTCGGTTGCCGGCACTTCTGCAGCGGGTTCTGGTCTAAAATTAGGTAATTTTACACTTGGGCTTGACCCTAATTTTGCTTGGCCTGTGGAATAATCTGTACCAGGTTCATCTGTTACACCTGTTGGTGCTGTTGGTTCAGTAGGTGCGGTTGGTTCAGTAGGTGCGGTTGGCGCTGTTGGCGCTGTTGGCGCAGTTGGTACAAGTTGTTGTGTGCGTCTTTTCAAAAAAGCAATTGGATCTTGTTGATATTCCAGGTCCGCAAGTTTGTCTTGCATGTATTGTTGATTGCGTTTTTCTAAATCAACATCAATTTCGGCCTTGCGTGTTCGGTATCCTGCTTCGGCGTCTTTTTTCAACGCGGGCAATTTGGCCATGTCTGCCGGAGTATTGAGTCCATACTTGTTGGCTAAAAATCGCTGACGCAACAAATCATCTTGACTCATCCCTGACCTACTTAGTAAGTCTTCCAGTTCGTCAAATTCGTTGTTGTGTCCACCTCTATAGTCTGGATCATTCACGCCTTCATACATGCTGCCACATTCGGCCAGGCCGTGTTCGGGACAGTAAGAACCTTCCATGGTCATGTTGCAGGAGCCTTCACTCACAGGCATGATCATTGGGCTGATGAGATTTTCGTCTAATCCAAGATCTTCAGCAAAGCGATTGCTGATCCATTCATGGGGATCAATGTCATCACCAGTTCGGGCACCATATGGCATGTCATCAAAATAATAGTCATGCAATGCATGGTACAAGTGCTTGCTCATGTCACCAGTTTGTTCAAAGTCTTTAATGTCACGCTGGAATGTGTCTTTGATGTGTTCCATTTTGCTGCCTGTTGAATCAGTCAACACACCTTCTTGCAGTGGTACACCAGCGTGTTTCAGCATACGAGCCAGTTCGGCATTCTCTAACTTCAGTGGGTTCATCAAATAAGAAGGCGGCTCACCTGGTTTTCTACCACCCATTGCACCACCCATTCCGCCACCACCCCGCATTGCACTGCCACCAGGTGTGTTCATTGGAATGCGGCCTACTTTTGTGTCAGAGACCGCTGGCACAACTTTTGAAGCCAATCGACCATCACCAGGAGAAACAATTTCTCTTCCACCTTGTTTGAAACTGGGGTTCTTGTCGTAGAAATCCTGATGTGCTTTGTTCATGCGAGATGTGTCCATGTCAGGTTGTCCGTAACGACGGTTCATTTGATCTTTGTATTCTTGATTGCTGAGTTTTCCTGGATTGGACATACTGTAGTCCGCTTCTTCACCTTCTTTTACAGGACGTGGAGCACCGTAGTGGTTTCTTCTTGCTTGTTTCCAAAAATCAGACATGTCTGATGGCGCAGGTGCATCATCTTCTTTTACCTCAGGTGCTGTGTCTTGATCAACGTCGGCAGGTTCTGCTTCAGTACTCTGAGGGGTTTGAATGCCCAGTTCAGCCAGTCTGCGTTGTACATCTGAGTCGTCCCAAACATTGGCACGGCCTTCACTTCGGTCGGCTAGGTCGTTTAGTATGTCAAACAACTCATCATCACCCACAAGGTCATACAACTGTTCTGTGGCATTGGTGGCGTCAGGACCAACTATGAGTTCGCCACTCATCAACTGGTTGAGTTTTTCCATTTGCTCAGGAGTTTCTGGTAATGCCCAAGTGCCTTCACTGAGGTTTTGGATCCAGTTTTCAAATATTTGTGCTTCTTTCATGTTGTTTCCTTGTTGTTGTATCTTGGCCAGTGTGGGCAAGGCAGCTTCAATTCTAGCATCCAGTGTTTGTTCCACAAACAGGTCGCGTAGATTTTCTACCAGGGCTTCGGCCTCGCCTGTTTGGTCAGGAGCCCAGGATTCGAAGTATGCTTGATAGCCACGTGGGCTGCCAAGATGCTTCATTGTTTCTTGTAAGTTTTGATAGTATTGTCTTGCGCTTTCTACCAGTTCTTGTGTGACGCCTTCAAACACACGATTGTGTTGAGCACGATTAAAACGACTGAGCACAGCCATTTCACTCACAACTTCAGTAATGTGATTGCCACGTACATCGTACGGACGTCCACCTTGGCGCACATGTTCCAGCATGGCTCTGCCGCCTGCCAAACTTTTAAATGGTAATCTAAAGCGTTCTTGGTCTGCTGTTTCAATAAACAAACTTTCCACATAGCGATAACGCTTGTCTTCTTCGCCTAGCACACGATTGTGATTGATTACCAGGCGTGCTTGAGTTTGCTCGCCCATGTAGCTGACCTTGCGGTTGCCATAATAGCCTTCAAACAATCCTTCTTTGATGGCAGCAATGCCAGCCAAGTTATGTTTGAGTTTGTTGATTTCTGTAGGCGTCCAGGTTGCTGAATGGCTGGCAGCCTGATTGCTAAGTTGTTCCAAGAAGTCAAACCATCCTTGTTTGTCTTGGGGTTCCATACCTCTGCCCAAGTTGTCTCCGTAGTACAAACTCAGCTCATCATTGGATATCACACACACCGCTGTGCCATAGTTTTTGCCTGAATCTGCCACATAATCAAATTTTATGGTGGTGGCTTCGCCGGCTTCTGAAGGGTCGCCTTTTTTGTTGAAATATTCTGGGTCAAAATTCTTTGTAACCAGAAAGTCTGCTAGATCTTGAGGTAATGCTTCCATTGTCATAGTTGTGTATTTAGCGCAGCATTGATATGAACGGCATTGGCTCAATCACGTTGTCGCCGTGGTCTTTCATTTGTGTGTCTAATTCTGCGTGATATGTTTGCAACATCATTAACATACGCACAGCCAGCAACGAACTCATCACAAGATCGTCTGTTTCCCCAGGTTTGGCAGCATAACTGCCGCCTGACGCAACAAAAGTTTTCAGTTCAGAAATCAGGGGTCTGCTGTGCAGTCGCATGCGCCCAGATTCCACAAGGATTTTGAACTTGTTGCATGCAGTGAGTTTGGCTTTGTTTGTGGTGTTGAATCCTTTGCGAAATCTGCGTCCTGTTGTGCCTGTCACTGAGTTGTCACTTAAAAAATATCCTTTTATATTTTCTTCTCCGTACTCGTTTATGCTGATCAAGGCAGCTTCACCTATGGTGTTGTTTTCCACCGAGTAGTAGATTTTTTTATCGTCTTTTGTAACATCGTACAGTTCTTGTACAATGTCCGCCAACAGTTTGACCTGAGTGGGAATGTCTGTTCGGTTGTGTCGCCATTCAGCCACTTGCTCTGTTGTATCTGCTTCAAACACCTGTATGGCTGCAGGATCTCCACCTGTGCCCAGGCTAGGGTCTAGGGCCACAATGTATATTTTATCTTTAACTGGAGTTTTGTACCAACGCACTTGTCCGGTACGTCGGTTAGGCTCCACGCCTTCCAAGTCCAGCAATCGGGTAGGAGCAATCAATGTCTCATCATTTATAACAAATTCGCATTCCATTTCTCTGCGGAATCGATCTTCTCCCAGTTGTGACAACTGTTCTGCACCCCACTTCTCATCACGGTCGGGATGTTCACGCCAATTGCTTCTAAATGCGCGGAATCCGTTGATACCTAGTTCAGTGGTGTTGCCATGTTCGTCTTCAGTCTTGTTGGCACCTTTCCACAAGAACGCAAATTGATCTTCATCAGAGTTAGGGGTTGATGTAATAATAGCTTTACCACCAGTGGCCAACGTGGGGCTGATAGAAGTCCAAAACTCTCTAGCAATAGTGGGTCGCACAAATGCAAACTCATCAGCGTACAAGAGTGAAATACTCATACCCCGTCCTGTTGTTTCTGTTGTGGTCTGCGCTACAATACGTGATCCGTTTTCAAATTCCAATGAATTCTTGTTGTAACTGGTAGCACCTGCTCGGATATGATTAGGGCACAGTTCGTATGCGTATCTAATACGTTGCATGATCTCCTGTGCACCTGTGTATTTGTGTGCAGCCACAAGGATGGTACTGTCTGGCACAAACATTGCATACCACAACAAGTAACCAGCTGCTGAAGTTGACTTGCCTGTTTGTCGAGGCATCAAGGATATTGAATATCGGTAGTTGTGATAAGTTTCAATCAGTCTGGTCTGGTACTCAAACGGATGGTACAACATTTTGCCGCGTGTGGGATGCTGAATAAAGAAAAAGTTATCCATGAAATACAACGGGCCAGTAACAGGATCAGCGCACTTTGCAAACTCTACAAGTTCATCTTCAGTGTACACTTCCTTACGGTGCGGTGCTTTGACCAGGACCGTTTCTAAATTTTTACTTGGTGGCGAAATCATTTATGATTCTTTCTGCAAACTTTTTATGTCCCAATGGGCCAGCATGCATACGATCTCTTGCATACTCTACTTCGTCGCGACTTTTGGCAAACCAATCATGTGCATTGTAAGTCAAACAATGTATGCCTAGTTTGTTACACAATCCTTCAACAGCCAGTCGATTACGTGCATTATTTAAGTCTGCATTGCGGTCATTCAAAAACCAAGTTTTAACAAACCCATCTTGATCGGCTTGCCCAATTTCACTGCCGGGCAAGTAGGTATCATGATAGTGATCAACTTTTTCTGTTATCAAATCAAAGCGATGTTTGGGAGGTGCTGCCATTACTACCAACTTTGGTCGTAGTATGGGTAACCAATGATCTGCTATCATAAAACAAGTGTCTGCGCTGGTGCCGCCCCAGGCTAGATTATAATTTTTCAAGCCCAGTGCCTGCGATACCAAGCAAGGCCATGTGGCTTGTTCTGGAAGACCAATACCAATGGTATAACTGCAACCCAATGAAACCAAACTGTCTGCTCGAGGATCAAATTCTTCTGACCTAAATCCTGAGCTGTTTATACGATATGTTATAGCATCGGGGTCAAGCCATCCTTTGCTGCAAAAATATTCACGATATTCTTCATTTTGAATCAACCGCTGAAAACTTTCTTCGGTATCCGTGGGCATCCATTTTAATGTTTCTCCAGCACGTTTTGTACCAAAATGCCATAGTGTTTTATTTTTCTTCATTGTATTCCTTTGCTATGCTAGGCCACAAGTCCACAAACGTTGTAGATTTTTTTAATGTTGTTTCCATATTCTTGTGCCATGTTAAAATGTAGGACTCTCAGTAATCATTGGGGTGCAATCCATGTGTATGATGTTACTCTATAAGAGTCTGATGGTGAGAGCATGGCATGCCACAACAGCGGTCTATATCCTGTGCTATCTGCTTGATTGATCATAATGTAGCCTGCATTGGGCTGTTCTGGTGTTTGATAACGCAAGGTTGACGGATCTTTGTGCCAGTAAAATGCTGTGCCAGGGCCCTTCCAAGTTAGATGCATGCTGCCTGGCATTTCTCCATCGGTGTGCATGCTACAAGTAAATCCCGGTTCATCCAGCCACCAGGCAGTGCCCGAGTAAGCATGTAATTGTTTTCCCACTTGTTGTTCTATCACAGGCCATTGACTGTTGATTTCTTCATGCCATTGCTCAATCCAAGGTATGGCTGTGTCTACAATACGTCTACGTGCCCAGTTCTCTTGACCTTCCTGACGTTGCCAAGGCAAGTTCATCCAGTCTGTGGCCATAACTTGTGCGGCCAGTTCTGCACTCACAGCATGTTCTACACGGAACAAATTGTTTTCACTGTCTATAGGCATCACAAGCATTGTGCAACCTCTGGCCATAGTCGTGCAAACTCGTCCTGACTGTTGGGATGATATTTTTGTTCTATCAATGTATTGTGCTCACGCAGTTGTGATCTCAAATCTTGTTTTGATTGTAAATTTTGTAACACTGTTTCAAAAAATTGTTGCTCTGCTGGCAAGCAGATTTGTTTTTGCAACAACTGATGTATTTCATTCTGAGCCAGGTCTACTATATCTACACCCAAGTTGCTGGGATCCAAACAATCAGGTTGATACAAACTCTGCCAGTGTATGGACAGCCCGCAAGTTCTAGCAAAGTCAGTTAATTCTACCAGATTAGTAGCGTTGTATATGTTGTACACTGCATGTATGCCTCCCCAGTGGCCTTGCTCTCTCATGAGTTGTTGTATGATATCTAAATTTTTCAACAACAGCGGCCAGTTGCTGCCGTAGCGTACATATTCAAATTGATCGCCAACATTGTCAAAGCTCAAACTCCAACCTACATTTTGTCGTTGGGCTAGTTTTTTAAACACACGGTTGTTGTCTAGTTCAACACTGACATTGGTTATCAGGGTAACCACACATTCCGCAGGGATCACATCCAACAATTGATCATTTTCAGGCAACAACAACGGTTCGCCGCCTACTAATGCCACTTCACGTATGTGGTCTTGGTGTTGTGCAAGATAGTCGCACACTGCTTTGTAGTAGGGTCTTGCTCCTGATGCCACAGACATGTGTTTCAACGCGGCCCATTTGCTACTGCATGCTTCGGCACAATAGTTGCAACTCAAGTTACAAGTAGTATTCCAACGCACATCAATCAGGGTGGGACGATGTTCAGTGTCGTTGGCAGTTTCACAGTCAAACTCCGGACTGACATTGTTGTGCCAATCTCGTTCACTGCGCCCGTAACGTTCGGCCTGCACACAGTTGTAACAGTAGGCATGCGGTTGCCCTTGGCGTATGCTCTGACGTATTTCTTGCATGGCAGGACCGTGCAAGATTTGTTCTATTGACTGTGAGTTGAGATTGCCCAGCATGTTGGGGTCACCAGCACAGCAAGTTTTGACATCACCACGAGGATTGATGTGCAGGCCGCGCCAAGGGGCTGCACAGTAGAAATTGCTCATACCGTATTTACAGTGTTATTCGCTGCTCTTGCATTTTTGGCGTTTGGCATTTGTGAGTGCGCCAAAGTCCACAGGCCATTCTTGTCCAATGGGCAGTTCTCGTGCATTGGCAGGATAAGCAAACTTCACACCTGCTTTGTTTTCAATAGCAGAGACGGCAGCACGAGCCCGGGTCAAGTCATTGCCCTGTCCACCTTCGTGTCGGAAATACCAGCCAGCCATGGCACCTGTGGCTTGATTGATCACAATCTTGTAGAAACCTGTGGGTACTACAACACCGTTGCCAATCTTTTTGTCAGTGGCTGTGTCATACACAGCACCCACATAGATTGTGTAGGTTTGATTTTGTTGCACTGTCCAACCACGTACTGAAGTTTCTAGTAGTTTCCAAATGCCACGATTGAGTCCACCCAGTTGTGGGTACATGTTGGTCATTAGGAAACTTTCATATTCTACTTGTTGATCCCAACTCAAATCACCATCTGGAGCAGCATGACCTTTGTCGTAGCCTGTGCCAGCATAGTCATCTGGTCTTGGTCCGTTGGGCACTGACGCATCAGCAACAAATGCATTGGTTCTTGGCCAGCATCCTAGTGCATTGGGCGGGGTCAGTGTATATGTCACATAGTTGGGAATCTTTGCGGCTGCATCATAAGCCACAAAGTATGCTCTGCGGCAGATGGCTGTGACTTGTTTGCTGGTCTGTGCCCAACCATAAGGATTGTGGGTCTTGCAGTGGTCTACTGCTAGTGGGGCAGTTTGGTCCCAAGCGTGTGCTGAGTTTAAGGCTGTGAGCAACAGCACAAATAAAAGTTTTGTCATATTGATATTTATTGATTGGTTAACGAGGATAGCCGGCAAATGGTTTTACAGGGCTTTGTTTCAGTACAGACGCAGGTTCTAAACTGTTTGGTGTGCTGATTTGTACTTTTTTAGCAGGCAAGCCAGCCATTTTCAATGCCTGATCAATTATGGGTTCAATAGTAGCATTAAAACCACCAATCACTGCTTCTTCTCCAAATGCAGCTTTGGGCGACCAGTCTGGAAAGTTGTCAGCAATGCCATCTGTGCCAGCATCACTTCTGGCACGGGCCATGGCCACGCCCAGTCGATAAATCTGATATGGATCGCTGGATTGTACCCCAGGCAATGTGAACACATGATTCATGGGATCAGCTTGCTCAGGAGGCAGCGTTGTTTGTTCAGTGATAAACTCTCGTGCTCTCATGCTGCTGTCTCCACTGTTTTATCCCAGTGATTATCAGGAATAATGGATTTATAATCAGATTGTTGATTCCAGTAATCATCATCAAAGAATGTATGGTACTTGGTTTTCAACAAACTTTCTCTGCTTTTTTCTATTTCTACTTTGGGCTGGCACATTACCAAATTGTATTTGCAGTTGTTGGTCAACACACCTTTAACATAGGCGCGATTGTTTTTGTGATCGGGTAGAAACACATATTCAGGATTTTGAGAATTTAACTGTAAACAACGTTCGGTCATCTGTTGATTTGTTACTTCATCAGGCAAAATATAAATTACCAGTTTAAAATCTACGGCAGGAACTGCCATCATATTTAATTCTGTGTTGATGATTTGATACACTGCTTTTTTAGCAAATGGACAAACAGGCATATTGCCCAACTGTTCTTGAGGTTGGCTGACATGCTCTATCCAAGATTTGATATGAGCATCAACTTCGGCTGCAGAATGCATGCTCATCGTGGGTAGCCTTTGAACGCTGACACAGGACTAGTGGTGTTCACCGCAGGATGTTCTTGACTGCGCAAGTCACCGTGATTCAAATCTTCATGGTGGCTGCCAATGGCCTTGTAGGCCATTTTCAGCATGTCTTGTTCTTCAGGAGTGTACGGTGCGGCAATGTTGTTGCGGCCTGCCCATGACTCGCCATCTAGTTCGGGCACAAAAGTGCCGTCAGTTGAAGCTACGGCCATCATGATACGATTGAGTTCGTAGGTACGGTCAGCAAATTGCGCATCACGAAACTTGTGCAGGCCCACTGTGCCTATGTCAAGTCTTTTGCTAATTTTGCCAACACGGTCTTCAGCAACAAACTCTTGTGCTCTCATGTTATGTGGCTGGAGTTGCTATACCATTGCTGGCTGCTGTGGCCGAGGTTGCTGTGCCCAGGGCAGTGGCAGTAAAACCGCCGGTACCTGTGAGAATATTCAAGTAGTTGCCAGCACCCACATAGTATTGTGCCACAGCATTGCCAGGAACACTGATGGCATTGGCATACAAATTGCCCACTGGAGTGGTCATTGTGGCGTTGGCCGTGTTGCCATTGGCTTCTTTATAGGTCAACTGCACTGCACTGACTTGAAATGTCACGTTGCTGAGTGATGTAGCGAATTCCACTTTATCTGTGGTCCATGCTACGTTGCCTACAGCGTTTACAACTTGTGTCGTGGTTGCCATTATTTGCTACCTTCAGGTTTGGAGACTATGGGTTGAAATAGTTCTCGTGCTTGATACATCACACCCGGAATCTCCACAGGTGTTTGTTTTACTGCGGGAACGGCAGGCGGCACGTAATTGTTGGCATTACGCTGTGCAATTTCTGCTGCCACTTCACTGTATGGTCTCATCATGATTTACCCCTTGTATGCTCGCCATTGGTTGGTGAGAGCAAAAATGCTTTCATCAACTTTCTTTTCTTCTTTGTCGTCAATGGCTCCGCTGGCTTTCATTCGAGCAATTTTTATATCTTCAAAATCGTTCTTGCCATCGCCGTTTTGATCAACTTGTTTTTTGGCTTCTTTGATACCAGCCATTTCTCTCATACGACGAATACTGTCCTCGTACTGTGGAGGATCGTTGCTGCTGCCACTTCCACCATACACTCCATCAGGATTCATGTCAGAAGTATCTGGACGCATGCCTGATTTCAATGCAGCATCTACTTCGTCTTTTGACATACGAGCAGTATTGGGACTTATGCCTGATTTCAATGCAGCATCTACTTCGTCTTTTGACATACGAGCAATTTCAGGAGATGTTGGCCCTAGATTATTTTTAATTTTGATGCCAGCCTGCTCCATCATTCTACGTAGTGCGTCTTCTTCTTGTGTATGAACCGCTTGGTTGGGAGTGGTAGTTTGTCCATCACCAGCCACGTCAGTCTTGGGCTTGTTCAAGCCACCTGCATAACCAAAGTTGTTGTCGGCTTGTTCAGTGTTAGTAGGCCAATCAGGAGCATTTTCGTCCACTGCTTCGTGTACATCTCCACAACCACAATCTTGCATACCGCAGGTTGAGCATGATTCATCGCCTTGTAATTCACGACCTTGGCCGCCTAATCCTGCTGACTTCAGCATCATGGCCAGTCGCATGGCATCTTCATCTGTGGCTGTGACAGTAAGGCTTTGATTGCCTTCTGTTGAGTCACTCATGTTGATACTCATTGATTCGGCAATCATCAGTTCCAGTTCACGATTCATTGAATCATAAATGCCTTTGCCAACCATGCTGTTGGACTTGGTTGAGGAGGTATCCTTGGTAGATGAGGATGCTGTATCCACGTCATCGTCCATCGGTTTGTCTGGTTTGCCTGGTTTGACAGTCATTTTACCATTGCCAATGGTTGCACTGACTCTTCCGGTGCTACTGGTTGTATAACTTTGCCCAGGGCTAGTTTGTGTAGTGGTCAATCTGCCTTGGTCAGAGTTCTCATCAACTTCTTTCTTTTTGGCTTTTTCTGGCAAGCCTTTGTGCTTGGTCTTGGCAAAATCTTCAGCGTCAGACTTTTTCATGGTCTTGGCCACTTTGCCAACTTCTTTGCTGGCAGGCTTTTCGCCCTTTTGTGCTGCATGCACCATGCCCATGAAACGTTGTTGTTTCTTGCTCACTGCTTTTTCAGCAATGGGTTCTTCTTCGCCATCGTCGCTGGCTTGATTTTGCATGTACTCGTCGATGCTGATCATCATGCCTTCAATCTTGGCCAGTTTTGATTGTACCCATTCTGGCAAGTTGTCGTTGTCGCCTAGAACTCTACTCAAGGCCTGTGCATGACGCACAATGGTCTTGATGTCGTCTTTGGCCATGTCGCCTTCTTGATCGTACTCGCCTTGGTCAGTGATACTCAAATCACCTTCTCGAGTCATCAACTTTGACTTGCCACTTGGTCCCTTGGCACCAATAGCCCCTTTGGTACCTTTTGGTCTGCCACGTCCACGTGGTGCTTGTTGTGCATCTGTGTCATCATCTGCGCCAACTGAATTGCCTTGGTCATCTGTACGGCGTGTGACCATACGGCCAGTGGCGGTGTGTTTGATATCGTGTTTATGTCCACGTTCAACGCTGCCAACTCGTGGTGCATCTTTTCTTGGTGACTTGTAGTCAAATGCATTGTCTTCGCCCATCTTGGCACCTTTGCGTAGTGCGGCTAAATCAGGACCATCAATTCTTTTTGGGTCGCCGCCCAATGCAGCCATTTTCTTTTGCTTTGGACTCAATGCATTACGCATGGCTTCAGCAGCCACATCGCCCAGCATTTCATCAACTTCTTTTTTGGCTCCAGCAATCTTGTCAGCAAAAGTGATTTTGTTTGCAGGAGGTGCCAGTTTGGCAAATGACTTTTGTTTGGCGGTCATTGGAGCACCAGACTCTGGCACGCCTTCAGGATCTCCACTGGGTGCTGGAACTCCTCTTTCGCCTGGCTTGGGTGGATCAGCAGTCCATACGCCACCTTTGATAGTGCCCATGAATTCGCCTTTGGGGGCTGGCTTGCTGGGCTTGGCAGGCGCTTGGGTGGCTGGTTTGGTTGGTTTTGCAGCAGCAGATGGGCCTCCGCTTTCATCTGTGGCCGAACGAGATCTGTCAACAACTGGGGGAATATATTTTCCTTTCCACCCAGGAGGACTGGCATATTCTTCTGGTTTACCTCTGTAGTCATACACTGTTGGGCTGTCGGCTGGTCGAGATCTGTCAACCACTGGAGGAAGTTTTTTACCATCTCGATTGATGTTACCAGATTCGTAATCTTGTATACGTTGCTGTGCCCCTTCGTAGCCGCCAGGTCCGTCAATTACTCCAACAGGAATCTTGCTCCACTCGCCAGACTCTTCATTTACTTCTTCATTATCATACTTGTCATATTCTTTGCGGGTGGCCTGCATTGTTTTTTTGCTGGCACCTGCTGCCTTTTTGTTTCGCAAAGCCTCCAGGCCGTCATCACCATACTTTTTACGGGCCGCTTGAATCGCTGGAAAGCCTTCTTCTTCCAACTGTCCGGCTTTTTTCATCTTTTGAAATTGTGCACCAGCCACACGCTCACCAGCGGCTTTGCTGCCGTATTCTTTGGCCGCTTTGTCGGCTACGGCTTTGAAGCCAGTGGTAGCATTGTTGTGCTTGCCCATGTCACGCTCGTTCAATTGACCATGTGTCTTGCTTGGTGTTTGGCGGATGGCGTCTAGTTTTTTGTTTAAATCGTAAAAGAAACTCATTGTATTATCCTCTTGGGTTGGCGCCAGTGGCTGGCTTGGGTGGGCGATTGATCTTGCTCATTGGGCTCTTATTGCCCGTTGGAATATCATTTGTGGTCTTGGCTGGCGGTGTTTTACCACCAGCAATAGTGAAGTCACTGCGGTAGGCATTTTTCAACACAGCATGATCATAAGGACCAGTTGAGTAGTCTTTCTTCAATGCCTTTTGTTCTGCGTCAGGAGCAGGATAGTCTGTGTCACCCAACAGGTCTTTGTTTTCAGCATCAATTTTTTCATACTCATCTACCAAGCCATCCACGTGTGGTGTGGTCTGCATGATCACATGATTGGGGTCAAGTCCCAGCAACTGTGCCAATTGTTTGATCTGTGGCTCAATGGCTGGATACCGGAAACTCACGTCAAACATTGTTACTGAGTCATTTTTGTTGTTGGGGAAGTCAGTGGGCACAATCTGTATAGGAGTGGTCCGAGGATCACTCATCTTTACAGGATCAAATTGATCCAACTTTTTCTTCAACTGCGATACCAAATCACCGGGCGGTTTGCCCAGCATTTTGATACGATAGTTGTAGGTACGTTCGCTTTCGGCGAGGTAATGGGCAAAATTTTTCATATCAGGTTCCTGTAACATATTTATTCTTTTTTATCTTTTTGATCTTTGCTGGCCAACAACCGATCCAGCAAGTCATTGCGACTCAGCACCATGCCCTGTGCTGTCGGCATGGCTTCGCCGTCGCCGGCTTCTGCGGCCTTGGCATCTATCATGGCTTGTTGTTGGTTCAGTCGCATTTTCTTCAACTGTAGATCAATCATTTTGAGCTTTTTGTCCATCTTGGCAGTTTTTGCTGTGATGGCATGTCCCAACATGTTGCTGGCTACTGAGAAGATTTCGCTGGCAAATCTTGAGTCCACTTGCATGCCAAGATCCATGAGATCATTGTAACTGCTTTTGGCTGATTCGGCCAGGCTGTCCATTTCTTCGTCATTGGCTTCCAGTCCACGCACTCCGGGCAAGGCAGCATCAATTTTGTCTATGGTGTCGTCTAGGGTTTGCAGTTGACTGCGCAGGTCTTCTGCAGGGGGTGTGCCAGCATCGGCCACAGGGGCGTCTTCGGATGGGGGTAATTCAAAAAGTTCTTCGAGTTTGCGGGTCATGCCCTATTTAGTGGTCAAGCACGACCGTTGTGAAACATATCGTTCTCAGTGATAACTCTAAAAGTTAGGCCGTTTTTTCTGGCCCATTTGGTAGCAGCGTCCCATTTGGCATAATTGATGGCTACCACAGCACGATCTCTGCTGTTCATTTTTGACTCGATCACGCTTTGACTTTTGGGTTTTATTTCAATTAACTCTGCTCGCATGGTATTGTCCCTGTTGCGATAAGTGATTAGAAAGTCTGGAATATACTGTGTGACCTTGCCTGTTATGGGATGGCGATAAGGGATAGCAATACTCTCACTTGCCCACTGCAACACATGATCATTGGTATCGCAGAACTTCATAAAACTCAATTCCCATCCTGATCTGTAACGCGGTGTGCCATTGCCCGCATACTTTTCACGATTGATTATGACATAGTTGCCTTGCGCCCAGCGACTCATAACAACACGTTTCTGGCCTGATAGACGTTGGGTACCACCGCAACCCCCACACCCAACAGTGTGGCAGCACTGCGAATGGCATTGAGGTAGTAGGCTAGGCTGGCACTGAGATTGATGCCGTTCTGACCTTTGAACTCGTCCAGCAAGGTCAAGGGCGATATACCAGTGGTTTCTGCCACTCTGAACAAACTCACAGTGAAGTTGCCAGCAGCCTGTCGGGTGCTCATTGTGCTTAAAAAATAACTGTAAACTATGTCGTACTCCGCTGCGGGCACATTGGTGTCATAGGCGTAGAAGTTGTCAAACACTCTCACAGTCAAATCTACATTGGGGTTGGTATAATTTACAGTGCTCATCGTCTTGTATTTAATAACCTATTGGTCTCTGCCTGCGTTTGATTGGGCCCAGCGTTGTTTCTGTTGAATGTCTGTGTGGGGAAAATCCAACCGTCGGCCTTATTAGCCACTGCCTTGGTGGCAGCAGGCAAGCCTTGTTGCAACGTTTGTGTGCCTAGTGCCACAGCCTCACTCTTGGCAATGGCAGCAAGATTTTTGCCTTTGAATGTTTTGTCGAGTCTTGCGGCTTTTTGTGCAGCTCCGATCAGTCCCAATACACTTCCACTTTGTAAGTCGCCAATGATACCAGCACCTGTTTCCAGCAACCCACCTTGGCCAAATACTGTGGCGTTGGAGCCCGGTCTAGCAATGGGGCTGAGAGTTTTGTCATAGTGTGCATCTGTGGCAAAACCTTGAACATTGGGATCGCCGCCTGCTTGTGCTCGGCCCACTGCACCTGAATAGTATTTCACAGTTTCGTAAGCAATGGTCATTGAATTTTGCATGGTGCCGCCACCTTCAGCATAGTTGTACTGATCATGACTCCAACTGGTAATCAGCGGATTGATCAACACATACTCGGCAAATTTGCGTTGGTCCATGCCATAGATTCTGATGTCTCTAAAAAACGCAGGCTTGCCGCCGGCAACACCATTGGTTGATCCGTCGTTGAATGCTTCGCCAATGAATCCCCAGTCATTGACATTGCCCACACGTTCTTTGGCATAGATGTCTCTGGCATTGTAGCCAAAGCCTGCCTGACGCTGTGCATCAGCACCGTTACTGCCATTGGTATTGTTGGGGTCTAAGTAACGTTGCGAAGAATCTTTGTAGTAATAGTTCATGTAGTAGTACCACATTTTGCGAACCAAATCGCCACTGGTATCATGCAAGGTCACATTGATTGGATCGTAGTTGAGTTTTTTCTGAATGATTCTTTTGCGATTGTATTGATTCAGTGTTTCTGTTTCAATGTTGTACTTTGGCAAGTCAATGGTCTTTACTGCTAGGCTTAGATTGGCCTGGTCATCGTTGCCAAACGCACCTCGCAGGAAAGGTATCTGATCTGTGTTCAGTGTAAAACTAACATGGAAGAGAAACTTGTACCGAGGCTTGAGTTCGTAAGCGTTGGTGGTAAATGTACGGCTTGCGTGTTGGTAATCACGCAAGATGTTGTTGCCTAAGAAACCACTTTTTAAGTTGGCGCCAAAATTTGGATCTATACCTTTAAGAAAGTTTTGTCCAAAAAATGACATGTTTAGACACCTGCGCCGGTTACCGATCCAAATGCATCACGTAAAGATGCTCCAAGTGCAGTACCAACTCCAGTGCCTTCTGGTGTTTGGTTGGCGTTGTCGTACACAATGCTCATGGTAATTGATACTGGAGCATTTTCACTGTAGTTCAATGCGCCGTAGTCAGCACCAGCAAGATAGCAGCCATACAGTTCCCAAGTTTCAAGTACCACAGGAGTATTGGCACCGTTGCCACCGTCAAGGATTTCAACCTTGGTTGTGAACTTGTAGTCAATACCAGAAGCAGCAGAACTCATTTCTAAAAAGTCCATTTGTTTCTGTAGTTGCTCACCGACTAACTTGCTCACAGCACCTGATGCATCATCACGAATTTCGCATGAAGTAGGTGCCCATGAGTGCTTGCCAGCCAGTTTCAATGTTGAGTTGTAGATTGGTATTGCAATCTCTTCAAACGTCACGTTAGGTCTAGCAAAACTTATCACCTGTTTGGTCAATTCTGTTCTTGGTGTGCTTACACCAAAATTCTCAAACATCACTCTAAAGCGATATTTGAGCTTGGGCATCAACAGACCTTGTGTTGGCGAACTTTGATCGCTGGCTAACGGTACTGTCATTCTCTGTAATGATGAAACTGCCATTTGTTATATCTCCTGTTGTTTTTATTTACCTAATTTAATGACCGGTCAGACCGGTCATTTTCATCAAGCATTAAGTCCTGAAATCTCTCCAGTGTTCTTGATACGCAGGGGAATGTAAATAAATTCAACTGCTTTGACTGGTTCAATAGCAATGTCCACCCACAACTCATTGCGGTCAATACGTGCAGGAGTGTTGTTGCTCAAGTCGCACACTACCAAATAGTCATAAAGAGCACGTTTGGCCACCAGGTCAATCATCAAACTGTTCACGGTGTTGGTGATCTCATTGCGTGTGATCTGGTCATTGGGTTCAAACAAGTACAGTTTGCCAATCTCTTCTAGGCGTCCACGCAAGAAACAAATCAGTCGTGCAACGTTGATACGATCCAGTGCTGTAGTAGCACCTTGACGTGTCTTGTTACCAAAGTTTGTGATACCAATACCTGGAATAAAGGTAATCGGGTTGATGTTGTTTTCGTACAGTATGTCACGTACACTTTGTCCCACTGCCAACTGTACAAATTCGCCAGTTTGTGCATTGATGTAACCAATAGCATCAGCATTGTCTACCACACCACGGCGTGTGCCAGCAGGCGCCAACCATGGATAGCTCACTGCATCACTGCGCAGAATAGTACGTACCATCATGTGTGTTGGCGGTGCAACAACTGTGTTGCCACTCAAGTCTGTGGTCTGACAACTGGGATAAAACACAGCAGCATAAGCACTGCCAATGGTCAATCCATCATCTGTTGCCACACCAAGACCGTTGTTGTTGGTAGCATGTTCTACCAATGCATTACCTGTGTTTGGCAAGCGCAACGGTGTGTCTCCCACAACAAACAGTGTGTTGGCACGTTCGTTGCTGAGTGCAACCAAGTTGGTCAACAATTCAGGATAACCAGGAGCAGCAATCAAGTTGAACTGATTTTGTTCTTCACGTGCTGCCAGGCTGGTGTCAATGCCTGACTTCATTGCTGCCACAATCAGTTTGCGTTGTGCCAATCGACCAGCATACATAGCACCGTCGTCTTTGTTGCCTGACGCTGTCAGCCAGGTATTGGTCACAGTGGGCAATACATCATCGGGGAATGTGGTTGAGTTAAAGTAATTGCTCTGATAACTCTTGACATTATAACCAGAACGACGTGTGTTAAACAACAACATACCTTGGGGATACAGTGCAGGATCAGGTGCGTCCAAATCCAAGTAATCACTGATCAACAAACTTTCAATTGTGGGGAAAGCACCTGCCACTGGATCTGTTGTACCATTGGGTGCCCAACGTGCGTCTGCAAACAAGATGCCGTTTGATGTGGTCTGGTCCGTGGTATCTACTGCAACCCATTGATCTGTACCGCTGATCTGTTCCCAACGATACAGCGCAGGATACGCTTCTAAGTCACTGGTGTCAATCCACAAATCACCATATTGCAATGGACTTTCTGCTGCATCGTTTTGTGTCAGTGGTTCAGAGGCAGCAACAATAGGACCCGACGCATTGGTCAATGTAAGGTCAAAGCCGCGTGTGTCATTGGTGACATTTTGATAACCTTGCCATGAGCCATTGTCTTGAATCATGATGTCCACATCACTTACCGAACTGTAGTACCACAAACGTCCGTCAGCTGGGTTCTGATCAGGCGCAACAGCACTTGCAGTATAGGTGAATAAATCAGCAGTAACCCAATTGCTCAATACCAGAAATCCTGCTGCTTGGTCCTGGCGAACTTTTGGCGTAGCGGTGGTAAATCCTGCGGTGGTAATTGGTGTTCCTGTTATGTTGTCTACATAAATTGCGCCGCCTTGGCTGTGTGTGAACACAATGTTTCCGGCACTGTTGACACTGGCGCTAACATAAGGAATGTTGGCAGCACTGACACTAGTAATAAATGAAGCAACACTTGTTCCAGTCAATGTTATATTATACGCTGTGTTAGCATCAGCTGAGCCAGCCACAGTTGCAAACAATTGAAATTGATTACCTGCGGTAAACAACGGATCACCGTTGGCACCTGGAGTAGTATCACCAGTGACAACTGTTGCCCCCAATGCAACTCTTTCCAACAACAAGAAACTTGCATTGCTGTTGGGGGTTGTGTTGTAAAGTTCTGAATTATATTGTACATACGTGCTGCCAACTGGAATGTTTTTACCGCCGCCTGTGGGATCAAGTCCGTAATTTGCCGAACCATCATATATGTAAACAGGACTACTTTGTGCAACAAAGGTATCTAATGCAGCACTATATTGTTTCAATTTCAAACTCATACCAGAACTGGCAGTGCTGATGTTTTGCCAGACAGAACCTGTTGGAGCAGGTGCTGTGTCTGTGGTTCTCCAACGTGGTGCTTGATAACTATAACCTGGGAAATAACTTGGAGCACGATATTCAATGGCTGCAATGCCCAATGTGGTCAACAGTGCGGCGCCGCCAATGGTACCAGTTTGAATACTGATAACACCACCATTATCTGTGGATCCGTCATTGGTTGCAGCGCTGGTTGCATACAATGTTAATTTGTTGCTGACTGCGGCAGCAGTTACACCTGGAATGGACAAGCTATTGATTACCGCGGCAAATCCCACCACTGTATTGGTTGCACTGACTGTGGCCAATGTACCGTTAATATACATGTTAGAACCAACAGTTAGCCCGCTGCCTGACACTGAGTTTGTGCCTTGCAAGGCAGGCCACGATGCTTTCCATGCGTTAGATCCCAACAATACCCAGGTATTGTTTGAATTTTTATACCAGTTTTCGTTATTCAAACTCACCGCGCTCACGGCATAATCGCCAATGCTGCCAAGTGTGCTAATGGGTGTGTAATCGCCGCCAGCATAGTCAACCACTTCATCTGTCTCTGTGATCACATAAGGCACCTGGTTGGTAAATGTTGCAGCAGTTTGATCCCATTCAAAAATGCCCCAGAGACTGGTGCTGGTGTCTAACCAGTATGTGCCGTCGTCGGGATTGCCTGTGGGGCGACTCAAACTTGCAGTTAGTTCTGTCAGGTCAATGTCCACACGCTGTACATAAGCACGGTTTGTGACACCCAGTGCTGAATACGCTGCCAACAAACCATATTCGTTGAGTTCGTATCCGTTGATAGGGGTGCCAGTTGTGGTATTGTAGAAGAATGGCACACCAAATGTGGCTGCCAAATCACGCTGACTGGTAATAAGATAAGTTTTGTTTGCGTTGGCTGCGGTTGTACCGGCTGCAACTCCAACTCCAGCAGCATCAGCCTTGTTTTGTGCTGTTGCAATCAGAAAGTAAGGGACTGTGTTTACAGCGGAAGGGATATATTGACTCTCGTCAATTACTGTTACTTCTACGCCTGGTGATACTAGTGCCATGGTTGATTCCTTTTCAAGTTATTGATATTTATTGGCATACTCAAAAAAACCCAGTTTACACTGCCCTTTGGCAAAGGTCCGCCAACTAAATACCGCATGAGACCCATTTGTCAAGCCTGCAATCAACGGCCTTGTGCTGTAAATTACATTCGAGAAGACACAACACATTATCGTAGTCGTTGTGAAACGTGCCAACGCAAGGGGCGAGGAATCAAGCCCAGAGAGCCAAGATGGAAATCAGCAGGATACAAGAAAAAACCCGCATGTGATCGCTGCGGGTTCAAGGCAAGACTTGCCAGTCAATTGTTAGTTTATCATATAGATGGGGATCTCAATAACACTGCATTGAGAAACTTACGAACAGTTTGCCGTAACTGTGTAGAAGAAATTGCCAAGACTGAAGTTACTTGGCGGTCCGGAGATCTTGAACCAGATGCATAATCTGTTGATATAAGTCATCTAATGTACCGTTGTTGTCTAGCACAGCATTGAACTTGGTACCTATCCAAGATGTCTCTGACGCATGCACGCCTAGTTGTTCTAGTCGACGCCCACTGAGTGCCCAGGTTGAGTTGCCGTTGGGTCCACGATTTTGGCTTACTGCGGCATCATACCACTCAGGTTCAGGACCACGTACCACACGTACTACTATTCCACCTGCTTGTTTAATGGCTTTAATTTCGTTGGGAAATCTGCAATCACTTATGACCACATCATCCGTGCTGTTGCGTAGTTTGTTTTCCAAGCTGGCAATCCAGATATCATCATGAAAGTTTTTACGGCATACTTCTGTGCCCCATTGTTGTAAAATAAAACGTGGGGTCAGGTTCGGTATACCCAGTCGTTGGGCCCACCAAGGATCCACTTGTTCTCGCCATTCACGGGCTTGCTTGGTGCGCCCTTCCAGCATGGTTCTGTCCCAACCAAAGATCTGGGCCACAGCATCTTTGAGAGTGTTGGCAAAACTCTCTCTTCGGAAGTGATGTAAATTTACAAGATAGTCTGCAATGGTATCTTTGCCCGAGCCAATAAATCCACAAATTCCAATGATCATGCCAGTTCCTTGATGTTTAAATGTGTCAGGGTAGCTTGCAACATGTCAATTTGTCTGCGGCAGTCTTCCAGCGCATGATGACTAGTAGCAGGCTTAGGCAACCCTGGGTACAAACTATATACCGTTCGTGCATCACGGATCTTGTAATATTGCCAAGGCAGAGGTTTGCTGTAACTCTTGTAGGCATGCTCAAGGATGTTGGCATCGTATGTGGGACCATTCATCCAGATGCGGTTGCACTTCCAGCACAGTCTGTGCAGTTCATCCAAGGCCTGATCTAACGGGATGCGCCCATCTTCAGCAAAGGCTTCGTCCTGTGCGGCGCCTTGGGTGGCCCACCAGTTTATGGTGCCTTGTTCAATGGTACGTGTTTCTTGGCTTTCAAGATCAACTCGGGCATAATATTTGTGCTCATAGTAGCCCTGGCCAAGAGGGTCAAATGCCTGAGCCGCAATGGTTAATATTGTTGCGTCAGGGCCTGTAGCCAAACCTTCAATGTCGATCATTAAGTCCATGCTTGATTATAGCAGGATTTTAGAAAAAAGTGTATGCAGTTTAGCCAATAACAAATGTAAGTGGTTGACTTCCGTCCACATACATTACCAATTGATTGATCAACAGATCCATTTCTACTTTGGCTTCTGCTTTCATTGCGGCACCGTTCAGACTGCCGCCGCCTTGCGGTCCAGCAATGGTACCAAACTTCTCACGTGCTTCACCAATGATCATTTTGCAGTTGGCCACCATGTAGTCTCGTATCCACTGCTGTATTTGGAAGTCATTCAGCAAGTTGAATTCAGGTTTCAAGTTGTAACTCCACAGCAACACAGTTTCGCCTGATCCTTTGGGATCACGGATCAGTTGCAGTTTTTTGGTTACCGGATTCCAGGTGTAGTTCATGTAGGCACCAAACATGCGTCCGGCCAGTTCAATATACTGACTGTAGAAGTCGTAGGTGGCAAGTCCGCCTGCCACGTTGAAGTTCATTAGGTACACGTTAACACTCGCTTGTGCAAACGGATCAAAGTTTGACGCAAACGGTCCTGAACTGTCTCCGAATGTTCTACGGAATATTTGACGCACACTCACAACTTCTTGGGGTAGTTCGTAGATGTTGACATCTGCTACCAACTGCATGAAACTGTAACTTTCCTCGTAAGCGTTGTTGGCTCGTTGGCGATAAGTGCCAATGGTTTTTTGATAAGCCGCTTCGTAGTGTGAGGGGTCTAATTCTAAGTCAATGATATCACCGCCCAGTTGAAGTTTAACATATTCAATTAAGTTTTGCTTCAGTTGGGGCAGTGATTGTTGTTGCTGTTCTGGCATGTGGGACTCCAAGTCCCTGTATTTACCAGGCTTTGAGTATGACCAAGTTCTCAGTTCCGCGTCCGTTAAACGCGGTTTCTGTTGTGGAGAGATCTTTGTAGATCTTACGTGCTGCCGGCTTGCCTGCGGCTTGTACTGCTTTGACAACCTCTGCTGGCTTGCGTACAGTTTTCTGCATGGTCTCAATGGTGCTGAAGCCAATAATGCTGTTGCTTTTCACAGTGAATGCCTGTGTGTGACTGTCAGCCACAAGGTGGATCAACTTGCGCTTTTTGGTGTCATACAACCAGGCTTCGGCTTTGTCCACAAGACTTGCAGCCGGTAATCCTTTGAGTTTGAGTTCTGCAAATTCCATCATGATTTTGAATTTTGCGGCACGTTTCTCAGGTGGCACTGACTTGACCTTGCGCGGCTTGCGTTCAACTTTCTTGATCTGCACATACGCACCGCAGTCATTGATCACTGCTTCGCAAAACTTCACAAGATTACGCATTTGAATTTTGCTGAAGTTGCTGTAGCCCTCAACCAACTGTGCATCCTTGCCCTCAATCACTGTTTCAAACTCTGCAAGTTTGTGCTTCCACAAGTTAGCAATATCTGAAATCATTTGAGGTGCTACATTTAGGCCACGGATCACCATGATTGGCTTGTAGTCTGCTGACATTTTGGCACCTGCTGTCACAAACTCATCAAACATGCCATCTAATTCACCGGCACATTCCGACACCTTTTCACGCAACCGGTCTTGAATGTTGGGCTTGGACACCACAGGGACCGCTTCTGCTACCACCACTTCGGGTTCACGTGCTTTGAGAATTTCTTGGATGTAGCCTTCTAACCGAACTGTTTCAGTGTCTGTAAGTTCCAGTCCCACCATGCTCATGCGGCACAGCCATGCAGTGGTCAATCGAACTGCTGAATCTGGCACACCTTTCAATGCACGAACATCTGCTTTGCGGCCATGGCTTTCCAAATAAGCCACTAACATTTCACGGGCGTCCTTTTTGCCGTAGAAATAATTGTACCATGAAAAGGCAGCACTGAGTTGGCTGGTGCGATCATCTGTGGGTTGCACACGCCATGTGGGTTCCAGTCCTGTGTATTTGGTATCAGGACTGCGCGGGTTCAGCGGCTTGACAGCGATTCGTGTTGCGTTCATGTGGGCTCCTGGTAAATTTATACGTAATTATAGCAGAAAAAGATTTATTGGTCAACCCGCCAAACGGTAAACCCAAAGTACTATAAATATAACATGCCACGCTTATCCCTATTCCGCCCCAATCGCACCAGAGACTATCAATTTTTGGACCGCACTATTAGTGAAATGTACACTGTGGGCGGCTTGGACATTTATGTTCACAAATACATGGGACCGCAGGCGGGCGGGCGGACTGCGGCACAAGTAATTACAACACAAGATGACAAAAATTTACAAACACAACTTGGTCTTAATTTGTCCACTCAAGTTGACACTGCTGCCAGCAACTTTGATGCCACACAGCCTATATACGACACAGTGGATGTGCTAAACATTCAAGACTTGTTGTTGCTGGAAAATCGCGACAGAGTTTATGATCCAGATGTGTATGTCATGCGCGGTGTGTACAACACACAAGATGTGGACTTTGACTTGACACAGTTTGGTTTGTTTTTAAACAACGACACCATATTCATGACGTTTCACTACAACGACATGATTGATGCGTTTGGTCGCAAACTCATGAACGGCGATGTGATAGAAATTCCCAACTTGAAAGACTATCATCCGTTGAGTCAGGCCATACCCCGGGCCTTGCCTAGATACTATGTGATACAAGATTCAGACTTTGCGTCAGAAGGATTTTCAGTAACCTGGTTACCTCACTTGTGGCGTGTGAAATGCACACCAATGAAAGATCAGCAAGAATTCAACACCATTACCAACAAGCCGTTTGTTCAAGAAAATATATGGGATCCGGGCAATTTTTATCCCACTGGTACCATTGTAAACTATGGTAACACTTATTACCAAGCACAAAGCAATGTGCCTGCTGATACCGATATTACAAATACTACGTTTTGGCAAGAGTACACACCAAGCACCATCAGTGATGTGCAAGGTACTCGTCAGAAAGACTATGAAATCAATGACGCTATCTTGGCACAAGCAGATGTAGAAGTGCCGCTGTCGGGCTACGACAATACCACATTCTACATTGAATCCACCACAACCACAGGTGGACCTGCTAATCCTACCAGTTTGACTGCTGACGAAAGTCTCTCTGTGGATGGCACACAAGGCGGCATGAGCGTGACGCCCACAGGCGAAGGCTATGCCGCAGGATATCTCACTGGTGGTGGCACAGCACCCAATGGCTTGCCAGTTACTCCTGCGGTGAACTTTCCTCCAAATCCTGTGGCAGGTGCTTATGTGTTACGCCTGGATTACAAACCCAATCGTTTGTTTCGTTATGATGGCGCACGTTGGGTCAAAGTTGATGACAAGGTCCGCACCAATCTCAACAATGGACCAACAAATAAAACACTGCGCAGCGGCTTCGTAAATAACACTGCTACTGTCAGCACCAAAGACTTGGGCAACATTCCAAGTCGTCAAAGCCTGAGCGAAATTCTTCGTCCCCAAGCAGACAATGGTGATCAAGGTGGCTTCTTACCGCCAGGAACATAATGCAACAATTTTTTTATGACGAGCAAATACGCAGATTCTTGTTGCAGTTCACAAGAATCTTTTCAGGTTTCCAAGTGGAGTATGCCAACGAAAACGAAGGCGTCAATGCTGCCGCCTTGATACGTGTGCCTGTGCGCTATGGTGATGCCACTCGTAATGCACAAACCATCTTGCAGGAAAACAGCCGCAACAGTTTGCCTTCAACTCCACTGATGACATTTTACATCACTGGCCTGGACTATGAACAAAGTCGCATGCAGGATCCTTACTTTGTGAGCAGAATCAATGTGCGTCAACAGGCTTATGATCCTGCCACAGAGACCTACGAAACCACACAAGGCAATGCATTTACCATTGAGCGATTGATGCCTGTGCCATTCAAACTCACCATCAATTTGGACATATGGACAAGTAATACCAATCAAAAATTGCAGTTGTTGGAACAGGTTCTCACACTGTTCAATCCCAGTTTGGAAATTCAAAGCACAGACAACTACATTGACTGGACCAGTTTGAGTGTGATGTACCTGGATCGCACCACCTGGTCAAGCCGCACAGTGCCTATCAGCACAGAAAATCCCATTGACATTGCCACACTGCAATTCAGCATGCCAATCTGGATATCACCGCCTGCCAAAGTGTTGAAACTGGGTGTGATTGAGCGTGTGATTGCTTCAATGTACGATGCACAAGGTGATTTGAACAATGCCATTGACAATGAAGACCTGTTGATGGGCACCAGACAAGTTATCACACCATTCAACTGGGCTGTTGTGTTGATTGGCAACAAACTACAGTGTTTGCAACAAAAGTATCTCACACAAGAGCCCAGCAACGACTCATTGACCCCTACTGAAATCGTGCCTGATTCAAACCTGCTGTGGCCAGCAGTGATCGACTTGTACGGATCATTGCGTCCTGGTATCAGTCAAATACGGCTAATACAGCCCGACGACACTGAAATTGTGGGTACAGTTGCCCTGGATCCCAACGACGACAGATTCTTGTTGTTTGATGTGGACATTGATACTACCCCACAAAACACACTAGATCCCATCGACGCTGTGATCAACCCGCTGACATCCGGACCTGGTGATGGCCTGGATTCTGCCCTGGAAGGGCAACGATACTTGCTGACCGAAGACACAGGATCCATGGACAATCCCGATCCAGCAAGTGCTTGGGTTGGTGCCAATGGTCGTGGACTTGTGGCACAGGCCAATGATATTGTTCAGTACAGCAACAACTACTGGCGTGTGGTATTCCGTGCTGCCACAGAAACCAACACCACACAGTATGTAACAAATCTTACCACAAGCATTCAGTATCGTTGGATGGGAGATGCCTGGGTCAAGAGTTATCAAGGTGCATATCCAGGAGGTACCTGGAGGATTGTGTTGTGAAGGCAGTGGGAGTTTGGTTTCGCAGCAGTGCCACCGGACGTTATCTGTACTTGCTACGCAATGACACACGACACCCTGGATCCTGGGGACTGCCTGGTGGCAAGGTAGAAACAGGTGAAACATTACTGGGTGCCATGGAACGTGAATGCATTGAAGAACTGGGCAGCATGCCCGAGTATCAACGCTTGGTGCCACTAGAAAAATTTACATCAGCAGATTCACAATTTGAATACAACACCTGGGTGTGTGTTGTCACAGATGAATTTGTGCCGGTGCTGAACGACGAACACATGGGCTATGCTTGGATTGACCGTGGTCAATGGCCCAGACCCATGCATCCTGGCCTGTGGTCAACTGTGAATATAGAAGCCGTGCAAAGCAAGATAGACACTGTGGAGCGGTATCTTGCTGCTGGCGTTTAAGCCTGGCTTTCCTGGAAACTCAACTGAATCTCACCCACCGGACTTGATTGTGCGCTCAGCGCAGTGATCACCACAGCCAGTACTTCTGGACCATTGGGGTAGGTGCCTGTGCCCGGAATTGAACTTTGACCAATCTGTTTGATCTGTGTTAGATCCAAGTTGTTCACACCTGTGGCCTGAATTGGAATAGCAAACAACCGTTCGCCACCGGTGATGTCTGCTGATACCGCAGCCACTGTCATGAACAAGTCGTTGGCAGGACTTGTTCCGCCCAATGCACTACCAAGAATCTTCACAGTATCGCCCACGGCATATCCTGTGCCAGGATTCTGTACTGTAATACTTGTGGTAGTGGTTGAATACGCGGTTTTTAATGCCTGCAACTGCACAGTAACGTTGGCGGTTGAACCAGAACTTGATATATTGGTCAGGCCCAATCCAGAGAATGTTTTAACACTGCTTGAACTGACCATGGTGCCTGATCGCGAGAAGCCACCAGTTGTGTTCAACGGAGCGGCCTGTACACCACCTGTGGTTTCGTTTGAGTATCGAGGAGCCACAGCAAATTGTGTAAAACTAGGCTGGAAACCACCACCAGCATTGTTTAGTCCTGACCACACAGTGTTAGCCGAGTCAATGTTGTTGGGATTCAAAATACCTGTCACAATGTATCGTCCCGCACTCACATTCACTGTCAGCGTTTGCAGGGTCAACTGCGCACGATTGATCAAGTCACGTTGGCCCAAGTCACCAATAACACTGTTTGAAACACTGGGAGCCAGGCGCATCAAGAACGCAGTTTGGCTGGCACCAGTTGTGGCTGGTAGACCATAGTTGCTGCGATTGTATGTGAATGAGAAGCCCTCGTCACCGTTGAAATTACCGTCCATGATAACTGCTGAACCCCAGTGACTTACCAAGGGTACACAAGTGTTACTAATCAATATCACACCTGAATTGTCCAAGTGGCTGGTGGCCGCACTGCTGGTATAACTGCGACTTTGTCCTTCGGCCCACTGTGTGAATGTTGCGGCACGTGTGCAACCAGTTAGATCGTTACCATTCTTGCCTGAATACTTGATGACCTCACTGTCAATCATCACATACGAAGGATATGTTACACTGGCCGGAGGATAGTCTGTGGCATCTCTCAGGGTGATTGTGGTTTGACTGTCCGTAATAGCACCGTTCAATGAGTTCACTGGAGTTTCGTTGATGGCTTCATAACGTGCAGGCAAGTTACCTGAACGCATGTAGGCTTCATTGCTGATGTTGTTGTTGGGACGTCTGTGTGCCCAATTAAACTTGCCATCTTGTCCACGCAACATCCAGATAACTGTACCAGCACCATACCAGGAATATTCCAAGGCATACATCTGCATTTTGCTGGCATCAAGATTGAAGCCTGATGCGCCTGTGCCGTCAAGTGGATCAATGTTGAAGTCCGCTTGGCGCACACGAATTTCATTGCGCAAAGCCATTTTCACACGAGTTTGATTGGCCACGCCACGGAATGTGGGCACAACTGTCATTCTGTTGTTGTTGGTGATTGACGCAACACTGTGTGTCATACCACGGATCACAACTACATCGCCCACATTCAGTTGATCTTGGAAGCGGCAGTTGCCGTCACCGGTCACAAGGTTGGAGCCAACGCTGACGTTGACCAAGCCTGCTGTTTGGAATGTGCTGGTACGTTGTACTGCATTTACACTAACTCCATTGTTTTCCCAGAACAAGCCATTTTGATCATCAAACAGGCCTGCACGAATACATGACCCGCTCCAGCCAGTGACATTGATACGAGGTTGTTGCCCCAACACAGGAGTTGCACTGCCCAGTAAGTTTTGCGCTTGTACCACAAACGCAACGTCGCTGGTGATGGTTGTGACCACATATCCAGTGTCATCATAGCCTGACGTGGTAATACCGCTTAATGTGATGGTTGCACCAGCATTGAGCCCATGTTCAAGGTCTGTGGTGATTGTGATATTGCTGTTGATAGCAGTACCACTTGATGTAACTGAGGACACGTCCAAAGTAGGGGCTAACACAGTACCTGTGCTGAACAAAATGCCTTTACCAGACTGGTAGCGGAAGTATTTTTTGGTCACACGAGTTGCACTTGCTCCACGTGTGGGGGTGCCTGGTCCCATGAGCACACCGCCATCAAACGGTCTTGATTGGAACACAGCATTGCTTCGCACGTTGACGGTGGCTGCTAGACTTCCGCCAACTATGGCACCTGTTCTAGCAGTGTACTGGAATGTGGTAGTGCTGGGAATGGCATTCACAATGAATGAACCTTCTGAATAACTGGTGTTGGTGCCTGCGGTCATGTCCACAGTGATTGGGCATCCTGGAAACAATCCGTGTGCATACTGTGTGGTTATAGTGATGATGCTGGGATTGCCACCATCGCTGGCCACGCTCACAACGTCAAGGTCAGCACCTGAGTAAGGAAATGCTTGACGTACTGCGGTGTCAGTTTGGTTGACTGGATACCCTGCAGCCACGTTGAGTGCTCGGCGTGGATAGTAAGCAAAGTTATTGGTTTCGCCCAAGAACACAATGTTGATACCTTCAGCATTGGTTGCTGAAGTATTTTGTAAACTCACATATTCGTTGGCATCCAGCGGTGTGTCTGTAACGTTGACTGTGATTGTGGGAATGGTGTTTGAACCACCATAAAATATACCGGTCATGCGGATTAGTGGTGATCCAATGCCTGCTGTTGTGAGTGCTGTGGTGTTGAATTGTGTGCGGCTGATGGTTTGTGTACCGTTGACTGCTGTACTGGCGGTGGTCATTTTGACCAGTTCCACGTTACTGCTCAACTTCTGGAACACTGTACCAGTGGGGAATGTGTTGGCTGCAGGAATGTTGTACCAACCGCGATTTAGTTGCAGTGTGGTGCTATCTGTTACTTCTTGTACTTGTGCAACTTCAATAGTGCTGGCAACAAATATATTGGCACCAATGTTGATGTTTGCGGAACTGGGATTGGTACCATTGCTTTGACGCACCACAGTGAGTGCATTGGTTGATACCGAAGTCACTGCCATCACTTCATAAACGTTGGCAGTGGCAGTTTGAGCAATAACATAAGTACCAGTCACAATACCAGCACCTGCTGCTGAGGTCACGTTGACCGTGGTGGTAGCATTACTGGTAATATTCGCCACGGCGATAGTGGTTCCGCCCGAAGTAGGCAAACCAATCAACATAATGTTGTCCAGCGCAGATAGACCTGTGGAACTGGCCACAGTAAATGTGCGTTCTGCTGAACTGTTGACGTTGGCAGTGAGATAACTTGACACAAATGGTGTGACGTTGCCTTGTGTTTGGCTGATCAACAGCGCATAGTCATTGTCAATAAACGGTGGTGTGCCAGCATCTGCTGTGTTAACTGATGTGTCAACGTTGCTGGTCAGCAAGTTGGTACTGCTCAACAATGTGGCATAGCCATTGGTATTGTACACCAAGTCAGCACCAACATCTTCGTAGAAACTGGGAATGTTGTTGATGGTTGAAACGTTCTGCCATTTGGTATTTTGCAAGCCATATTCAAAGTCAGCGTCGATCAGGGATTCTGGATTGCTGGTTCTCGCACGACCAATGGCATCTAATCCAAACTCCCAGGGTTGTGTGCTGATGTTGCGATCTTCCACATAGATGGCCAGTTTATCGTTGGCACTCAATGTTGATGTATCTAGATCCAAGTTCAGTGTGGTCACCCCTGCATAGGCGTTGGGAAGGCCAGCAATAGTACCTGCTGACCAACTAACTGTGCCGCCTTGTGTGGGTGCTCCAAAGTTGTAGATTGACGTATTGGTTGTGGTGTCGTATATGGCCAAGAAGTCCTCCAGGTTGATACGATCCTGGACCTGTACAGTGCCTAGACCTGCTGTGCCTGGTGTGAATACGTACTCGTATATTCTTTTTCTTGCCATTTCTTAAACTCCAAATATGATTTGATTCGCTGTCAACGTTGCTTGTGTGTTGACACTGAACCGGTCGTAATTAATTGTACCCTGTGCGATTTTGCTGTTGGTCACAGTGGCATCGCTGGGTGTGCCTGTATATAGCGTATCTCCAAACAGCAGGCCAAAGAACGGTGTCAATGCTGCCGGAGGCGTTGCAAAACTAATCTGTGATCCTGATATTGAAAAACTAACACCAGGATTCAATACTACACCATTCAAACTCACCATCATGGCATACGCAGTGGGCGGGTTGAACGGAACTCCACCAATGTTGATGTCAAATGTTTGTTGTACTCCATCAAACACTAGGTTATCCATTTTGCGATACTGGCCAATCTGTGGTGTATTACCTAAATAACTCATTACATTCTTCCTACAACAATTTCAATCACACCCTGACCGCCAGGATGATCTTGTACTGCTTTACCAATTACTGAACCCATGCGCGGTTCGGCACAGGCTTGTGCTCGGCCGCCACCGGCTGTGACCATCATGTCGCCTTTGGTTACTCGGCCAACCACCAAGGTAGGTACACGACCTGTCAGTGCCACGGCTGCTGTATGTTCAGCTTCAAGCCCGGCATTCATGATGTGTGCTGGATTTGTACTTACTACGCCAGCCACCCGCACATCACCAATACCGATTGCTTGAGTAACTTCTTTGTCACCACCAAATATCAACACTGTACCTGGAGGGTAGTCAGCATCTGCTGTGTACCATTCTGCCAAGTCAGCGTATTGTGCCGATGTTGCTTTGGCAAACACAGTGTTAAAATAAACAGAAGATGATCCAATATTGCCCACACCATTGCCATTGGCATTGGTAACATTGCCTAGCGTAACTGTACCTGTAGATACTGTTAAACTTGTGCCTGTGATAGCTGCACCAGTAATTGCACCAGTTGCACTGATTAATCCACCAGTTAATATATTACCACCAGTGATATTAGCAGTAACTGCCAAACTACCTAGTGTGCCAACACTGGTAATATTTGTTTGTGAGGCAGTAGTCAATGTGCCAACAATACTAGTGCCTGACAAGTTACCACCAGTAATGTTACCTGTGGCTGACACAATACCAGTTGTGATCAAGTTACCACCGGTGATATTAGCAGTGGTACTAATGCCTGAAATAACGTTGCCACTCAGACTGATACCAGTGCCCAAGAAGTATGCACCACTCACGTTGGCTGTGGCAATGACATTGGCTGTGGCACTAATAATGCTGCCTTGTACCAAAGTTGTTGCAATCATGTTGCCGCCGCGCACATTGGCAGTGGCCACAATATTACCAGTTGCAGTAATCAATCCTGCTGTGTCAATGTTGCCATGTGTGGCATTGCCAGTACTTGACATCAGGCCGCCAGTTAATACATTACCACCAGTGACGTTGCCTGTTGCACTGTAACTGGCGGCAGTACTTGCACCTGTGATAGACACGGCACCACCTGTGATGATGTTTCCACCTGTGATGTTACCTGTTGCAGTGATCAACCCTGCTGTAGCAATGTTACCACCAACAATATTTCCTGTAGCAGTAGCACTACCACCAGTGAGTATGTTTGCACCGGTAACATTACCAGCTACACTGAGAGCACTTGCACCTGTGTTGGCAATGGCCACTCTGGTGGCTGTGTTGAATGTTGCCAAGCCAGCGGCCGTGGTGGCTGTGACTGGACCAACGTTGATCAGTGTGGTTGAGCCTGCTGCTCCATTTTCACCAACGCCAATGGTTTTTGTGTTGCCTGTGCCTGTGACCCCATTGCCAATAGCAATAGTCTGTGGGTTTGTGCTTTGCCCAATTTGAATAAATCCAGTCTGTACTGCGCCACCTATTGTTACATTGCCTGTGGTTTGACTGGTACCAATATTGATGTTTTGTGTGGTACCAGTAAATGCAACGTTGCCGCCTGCACCCAAGTTGCCAGTTGCGCCAATCCAACCAGTGACGTTTGCACCCAAGGTGCTAAACACTGCTATGTTTGCTGTTCCGCCGATGCCAATTGAAGTGTTGCCGCCTGAACTCACAACTCGCACATTACTGGTGCCAAATTGAATACTTGTGGCATCAATGCCAGTTAATGCAGATCCGTTGCCAAGGAAGTAACTGCCAGTTACGTTGCCTGTGGCTGAGATATAACCACTTAATGTGAGATTGGCTCCTGACAAGTCACCTACAGCAACAACTTTGCCACTGACGTTAACATCTGTGGTGGCGTTTATGTTATTGCCATAAATGTCGCCAGCGGCTGATACAATACCATTAGTACGCAAACTACCGCCAACCACGCTGCCTGTTGTTGAAATATTAGTAGTTCCAATAATGTTGCCGCCTGTGACATTGCCCGCAGAACTTACTGCACCACCAGTTAATACATTGCCGGCCGATACATTGGCTGCTGATGTGATGTTGCCTGTTGCTGTGATCACTCCTGCTGTTGAAACATTGCCAGCAATCACATTACCAGTAGCACTGATTGTGGTGCTGGCTGCTACGGCACCAACAACACTGATACCACCACTCCATACATTGGCAATTTGCGCACTGTTGACCACCATGTTAACATTGGCGTTGACTGCGGCAATGGCCACTGTGGTGTTGGCATTAAAAATATTACTGGTACTGCTAGAAATACCTGTGAGTGCGGCACCATTACCAATAAAGTATGTACCTGTGACATTGCCTGTGGCACTCAAATTGGCCAAGATCAAATCTGTGTACCGGAAACTGGGATCTGTGGTGTCAACTGTTGTAGTAGGTTGTGTCAACAAGTTGGTGAACAATTTGTATTTGGCATCTGTTATGTCACGAAAATATCCACTGTAACGAATGTTGGCGCCATCATAAAACTGTGTGATAACACCCGAATCATAGGTGTCGCCTGGATTGTTGTTGGCCAAGAAAATAAACGGATCAGTCACAGCCAGGCTGTCTGTACCTGTGGTAGTAAATGTACCATTGACTGTGAAGTCGCCAACACAGGTGATATCGCCTCCTACATTCAAATTGCCTGTTACACCCACCCCACCAGCAGTTTTAAAACTGCCAGTTGATACACTGGTACTTTCAGTAGTATCAACAATGGCAACTCTTCCGCCAATATTGACATTGCCGTCAATTCCTGCACCACCATCCACAATCAGCGCACCTGTGTCTGTGCTGATTGATATGGCATTGGCCATGAACGTGGCACGATTGGTACCACTCACTGTCACACTCATTGATGACGCATTGGCCCAGTACAGGCCAGTGTTGTTTGCAGCCAGGCTCACCACACTGGGGGTAGCCACGGTGCCTGCATTAAACACTGATGCTGACAAATTCAAACTGTTGAGTGCACCGCCACGATAAGTCACAGTGATGTTGTTTGCTCCGGCACCGGGTGCAGAAGTAAATTGTAAACTCACGTTGCCAGCAATGTAATCTGTAAATGGTCTTTGCAATGTACTGCCAATCATCACGTCCAGGTCAGACGCTGTCGCTACTGATCTAGCCAAGGTGAATTGTGTGGCCACCGCATTGCCGCTGAATGTTTGAGTACTAGTATTCAGCAGCGGTGTGTTGGGTTGAAGACCAAGGTAACTCATTAGGTGATTTCCATTATGCTCAAAATTGCATCAATGCTAGTGGCAGCACTGCTTTGCACGTACATCTTGTCCCCGGTAATCATCACAATCTTTTGATCTCCACCAATGGGAATCAACGAAGCCCCAGAGCTAATAGGTGCGTTGGCCACAATATAAGTGTTGGCTGTAGCATTGGCCAAAAACACATTGGCTGTGATTGCACTGCCTGTGGTATTGGTACAAGTCAATCCAATCACGATAGTGGTTGTAGACGCTGGAACTGTGTAATTGCCAATTATGCCAGGGCTTGCGCCAACATTTTGTGAAGTTTTTCGTGTGAAAGTATTTGCCATTTGTTATCCTAATGCTATTGCCAGTGCAGCCGCGTCATCTATTGTGGCTACTCTAGCGTTGTTGATATTTATCGTGCTCGTAGCGTTGATATTATTGGCGTTGACATTGGCTGTTGTTGTGATGTTTTGTACAAGATTGATTGCACTGATCACGTTGCCACTCAGGCTCAATCCCACAGCATTTAGGTTGCCACCAGTGATATTGCCTGTGCTACTGATCAAACCACCTGTCAGCAGGTTACCACCGGTGATGTTGGCTGTAACGGCTAGACTGCTGAGTGTACCAACTGAGGTAATATTGTTTTGTGCGGCTGTAGTAAGAGTACCAACAATACTGGTACCACTCAAGTTTCCACCAATAATATTTCCAGTTGCAGAGACCACGCCTACTGTGTTGATGTTGCCGCCGGTGATATTACCTATAGAAATAACTTGTGCGCCAGTGGTTAAGTTTCCGCCTGTGATGTTGCCTGTGGCGGTGATCAATCCTGCTGTTGAAACGTTTCCACCAACTACGTTGGCTGTGGCACTTACTGTGAGTCCTTGAACCAATGCGGCTGTTATAATGTTGCCACCTGTGATATTACCTGTGGCTGTGATCAATCCTGCTGTTGAAACATTGCCACCTATAACATTGCCAGTGATGCTGGCTGCCCCGCCAGCATTGACATTACCACCAATGACGTTGCCAGTGGCACTGATCAATCCTGCTGTGTTGACATTTGCGCCAATTATATTACCTGCTGAACTCAACAATGTCGAAGCCAGTATGTTGCCGCCACCAATGTTGCCAATTGAAGTTGTAATGTTACCAGTGATTGTGGCAGCCCCTGCCACTGTTAAACTTCCGCCGTTTGTGGTTGTCACTGCCCCGCCTATAGTGAGTGCGTTAGCAGCAAAATCATATATCAACCCAGAATCACCAGCCACCGCCCCATTGTTGTCGTAAAGTACTTGACTGTTGGCAGTACTCAATGAAAAACTACCAACCAAATTTCCAAAAATGTAATTACCAAAAACGTTTCCTGCGGCTGATATGTTGCCTGCGGCTGAAATCAGCGCACCCGAAACAATGTTACCTGTGGCTGTTACCAGACCAGCTGTGATCAAATTACCACCGGTGATATTACCTGTTACTGTGGCCAGACCAGCAGTGATCAAATTACCACCTGTGATATTAGCCGTCGCGCTTACTTGTCCTACAGTGGTAACATTGCCACCAATGACATTACCTGTTACCGTGGCCAAACCTGTTGTAATGACATTGCCACCAGTTATGTTGCCAGTGGCACTTACTTGTCCTGCTGTGGTAATGTTGCCTCCAGAGACGTTTGCTGTAGCAACAATAGATACTGTACTGACTACCGCAATAGAAATAATATTGCCGCCGGTGATATTACCAGTTGAAGTAATTAGTCCTGGAGTTATAACATTGCCGCCGGTGATATTACCAGTGACATTGAATGGTGATACAACATTGCCACTCAAACTCAATCCAGCAGAATTTAAATTTCCACCAGTGATATTACCAGTTACTGAAACTGTGGTACCTGTGTGGGTTGTGGCATTGACGTTGGCACCACCCATGATGTTACCACCAGTTATATTACCAGTTACTGAAACTGTGGTACCTGTGTGGGTTGTGGCATTGACGTTGGCACCACCCATGATGTTACCACCTGTGATATTGCCGGTTGCGGTGATCTGTCCACCTGTGGCAATGTTGCCACCTGTGATATTACCTGTGGCTGTGATCAATCCTGCGGTACTGATATTACCGCCAACAACATTGGCCACTGCACTTACTTGTCCTAACGAATTCAAGTTGCCTGTGATGATATTGCCAGTCACACTCAAACTTGGCAACACACCAATTGCTGTGGCCACTACACCAGTTAACGTAGATCCGTTGCCAATGAAGTAACTGCCTGTTATATTGCCTGTGGTGCTTACTGTGGCACCTTCTAACTGTCCAACTACAAAACTTCCATAACTGTTGACTGTGACTATTTCGTTGGCAATGCTGACATCAGTTGCAGCAAACATTTTTTTAGAAGTGTCATTAAAACCAACAAACGCTTGTTTTTCTGTTACATTGAAATAAAATAAATCAGTACCACGGTCTTTGCCGTCGTCGGACGCCAATGGGGCATTGTTGGGACCACGCCCTAATCCAATAATAGGATCTTCAACATTAAATGATGATATGTTGAGATATGTTAGATTGCCGTTGACAATTAAATCACCGCCAACTATGGCGTTGCCAGTTGTGGTCATTGTGGCCGCTGACATTGCTGCCACGCTAATGATATTTCCGCCGGTGATATTGCCCGTGGCATTGAGTGGTGATACCACATTGCCACTCAAACTCAATCCTGCAGCGTTCAAGTTGCCGCCAGTGATATTAGCAGTTACCGAAACCGTAGTGCCTGTATGAGTTGTGGCATTAACGTTGGCTCCGCCAAGTATGTTACCACCAGTGATGTTGCCACTTGCACTAATTGAAACAGCATTGACTGCTGCCACAGCAATAATATTGCCACCAGTGACATTACCAGTGATATTGAGTGGCGATATCACATTGCCACTCAAACTCAACCTAACCGCATTCAATGAGTTGGCACTGGTGATATTGCCTAGCGCACTTATAGTGCCGCCAGTTATGCCCGGACCAACTCTAATATCTTGGGCTATGACATTGCCTGAGGTAGAAACATTTCCACCTGTGTTGACGTTGCCACCAATCACATTGCCAGCAGACGAAACTGTGTTAGTGGACAACAACACGCCCGATACAATTACGTTACCGCCAGTGATGTTGCCAGTACCCGACACTGTGCCAATGCCAAAGGCCACATTGCCATTGAATATTGCGCCATTGACGTTGCCGCCAGTGCTGATAACACCTGAACCAGCCAATATATTGCCGCCTGTGATGTTGCCAGTTGTGGTGATAACGCCTGATCCAGCCAGCAAGTTACCGCCAACAACGTTGGCAGTTGCGCTGACGTTACCGCCGGTCAGTATGTTGCCAGTTGCACTTATAATATTACCAACAACAAGATTGCCAACACCCGGGCCATTGCTGACAGTTAAGTTACCAACTTGTGCATCACCATTGCCGAGTAATTTGAATATGCCAAACAAAATGTTGCCGCCGGTGATATTACCTGTGGCAGTGACTTGCCCAACAGTGCGAATATTGCCGCCATCCACATTGCCTAGTAAACTGACATCGCCGCCAGCACTTACTGACCCTGTAGTAATAATATTACTGCCAGTGATATTGCCTGTTGCGCTAACAGTACTGCCCACAGACAATGTGCCAGCAGTGATCAAATTGCCACCGGTGATGTTGCCACCGGCTGTAATCAATCCTGATGCGCCTAAATTGGCGCCATTGACATTGGCCAAACTGTTTACGTTGCCAGTTGCAATTACAGCACCAGTAGTTATAACATTACCAGTCAACACATTGCCGGCTGCTGACACATTGCCAGATGCCAGCAGGCCAATGGTCTGTATATTGCCATTGACTGTGAGCAGGTTAGGGCCTGCTGTGTCAAATCTCAATCCAGCACTGGCTCCAGCATTGCCAGCGTTGTTGTAAATGATCTGTGTGTTTGATCCTGGTACTGTCAAATTGCCTACAATGTTGCCAGCAAATGCGCCCACAAAATACCCGTCAGTTGTGATGTTGCCTGCAGAACTCACAATACCCAATGTTCTTATATTGCCACCGGTGATGTTGCCTGCTGAACTCAGCGAACTGGCACCAAATGCTCCAGACAATGCCAAATTACCACCAGCAATATTGCCTGTGGTAATGATATTTGATGTGTTGGTAGCACTGGCCAAATATGTTGCCACGTTGGCATTGCTGTAAGTAGCAGGTAGTCCTGTGAGTTGACTACCATTGCCTAATATATAACCGCCAATCACATTGCCTGTGGACGATATGTTTCCAACTTGTGCATTACCAGTCAATGTGAATACATTGCTTGTGCTGTCAAATCTAAAGGCAGCACTGGCTCCAGCATTGCCAAAGTTGTTGTAAAGAATCTGTGTGTTAACGCCAGGCACAACAAGGTTGCCAGTGACATTGCCCACAAAGTTACCCACAAAGAAACCGCTGGTCACAATGTTACCAGCAGCACTGATTTGATTGTTGGCCAATATGTTACCAATGCTTTGCATGTTGGTGGCACTGATCACCAATGCATTGGCAGTGGTGCCTACACTGACTTGAACATTGCCATTAGCCACAGGAATGGCCATCTTACTAAGCCCATTCACAATAGCAGAGCCGCTGAGTTGACTGGTTCCTTGTATGGTGAAAGCTCCACCAACTGGATTAGTCAAAACAATAGAATCAGCATTGGCTGTGAATGTTGAATCACCAAGAGTGATTGTGTTGCCACTCAAGTAAATATTTTTAAATCTTTGTGTAGCAGTGCCTAAAGTGTATATGTTGTTGGCACCAGGAACAATATTGCCTGTGAATGCAGCGGCAGTAGGACCAAACACCACAGTGTTTGATACACCGTTTACACTGACAGTGATATTGGCACCGGCGTTTTGAATGTTTACATTGCTATTGCCATTGTTGATGTTAGACACAGAAGTAATAATACCCGACAACAATGCACCGTTGCCTAGAATATAATTGCCAGTGATATTGCCTGTGGCAGTGACTGACCCAACAGTTCTAATATTGCCACCAGTGATATTACTGGCTGCAGAAACTTGTCCCACAGTTGAAAGATTGCCAACTGCTAAATTACTTTGAATATTTGAAGAAGTTGCGCCAAATACAGCAACATTGCTGGTTCCGGCGACACTGACTGTTACATTACCGTTCGCACTGACAATTTTTACATTAGATGTGCCTGAATTTATACTGGTACCAGCAGTGGTGATACCTGTGATGCCGGATCCGTTGCCCACAAAATATGCGGCATAAACTGTGTCAATACGCTGAGTAGATGCACCAATATCATACACAGCATCAATGCTGGGCACAATTGAACTATTGGCTTGAATATTACCAATGCCATTGGCTTTGAGCACCAAGTTGTTGTTGGTACCAGTAACGGTGATGGTATTACCGGAGATAACGACATTGCTGCCAACAGGGCCAGCAGTATAAATCTCAGTAAAATTTTCGTTTACCGCGGTGAATGCATCGCGTAACGGTTCACCAGTGCCGTCATTTGCGGCAGCACCCGTGTCAATAATCTGTTGTGCCATAGATCTACAATGTCCTCTGATGTATTTACCAAAAGGACTTGTTTGCTATTTTAGGATAATCTAGTGTAGGTCAAGAATGCGCCAGATTGTATGTTGATATTTGAAGCACTGGTTTGTGCTTGAATAGCAATGTTGGCATTGCCAGCACTGTAGATAGTGCCTGTGATTCTTGCTGTTCTAGGTGTGGTACCGGTCATTGCCTGGGTGGCGGCTGCTGTACCTGATATGTTGGATGTTGATGTGCTAAACGCTGCGGTTTGTGTGGTCTGCGCTTCAACTGTGTAATAACAAGTTCCTGCATCAAAATAAGTGCTGAATCCAGTTGTGGTGGCACCAGCAGGCAGTATGGGCATGTACGCTTCAAACTTGTAGGTATAACCGCCCAGCATAAAAAATCCCAAACTTCCAACATTGGCCATTGACGCACTAGCAAAAGCCACTGTGGTGGGTTGCCAAACTATGTTTTCTACACCAATGCCTGTGCCATAACTGTTGCCAGTTACATTGAGGTTGGCTCCAACAATATTGCCAGAAGCAGTAACAGTACCACTACGCACGTTGCCGGTTGTGCTGAAATTTTGAGTTGCATTGAAGTTGGCAGCATTCACATTGCCGGTCACCGAAACTTGATCGTCACTGTTGATATTACCACCACGTATGTTGCCAGTTGCAGTTATACCAGCAGATCCTGCACTAACTGCACCTAGACTGATTACATTGCCGCCATTGATATTGCCAGTGGCTGTGATCAATCCTACTGTACGTAAATTTCCACCTTGTATATTACCAGTTACAGTGGCAAGACCGGCTGTGATTAAGTTAGCACCCGAAATATTAGCAGCTGACGTTGCATTGCCACTTACATAAACAGTACCAGTCACTGCCAGGGTATCCAATGGTGCCGCATTAGCAATGCCCACATTGCCTGAACTTCCAATCACTGTGATTCTAGTTGTAGGGGTCGAAGTACTGCCTGTTTGAATTTGAATGTTTGCGTTGCCGTTGGTATCCTCATACACTGCACGAATTCTTGCTGTGATTCTAGCACCAGCACCTGTGGCATCAGATGTAAACCATTCTATGCCGCCAATATTTGATCCCACTGATGTGACTGCAATGTTTGAATCTTGGAATCTAATGTTTTGGTTGCTGGTCGCATTGGAACTGTAAGCAATCAACATGTTGCCATTGACAATGGATATGTTGCCGGCGCCAGCGGCGTTGGTAGCATACACGCCTCCAGTGGTATTGATATTTCCTGCGTCAACGTTGCCAGTGAATCCCACAGCACCACTAAAGGTTGTGCCCAATGGAGATACCACCATGATGTTGCTGACACCACCAGGGTTAAATGTTATATTGCCATTAATTGTTGGAATTTCAACACTGCTGGTACCATTAAAAATCTTGTCAGCATTGATATTACCAGTCAACACTGCATTGCCAGTCACAGTGAGATTGCCCACAATGTTTACATTGGTACTTTGTAGGGTGACTAAATCACCTGCATTTATGGTTTCTAGTGTGTAATCACCGCTGACACGTTTGACTGTTGACATTTAAAGGTCCTTTGTGTTATTTATGCGGTCAAGCAAGTCTGACATGGGCATGTTTTTTAAATTGGCAATGTTGTTTAATTCTGGTACACTGGCAGTGGTATCTCCCATTACACGATGGAAACTGGTATCTGGAAAATCTTTGCAAATGCTTACAATTTGTCTAATCCAATTGCCTGTGAATGTGGGCAAACTTGAACTTTTTTTGTAGAACTCTGTGTCAGCATACACATTGTTGAACTTGTTGCTGGCAGTTGGTCCCATGTCAAACCCAATAAGGTATACTGCCAAGTGTTTGTCTAGTGCCGCAATGGCCACAGCAATGGGTCCTGAACTGAACCCAAAATAACTTTGTGGAACGGTTCGTGCGCCCAGTCCTGGCAAGGGTTTTCGGGTATACATGGTATGTTCTTGCGCATACCCAGCATTCTGAATAGTTTGCGCAATGCCTCGGTCTGTACTGATCAACACGTCTGGTGCGAATTCCCTGTACAAGGCATTGCATCCGTAGATTTTGCCACGTTGTTTTAACTGATTTAAATCCACTGACAATCGGCTGACACCGTTGCCCAATACAAATGCTGCGCTCATAAAAAATCCCCCCTGTATGTATCAGGAGGGATCGATCAATCAACTATTTTGATTATGCGTCGTAACGGTTGATCTGTGATAGAGTAATGTTGGTTTGAGCAGTTCCTGATTTGATAGCAGTTTCGCCTTGATCAAAAAAGTTGGCCAAGTAGCGAATACGTTGCACCACTGCGGCAGCATCATAAGTGCTACCACCGGTCCAGTCCAATGCATACTTGTTGGTGAGTTTGCTTACCCGAGTGGTTGCACTGTCGCCAATGTCCATGGTAATGGTCATGGTGCCAGCAGTCAATGACGCATCAGCCAAGTTGGCCAGTTGGCAAATTCCTACCAATTGTGCTGTACCAGTGCCAGATCCTGTGCCAGTAGCATAGAATACATCACCAATTGCAACGCCACTAGTTGGGCCGCCAATTGCTGCCCAGTTGGTAGTGCCAACTGTGAGAATACGATATGCCAGTCCTGCTGTGATAGAAGTCGATGCCACAGAAGTCAATGCTGCCACTTTGTATTCATAAGCACCTTTTTGTGTGATGATGAACCCATCATCTTCTGATCCACCAGTGATGTACACACGAATTTTCACGGTGGGGTAGTCAGCACCTGTCAGGCTCATTGCTTGTCCGGGCACAGTGTTTGAACCACCAACCACGCCAAAGTATTGAGCGTTGGTATATGTGGCAGGTTTTACTGGAGCAGTCAATTGACCAAAAATTGGATATGCTGAGTCTATTACAACTGGCACACCGTAGCCATTTGTAGTGCTGGTACTAGTATCACCAGAGCCAAGAGAGTATTGTTGAATTTTTAGAGGACGTCCCATTTTTGTTTCTCCTTAAAGAAGTCCGATGCGAGTTCTAGTCGCTACGCGGAGGGTTAAACCGCATAAAACGCCGTATTGCGTTGACTTTTATTTATGGATGTAGTAAAATAATAAACCACCTTGTATTATACTGTAAATATTGCATGGACTCATCACAACTCATCGAAGAAGGCAATCAATATCGTGCCAACAATCAACCTGCACAGGCACTACAATGTTACACATTGGCCATGTGTCAAGATCCTGATTCTGCCGCGGCATTCAACAACTACGGCAATGTCATGCGAGAAATGGGGCAACCACGCAGGGGCATACCATTCTTAGAACACGCTGCCATATTGGATCCCAACAATGTCACTGCACGTTTTAACTTGGCTGTGAGTCATTTGATCATGGGTGACTATGCTCGAGGATGGCCTGCCTACGAGGCACGGTGGCAGTATGAACACCTAGCAGGTTCATTACCACAGCATGCTCAACCTCGCTGGACAGGTCAAGATTTAAAAGACAAAACTATTCTTGTGGTAGGTGAGCAAGGACATGGAGATAACATACAGTTCTGTAGATTTTTGTTCAACTTGCATGCTGCTGGAGCAAAGATATTGTTTCAAGTTACTGACGGCATGATTCCGCTGTTGGCCAATGCCAGCATCATTGACTGGGTTGGAAGGTACACAGACGAAACTCCTGAGTTTGATTATTGGATTCCTATCATGAGCATACCAGGTGTGTTGGGAGTTACTATAGATAACCTTCCGCGCCCTATCAGTTATATTAATGCACAAGAATCACAAACCAAAGAATGGTTACAACGCATGGGCCCTAAAACACGTATGCGTGTGGGCTTCAGTTGGAGCGGTCGCAGAGATGCCTGGCTCAACCGACACAAAGGCGTGCCGTTTGAAACCATGCTGGAGTTGGTCAAAAACAACCCAGAATATGAATGGATCAATCTGCAGGTAGATGCCACAGATGAAGAATCACAGGCCCTGGCGGCTGCTGGTGTTACTATGTATCCTGGAAGTATCTCTAGTTTTGCCGAGACTGCGGCATTGATCATGTGCCTAGACGTTGTAATCTCAATAGACACTGCTGTCACACACTTAGCAGGTGCGTTGGGTCGTCCTACATGGTTGATGTTGCAGTGGTTTGCTACAGATTGGCGCTGGATGTTGGATCGTGATTCAAGTCCTTGGTATCCCACTGTGCGCATATTTCGTCAACCCTCAATGGGAGACTGGACCAGTGTTACCAAGAAAATAGCACAATATCTAACTTGGTTCAAAGTATAGCCAACAAAAAAGCCCCTTGCGGGGCTTTTTTTGTCCTTCCCATCCCTGGAAAAGATTCTCTGATTAGGAGAATGACAAGTTGGAAACTGCGATCTCACCAACATAGTCACCGGCATTGCCGAATGAGCTTGCAGTGTTGGTCAATTCGATGTAACCATAACGTGTCATGAATGACACCACTGGTTCGAATGTTGAAGGATCAAGCACAACACCACTGCTCATCAAAGGAATGTATGGGCAGTAGAATGCTGGTGCATCAGCTTCTGAAGAACCTTTGTAACCAACCAATACTGATTGTGTGTCAGCAGCATAGCTGTCAACAAACACTCTCATTGATCCGTTCAATGTACCAACAAACTTGGTGTTGGTAGGTGCTTCAAATGTACCTTCTGTAGTGCGAGCAAAAGCAGAAGTTGTTGCAGATTGCAACACTGTCAAAGCAGCTGAAGAAACCACAGCGTAGTTACCAGCGCCACGACGTGTGCGTTGAGCAATCAAGTTGGCAACACGGTTAACCAACACAGCCAATGCGGCGTGTTCGTCACCAACGAATGTTGCTGTACCAGAAACAGTAGCTTGGTTGTATGTGAACTCAGTAGCTGCCAGTGAGCGCAAGCTCAAGAGAATCTCTTGATCAATCTCAGCTGTAATCTCTTGAGCCAATGCTGCCATGATTTCTGCTTCAACGTCAATACCATGCATGGCTTGTGCGTCTTGTGCAGATTCAAATGTCCAGCGAGCTTGCAACTTACGTGTGCGAGCTTCAACGGCTTGTTTCAGGATCTGAACGCTAATTTGCTTACCGCCAGTACCTTCCATGGTAGCTGTGTTGTTACCAGTGTAGTTGGTAGCAGTGCTTGTACCTTGTGGCACAGTAGAGTATGCTTGAGCAATTTTGAATGGGCTCAATGCTTCTTCACCAGCTGTTACAGAAGTAGCGGCTGCGGAAGTATCTGTCAAACTCTGGGCATAACGCACACGCAGGGTGTGGATTTGACCAACTGGACCAGTCATGGGCTGAACGCCAACCAACTCGTTAGCAATAACGGTAGGCATAACACGACGGATAACAGGCAGAATCACACGGTTAAGTGTGGCAATGTTACCAGCAGCAGTTGAACCCGCTGTTGCATTCTCTTTCAAATAGCGACGAGTATTCTCGAGGATTACACCCATGCTATTGCGTCGAGTTCCATTAAGACCTTCTAACAGTGCCTCTTTGGTTTCGCCCCAACGACTTTCTAATAGTTCTTGTGACATTTAAGTCTCCTTGTTAAGATTAAAGACCTGCCAGGCGCTTGAGGTCGATGACATTGCTGCGATCTTCCGACACACTGGGAACAGTAGTTTTATCACCAGTTACTGAGGTGACAGATTCTGCAATTACTTTACGGGCTTTCGCAGTTCTATCTTCCAACACTGCTGGTAGATACTTTTCAAAAGCATTTTTCAAACGGGGTGTTTGAACGCTTTCGAGTAAATTACGCATAACTTCTTGCTTTTCCCGGTTTAAGGGACGTAGCAATTCATCCATTGTGCTTTCACGCTCGTTGGATTCTTTGATTATACGCAGTTCACGTTCTTTTGACTCCACCACCACTTTGGCGTGTTGGGTGAGTTCAATTGCTTTACGCAATTTCTGATCTTTCTCTGCAATAACGTTGTACAGTTTACGGACTTCTGCCTTCTCATTTAAATGAGTGGCTCCGAACTCTGACGCATACGCTTCGAAAATTCTACGACCAAAGTTGTTCTCACGAGCAACTTTGATGTCTTCTTGTAACTGATTCAACTCAGCCTTTAGATGACGACTAACAGCTTGACTCATTTTGTGAGCAGATTCTTTTACGAAACGGCTCTTCAACTGTTCAAGTTTGCCACGTGCTTCACGTACCAGACGTACCTTTGTCTCTACGACATCGCGTTTGTCTTTGGCAAATTCTGTGATTTCACGTGCCAATGCTTGCACCACGAAGTTTTCGAGTTTTGCAACTCCTTCGGTGTGCATTTTGCGGTCTTTGCGCAATTCGCTAATTTCTTCTGCAAGTTTAGAGACCATGAAGCCGTTGAACTTCTGTGCTGATTCTTTCATCTTGCCTTGGAAACGAACGCGATCTTCCGCCAGTGCTTGCTTCTCAGCAGCCACGTGCGCAATTTCTGCGGCCAAACCTTCTGTTACCATCTTGTCTAGGGCTTCTACCATTACTGTCTTATCATGCTCATAGCGTTGTGCAAACTCTTCTCTGAGTTCTCCACGTACCTGTTCACGGGCTTCGTTTAGTTTAGATTCCCAAGCTTCGTTGAGTTCTTGACTAACGTCTTCGTTAATTAGGCCACTATCAAGCAAGGGTTTAATTGCATCAAACATGCCTGGTTCTCCTTAGATTTTGAGATCCTGAATGAGTCTTTTAACTTCATTCTTTAGGTATCTCTGCACTTTGTCGCCTTCGCCAGATTCCCGTGCCATCTCCATCAGTTTATGACCGTGCTTCATGTTCATGAGACCTTCATAAATTGCTGTTGGATAAGCATTGGGTGCGCTGGGTTGTGCAACCACATCTATAGTGACTATTTCAAAGTCACTTACATGTCCTGTTCTGTCGTCCACGTTACCGCTGCCACGACTGCTGACGCCAAGTTTCACACCTGACGTGATCAGCGTTTTAATCAATTCTCCCATGGGAGTTGGCAATATCTTCAACTTACCGCAACCAGCATGCCCGTCCATCCACATGCCTTCAACTGTGTGACACACACGATCTAAGTTGATTTTTAAGTCATCTGGATGATCCACTTCACCTAAAACGGAGTTGCCGTTGTGGATCTGTTCGTTGATGGTTTCTACTGCCTTGATAATTTCGTGTCGTGGGTAGATGCGCTCATTTGCATTGCGCTTGTCGCCTTCAATGCAAATGCCTTTGAGGTAGAGATTCTTTTTGCCATGCATATCAGCCTCTTCCAAGACTTGGATATTGGCCTGGCTAAAAGTAAGATCTTCTCTTAGGTATCTAGATGACATCTAATTAACCCTTACGACCGCGTGGTAGTGGGCTGGTATTGTTTTGACCTTCACTGTTGGCGCCCATTTTAGGCTTTGGTGCTGCTGAAAGATTTTGTGTTCCTTGTGCAGGTGTGTTACCAACTTTGCCGATCAACTCTTTGGTAGCATTTCTGATACCGTTTTCGTCATAATTTCCACCATTGTTTGCACCAGTGTGTACTGGACGGCTGGCCATGCCTGCTTGTCCGCTGTTGGCTGCATAGGTAGACTTCTTGAATACGCCGCCTTCTTCACTGGTAACTGGCTTTGGGGCTGCTTTGAGACTCACAGCTTCCATCATGCCTGGTTCCATTTCGTCAGTGTCGTCCATTTCAATAGCGTCACCGCCTTCGTCAGGACCAAATCCGTCACCGTCGCCTAGGTCGTCACCGCCCATGAGGTCTTCAAACTCGGCCATCAACTGGTCCAGTTTGTCTTCTAAATTCAAGATGTCGTCTTTGGTTGCAGGCTCATCACTGCCGCCTTCTTCGTCACCTATACTAAATTCTGCTTCTTCGCCATCGTCGTCAGCAGACACGCTAAATTCTTCTTCGTCGCCTTCAGCTTCCATGTTCATGTCAGATTCTTCTTCCATTTCCACGTCATCGATCAGATCGTTTTGAGCGTCACCGCCCATCATGCCTTCTTCAATGTCTTCGTCAGCGCCTTCTTCTAGTTCTTCATCGGCTTCTTCAGCCATGATATTTTCATAGATCTGACGGCTTTTTTCCACAACAATGTCGTGGAATAATTCGCGGGCTTTCGCCTCTTCGTCATTGATTACATATTCAATCAATTGTTCAAAACGGTTCATATGGGAAACTCCTATAGGTAAAGTGTGCTGTTATTTACGCACGAGGAGAAAAACACCAGGTTTAAGGGGTAGAAAAGGCGTATAAATGTAAAATTGCTGTCACAAAGTTTTACATTGCCGGTGGGGCAGGGGGAGGTGCGTACTGTTTGCGCACCAGTTTGAGTTTTTCTTTAAACTCATAAGTTCTCACATCATTCATTTTTCTCAATTTGTTGAGTTGACGTAATGTGAGACGACTCTTGCGCAAATCACCCTGTTGCGGCTGACTGTTGTCTTGCGACAAGTCTTGAAACGCTTCAGGGTCTTTGTGGAAGAATTCGTTTAACAGCATGTTGTTATTTATACTGCACCTGGCGCAGGGGCAGCACCACCAGGAGCACCTCCTGGTACCACAGGCACAGGTCCAGCGCCAGCAGGGGCACCTGCACCATTAGCAGCCATACCAGCAACTTCTTCGCCAGTTTCAATGTCGGCTTCTAGTGCACCTGGGGTAATACCAATTGAGCGCATGTCTTGACCTGCGTTGGTTTCCAGTTCAGGCTCGTCACGTTCTTCGCGCCACATTTCTTCGTTTTCTGCAATTTCTTCTTCGGTCAGGCCCAAATAACGTTGCAACAAGAATCGTTTGCTCATGTATGGCAATTGTTCCAACTGTGTAAATGCACCAATACGTGTGGTATCCAGTTCGCTTTGACGGTAGCTGGCAAAGTTTTGAGGTGCATTAAACTTCAAAGTAAACAGGCTAGAGTCTATGTTAAACCCACGCCATTTCATAAACATCTTGAATTCGTCGTCTAATTTTTGCACAATTAACGCTTGCAAACGTTCGCAATACTGGTTGAATCTGTACTCTTGAATCAGTGCTGTACCCACTTTGCCGTCGGTCATGGCACGGTCAGAGTCGTCAGGGCCAGTGGGCAAATAACTTGACGGCACACGTAAACCACGAGCCATTTTGTTGTTGAAGTATTTCAAGTCATCAATTTCGCCTAGATTTTGTCCGCCTTGCAGAGTGTCTACACTGCTGCCACGACCGTCTGCACCCTGAGGAAAAAAGTAGTCTTCGTTGATTGAAAGTGGGTTGTATGATGCATCCATCATGTTGTTGCCGCCGCCGGTCATGGTGGGGATTCTGCGCTGATGCATTTCGTTTTTTACACGTTCCACAAAGGCCATGGCCAAGTGTGATGGCATGTTGCCCACGTCAATTTTGAAGATTCGTCGTTCTGGAGCACGGCTCACACGATAGATTAACACAGCATCTTCCAGCAGTTCTTTCTGCTTGAATACTTTGTAAATCTGCTCTAGTATGCTACGTCCAAATGGCCAAAAAACGTCTAAGCCTTCGTTCAAACTAATGTGTACCACGTGCTTGGCATCCAAGCAAACTTCGTTCATGGCGGTCATAAATCTTGAGTTGCCCACACCGCCTCCAGTGCCGCCATTGGGCATGGTGTAGTTGGCGTTGCCACTTATGCTGCCTGTAACAGGGTTGGTCATGTAGTCTGTGGTGGTTTTGGCTGCCACAGTCATGTTTTGAAAGTTGGGATTGATGTCACGGATCACATACTGCTCGGGACGCTTGCCTTCTGATTCGTTTACAATCACTCTAGCAACCTTGCTCATGTCCACCCACATCATTTCAAATGTTTCTGGATCACGCACAAACAATTGATCGCCATACTTGATGGTATTACGGAACAGTTTGAATATGCGCTGATCTAACTTGTTGAGCTTGATCCACTGTTGCAGTTGTTTCTTGATGATTGATACTTCGTTGTCTGTGGGCTTGTCGCGATAATCAACTTCAAACGGTGTGCCGTTTTGTTGGTTCATTTGTGTGGAGAACTCAGCAATGATATCCAAGCATGCATTGATCTCCGAGTCCATGTCCATGTTCTCATATTGATTGTAACGTTCAATACGATTGGGATGCCCAGAATAAACTTCTGGCAGTCTTGACGCATAGTTGCGGAATATAAAGTCTGCAGGCATGCCTGTGTCTGAGCCATCATTTTTGGTATATCCAGGAAGTCCATATTGATTCCTGCCCGAAATTGGACTCATCACACCTGCGGTGTCTGCTACCTTGAAATACTTGCGCCAGCCGGGTTGTTTGGGTTCTGCCATAGTGTATTATTTATTGTTAGTTGCTGGCGACCTGTGCTAATCGCTCACTGGCTGTGGCTGTGGACTGCATGCTACGGCGCATGTCTTCCAGCAATCCAACCATTTGTTGTTGCAGTGCCGCACCGCTTTGATTTTTCAGTTGGGCCGCCAGTTGACTGATGTTGTCCACTGCTGACTTGAATTCTTCTCCCATGCCTTCATTGAATGTTTGCCCAATTTGTGCCATCGCTTCTTTGTCAATTTCTAGTTTGGGCATGTCACCCAACAATGCTGATTGACTGGTTGCCAATGCAGGCATGGCACCGTTTTTGATACTGTCAATCTGCTTGAGTAATTCTCCTTGGCTGTCGATCAATGCTTTTTGCCCTGGACCAGTGTTCATCATGCCTGACGATATGTCTGCATAAGCAGATTTGAAGTCGTTGCCAACACCCGACTTAGATTTGACTTGCATACCCGACGTAATACTGTCAATTACTTTGAGCATTTGCCCTTGCGTATCCATCATTTTTTTCTGAAACTTTTCACCGCTGACCATGTTGAACAACTTGGACAAGTCAGTGTTTTCATCTTTGTTGAGCACACGCTCGCCCTTGTGCAACTGTGCAATAATGTCTTTGGGCTCAAACAGCGATCCAACTTCTCCTGAGGTGCCATGTGCTCTGGTATTCGGAGGCGGAATCAACGGAGGGGCGTTTCTTCCACGAGGTGGTTGATTCTGTTGCTGATTCTGGGGCTGATTCTGTTGCTGATTCTGTGCAGGTGGGGTTTGATTCTGCGCAGGTGGGGTTTGATTCTGCGCAGGTGGTGGCTGATTTTGATTTTGATTTTGCTGTCGTTGCTGCTGTTGCTGTTGTTCGTTGGCTCGTCGAACACGGTCCGCTTCAGCCTGGCGCTGTGCGTCACTGGCATAAGGTGGCAATGGTATGGGAGTTACTGGTGCTGGATTGCCACCTAGCCCAGCGGCTCTGTTGAAATCTTGGCCTACTTTTTTGATCATGTCACCAAACGCGGCCTGCACTTTTTGCAACATCTCAGCAGTGGCCTGTGGTAGACCGGTGTTTACCCATTTCTGCAACTCCAACATGGTGTCATTTTGTAATTTGCGCATCTTGGCTTGATCGTCCAGTATGGTTCCAGTCTGATTGATTTGTCCCTGTTGTTGTTTTCGAGCTTCTGCCATTGTTGTAGCAAAATTTTGAGTGGCCATTGTTTGGGCATTCATTGAAGTGGTATACTGTACTGAAAAATCTTCAAGAACACCGGCCTGTGCAGCAGGTCGCATTTTCACACCAAACTCGCCGGTCTTTTTCAGCATTTCTTGCATGCCTGCGTCAAGCATTTCTTCTGAGCCTTTGTACATGCCAGACTTGATATTGTTGATTTGCCGGAGCATTTCTCCTTGACTGCCGATTAACCCTTTTTGTGCTGCATCTGTGTTGACCATGCCTGAAGTCATGTCTGCGTAAGCAGCAGCCATGTCTTTGCCGGCTGCTCTGGCCACCATGAATCCTGTTTGCAACTGTTTGGCTTCTTCAGTTTTGCCTTCAGCAATCAACTGATCTATAGTGGCTGCAAAGCGTTGATTGCGCATGGCTTCTTCCAACGCATCTTCTTGCTGCTTGCGACTGATACCAGTGACCTTGGTCAATGCATCTTGTTCTTGAATATACTTGTAGGCTGACTGACCCATTGAGGCATAATCTTTGGTTGCACCCAGTGCCAGTCGACTTTGAATTTTAGCATAACCCAATGCTGCTTCGGCTTGCGCATCTTGGTCCAGTCCTAGTTTTCGTAATGATTCGTCGTTCTCTCTCAATGACGCAGTTAATCCAGCAAATTGTTTTCTTCCCTGCAGCACTGTGCCGCCCAGGCTGGCTAGAGTTTCGGTGTTTCGATTTAAGACTGAAAGAAATTGATCTAATTTGTTGACATTCAAGCCTAGTTTTTGTACATCCTCTGCCACCCCTTCAATGCCATCGGCGCCCACAGCACCAACTTCGGCCAGTTGGCTAAAAGCACTGTATAAAGCATCACTTTGCTCGTTGGCTGTGGTTACTAGTTCAGCGCCTTGTTTTAAAAATTGTGTGGTTAAAAAAGTTAATCCAGCAACAACACCTTTTACTATTGCACCGCCCGGCACCAGCAAACTCAGTCCAACTGCTGCCATCTGTGCTGCGTCAACCATTTTGTTAATAGATTGATTGAATACTGCGGCACCTTGTTCGCCACGGTACATGGCACGAGTATAGTCGCCCACTGCTTCGGCCAGATTGCCCATGATACCTGTGGCAATTTGAACTTTGAATCCAAAGTTTTGTATGCCAGTTTGTGCTTCCAACAGTCGTTGATTGGTTTCGGGCAGGATATACCCAAACTTGCGCATCTGTTCATTTACTTCTTCTGTGATCCTGGCGAGATTTTCTTCTGGCGTCATGGTGTTGTACCTATAAGTAGAACTATATTTATAGGTATCAAAATGACCCAAACATCCAATCCGTTACGCCAATTTTTTAGACAACCTGCAATCTATTTGAAATTGCCCAGTGCTGGAAGATTTTGGCCTGCTGCATCATTAGAGTTACCAGCCAATGGAGAGTTGCCCATATACCCAATGACTGCCATTGACGAAATCACTTATCGCACACCTGATGCGTTGTTCAATGGTCAAGCAGTGATCAGTGTGATACAGAGTTGCGTGCCTGCTATTAAGAATGCCTGGCATGTGCCCAACATTGATATCAGCCCGTTGTTGATTGCTATACGCATTGCCAGTTACGGACATGACATGGGGTTGAATACTGCATGCCCAGCATGCAGTCATGAAGAAGAATATTCAATGGACTTGCGCATGATACTGGATCGCATTGGCTCACCAGATTTTAGCAAAACTGTCAACTACGGCGATTTAGAAATTATTTTTAAACCAGTTAATTACGAGCAACAAAATCAAAGCAGTATTGCACAATTTGAGCAACAAAAGATTTTGTCTACGCTGCCGTCCTCAACGTTGTCTGAAGAAGAAAAAATGGATCGATTGACCCAAGCAATGAAAATCATCACTGATCTCACAATAAACATTGTGACTCAAAGTATTGCTGCCATTAGAACTCCCAACAGTGCTGTGACAGACGCGGTACAGATTGAAGAATTTTTAAGAAATTGCGAAAGCAAGATTTACAATCAAATTAGAGAGCACGTGATATCATTGAGACAGCAAAGCGAAATACCGCCAATGAAAATCAAATGTACTGAATGTGATAACGAATTTGACCAGCCGGTAGATTTGGACATTGCAAATTTTTTCGCATCCGCCTCCTAATCTCTTCTGCTGAGCAAATCAGTTCATATGTAGACAGCCTAGATCGGGAGGCTGAACAAATTCGAGCAGAAAGTTTGCGATTGTCTTGGTACATGCGTGGTGGTGCCAGTTACAACGATGTTATGCAAATGAGTTCAGCAGAAAGAAAATTAATCAATGAACTGGCTAAAGAAAACATTGAGACCACAAAAAAATCTAACTTACCGTATTTTTAATGGATACTGAAACTGTTACTGCTGATATACTGGCTTGGAGTGAGCGCTTTGTAGAAGTTCCGCACCCAGCACTAGGCGGCTGGCCGCCTTGTCCGTTTGCACGACAAGCACGACTTAACAAAACTATTCAAGTGTTAATTGGTGCTGATCCTTATTTTGATCTACGCAATCGAGCAAGATGGGGCATGGGCCGGTACGAAGTCATTGTGTATGCTTATGATCCTGAAGAATGGCCTTACTCGCGCTTTCACTCCGCAATTGAATCAGCCAACACAGAAATTTTACTGTCACGCGACATGTTGGCCTTGGAAGATCACCCTGCAGATGTAGAAGATGTCAACGGTGTGATAATGAATCAAGGCAAATATGCCTTGGTGTTAGTACAAAGTCTTTCAAAGTTGAATGTAGCCGCAAAGCAAATGGGTTCAAAAGATTTTTATCACACCTGGCCTGAAGAGTATTTGACTGGGCTGTTCAAGCATAGAACAGATCCAAGAACATGAGTATGACTTTTGCTCAAATTGATCTTACCAAAACACAGTATCAGGTGTCGCTTGATCACCAACTGCTGAATCCTGTTCCAGTAGACGATGTGCTACAAGTGTATCGTGCTTACTGTGCTCACAAAAATTTTCACAGTGTGATGCCAATGATCCCAGGCAGATTTTTTGTACCGGGTACTGAAGTTTGGGGCTATCAAGACAACAATAAACTAGTGGCCTGGAGTATGTATCGCATATGGGATCAACACAGTGTGGTATGCGATCACCATGCCTGGGACTATAAAAATCCCAAACTAAGATTAGGTGTACGCAGTTTCGAAAACGAATGTGCCATATACCGAGACCGTGGATTTAGATTCATGTATTTTGAATCCATAGCGCCTTATATGTTCAATATAGAAGGCTTTAAAATATTAGGACGACTGGAGTAATCATGTATTCGGTATATCAACATTGGGATCCACTTCGAGTTTGTGTTGTAGGACGCAGTTATCCTCCTGAATTTTATGACTGGATAACGATCCCGCATGTTCGAAAGTTGTTCGAAAAGATAGCAATCGAAACTGAAGAAGATTATCAAAAAATTATAAAAAAGTTAGAAAGTTTTGGAGTACAAGTATTGAGGCCTACAGTGTTCCCAGAATCAACACACCCAAGCCACTATCTAGCAGCTGACGATTCATCATACATTGCACCGCCAATGACTCCTAGAGACAACTGTGTTATGATTGGCAATACGTTTTTTGAAAATTTTAACAAAAATCCCGGCTGGTTATGTGGATACGAACATATTGTGGAACATGTGCGGACCCAAGGAAATGTTATAAAAAAACATTATAATCAAGATGTAATAGCCGGGTCCATGGTATCAAGACTTGGCCGAGATTTGTATTTTGGAACTGAGTCCTATCAGCAGGATCATTCTGATTTACAGTACACAATTGATGCAGAATTTAGAAACACAAGAAATCATATTGTAAACACCGGTGGACACAGTGACGGTACTTTTTGTCCAGTATGCCCTGGACTAATTGTCAGTTTGCGCGATGTGCCCACATACAAAAATACTTTCCCTGATTGGGAAGTTGTGTATTTGCCCAACCAGAGCTGGAAGAAAGTTTCACCGTTTTTAGATCTCAAACAAAAAAACAAAGGCAAGTGGTGGATACCAGGGTTTGAACATGATCAAGATGTAATCAACTGTGTTGAGCAGTGGTTGGGTAATTGGGTAGGATATGTAGAAGAAACTGTGTTTGATGTCAACATGTTGATCATTGATCCAAAAAATGTCATAGTATTCAATTACAACAAACAAGTATTCGATGCATTAGAACGTTATGGCATCACTCCACACATTGTGCCATTCAGACATAGATATTTCTGGGACGGCGGTATACACTGTGTCACAGCAGATTTGCATAGAGAAGGTACCATGCAAGATTATTTTCCACAGAGAGGTTAACATGGATTTATATACAATTTGGGCAGACAAAGAAGGCGACATCTCAGACACGGACTGGGTCACGGGAATGAAAAGTTTCTTTGATCATCTTGTAGAAGAAGGCCGGATGGAAACTTACAGAATCACACGTTGCAAAATGGGATTCCGTAGCATTGCAGACATGCCTGAATGGATGATCATCATGGAGTTCAAAGACATGGCTCAAATGGACTCAGCATTCAAACGTGTTGCTCCTCAAAAGGGCGAACTTGAAGTCAAACACAAGTCATTCAATCAGTTTGTCAGTGGAAACATTCAACATGCACTGTTTAGAGATTGGCCAGATACCAACCTAGACGATTAAAGATCTCTAACGAGATCTGTTGATTTCACTTCGTTCATCAACGTGTTGTCTTCTAAGTATCATCTAGATACTGTGGTCATAATTCACCGTATGCACGGTGAATTAAATGCATCATCTGAGTGACCGCAGTCATCTATTGTAAAGAGATTGTTGTTTCCAACACGGAGGCGGTTGACCGGTACCCCCTACTCTAGCTTCACATGTCAACGGAACCCTAGTGACCCGAAATAGATCCAAGTCCTATAAGCACGGGTTGTATCTGTTTCACAGAGCCCGAATCGTTTGCTGCCTTAAGTTAGTAGCTGTTCTTTGACGCCCAAGTCCGGACCGGGTATCGCACCGTTCCTCAATGGGGTTGGGTCAAACACCCAACACAGAGTCGTGATTAAATTTTGTCTTTGATGTGTGAGCCATGCACACGCACTTGTATATGGCCGTTGTAATAATCTGCTGATTCCAATACTCGCCTTGCAAACTGTTCTCTTGCCTCAATGTAACTACATTCAGACTTTGATTTGCAATAGTAAAGTATTTCTCTGGTGAAGTTTTCGGTGCCTAGTTTGATTACGTCTGCGGTTAATTCTGGGCTTGACCCGTAGTATTCACGCCAGTCTGAGTCGACCTTGGTGCGTATCTTCTTCCGCTTTTTGATGCCGTTCTTTTGTTTTACTGTCTTGTACGTTGTTTTACTAAATTTTGCTAATTTTTTGCCTATGTACTTGCGTCCAGATAGATTATTTGTGATCTGATAAACAAATCCCACACATTCTTCGGGTAATGTCTCAACTGGGGTGTCTTGATAAAACCATGCCATGTGCGTTTTGGGAAAATGCCTTTCGTGTTATAGTTATGCTGCCTTAGTATAATTGGAGATTTTTCAAGAGATTTTGATTTTCGTATAACATGCCTAAATTATAGCGGTTTTGTTGTTCGTTGTACTTGCTTAGGTAGTTTGATTCTTGCTGTCTGCCTGTGCTGGTATAGTTTTCTCCCAGCCCAAAATGCACAACACCTGTGGGTCGCAAACCCAGTTGTTCACACCAATGTGTTTGTTGATCCAAATATCGGTTCACCATGTAATCTACGGGAAACTGTTGGATCAAACTCAATGCCAAGCCACCACTCAATCTGTTGCAGATGTTTTCGTCGTTGCTCATCTGCATGGGGTCACTGGGTTTTTGTTTCAACATACGCACAGCAATCTTGGCTGTTTGTACAGGAAACGTTTTGCTGAGACTGAATGTTATTTCTTTGATACAGTCTGCTGATAAGTCAATGTTTACTACATTATTGCTGTTGGGCAAGTAGATAAAGTCCACCAGTAGGTCTACACCTTGTCGGTCGCACTGCTCTACCAGCCATTTAAAACGTTCATGTTCTTGACCAGTCAGTGCAAACGGCAAGCTGCATATACACGCATCACCGGGCTGTATGTCAAAGTCATTGTCAATGTATTTCCAATTGAAGTTGGCCTTCTGCCAGATCTCCATGTGCCACCAATAGTCGCCGCGAAACACTCGCAGTCGACGGTCTTTGTGCATCATGTACCAGTTCAAAAATGATTCTTGTGTGCCTTGTGAGAAGCCCACGTATCGAAACTGATCTAGGTTGTGCAGTTGGTATCTTGTGCCAGCAGCAATCCATGCAGGAAATGCTTCTTGAAACTTGTCAACAATCCAGCAGTCTCTCAGGTGTTCACTGAGGCTGAGACTGTTTACAAAATCAATCACTTCTGGATCTTTGATAGCATTGCCACTGCTGAATATACTGTGACTTCGTGCTCGCACTTCCCAAAACTGTGCATTCTTGGGGTAGGCCCACACAAACTCGCCAGGCGTGTCTAGGCAGCCTTCAGCACTGGCCTGTGCCAATGCCCAGCTGATTCTGCGTATTAGATTGATTTGTTCAGCAGTCTGCATGCACTCACGTAACTTTCATAATCTTGTTGCCAGTCAGGATCATTGTGATTGATCTCATGCCTGGTGCGTAGTATCCATTGCAACACAGGCAGTTCAAACGCCATGCGCCATGTGCCATTCTTACCAAAGAACAAACACTTGTCTAACACAGAGCCGTCCTCACAGTGGTATGCACTGTGCCATTTTAATTCTTCTAAGTCGTAGCCATCTACTTCTATAGTGTCCAGTTCGCAACTGCGGTCTTGAACAATCGCACCATCAACTACTACAGTATCCACCGCAGGGTCTTTGCCGTAGTGCTCAATGCGCAACTTGATTTGATTGTCCACAGGGTAGCATTGCACAGTGATCAGCGGACACACAGGGTTTTCAAATACCACAGCGTCATTGATGTGTATGCGTATGCGGGGCAACCCGTTGCAATCTTGTATATTTTTAAATTTCAATGTTAAGTTCATGGCGGCAAAAAGTCCTAAACAAATCCCAGTGTTGATACACACGGTTCACACAAATACGATTTACAAACAAGGAAGGATCAAAGTCCAGTTGATAAGATTTCAGCAGTTCTCTACGATTGTAGCGATCCCAGGTGCTATCGCCAATGCCAAAGTTTACACTGTTGGTGGGCTGTAAGCCAAACACTTCGCAAACAGTTTTGTATTTACTTTGACGACTGGTATAAATCCAGTCTGGTTTGAAGTTATCTAATAATATGTTGCCTATCAAGGCACCTACGTTGTTGTTGTATCCTATGCTGTGATGCAGTTTCTGTCCGTCAAATGTGCCTGGACGAGTGTATCGCATGCCTATTCGGGCAGTGCCTACAGGCCAGGCTTTGCTGAGACTAAATGCCACAGTGTCTATGCAAGTATAACGCAAATCAACATGCAAGTCATGACAGATGGGCCAATAGCACAGGTCCAACAGCACCGGAATGTTCAATGCTTCGCACCATTTCATGAGTCGGGTGTAGTTGTCAACGGCACCAACTGTATCACAAAATGGCACACTCAATACCAGCGCATCTCCGGACTGGAGGTGATCCACGTCAGTAAAAAAACTCCAATCTGCGCCGTTGCTGATCCAAGTTTTGATGTGATAAAAGTATTCGCCCACAAAGCAACGAAAACGTCGGTGTCGGTGTCTAAAGTAAAAACTGTCAAAGGCCTGTGTGCTGCCTTCGCTGTAGTCTGGCTGGTATTCTTCCAGTCCCACAATGGTGCTGGACTGATGACTCAATATCCAATTGGAGAAACGTTGTTCTAAATGTCGAAGTTGATCACTGCTGTTGGCTGCACGTACCACATCATCGGCTTTGATAGTTGCAGCCAACACGGTTTCTGTGTCGGGATCTCTATCTACTCTGCTGCCAATGTAGTAGCCGTTGACAGCAGAACGCACTGACCAAAAATCAGCGTTGGGGTTCTGTGCCTTGGCCATGCAAATGGCAAACTGTCTGCCTATGTGTTCCATACAATATCCCGTTGTGCCTGTATCCAGGCCTTGGTTTGTGCCAACAACTCAACATCACTTTGAAAAATAGTGTTATCCAAGTTTACTGCTAGATTCTTGCGCCGTTGTATAATGTATTCCACAAACGGTGTGTGAAAGTTCAGTTTCCAAATGCCATTGTGTCCCAAGTACAAGTTAGGCGAGATACTGGGTGGCAGTTGATGTCCTTGTGCCAGTTGCTGTTGATAGTACACAGGATTGTACACAGGATAGAAGTGCGCTTGTCGCAGTTCATCTATGTTAAATGCAATATCATCTATGCCAATGCCCTGGATCTCCACGTGCTTGTCTATCACAATGTTGCCCGCATCATCCAGCACATGATCATGATCTTGTTTGTTGTAGTGGCTGATCACCAGTTCGTGGAATCCAGGTGCAACACCCACAGTGGCTGAGATGTGTTCCTGTGCTGGGCCATCAAAGAAAGGTGCACCTTCGTCTATGGTACAACGTATGTGTGGCGCACCCAGTCTAGTTTCGCAGTGCAAAAAAATCTCAATGTTCATTCAAGATTCTTTCGTACTTGTTGCGAATAAAAGTCAACTGGTCGTCGCCTTTCCAGAATGTATATCCCAGGCTAATAGCCAGTTCCTGTGCTTCGATCCTGCGTAGCACACGTTCTTTGTATGTGAGTTCAGTATTGTGTTTGTGCATCCAGAACACATCTGCAGGCCGCTTGCCGTCTACACCCACAAGGTTAAACCGTTCAGGATTGAGGTACACAGGTGTGCCTTCGCCTATGGTCAGGCTGGTGCCAAAGTTGATGCCCATCAGTGTGCCATCTGCTACATAGCGTTGATAGCGTCTCAGCAAGTCCAAGGTCTCGTCGAAGTCCTCACGTGTCTCACTGGGCCAACCCACAATCATTAAAAAGTACAGTTTGATTTTATAGCGACTGGCCATTTGCACAGTGAAGTCTAAGTCTGCGCTGTTGAAGCCTTTGGCCATTTCTTTGCGCACACGGTCTGACCCGGTTTCCACACCAATCAATAGTGTATCAGCACCAGCGCGACTGATTAATGCCCAGTCTGCTTCCTGCCACTGGTTGGGCTTGCGCACAATATACATGCCGCTATATTTCAGTGTGCGGTCCGGCAAGTTGTGCTGTTCATAATACTCAACCAGTCTGCGATTGAACTGTCTAAAGTCTTTCAAGTCACCGTTGATCAAACTGTCATTGAAGTAGTAGTTGGTTGTGCCATGCTGATCATAGTAGCCCGCACACTCTTCAAACAACTGATCTCCAGGCTTGCTGCGGAATCCACCTGCATACACTGGCCAATCACAGAATGAACAACTTCGCACACAACCGCGGCTGCTTTCTAGTGGCAACTGCCCATCTGAATAGCCACTGTGATATGCTGTGATGTCATGATCAGAGAAGTCATATGCAGGAACTTCGCTCATAGCACTGCGTTCAGCAAAACAGTCAGAGTTGATGCCAGGAAAAGTGTCATTGCCACGTAGCAGTTCAGGCAAGGCTTTTTCTGCTTCGCCTTGTATGTAATAGTCTATCACACCTGCAGCCATGAGTTCTTTGGCAAAGTAAGGGTCTTCGTTGAAACTGGTGTTTTCACTTTTGATCATGCCCTGTCCGCCTATCACAATCTTGGCCTTGGTCTCAGTTCTAAGTTGCGTGATAAAGTCTCTAGCAAAGTTTTGACATTGCCAGGTAAAGATGCTGATCAATACCCATTTGGAATCAAGTGCAACAATACGATCAATCCACTCAGTCAAGAACTGTTGATAACTTTGGTGTGTGGCTGTACTCAACACAACATTGTCGTTGTACAAATATCTATCTAGTTCTTGAAACTGTTCTGCGCCATACCGCACAGCAAAGCGATTGAAAAAATCAATGTTGATGTCTACCAGTTGATTTGGTATGTGTATATTGTTCAACAAACTTTTGATCAGCGCCGTGCCTGCGCTAGGCCTACTAGGTGCCATTCTTGGTATGTTAACAATAACTGCGTCCATTTATGCGATATCTACGTCCGTACTGTAACTGGTAAATCCGTTTTCTTTCACTACCTTGAGTATGTTCTCCACACGCCCAGCAAGTTCATCTCTATGACTCACAAGCCAAATGCTCTTGTGGCGTTCGCGAGTCATTTTCTTCAACAGCGCCAAACTGGCTTCCACACCTTGTGTGTCTAGACCAGAGTCAATCATTTCGTCAATGAACAAGATGTTGATAGGGTGATACAAACTTTCCCACACATCACGGAAGGCCCAACTCATGCTAAGTATCAACCTGTTGCGTTCACCACGACTCAAGTTGTCAAAGTCCAGTTCACGTCCCAATTCTTCAATGCTCACACTCAAGTCGTTTTGGAACTTCACAGTGTGTGGCAGTCCAATGCGATCCAAGTAGTGTGTGAGTCGTGCGTTCAAGTAACTCAAATTTTGATCAATGATCTTCTTGCGAACAAAACTATCTTTGCTGGTTAAAAGTTTTAACAAGAACTCTTGATGGTCTTGTACTTTGGTCAATTCATTGATTCGATTGTAGTCAACAACTTGTAGGGCTTGTTGTTGCATGTCTTCAATCTGTTCGCTGTAGGGGTCAGTTTCAGCATGCTTGTTGGTAATCTGTTGTAGTAAATTATTTACCTGGGTAGAGTGCTTGATGGCCTGTGCTTCAGTATCGTAGTGGGTAGCAGGTTGTACACCCAGTTCTACAGGTACATAGCCTGCAAGTTGCTCAACATAAGGATCTGCTTCTGCAGACTTGTCTGCAATCTTTTGCTGTATGTTTTCTAGTTCACTGCTGTGACGAATGGCTTCGGCTTCAGTCCGATAGTGTGTTATGGGCTTGACACCCAGTTCGCCCAACGCTTTTAGGGCATCAGTATTTTCCATCCACTGACCATTCGTAGACAATGCTTGTAGCGCAGACTCTTGCAAACTTTTGCGTTTGGCTTCCAGCACTTGTTCATGTTTGGCATCGTGCATTTCTTGTCCACACGCATAGCACTTGTGATCTTCTAGTTGTGCAATTTCTACTTTTAACTTGTCAATGATCTTTTGTTCTCGGATTTCATCAGCCACACAACGAGCAATAAGTTTTTCAAGATCGGCGATGTCCTTGGCCCGTTGATTGTACGCCGCCAAGTCTTGATGTGCCTGTAGTTCTGCCGAGATGTCAATGTGACTGAGTTGATCATAACTGACTTTTAGTGCCGTGATCTCTTTGGTTTGTGTTTGTTGCCACGCAGTTTGATATGCCAACAATCGATCATGTGCATCTGCTTGTTTTTTACGTTCGTTCCACACCGCAAGGTCTTTGTGTGCCAGTAACTCTGCTTCGATGTTGATTCGGGCTAGATCATCATATTGACCCACTAAATATGCCAAATCGCTGTCGTATTTCTTTTGCCATAGACCTTGTCTACGTCTCAAACTCTCAATTTGTTCTTCAATACGCTTGTTAGCTTCTTGAACAGCACGTACTCTAAACTCTTCTGCTGTGATCGCATCTTTAGTAGTTTTGTTTAATTCTTTGATGCGTTCAGCACGTTCACTCAACACAGTAATGCCCAACAACTGCTCAATGATAGTACGCTGTTCGTTGGCTTTCAAACTCAGGAACGGTTCGGTATAAGTGTTTAGTGCCAAGATGTGCTTGAACATGTCGTGACTCATGCCAAACACATGCTCAATGGCATCCTGTGTTTCTCTGCTGTCGCCTTGTGCATCATCTGTGGCAGTTTGTTCTTCACTGTCCACATAGAAACGCAACACGTTAGGCTTGCGTCCACGTTCAATCTTGTATGTTTTACCATTTACAGCAAAGTCTAGGCTCACCATCATGCCCTTGGCGTTGGTCTTATTTACTAGATTGTCCTTGCGAATGTTGCTGAGTGCTTGCCCATACATGGCATAACTCAGCGCATTGATAATTGTGGTCTTGCCTGTGCCATTGCGACTGCCATCGCCGCCCAAGTCCAGGTTCTCACCTAACACTAGGGTAAGATCTTGGCGGTCAAAGTCAATGCCTTGTGTGGCATTGCCCACACTCATAAAGTTCTTAACGGTAAGGTTTTTAATTTGAATCAATGTTTACTCCGTGTTCCTTTAACATTGTAACAATTTCTTTGGTGTTTGTAAACCAGTCTGCATAATCATTTGAAAGAATGACAAAATTGTATTTTAATTGAATATAAAAATTCATCACTGCCTGTTGATACAAGTCGGTTATGTGCATTAGATCTTTTTCAACTTTGAGAGATTTAACTGTGTGTAGAATTTCAAAATGCCTTACTGTGTTTGAATTAGCATCTAAAAATTGTTGATGCCTTGCTGGCAATAAGTCTAAATTGTGTGTGGTTCCGTTTATAAAATTTGCCACTTGTGTCAAACAATGTTGTGGATTGGTTAACAATTCAAAAATATCTATGTTCAAAAATTGTTTATGTTCATAGGCTTTCCACATCTTTCTATAGTAGTGATGTTCGAACATCAAATTGAAGTTTTCTCGACGAGCCCAATTTTCTGAACTCCCAAATTTTTTATCATCAAATTCCACATCATTTTCCAAAGTTCCTACTGCGGCTTTAATAATGCAGTTTTGAAACACTAACGGCCATGTGTTATCTTGGTAGTACAGCCTTAGAATTTTTGCATTTGGAAAATTAATTTTGATATTATCTGTGGTATCATTAAATATTCCAGGACAATAAGGTATCAAAATATATTTTTGTTGATCAATATCTGACAGGTATTTTTTATCATAACTGTGCAGTGTGCGTTGTTGTTCATGGTGAATATCCCCAACCACTAATGGCAATGAATGACTAGTCCCCAAATAATCAAATGAAAACAAATCATCAACTCTAACAATATTTGTTACAAAACTGTTGATTAATCGAGTGAGATAAAATCCATATCCTCCACTAGGATACTGTATAAACAATAATTTTTCAGTTGAGGTATCAATTTTTTTCATAGGTCGATTTGAATTTTGCAATTTTATTTTGAACACCTATTGGTAATTCTTTGCCTACTGCTGTTGCTATTTCTAATTGAAAATGTAGAGATGGTACTGATGAATTTTGAAGTCCAAGATCCTGATAATATTTTGATTTTTGATACAAAGTATAAAGACTAGTATCTATGTTTTTAATTATGCTTTTTAGATCAGCGTACTGTTGCTGGTTCCATGCTATATCATATCCTTGATACACACAAAATTTAATGTCACATTGTTTGCAAAACATATCAAGCAACATTAATTTGCAATACAAATCTTCTCGTTCCAGTCCTGGACTAGATAACCATTTGTACCATTGTTTTTTTGATTCATGATGCTGGCTGCCACTACTAGGCCATACCCCTGAAATTTCAAGTTGGTCATTTGATTTTATTTGGTTGTCATAGTCTATGACAAAATTTCTCAAGGGATCAGGCCTGACTAATTCATTTATTTTCTCTACATCAACTTCAACATCTAACTTTCCTAACCCAGTCAATTGAACTACTGCGATTTTTATATCAGAGTGCTGTTGTAATCCCAAAAATGTTTTATTAACAATCCACTGATTAGACACCGCAGGTCCGCCAACATCAGTAACTGCACAGCCTGCTAGTTGTAATATATTTGGCCATGTTTTTACTTTTTGTTTACTAAATGTTATACCACAACCACTAACTAATATTTTTGTGTCGGACAATAACATTCTCCTTGTCAAAATGATTTATTACCACAGCCTGTGTTCGATCTGGACACTGCCCGCACACTGATTCTGGATGACCTATATTTTGCACAAACTCTTTTAGATCATCATGAACATCAACGGCATGGTAATTAAACCAATTGTTTTTGGTAATATCTATTGCATTGGCCACAGGCGGACATTTGTATAACAGACCTTTGTATAAAATAGGCGTAGCCGGAGAACCGCATATTTTGTGTGCTTCTGTAGGATCACTGTGCCAGGGCAAGTATTGATCTTGTGTCTTTTTATAAGGCACAACAAATTCACTGAATATACTTTTGTATACAGAAAAATTATCATGAGTCCAAGTAATCTGACGATGCTGATTGTCACCACCTTGTGTTGAAACAGCCCAGGGACGACGGTGCTGGATGATATTTTTTATTTTTTTGTTTATGACCGATTCATGATCTTTCCTGTGAACGCTGACTTGAAATTCAAAAGGTGCAAAATCAAACCACTTGGACGAGTCAAAATTGTCAAGTAAGTATCCGTTGGTGATTAATCGAATAGTGGTGTTGGGCCACGCAACTCTTATTTTTTGGCATATATCTTGCAGTTGAGGATGTAAACATGGTTCTCCCCCAAACACAGCAACTACACTGGGAACTATAAACGTTTTCCATTTGGCAATGCTGTTAACCAATGACTCAAATGGTTCAATGCCCGATCTCTTAATATCACTTATACTGATACATCCTGCACAACTAATATTGCAACTATATGCAACCATTATATCAAGTCGAGGTATAGAGTACATTATAAGTTTTGATATATTTGCAACAGCAATTTATTGTCGTAGAATTCTGATTCAATGTTTGTGAGTTGGTCAGTGACAATCTGGTCCACTGATTCAAACTTAACATCGCCGGGTGCAAGGTCCACATCTACACCTGAAGTTTTGTTGGGAATCAGGGCCATTTCACGTAGGCTGTAATCTCGAATAAATGTTTCTTTGATAAAGTTGGCTTCTTCGTATGAGATTTCAATGTCCAAGTTCACACGAACATGCATCTTTGGAGCAAGCAATGTGGCAGCATTGTCAATCAAGTTGGCAAGGCCATGTACTCTATATCGGGGTTGATCAGGCCAGGCATGATACTCGGGCTCTCGGCCCCATTCCAAGATCATCATGCCACGTTCGTCATCTCCGGCGTCAGCATAGTTGTGCGGAAAGCAGTTGCCAATGTAGGTGATGTTGTTGGCTGTTTGACGTTTGTGAAAGTGTCCAGTGAACACATGATCAAATCCACCAAAGTCGCCACGCTGTATTGTGCCATGATCGGGCATCTGCACCATGGCATTCATGTAGTAACCGGGCAGTTCAAAGTGCCCAAACATGTATCGGCCTTTTAGTTTGGGTATACGTTTATGATCGTCGCCACATAACCAAGGGGCAATAACGACATCACCGTGGCTAAACCAATCATTGCAGATTTGAACACGAGGGAGGTGCTTTGCCCACTCCACGCTTTGAATGTCACGTTTATCGCGATAATATAAATCGTGGTTACCAGGAATAAAATACACATGTTCAAAGTTGTCATTCATATGCTCCAATGCTCGTAGACTGTAGCTCAGTGTGACAATGTTCAAACTGGCTCTGTTGTTGTGCCAGTCACCCAGGAACATGCAGGTTTCGCAACCTTCCGCTCGGGCCTTGGCAGTGGCCCATTTGACAAAATCCAAACAGTCATCGTTATGTGTTTGACTGTTGGATTTGAGCCCAAAATGTATGTCTGTAAAGACCGCGGCTTTTTTAAATAGATTTGTCATCTACCTAGTATACTACTCTTCGTAGGTGGTCACGACCGGTCCGGACATGGCTGCCATGCCAGCTTTGCCAGAGTTCTGACGTGTCCACGAAGGATTCAAGCCGTTCATTTCCAAAATGTCATCACGGATGTTTTGATTTTTCTTTTCAATGTTCAGGATGCGAGTAAAGCTATTGGTGATGGCAGCAGTGTAATACGCAAAAGGGTTCTGTGATTTGGACTCGTCAAATTGCAGGCCGATTTGACTGAGTTGCAACAGAGCTTGCCCACGCATTTCTTCATTGTAGGTGTAGCCACGCCAGTTTGATCGTGTGGCATAGCGTTCGCACAGTTTCATAAACATCATGGCCAGTTTGCGTGTCATGTTGCCATGATCCTTGCAAAACTCACCTGAGTCTAGGTCGCCACGCCAATGACTCTTGCCTATCAGCACAGGCGTTTTGTTTTCGTCCAGTCGGTAGTGCCAGAACGGGGGAAAGTTCACTCGCATGTGGGTGGGATTCAGCACCACATCCTCAACAAGGTCTGCCAGGGGATCGTCTACAACATCATCCAGGTCCAGAATGTCTTCGATCTTTTTCTTTTTGACAGCAGTTTTGGGCACTTTTTTGGGCGCCATGGGTATGTGTTCCCAAGTCATTATGCGGAAAACCACCTCCGTATTGGGTATTTTTTTGGGGTCAATCACTTCGCCAGTTTCACGTTTGTGCCGGTCAGCACGAACACGGCGTGCTTCAGCCACGGTCTTTTGATTGATCTTGTCCACACTAGGAAGTATCATGTCAAACTGATGATCAGTTGCAGGATTTAAAAAACTACAGTAGGTGTTCTTGCTGAGATGTATTTCTTTTAAAATGTCACGGTTGTTAAGGTAGTTGACCTTGGCTGCAGGTTTGGCAATTAGCGTCATTGGTGGGTTTCTCCGATATGTACTTATTGTAGCATGTTTACAACATTTGTCAACCTGATCTTAAACTACATGGTTAAAAAATTGGGTAAATAAGCAATATGGCTGATCTCAACTTACCTTCCAATGTCAAACAGGATCCCAACACAGGCTTGTATCTCATTACCAATGCTCAGGGCAAAACGGTTCGTGTCAACGCGGACACTCAAGATCAATTAAATCAGTACGTAAATTCTGTCAACACTGGGGTTCCTGCCACAGTTACTACAACAGATCCCAACACAGGCAATCCAAGAACTCGAACTTTTGATTCCAATGCTATTATATCTGAAAAAGATGCTATAAACAGACAAAACGAGTTGTTGACTGCTGGAAAAAGACAAGCAGGTGTGATAGGCAACCGTGATGGATCATATCAAGATTTAAAAACTGGCCAAACAATTACTCAGGAACAAGCCGCAGCCAAGATTCAAGCTGCTGGATTACCCCCCGAAACGCTTACCGCAGTAACACCAAAAAATTCTCCAGCCTATGCGGCTGCACAAGAAAATATAAATCAAACAGCAACAGCGCCCAGTAATATACCTCCTGCTGAGACTCAGCAGCCAAGTCAATCAGCAGGGGGAAACAGCACCAGTGCCGAAGTAACTGCGTCTGTGCCAGCACCAGCTGCCGAACCTGCAGTGGCCGCAGCAGATGCACCGGCAGCAGTGGACACAGGAGTAGTACCAGTGGATGCAAATGCATCAAGCAGTTATACTGGAGCACCTGCACCGGTAGACACACCACTGTTGACTCCGGCAGAATCCATTGCACAAGCTCAAGTGGCTGCCCCCGAGCCAGTGGACGCTGCAACTTTCAACGCCAACACCAATTCCAGCGTGTTAGGAGCCATTGGTGTACCAGCACCGGTGGACCCTGCTGAAGATCCCAATCAAAGTGCCGCAGAAACTGCCAGACTGGCACGTGGAGGAGCTGATGCAGCGTCATCGGCTGCCGCAGCAGAAAACAATGCACTGGCAGCTGCCGGTGCGTCTGCCTCACAGCAACAAGCCACACTGCTAAAAGCACAACAACAAGCATCCATTCAAGCACAGTTTCAATCGCCAGCATCGGGTGACTGGCGAGTGCGCCTGCGCCTGGCACCGCAGGCCACGTACTTGTACAAAGACAGTACCAATACATTGTTGGCACCGTTGCTGGCCAGCGATGGTGTGGTGTTTCCTTACATGCCCACTATCTCAACCACATACAATGCCAGCTACGAAAACACTGAACTCACGCATTCAAACTATCGCGGACAATTTTACAAAAGTTCCTATGTGGGCGATGTTTCTTTAACGGGAATATTCACAGCACAGGACACAGTGGAAGCCAACTACTTGTTGGCAGTGATACACTTTTTTCGCAGTGTGACCAAAATGTTCTATGGACAAGACGCCGAACGTGGTGCACCACCACCCCTGGTGTATCTAATAGGCCTGGGAGAATATCAATTCAACAATCAGCCTTGTGTGGTCAGCAGCTTCAACTACAGCCTGCCCAACGATGTGGATTATATTCGTACCAAGCCCAACAACTACAACATCAACCTTGGTCCCAGACAAACCAAAACTGACAATGGCCCGTTTGGACAAATCAGTTCCATAATCAACCGACTAAAAAATGCCGCCTTGCCCAGAGGCGCCTTGCCTGGCGTTCCGGATCAGAGTCTGGTCACTGCACAATCAGTTACCAACATAGACAACAACACCTATGTGCCCACCAGAATGGAAATATCATTGACACTGCATCCTATACAGACTCGCAGTCAACAAAGTCAGCAGTTCAGTGTAAAACAATTCGCCAATGGTAATCTACTCAAAGGAGGATTCTGGTAATGAGTGCCAATTATGATGCCACCAGTCCATATTTTACCACGGGCTACAGTCAATTCTTTCTAGATGTCATGAACAATCGTCCCATTCCGCAGGAAAGCGATGACATACCTTTTGAAATAAACTTGACATATCGATACAGACCTGACTTGCTGGCCTACGACCTGTATAACGATGCCACCCTGTGGTGGGTGTTTTACCAGCGCAATCCCAACACCTTGACCAAACCGCCATTGGACTTTGATGTGGGAACCACAATCTATCTGCCCAAGATCACCACACTCAAATCTGCATTGGGATTTTAAACCATGGCCACAGTTGCAGAGATTGAACAACAACTAGCAGCACTCCGGGCTCGACTGGGCAGCCTTGAAGCTGCCAAGAACGCAGTTCTAGCAGAGATTAACCAGTTGACAGCTCAAGCGGCAGAGTTAAAATCTGCCGCTAGACGACAACGAGAGGGCGGTGATATTGCAGGTGCTGATGCTTTACGAGCTCAGGCTCAGGCCTTGGATGACCGAGCCGCTGCTCTGTACAACAGTCAGGCATTTAAAAACTTAGAGACCGCTGAAAGTGAAATTCGCCGTCTTGAGAACGATCTATATACGGCACAACAAAAGGCTGCACTCGATGCACAACAAAAGACACCGGCCACTACGGAGAGGACCGCGGAGCAAAAGGCAGAAAGTGACAGAACCACACCTGTTGTTGACAAACCAGCACCAGTGCCACCAGAAGGTGGCGGCGATACAAATGCCGCCCCCACTGCCGAAAAGCCACAACAGACGCAACAGAAAGTGGCACAGGACGACAAACCACCACCATCCGCCACCAACACCCAACGAGAAACCAATGCACAAGGCAACACCAACACACTGGATTTCATCAAACCAGAACCCAATATTCTAGATAATTTTGCCAGTAACACTTGGGCAGCCTCGGTATACTTGTTGAGCCCGGCACAGTACACTGAACTGATGCGAACTCAAAAGAAAAATGTCAACGGCTACAATTTGCTGTTTCAAAGTGGCGGAGCTCCGGTCAATACCGGGGGGTTTCAAGGAGCATCAAACACGGCATATCAAGCCAAAATCACAGCAGAAGGCGGCAAGCAGTCCACACCGCCGGGTGGTGTGAGTCGTGGTACTGCTCCTGATGCTGGTCGCAATCCTGCATTCACACAAGATTTTTACATTGATAATATCTCGTTTGAAAATGCCTTGCCCGGCAAGCAGACACAGACATCACACATGATTAGCAATTTGAAATTCACTGTGACCGAGCCGGCCAATATCACACTGCTGGATCGCATATATGCTGCTGTGCAAGACATGGCACAGACCACCAGTGCCAAGAACAAAAATGTAAACTACACAGCCGCACAGTATCTCATGGTCATACGCTGGTATGGTTACGATGCCAATGGCAATCTTGTGGCTGGTAAAAAAGCCGCAGATGCAAACGGATTATCTGATACCAACGCCATTGTGGAAAAATTTATTCCTTTCTTGATACGAAAAATCAACTGGAGTGTGAGCAACAAACTGGTCAGTTATGAATTTGACTGTGCTCCTGTGGGACAGATTGTGGGCGGCGGCACACGTCGTGGCACCATACCATATGATGTGCAACTGAGTGCGCAGACTGTGGAAGGTTTGCTGGGAGGGCCAGTGATATATTCCAAAGATGCACCGCCAGCCAGCAAACCTGGAGCCAGTACCACTGCACCTGGTGGTGCAGGCAAACGCGGTGCTGCTGTAGTTTCACAGCAGGAGCGAGAAGCACAAAACGAACTCAGTAGAGAAACTCGTGGCTCCGCACCCAAGGCCAATGCAGCAGCCAAGCCCAAGCCCAAGCTAGAAAGTGGCCTTGCTGCAGCCATGACTATTTTTTCCAGTGACTTGGTCACAGTTGAAAAGGTCTACACCGAAGCCGACACTTACGAAGTGATTTTTGCCGACAATGCTGATGAGATAAAAAATGCCACAATTGTCCTGCCAGGCACGGTGATCACGCAAGCCTCCACTCCCATGGGCATTGCCCCCAGTGACAATGCCAATCAAGCCCTGAGTGGTCAAAAGAACCCCATGGACATCAAGGCACGCAACTACAGCATCACTGCTGGCATGCAGATGAGTCAAGTGATCGACTTGGCCATTAGAAACAGCAGTTACATCTACAATCAGTCGCTCACGGTGTACGATAACGAAGCCAACAAAGAAATTCCAAACCCTGAAAAACTTGGCAAACCTGTGAGTTGGTTCAATGTGACCATGCAGGCTGTGCCACTAGAGTATGACGAGGCTAGAAATGACTATGCTTACAAAATAACCTACATCATCAGCAAGTACGAAATACCCAACTTTGAAAGCAATTACTTTCCAGTAGGCAAGTTCCGCGGCATACACAAACGCTATCCCTACTGGTTCACTGGTGAAAACACCGCAGTGCTGGATTACACGGCCAGTTTCAATGCGGCCTACAACATGACCATATCTGGAGGTCCTGGGCAGGAAAGTGCCGATGCCAAACTTAGAAAACGCCAGACCAGCAACGGGCGTGACATTGTGAAATATACCTATGCTCCGCGCAGTGATCAAAGCAACAAAGGCGCGGATGGCGTGGGCAATGAGATTGGCGCCAATGCTGCTGAATATCTGTATGCCTATGCGGATCCTGGTGGTACCAAATTAAAAATCATTGGTGATCCAGCCTGGATACAACAGGGCAGCTTGGCTGGAGGAGTTACCGGTGCAGATTTATCACCCAGGGCATTCCTAGCAGATGGCACCATCAACTTTGACAACAGTCAGGTGCTGTTTGAAATTGCATGGCAACGTCCGGAAGACTATGATCTAAATACCGGCTTGGCCAACCCTTATGCCCGAGTAGGACTCACTCCTGGACAACCAGTGCAATCTAATTTTTATCAAGCCACCAAAATACAAAATGAATTTCGTGGTGGCAAGTTTGAACAAACCATAATCGGTGTGTTATATTTGCAAGCATTGCCTGATGCCAAGAAGCCAGATGGCACAGCCTCTGCAACAGCAGCTAAAAATGCTGATGGCAGTGCATCCACAGCACAAACACAAGATGACAGCTCAAATCGAGCCGAAGATGCAAAATTTGCCAGACAAGGCAATAGATCATCAGCCACTGCATCAGGATCAGCTGTGGTGACTCCACAAATTCCTGCGGCGCAATCGGCCATGAATCAACTGTCAGCATCATTTGATACCGGAACACTCACTGCCCCGGCATTTTCCAGTCCTAATTTATTGCAGTCGGCCATCAGTGGTACCACATTCTCATTCCCGGACGCTGTTGGTACAATACTGCCAGCTGGATATCCCCGGGCACCCACAGGAGCAGGAGTCGATCCTGTTACTTTTGGCAATGCGCCGCTGCCTTTAAATACCACATTAGAAAATGTAAGACAACGCATACAGAATATTGCCAAAGACGTTTAAGGAACAACAGTGTCAGAAGACTATCAAAAAAGTCGTGGTGTAACAGCCAATTACAAACAAGATCGTGGCGGAGTACCTGCGCAGTTTGGCCCATTCACTGGCATTGTGAAAAACAACGTAGACCCCACACGCAGTGGACGTTTGCAAGTTTACATTGAAGTGTTTTCGGGCGGGAATCCTGATGATCCCAGCAAATGGACCACTGTGAGTTACCTGCCTAGTTTTTATGGGTACACCGCTTCGGGCAACACCGCCAAGGATGGGACTGGTGCCTACCCAGGAAATCAAAACAGCTATGGCATGTGGTTTACTCCACCTGACATTGGCATCACTGTGATCTGTATATTTGTCAACGGTGATCGACAACTGGGATATTACATTGGTGTTGCGCCCGACAACGGTGTGGGCCACATGGTTCCGGCCATTGCTGGCAGCACAACCTATGTGACTGGCAACAAAAATCAAGAAACATATTTTGCTGATGCCCCGCTGTTGCCAGTGACAGAAATCAACACCAACAGTCCAGGTATAGTGAACAATGCAAGATTTTTTGACAAGCCTAAACCAGTGCATTCAGTGGTGGCCGGTGCATTGTTTCAGCAGGGCCTGGCCAATGACACCGAGCGTGGGCCCATAAGATCCAGCAGTCAACGAGAAACTCCCAGTGCAGTGTTTGGTATCAGTACCCCAGGCACACCCATCTATCAAGGTGGCATGAAGCCCAATGACATTAGGAAAAAGATTCAAAGCAATGAATTAAAACCTCAAGATGCACAGGTGATAGGCCGCATGGGCGGACACACCTTGGTCATGGACGACGGAGATCTTGAAGGCAACAATGCCCTGTTCCGTTTGAGAACACCCAAGGGTCATCAGATCACCATGAATGACTCGGGCAATTTTTTCTACATCACACATGCTAATGGTCAGACCTGGCTGGAGTTTGGCGCTGAAGGCACAGTGGATGTGTTCTCAACCAACAGTGTAAACATACGCACCAATGGCGACATCAACATGCATGCTGACCGTGACATCAACATGTATGCTGGTGGCAACATACAAGTCAAGAGTGAAAAAAGCACCACCATGGAAGCTGTGACAGATTTCAACATCACTGCACAAAAAGATTTTAAAATCTACAGCAAAGCCACCATTGGCATCAAAGCTGACGGTACCTTGGCCTTGCAAAGTGCAGGAGGGTCGTGGAACGGGGGAGAGTCATTGTTGTTCACTGCTGGTGGCATTGATCTAAACGGCCCTGCAGCGGCCACAGTCTCGGCACCCAAGGCCATTGCCACTATTGAATTGGATGACACAAAATTTAGCACCAGCAAAGGGTGGGAAGTGGCTGACAATGCATTGAAAACTATTGTGCCCAGAGCACCCACACATGAACCTTATCCTTATCACAACAAAGGGGTTGATGTAAAAGTTAAATTTGAGGAAGGCAAACCTTCACCACCACCAGGCGCTGAGCCTGTGCCTGCTGGTGTGGTCATCAAAGCAATATGAGTACATTTACTTTTGATCTTGAAAGCCTCAAAGGATCAGTTGGTTCGTCTGTAGCATCATTTGAGTCAGGACTGTCTGCTGGTACCCCTGATGACAAACTGACTTACAGTGGCAATGATCCCATTGTCTGGGACCGTGTGAACAATGAACGTTTGCGTCGTGGACTTAGTCCACTGCCAGGACCTAGACCTGTGGATGACGGTAAGACCTATGGAGGCCGACAGGGCAATGCTCCAACCACAACTGCCCCAGGTAGGCCCTTGACCGAAGAAGAAAAAGCCAAGGCCGCAGCCATTGCCAAACAGTTTGGGTTGCCTGACCCCACTGCCATAGCAAAAACATTTGAAGTCAACGGTCCTCCAGGCATGACTCGTGAGCAAGCCTTTGAAATTTTTAAAAAGCAGGCCAACACTGGGGGATTGACTGGATTCAGTCCAGGCGATGTTCTCAGCGCACAGACACAGGCTGCTGACGGCCTGGCTTCGGCCAAGGCAGAACTGTCACAGGAATTGGCAGGATTTCCTGGCACAGACAAGGGTGTGCAAAATCAATTTGCCAGCATTGCAGAAAGTGCCAAACAGTCCTTGGCTGCAGGAACTACTGGTAATTTACAATCTAAGATAGGCAGCGCCGGATCAATATTGCAACAAACCGCTGGCAAAATTGGTAGTTTGTTTGGAGAACCAGTGACCAACGGCATAGACACTGCGGACTTTGCAAAAACAGCTTCGGCACTGGTGCCCATGGGCAAATTAAGTACCACAGATGTTCGTGCTACCATAGCGTCAGTGGGCAAGTCAACTGGTCAAGATTTCAGTCAATTTACCAATGCTGCCGGCGCAGGCAAATTTGGATTTGATGCCACACAGTTAGAAACAGCAGGATTGCTCAAACCAGGCACCGCTGGCTCGTTTCTCAAGCAAGGAGCCAACGATTTAACCACAGTGCTAAAGAGTCCTGCAGTGTGGACTGGCAAAGGCGGCATCAACAACCTTGACAGTTTGTTGAGCAATCCAGCAGCCCAAGGCCTAACACAACAAGATTTAATGAGCAAAGGGCTGGCCGCTGCCAGTGCATTGGGAGTGCCCACTGCTGGGCTTGACCCCAAACAGCTGGGTGGTGTGGCATCAGTATTCAGTAAAGATTCAGCCGAAGGGGCTGCTTGGATCAAGGGACAATTGCCTGCTGACAAACAAGCTGAATTTGACGCCAAATTTAAAGATGCACAGTTTGCTATTGGGTCAGCCGAAGAAAAATTTAATGATGCTATGTTACAACAAGAGCCTCCGGGCGAGGCCACAGACACAGTCAGCAGAGAAACATTGACTGCTGCCATGGGACGAGTATTTGGCAATGATAAAATACCCCCAATAGACTACAATGACACCACACCAAGATTGCCCGGACCGTTGTTTGCAGAGAAAAAAGTGGTAACAAATCTTTTTAAAGAGTATCAGGCAAAATTTGATGAAATCAATAAAACAGAGGCCACAACCAGTAATGTTGATGCCAAAATTGGACAATTGTCAGATATTGTTAAAAAATTAAATGAGTTGGCCAAACGCACAGAATCTTTAAAAACTGACATTGATAAATTGACAAACCGTGTGCCAACTGCACTGAAAGAAGTTGAAGACCTGCTGGCTTCTATTTTGGCATTTATTGATGACATACGCACACTGTATCTGCCCAATCTACGCAGAGTCAAGTCCGGCTAACCCATAAATATCAATATGACCACATACATCGGTTTCAATACCATTAATCAAAACAAAAAGTTCACTCTTGTGGACTTTGATTTGATTCAGCGTGACTTGTTGAATGCGTTTAACATTCGTCAAGGCGAGTTGCCTGGACGCCCTGCGTACGGTTCTAGTATCTTTGCCTACCTTTTTGAAAATCAAGTCGAACAACTGCAACAACAAATTCGAGACGAAGTTCAACGAGTGGTCGGCGGAGATCCCAGATTGTTTTTGAACGACATCCAGGTGTACCCGCAAGAGAATGGTATATTGATACAGCTACAGGTCACAGTGGTCAATACCACTAATGCAAAGATTTTAAGTTTATTTTTTGATGAACAACAACGCAGTGCCAGTTATGTAACATAAACTACCCAGTTTTTGCGCATAATAAATAACAAAGAGGCACAGATAAATGGCAACAACCACAAGACAAACAGCGGTATTTGGTGTAGAGGATTGGAAACAGATCTACCAAACTTACCGCGAAGCTGATTTTCAAAGTTACGATTTTGAAACACTGCGCAAAAGTTTCATCGATTACCTGCGTTTGTATTATCCCGAAACCTTTAATGACTACATTGAATCTAGCGAATTTATTGCCCTGCTGGACGTCATGGCGTTCATGGGACAAGCACTGGCTTTCCGCACAGACTTAAACACTCGTGAAAACTACATAGACACAGCTGAACGCAGAGATTCAGTTGTGCGCTTGGCAAATCTTGTGAGTTATTCAGCCAAGCGCAACACCGCAGCCGAAGGTTTTCTCAAAGTATTCAACGTTACCACAACTGAAAATGTAGTGGACTACAACGGCGTCAATCTAAGCAATGTCACAGTAAACTGGGCTGATCCTACCAACAATGACTGGCAAGAGCAATTTACTGCCATCATCAATGCCAGTTTGATAGATAGTCAAAAGGTTGGCCGCCCCGGTAATCGTCAAGCCATATTGGGTGTCACCACCGACGAATATGCAATCAATCTAGTGCCAGGGTTTTTGCCTGTGATTCCTTACGCTGCCACTGTGGATGGAGTTAACATGCAGTTTGAAGCCATGACATCAACGAGCGCTGGCAAAGATTATGTGTATGAACCCAGTCCACAGCCCAACACTTCATTTAATGTGCTGTACCGTAACGATCAACTGGGCTTTCAAAGTGCCAACAATGGTTATTTCTTTTTGTTCAAACAAGGCGTATTGCAAAATCAAGACTTTAACTTGGCTGAACGCATTGCCAATCGCACTGTGGACATCAACATCGAAGGAGTCAACAATGAAGATCGTTGGTTGTTCCAACTAGACAATTTGGGTAATATTAGTCAAGAGTGGAAATATGTAGAAAACATTTACCAAGCAGCAGCTGAGAGATCAACATCATTGCTGCCAATCTATAGTGTGACCTCTAGAGCAAATGATCAAATCACCATGATCTTTGGCGATGGTGTGTTCTCACAAATTCCTGTGGGTGTATTCCGTGCATATGTTCGAGCCTCAAACGGCTTGCAATATATCATCAATCCTGAAGAAATGCAAAATGTTGTGTTGCCCATCAGTTACATTGACCGCAACGGCAACTTACAGACCATTACTTTTACCTGCGGCATCACACGTCCTGTCAGCAACAGCCAAGCACGTGAACCCATTGCTGAAATCAAACAACGTGCTCCTGCACGTTACTACACACAGAACCGCATGGTCAACGGTGAAGACTACAACCTCTTTCCATACACTGCTTACAATTCAATCATCAAAAGCAAAGCGTTAAATCGTGCGTCAATTGGTACCAGTCGCTATCTTGACTTGATTGACAACACAGGCAAATATTCCAGTACCAATTCATTCTCCAGTGACGGTGGTCTATGGCGCAATTTGATTCTGCCTACCATATTGTTTACTTTTGACAATCGCAATGATGTTGCTGACTTGATCACAAACCAAGTACAACCCAGCATTGGCGCTGCCACAATGCGACAGTTTTATTATGATAATTTTCCTAGAGAAACTGTCAACACTGGCAATACCGCTGGCACAACTTGGCACCAAAGTACAACACTGGCCAATGAAACCACTGGATATTTTGTCAATGCCGCCGGAACACCAATTCCCATTGGCACCACAGTGACCACAGTGTTCAAATACGCTGTTGTGGGCAGTTTGATAAAATTTGTAGCCCCCACTGGATATTACTTTGATCGTAACAACCGATTGGTTCAAGGAACTGCTACTCGTGCAGATGAAACCACAGTTATCTGGGCCGCTCCTCAACAGATTGTGGGTGATGGGTACAACAACGGTGTTGGTAACTTGACTTCGGGTTCCGGGCCAGTCACCATCAACAATTTTGTTCCAACAGGAGCCATTGTTGACAGCATTATTCCTGCGTTTGTAACTAATTTGTCCACGACACTGCAACAGCAGATGGCTGATCAAATTTTGCTATTCCGTAATTTTGGCATTGGGTACGACAGCGAAGGCACCTTGGCTGTTACCAATTACACTCCCGGCAGTTGGTATTTGATCACCAGCACCAATTTAGACTTTGGCACACAAGAAAATGTTTCATCTTGGAGCCAGCAATACGCCGGCAATCAGTCTGGTGCCAATCTTGATGCTTCGTGGTTGGTGGCATTTGAAGTGGTCAATCAAAACTACACAATCACATTCCGTGGATTAAGTTACAACTTTGGCTCAGTTTTGCAAACAAGATTTTTCTTCTATGGCAACCAGTTGGTTTATGACAGTCGAACAGGCACAATTATCAAAGATTTTATCAATGTGCTGGCCGTGAATACACAGCCTGATTCAACAGCATCTCTACCTGGTGATATCTATACCACAATCATTGGGCAACCTGTAGAAAGTGACGGCTATGTTGACGACTTCCAGGTCTTGGTCAGTTATAGAGACTCAGACAATGATGGTGTGCCCGACAATCCTGACTTCTTTGAAGAAATTGTTGGTACTGCTACAAATCCTGGAAGTCTTGTGTTCTTACAACGCACAGTGGACTTTGACAATTTGCAACGATATCTCTTGGTAGAACCCGGTGTAGTCAATTATGATTATGCCACCATTGATGATATTGAACTGGTAAAAACTGCCTGGAGTCCAGGACAAGTGTTTTATGCTTATAGTCAAGACGCATTTTATCTATTAAGCATCAACACCAATGGTGTCAGAACACTAGTGGCATACACCGCTGGCGAGTGGCTGGCTAGAACTGGACGTCAAGGTTTGTATTTTCAATACAGACACAACAGTCCATTGACCAATAGAATTGACCCAGGGTCCACCAACATCATTGACTTGTATGTAGTGACACTGAGTTATTACACTGCTTATCAAAATTGGTTGCGTGACACCACTGGCACAGTGACTGAACCAGAAATGCCCACTATTGATGAACTAACGACCGAATATCAAAATTTACAAGACTACAAAATGATTTCAGACAACATGGTAATTAATTCTGTTGTCTTTAAACCATTGTTTGGTGCCAAGGCAGCACAACAACTAAAAGCCACTATCAAAGTAATTCGTGCGCAAAACAGCACAGCCAGTACCAGTGAAATTAAAAGTTCAGTGTTGGCAGAAATGAACAATTATTTCAGCATTGACAAATGGAATTTTGGCGATACTTTCTATTTTTCAGAACTGGCTGCTTACTTGCACCGTCAACTGGGAACCATCATCAGTTCAGTTGTGTTGGTCCCGCTTGATCAACAAAAAAGTTTTGGTGATTTGTACGAGATTCGCAGCCAGCCCAATGAAATTTTTGCCAACGCTGCTACCATCGCCAACATTGATGTAATTGAAGCATTGACCAGTACTAACCTACGCACTGCTCCAGGCAGCGGAGTAATCTAATGGCACGTACACGATCAGTTGATTTTCTTCCACAAATTTTTCAAACACCAGTCAATAAACAATTCCTTGGTGCCACACTGGACACCCTGGTCCAGGAACCCAAGTTTAAAAAGACTCAGGGGTTTATTGGACGTTCAGTTGGCCCTGGTGTAAATCCCAACGACAGTTATGTGGTTGAGCCTAGCGAGAGTCGCCAAGAGTATCAACTGGAACCTGGGGTAATAATTCTTGAACCTGACACAAACAAAATCAAAGATGCCATCACATATCCTGGCATAAACGATGCCATTGGATTCCAGGGAGGAGATCAAACTCGTCCTGACTTGTTGTATAGAAATGAATACTATACCTGGGATCCATTTATCAACTATGACGCATTCATCAACTTCAGTCAGTATTTTTGGTTGCCCAACGGCCCTGATGTGGTGGAAGTGGGTGCGACCGGTGTGCCCACATCATACAACTTTGTGGTCACTCGTGAAAATGGCGTGTACACATTCAGTGGCCAAATTGGCAATAACCCCACAATTGATCTTGTGCGCGGTGGTAGTTATACTTTTCAGGTGGCACAAAACACAAAAGAAACTGAAAACTTTCGTGTGACAAATCAAGGAACCACCAGTTATCAAATTGACTTTCAGTCCAACCCCACACTGACCCTGGCACGTGGCAACACTTATGTTTTCAATTTGAACTTGACTGGTGTATATCCTTTCTGGATCAAAACTGCCCTGAGCCTAGGCACAGGTGATGCATATAATTCAGGCGTGTTGCGAAACGGCAGCAGTTTTGGTCTAGTGACATTTGTTGTGCCACAGGATGCTCCTGATACACTGTATTATGCCAGCGAGAATCAAACCAATCTGCGCGGCACCATCAACATTGTTGACAGCGTGCCTGGCACCGGACCGGGGTTTTGGATTCAAACCAATCCAGGTGTAAATGGCAAACTCCTCAACACTCCCAACATCAGCAATAGAGACGTTTATGGTGTTAGTGGAAACGGTCAAGACCTAGGCACTGTGATTTTTGAAGTCCCGACAAAAACCGCACAAGAATTTTATTACAATCTCACAGACGTGGGACCAATTGATTTGCTGACTAATTTGCAGTTCAATCAGATCAACAATCAACAAGTAGAACAATTCATCTCTCAATATGGCGGTATTGATGGCATCACATATCTCAAAAATCGCACATTGGTGTTTACCAATCCTGTAATTGATGCCGAAACTGGCGGTTGGTTAGAAACTACCTTGTTTGATCCATTGGTTCGACTGGATGCTAACAATACGTTGCCAGGTAGCTTTGACAGTATAGAGTTTGATCAAACCACTGAGGTACCAGTTGGTGACCGATATCAGGTATGGCAAATTAACATTGTAAATCGCCAAGGCATAGATTACATCAGTTTGGCTAAGATTGCCAATGTCAATGTCAATGAAAAATTCACAGTGTTGTATGGCAATGTTTACAGCAACACATCATGGTACAAGGCAGGATCAGGTTACTTTTCACAGATTCCTCTGTTGACCGCAACTCTAGATACCTTGTACTACCAAGACGGCACTGACCCAGAAATATTTGGTCGGATTAGATTGCTAGAACCAACTCAAGCAGATACAACCTACATTGATCAAGTTATTGGACAAAAGAATTATACCAGTCCCAACGGTGTACAATTTACCAACGGACTCAAAGTTAAATTTATAGGCTCGGTAGAACCAGCCAGTTATGGATCAGGTACTACTCAACTGACCTACACAGCCACAGTGGGAGGTAGCAATCTTATTACTTGTAATTCTACTGCTGGATTGTATGTGGGTGAAGCGATCGTGTTCACAGGTACCACCCTAGGCGGTATTGTGCCTGGGCAAACCTACTATGTAGACACACTCACAGCCAATGGAATACAATTTTCTATTTCTGAACAACTGGGCGGTGCAAGATTTGCTGTCAGCAGTGCCACAGGCGCAGGCTTCTCAGCCACAGCCATAAGTGACAAACAGTACTATGTTAGTGGGGTTGGAAAAGCCATTGAATTACTGCCGGTCTCTAACTTTGTGTGTCCAGAAACCTATGTGATAGATGACAACGACAGCACGGCTGCTGTAGAGCCCAAAGATCTTGATTATCTCACTATTGACCGGGCCAGTCTGGATCTAAATGCCTGGACCCGCAGTAATCGTTGGTTCCATTTGGATGTGATTCAGGCTTCGGCTACTTACAACAATCTTCCACCAGTTTTAGACAATGATTACCGTGCCAAACGTCCCATTATTGAATTTCAACCTGATATTCGATTATTCAACATGGGCACAGAAGGCAAACAGCCAATCAATGTGATTGATTTTTCACAAACTGACGCCTTGAGTAACATAGAAGGATCTACCAGCTACAGCGTTGACGGATACACATTTGTTGACGGCAGCCGAGTTGTGTTTGCGGCTGACCTAGATCCTGAAGTACGAGATAAAGTTTATATTGTTCAGTTTATTACTCCTGACTCTTCACCGCCCATGAGTCCACCGTATCCTGGACCACAACCAGTTATTCATCTAGTAGAAGCCAGTGATGGTGCAGTATTGGCTGATCAATCAGTGTTGTGTCTTGATGGACTCACACTCAAAGGACTGACTTTTTGGTATAACGGATCATCATGGGCCCAGGCCCAACTCAAAACTGGCGTGCAACAAGCCCCATTGTTTGATGTGTACAATCTGGATGGTGTGAGTTTTAGCAATAACGCTACCTATCCCAGTAGCACATTTGTTGGCAGCAAGCTACTGAGTTATGCTGTGGGCGACACTGGCATACTGGATCCTATATTGCAATTCCCATTGCAATATTTGAACATCAACAACATTGGTGATATTGTTTTTGAAAACAACTTGTACAAAGACACATTTGTTTATGTGGTTGATAATGTCAGTCAAACACTAGCCATCAGTTCAGGAACACCTAGACAATATGCCACACGCACTGCATTTGAACGACTGTTGGGTTGGAAAACAGCAGTGTCCACCAGCCAAGATTATCAACAATTTAAATTCACTTACACTGGTAGAACTTTACAGTTGGATGTAAAAGTAGGAACAACATCATCACTGCCGCCATTGAAAATTTACGTGGGATCAACATTCATTCCCCCTAGTGAATATTCTTATCTTACCAGTAGTAACAGCACCACCGTTACATTGACCAACACATATTTGCCAACTGACGTAATTGAATTATTGGCCTTGAGTGACCAAACCAGTGCAGTGGCATTTTATCAAGTGCCCATTAACTTGCAAAATAATCCATTAAATGGCAACAGCAATGTGTTTACACTGGGTACTATTCGCACTCATTATGAAAGTATCTGTGAGAATTTGGCTGATTTGTCAGGACCGGTATCTGGTGCCAACAACAGTAGAGATCTAGGCGACATCAGCATATACGGACAAATTATTCTGCAACAGAGTGCTCCATTGACACTGGCTGGATATTTCTTGCGCAGCGAAAAGTTTAATATTTTTGCCAGCTTGCAGTACAACAGCAACGAATATTTAAAATTCAAAGGGCAGATGTTGAATGCTGTCACACAACAACTCATTCAATATCAGACCGCAGCACAGGTGTTGGATACTGCCATGGCCGATATCACTCTGGGACGAGTATCTACTCAACCGTTCTATTGGTCAGACATGTTGCCTGCAGGCAGCGTGTATCAAACATTGACTTACCCAATTTCAAATACCACAGGCACTACATTTGACATTCGAAATGTCTATAATTATACCTCGGCAAATTACCAAGGCATGGATGTTTATCTAAATGATGTAATTTTAACACGCGGACTAGATTACATTGTGGCCACGGATGGTCCTAGAATTACTGTGCTGACCACATTAACATTGGGTGATGTGTTGACCATAAATGAGTACGACACCACATATGGCACATTTGTCCCCAACACACCTACCAAGCTGGGGTTGTATCCTGCCTGGCGCCCAGAGCAAATAACCGAAGTCACCAGCACTGGCACACAATCAGTAATCATTGGGCATGATGGATCAGTCACTCGTGCATTTAATGACATTCGAGATCAGGTGTTGTTGGAATTTGAAACAAGAATTTACAACAATCTAAAATTAGATGGTAACCCAGTTCCGATTAATCTAGCAGAAGTAGTTCCTGGACAATTCAGAACAACTGGTTTCTCATCAAGTGAGATAACCACTATTTTAGAACAAGATTTTTTGAGTTATGTGGCCTGGAACAAATTGGATTATCGCGCACAAGATTATCGCGCCAACAATGAGTTCACATGGAACTACAGCGGGAGTCAGAGCAAATTAGATAATCGACCCTTGTTGGGTGCCTGGCGCGGCATCTATCGCTACTACTATGATACTCAACAGCCCCAACTTACTCCATGGGAGATGCTGGGATTCAGTGTAGAACCAGACTGGTGGACTGTGGTTTATGGTCCTGGACCATACACACAAGACAACTTGGTGCTGTGGGACGATTTGGAAGCAGGATATGTTGCTGATCCAATGGGAGGATATTATCGACCCGAATATGCTCGTCCAGGACTGAGCAAAATAATACCCACTGGCACAGAAGGTGAATTGTTGAGTCCATTCGACGCAGTGACTGGCAAATACAATGATCAAACTTTCCGCAAGAGCTGGGCGGTAGGCGATGGCGGCCCTGTGGAAGCATCATGGTGGAATTCGAGTGCCTATCCTTTTGCGGCCATGCGATTGTTGGCATTGACACAGCCGGCTAAATTCTTTGCACTATTTGCTGATAGAGATTTGTATCGTTATCAAGCAGAATTTGGACAATATCTGTACAATGACCGGTACCGCTTGGATGCCAATGGAATTGAAGTTTATGGAAATGGTGTCAGCAAAGCCAGTTATATTGACTGGATAGTGGACTACAATCGCAACAGTGGTCTTGACAGCACCACCCAACTCACTGCTGACTTAGCCAGCCTTGATGTGAGACTGTGTTACCGAATGGCCAGCTTCAGCGACAAACAGTATATCAAAATTTACACTGAAAAGTCCAGTCCCAACAGTATCAACACCACGTTCTTGATTCCTGATGACAGTTACAATTTGCTGTTGTATAAAAATCAACCGTTTGACCGAGTCAGCTATTCATCAGTAGTGGTACAGCAAACACCTGGTGGTTATGCAGTGTTTGGCTACAGCACCACGCAGCCTTATTTTAACACCATAGCCAGCGTGTTTGCTGGACAACTACAAACTTACAGCAGTGGTGGAGCCACAGTACAAGTACCAACCACCTACAGCAATCAAATTGTGCAGGTACCTTATGGCACTGTGTTTGCCAACCAAACAGCAGTCAGTGACTTTATGTTAGGCTATGGGCAATATCTTGAACGTCAAGGTGTGACGTTTACAGACACCACCAATGGCTATATCTTGAGTTGGGGGCAAATGGTCAATGAATTCCTGTACTGGAGTCAACAAGGTTGGGATGACAATGCCTTGATCAATTTGAATCCCTTGGCATTCAAACTCAGTGTGACTAGACCGCAGGTCATAGTAGACAGCATTGTGGCACAGACCAACGAAAATATTTTACTGGATCAAAATCGTAATGAATTGCCCACTCGTAACTTGATTATCACCCGCTTGGACAACACATTCACTGTGGAACCGGCCACAGATCAAACGCTGAGCTATATTGATCTCAAGTACACTGCATATGAACATATGATTGTGTTGGACAATGCCAGTACATTTGGTGATTTGATTTATGCACCTATTACAGGTGCTAGACAAAGCAGATTGAATTTGATTGCTGCCACCTCAACTGAATGGAATGGTTCAGTTGATGCTCAAGGGTTTATTTTAAATCAAAACAACATTGAAGCATGGGATCCATACAAGACCTACGCCAAAGGCGAAATTGTCACTTACAAAGGCACCTATTGGTCAGCAGCCACTATTGTACAGCCCAGTATCTTGTTCAACGCCAATGACTGGTATCAAAGTGATTACACACGCATTGAATTGGGACTGTTGCCCAATTTGGCCAACAAAGCTGATCAGTTGCAAAACAGCTACAACATCAACACTGCCAATTTGGACAGCGACAATGACCTGCTGAGTTACGGCTTGATCGGATTCCGTCCACGACAATACATGTCATCTCTAAATCTTGATGACGTCAGTCAACTGAACATCTATCGACAATTCTTGGGCTCAAAAGGCACCATACTCAGTGCAGAATTATTTGCACAAGCCAATCTTGGTAAAGAACAGGCAGACTACAACATCTATGAAAATTGGGCAGTGCAACGTGCGGTGTATGGAGCCAATGCCAACCGCAGTTTCTTCCAGTTGAGATTGGATCGTGCTCTACTTAATAGCAATCCCAGTTTGGTACAAGTGGTGGCTGCAGGTGAATCAAGCCAGGCAGATCAACCCATTTTGTTGTCAGACATATGGAGACAAAGTTACAAAATAACATCGCCGGACATACTGCCAGTCACCAAGTCATTGCCAACAGACACAGCACTGCCCACTGCTGGTTATGTCAATTTAGATGATGCTGACATCACAGTGTTTGACATAAATGACACTGCCAGTTTGGAAGCAAATTTAAATCTCATTGCTGTTGGTACCACCATATGGGTGGCAAAAACCAATCAATATGACTGGGACATCTATCGAGCCGAAGCAGTGCCGGGCACAGTGCAACACGTATGTGACAACCTAGATGGCACCAGCTTGGTGATATTTTCACAGCAACATGGTTTAAAATCAGGTGATCAACTCATCATAAAACAGTTTGATTTTGAAGTTGACGGAGTATACACAGTTATCAGTGTACCAAGTCTGGAAAAAATCACCGTTGCATTCAGTTTTACTGGCAGTCGTACCATTGTTGACAGTACTGGACTAGCGTTTACATTGCAGACTCAACGTGTGGCTCAGGCCAGCGACATTATCAATTTACCGTATGCCAACACCATTCAGCCTGGTGCTCAAGTTTGGGTCGACAACAATGGTGACGATTCGTGGACTGTGTTGAAAAAAGAAGAAGTATTCTCTTCTTTGACTGAACTAGCACCAGTGTTGACTGATGTAAGTGAGCAGTACAGTTCCAGTGTGGCACAAGCACAGCGTCAGTATGCCGCAATTGTGGGTAGCCCGCAATATAGATTCCCTGTAGATGCAACTGAATGGAGCCAAGCAGAGATTTACAACGTAGGCGACATTGTATTTGTACGTGATCCTTATCAAACTGCATTTTATCAATGTGTACTGGGAACTCCAACACCACCAGGACCAGTGCCAACCAATACCACTTACTGGACATCGTATTCTTTAGATGCACTACCCAGAAAAGGTGGCGTATATGTATATGTTCGCAGCGACAGCGACACATACACTGTGATTAGTCCACTGGCACCACTTGATTCAGTCTTGACCTTGGATGTCACCGGTGTGCGTGGGTTTGGTAATAGTGTTGCGTTTGGCAACAAAGACTGGGCAGTGGCCGGAGCATCAGCCAGCCTGGGCAGCGCCAGCCAAGCCAACAATGGATATGCGGCTGTGATCTATCGTGACCCACTGTTGGCCGCACCCGGCAGCATACCTTACGGACCATGGCAACTGCTGACCACTCCTGACAGTGTCAGTGTGGATCAAGGAGAATTTGGTTACTCAGCCACTGTGAGCCTAGACGAGCGTTGGATGTATATTGGTGCACCGGGTGTTAACCGAGTTTATGCGTACGGACAGGTGCCCTGGGAAAAACAATTCTTAAATGCATTTGGTAATGGATTAACAAAATCTTTCTACATTGGCGATGCAATACAAATCAATGCTGCCACCCAGTTGCAAATTGGTGTAGGTGGCGCTGGCCAAATTTTGAATGTTGATTACACTGTGGATTCCTCTTTCAGCACAGTGACATTCACCAATGCACCCGCTGATGGCGAAGCCGTCGAAATTCAACGTGTGAATCGAAAAATTCTTGATTTCGGGGTTTATTACAATGTAATAGCCACAGGTGGCACAGGCACAGGCGCAGAATTTACTGTGACTAGACTACGTAACACTGTGACAGTGTCGGTGAGCAGTGGTGGGTCAGGTTACGCAAATGGCAGTCCCAGCGCAGGTACATTGACCATATCAGCAGCAAGTTTTGACGGCAATGCTAATATTGTGCTGCAAGTCACCGTGGCAGGTGGCAAGGTTACTGGCATATTTGGTACTCCTACATATGCAGGCACATTGGTCAACACATTCTCATTGAATGAGTATTTTTTCACAGTTGATACCATTTACAGTTTCAGTGTCCAAGTCGATGATGTTTTACAACGTCCCAACATTGATTACACATTCAATTCAACCACTAAAGATTTGACTTTTATTGGCAGTGTGCCTGCGGCAGGAACCACAATCTTGGTACGTGCCGAAGGATATTTTGAATATGCCGGCACAATATCTTATGGTGGCAGCACAGCAGGTGATAGATTTGGCAGCAGTGTAAGCACCAGCACTGATGGTCGTCAAGTGCTAATTGGCGGTGAAAAAGTATTGATTTCGGGTGCATTGGATGCTGTGTCAACTTTGGGCCTAGCAGCAGTTGGCACCAACACATACACCAATATCTCACAAAATTCCACTTCTGGATCAGGCACTGGTGCCAGATTCACCATAGCAAAAGCAGCCAACACCTACTCAGTCACAGTAACAGATCCTGGACAAGGCTACGCTGTGGGAGATACAATCACCATACTTGGCAGTGTGTTGGGCGGCAGTGTGTTGTACAACAACTTGACCATGACAGTGTCCACGGTAAACTCGTATCCGCAGGCAGGCTCGGTTTATGTGTATGACAGAAACGTACAAAAATTCATATATGGCACAGATACATCCTCAGTAGACTTTACTGTGTTGGGCACAGTTACTGAACCAGTGAGTGTGTTGGTAAATGGTGAGTTTTTGCTGAATGCCGCTGCCACAACACCACATGCCAGCAATACATTCACAGTGAACGGCAACGTGGTCACCATCAACGGCAATTTACAAATTGGTGACATAGTAGAAATTGAGACCAATCAATTTGCACAGACACAGATTGTGCATCAAACCGCACTAGAAGAATTCAGTAACTTTGGACAAGCACTAGATCTTTGCAGTTACAATTGCAGCCTGTATGTGGGCGCTCCGCAGAGTGGTATTCAAGCATTCAAGGGTGGTGTGGTTCAACGCAATGTCAATCAAAGTCGCACCTACGGTATTATAACATCCACTGTTGGCAATCCTGTGTTGACTGCTGGCAATACTTTGCGGGTTGACAACATAGATGTGGCAGTAGCTGCCAGCCCCAATAACACTGTGGCTAATTTGGCCACAGCCATCAACGCCGCAGTGCCTAACGTCAACGCCACAGTTGATGGGTCAGGAAGGTTGACCTTGGCAGTTAAAAACTCAGCCGCCGCAGCAGTTGGCAACAAGTTGCAGGTGGCACCAGGCAGCATAGGCACTACATTTGCAGATCTTGGATTTGATGTATTTGCATTTACTCAAACCATAATCAGTCCATACCCGCAAGATTTTGCTTCATTTGGTGCCAGCATCAGTGTAGACGATTCTGCTGTTAACCTGGTTGTGGGTGCTCCACAGGGAACATTGTATCTTGAAGTAATTTTTGATCTTGGCGAAACAATATTTGATGAAGGAGTCACTGACTTTTTTGACCAGGTGATGCAAAGTGGATCTATATACACTTATGATTTGTTGTCCAGTAGTACTAACACCCTGAGCAATCCTGGCAAGTTTGTGTTTGGTCAGCAAATACAAAATTCTAATGTGAATTCATATGACAGATATGGTGCAGCAGTTGATTACACTTCTGGCCTATTATGGGCCGGTGCTCCTGGTAATGAACTGGGCGACAGCACATTGACCGGCAATTACGGGCGAGTGTTCATAAGTGAAAATGCCACTCGTACACCAGCATGGACAGTGCTAAGAGAACAACTGCCAGTTGTAGACGTAAGATTGTTAAATTCAGTTTATGCATATGATCGCGCCACTTCGGCTACTACATCATATTTTGATTTTTTCAATCCATTGCAAGGCAAAATTCTTGGTGCTGCCAAACAAAACTTGGATTACATTGGAGCAGTAGATCCTGCCAATTACAATGTAGGACCTCGTAACATAACTGGTTCAAGTTGGTTTGCTGGATATCTAGGACAGACTTGGTGGGATACCGGCACTGTGAGATTTATTGACCCCAATCAAGATGATATTGTTTACGCCAGCCGACGGTGGGGACAAGTATTCCCAGGAAGTTCAGTGGATGTATATCAATGGATAGTGAGCAATGTGCCACCAGCCAACTATGTAGGTCCTGGCTTTCCGAGAGACACCACAAGTTACACAGTTAACACTGTGTTGAATCAAACTGGCGTGTTTGTGCGTGAATATTATTTTTGGGTACGCGGATTGACCACCACTGCAACTGCACAAGGCAAAACTTTGCCAATCAGCACAGTGGCCAACTATATTAGCAATCCTCGAGCTAGTGGTATACCATATATTGCTCCGATTGATGCAAGTACCTTTGCAATTTACAATGCTAGAGATCTTATTTCAGCACAAGATACCATTATCAGTATTGAGTTTGATCGTGAATACACCAATGATGATGTACACGTTGAGTACGAATTAATTGCACAAGATCAAGCAGATGGATTTCTCAGTGATAATTTATATCGTAAATTATTAGACAGTTTCTGCGGAGTAGACATTGCAGGTAATTTGGTGCCAGATATCAATCTCAATGTGGCAGAACGTTATGGTGTTCAATTCCGTCCACGACAGAGCATGTTTGTGGATAGATTCGCCGCACTGAAAAATTATCTAACACGAGCCAATGAAGTATGTGCAAGATACACAATTTCAGAAAATAGAGAGTTTGTGCTGTTAAACAGCCAAGACCCTGAACCCAGTGCCACATCAGGCAAATGGAACAAACAAGTGGCCAACCTTGATATTTTGGGATTCCAAAATATCTATGATGTTGTATTGGGCTACAAGTACCTGGTGACCAGTGACAGCAACAATCGAGGTTTATGGACAATTTACACAGTTCAATTGGTCAGTGGTACCGTGGCCACTAGAGAATTAATACTAACACAAGTTCAAAATTACGACACCAAACAATACTGGAGCTATATTAATTGGGTAATGCCTGGATACAACGCCAGCAACAAAATTATTGCCGAGGTACCTAATTATGCAGGATTGTCCACAATTGATGTACCATTAGGCAGCAGTGTAAAAGTCACAGACAATGCTCAGGGCAAATATGAAATTTACCTGCGCACAGCAACTGGATGGGATCGAGTGATATTACAAGATGGCACTATAGAATTTTCAGCAGAACTGTGGGACTATCAATTGGGACGATTTGGGTTTGACGTGGAAGTATTTGATGCTCAGTACTATGATCAAGAACCTGTGATTGAAACTCGTAAAATTATCCAGGCCATCAACCAGGAAATCTTTATTGATGATTTGTTGATTGAACGCAATCGTGCATTGACTTTGATGTTTAACTTTGTACTGAGCGAATTTGCAGCACCTGAATGGCTGATCAAAACCAGCTTGATTGATGTTGAACACAGAATTCGTAGTTTGCTGCCATTCCAGAACTACAGTCGAGACAATCAAGAGTTTGTGTTAGATTACATTCAAGAAGTCAAGCCATACCATGTGCAAGTTCGTGAATTTAATTTGTTATACAATGGTTTCAACGAGTGGTTTGGTGACATGACCGACTTTGATGTGCCAGCCTATTACAACACTGCATTGGCAGTTCCTCGGTACACTAGCCCAATATTGTTGCCATATGATCATGGAACTGCGGTCAATTCACAAAATAATATTTTAAGTGATCTGCCCAGTAATAGCACAGTTTGGACATCGTGGCCTTACAGTCAATGGTATCAAAATTATCTAATGAGCATCGACACCATTGACGTGATTGTCACAGGATCTGGTTATACTGAACCGCCTGAAGTAGTGATTACTGCCAATCCTGGTGATCCAGTGCCAATTCGTCCTGCTGTGGCAGTGGCTTTGTTGAACAGCATTGGACAAGTGTATGCTATTAATGTTGTTGATTCAGGTGCAGGCTATCGTTCAACACCCACTGTGACTTTTGATGGTGGCAACGGCACTGGCGCTGTGGCATATCCTAGATTGATCAATGGACTCACACGTTCATTTAAAACTGTGATTAGATATGACCGATATCAATACCAAACAGCGGTTGAAACTTGGAGTACCACCGGCACTTATCTGAATGGTACTTTGGTGCGTTACAATAATCAAGTATGGTCGGCCAGCAGTTCAGATGGCAGCAGTGCTGTTACTGGTCCCACATTTGATCTTGAAAATTGGACCTTGGTCAATGCCGCAAACTATACCTATCCGGGTGCTGCTCAAGCAACTGGTCTAACAGGTGTTGATAGAACTGCTGGACTTTATGTTCCAGCTGCAAACAGTCCTGGACTAGAACTACCATTATTGATAGATGGCATTGACTATCCTGGAGTGCAAGTGTACGGCAATTATTTCTTGGGCAGTTCCTCAACTGATCCAATTATTGCTTGCACAGCAACCAACTCCAGTGACAACACCATCACTTGTGGTGCCACACTGCAATTGACAGTGGGCAATCCAGTAAAATTTTCTGGGGCAGCATTTGGCGGCGTACAAGTAGGAATCACCTACTATGTACACTCTGTTGTGACTGCTAATACCTTTACTGTTAGCACATCCGAGGGAGGGTTTGCATTGTCACTGACTGATGCTGTTGGTACCATGTCAGCACAAACAACACTGTTGTTGGATGCAGATTATCAAAGCAGTTTCTTAGACAGTTACCTTGGCACTCAGTTCAGCGACATCAATGTGGACGGTGGAGAATTTGTTGGTCCATACGAAGGGCATGCACCTGAAGAACTGGTCAATGGATCAGAGTATGACACGTTGGACATGCGAATTTACACTCGTCCAGGATCAGACTGGGATAACAATGGGCATGGATTCCAAATAACTTCTGTTCGTTACACATACCAACCAGGAATTTCTTTGATTTACAGTTGGGCCAATTTGGTGCAAGTGCCGGTGCAAGTACTTGTATCTAATTTGACCACTGGTGTAGACTTGATACAAGATGTCAACTACTCTATAGAATGGGCTGATCAGACCATTGAAATTATTTCTGGGGTGGCTAGTGGCGAAATCATTAATATCAATGTGTACGAAGTGGGTGGCGGCAGCCAACTGTTTAGAAAAACATATTTGAGCGCTGACATCATTGCTGCAAACAACAATGTTATCATACCAGTGGCCTACAAAGAAATTGTAAGTGTACCAATCTTTGTAAATGGAAGTTTGGTCGCCAGCCCCCTTGTGTCACCATACATAGAATCTATTCCTTGGACGCTGACTTCAGAATACCAGGCATTGGACGTGGTGTTCAACAACAACACCATCACTTGTACCGATACCAATAGTACATACAGTGTGATCACGTGCAATAACACCAGTTCATTGACAATAGGACAACCCATTGTATTTTCTGGCACTGTGTTTGGTGGCATTGCGAGTGGTGTAACATACTATGTGTTAAGCGTGGCCAATGGCACACAGTTTTTAATCACTGACGTGGCTGGTTCAACCACAGCGTTGACATTGACCACAGCATCTGGTTCAATGACCGGCAGTCCATCAGGCACATATTATCGCGCTGTTCAAACAATACCGCCAGGTATTTTGTTGACCAACACCACATATTGGTTACCATTTGTACCTTCCAACTACTCCAAGGTTGAGATACCAGTCACTGTGACCTTGACAGATTTGGTCACAGTCGTGGCCTTGGGCAATGCATTGAGTATGCCAGCAACAGAAGTTGTGGGCACAAGCAATGCCGTGATCTTGCAAGGCGATTTGAGCACACTCACCGTGGGACAGACTGTGACATTCTCAGGTTACAGCCTGGGCGGTGTGTTGACTAGTGAACAATATCAAATCTTCAGCATTGTAGAAGATTCTACCAATGCAATAACATTGAGTTTGAACGGCACAACCGAAGTTGATCTAATAGACGATCAAACTCTATGGCTAGGCGAGCTTACCGCCAAATTTGTACCAACTGATTTCCAAAGTTGGAGTACTCCAGTAGTTGAAAATTTTGTTGCAGTTGGTGATGTGCTGGTCACCAACTCAGTTACATTAACTGCCAATTTGTCTGGTACCAACGTTGCCAACATGATAGTAGAAATCAATGGTGCAAGAATTCAACCTCCGGAAGGCATAGAATGGATTGGAGATGACAGTTCTGTGAGTTTTGGCCTGCCACAACGCGGCGGCTATCAACAAAGTTTAATTTATGCACCTGATCAAGTTCAAGTATGGGTAGACAATGTGCTACAGGTGCAAAGCGTGGGTGCAACTGTTGGTACCTATGGTGTTACCAACTGGACTGGCACTAACACACCTGGACGCCAAGTGGTGTTTACTACACCGCCAGCAGCTGGTGCAAGGATATTGATCAGTGTAACTACCGTGGCTGCATATCAAATAGCAGGTGATGAGGTGCAATTTAATGCTGCATTGAATTTCAATGATAAGATTACTGTCACTACCTGGAACGACACAGCACAACAAAATGCATTGACATTGGTATTTGTGGGACCAATAGTGACCGGTCTCACAGTAAATGAACCGTATGACAGCACCAATTATGATTCGGGATCATTTAATGATCAACCAGGATCTTTTGACTACACAATCGGTACCAGTGTACCTGACAACAATTTTGATCTGCAAAGACTGGATGTCACAGCTGGTAGACTGTGGGTCACATTGGATGGTATAAGACTGTTTGAGGGATCAGATTACACCATACAGGGCCAATATTTAATTTTGGCATCAGGTGCAATCAGTCCCACAGAGACCATGGTGATAACAGAATTTACTGACAGTATAGTACCTGAAGCCGCAGCATTCCGTATTTTCCAAGACATGCGCGGTGTACAAGCAACTTATCGTATGACTGCTGATACAACCACTGTGTTGGCACAAGCATTGTCAGCCACTGCTGACATAATTTATGTTGAAGATGCTGCAAAATTATCAATACCAAACTTGGCCAGTGGTGTGTTTGGTACAATTACCATTAACGGCGAGCGTATTTTGTATCGCGATATTGACTTGGTGTCTAACACAGTATCGAGCCTGCGCAGAGGCACAGCTGGCACAGCGGCCACTTCGCACCTGATTGGCACAGAAGTGTATGACTTGGGCACAGGCAATTTGCTGAATGAAGTGTACCAAAATTACGTAGTGTCTAATTCAAGTCTAGCCGATGGTAGTACAACTATCTATTATGCCCCCAAAATAGATATTGGAGATTTTGGCGACTCTAGTACTGCTTACACAGAAAGTGTTGAAGTCTATGTGGGTGGAGTAAGACAATACAACTACAGTGAAACCCAGGCCACCAGTGAATATCGATATATTGTAACTGATTTTTCGCCCTTGGCTATTGAGTTTCTAGTTGACAACGACCCCATCACTCCCATGTTGCCACCAGCAGCTGGCAGTGAAGTGCTGATATTGCAACGCCGCGGATTGAGCTGGTATCAACCAGGTGTCAACACTGCCAGCGACGGGGTGGCCTTGCAAGAAACCGACACTGTGGCCGCAAGGTTTTTGTGCGGCAGATAACACGGATAAATAACTGATCATGGCAAATCAAACTGAAACACAAACGGTGGAGTCAAACCCCCCAAAAGAGCAACCTGCTCGCCGACCCAACGAAACTGGCACAATCAGTGTACAAGCCCATATGCGTATATTTGATCCAAAGACCCTAAAAACTTACGTGGAGGGACGAGCATGATTATTCAGCCCGGACTGTGCAAAATTGAAGGATTTGTAAAGATACACGATCCCAAAACTGGTGAAGTGCTGGTGGACAAAAAGAACGCGATTCACTACGAAAATATCAGTTTGGCCATGGCTCAAACTCTGAGCGATCGCAACACCGGTTACATCTATCAAATGGCATTTGGCAACGGTGGAAGTTCAGTTGACCCCACAGGCGTTATCACATATTTGCCCCCAAACACCACTGGTCAAAACGCCGACTTGTACAATCAAACCTACGCCAAAGTGGTTGATGACAACTCAGCTGCCAACATTGATCCAGAAAACAACAAGATGACTGCGCTGCACACCAGTGGCAATGTATACAGTGATATTCTTGTGACTTGTTTGTTGGACTATGGCGAACCGCCCACACAACAAGCCTTTGATAATTCAACAAATTTCAATGGAGAATTTGTATTTGATGAATTGGGACTTAAAACATGGAATGGTAGTACAACTAATTTACGGTTGATCACTCATGTGATTTTTCACCCGGTGCAAAAAAGTTTGAATAGACAAATTCAAATTGATTACACCCTGCGTATACAGACGCTGAGCAACATAAATGCTGTATAAATATTGAAACTAGGAACAGGTAACTGACATGGCATATACAATCAATCTAACCGACGGTACAGTTTTTGCTACCATTGCTGACGGAACAGTAAACACCACAGCTGGGTTTGCAACAGGCGCACCACTTACATTGGTGGGAAAAAATTACGCCGGTTATGGTGAATTTTTAGATGAAAACTTTATTCGTTTGATGGAAAATGGAGCAAGCACTTCACAACCACCAGCACCACTAACAGGTCAACTTTGGTGGGACAAAACCAATACACTGTTGAAAGTGTACACTGGCACTACATTTAAAAACATTGGATCAGCCACAGCGTCTGCCACTCAACCCGCCAGTAATGTCACTGGTGACTTGTGGTATGATACCACAAATCAACAGTTGAAAGTTTATACTGGTGCTGCATTTTTAGTGGTAGGTCCTGGATACACCGCAGCACAAGGCACATCAGGTGCTGTGCCTGAAACCATTCTTGACAATGTGGGGGCCACCAAGTATATCACCAGCTTGTATGTGAACAACGTGCGTGTTGGTATAATTTACAACAGTTCATCGTTTACTCCACAAGCAGCATTGGCCACAGCCTTCCCCACCATTTATCCTGGATTTACATTGTCTAGTTCAGTGGCCAGTGCGGTGTTTGCAGGATCAGCCACCAACGCTCAGCTGTTGGACAATCTTGACTCAACTGACTTCATGCGAGCCACAGCCAACACATCGACCACAGGTACTGTAGCTATTTTAAACAATACTGGTTTGAGTGTGGGCGCAGCCAATGTGTTCAACGTCAACACCACCACAACTGATGCCAACATCAAGAGCAACATTACTGGTGGTAATTTGAATATTCAAGCCAACGTGAGTGGCACCACTTATGTGGTAGCACAGGCCTTGGGAGCCAGCGGCGTATTTGCCATCAGCAATGCTGTCACCGTTGGCACAACGGCAAGTGCAGTAGGCAATATCACAGGTGGAAACATCAATACTGGTGGTGTGATGACGGCTACTGGCAACATCACTGGCGGTAATATTATCACTGCTGCATTGGTGCAAGGTGCTACGCTCAGTGCCACTGGCAACGTTCAAGGTGGTAACCTGCGCACAGCTGGATTGATTTCGGCCACTGGCAACGTGACCAGTGCAGCCAACATTGCAGGTACATATTTCATTGGCAATGGATCACAACTGACAGGCTTGAGTCTGGGTGTCAGCGTTACCAAGTTTGTAAACGGTACCACAGAAGGCAACATTGGTGTGTCAGGTGGCAACGTTAATTTCACTGTGGGCGGCACAGCCAACGTTGTGGTAATTGACACCACCACACTGTATGTGAGCACTGCCAACGTAAGCAGTATTGCCAAAAGTGGCAGCAATGCAGTGGGCAATATTGGAAGTTCAACCAATTATTTCAATCAAGTATTTGCCACAGCCACCACAGCCCTGTACGCTGACGTTGCGGAACGTTTTGCCGCAGATGACCTGCTAGAACCCGGTACCGTGGTTGAACTAGGCGGCTCAGCAGAAATTACCCGATCAACCCAAGATCTAAGCGAAAATGTGTTTGGGGTTATAAGTACAAGACCTGCATACACCATGAATGGTGGAGCTGGCGAAGATAATACCCATCCCAAAGTGGCCATGACTGGTCGAGTACCGGTCAAAGTTACTGGATACATACGCAAAGGTGATCGATTGGTCAGTGCAGGATCGGGTGTGGCCCGTGCTGCTCAGGCCGGAGAAGCCACAGCATTCAATGTGATTGGGCGAAGCCTGGTTGACAAACATACCCCTGAACTGGGTACAATTGAAGCCATAGTCACAATCAAGTAAGGAACAAACTAAATGACATATTCAGCAGGCGGACTAATTCAGGCCACAGACTACAATGGCTTTGTGAGTACCACAGCAGGCGCCAACCTAAATGACATCTGGAGCACTGGATCTGGGGACAAAGGCTGGGGGCAAACCGCAGTTGGCACTGTGTCGGCTGCAGGAACAGTCACAGCCACTCAATGGGCCAGCTTGGTCAACACCCTGGCCAGTGCAGGGAGTCAAACCAACACTGCTATCACTGCTAGAACAGCACCCACCACAGGAGCAACAATCAGCGTTTTGTCAGCAGTAAACACTGACCTTACCAACTGTACCACCAACCGTGGCAACGCGGCTGCTATTGGCGCACAGTACACTGGTTGGACTGGTACCAACAGTTTGACCGGTGGTAAAGGCGCAGGTTCATGGCTTATTACAATCGTTAATACTATTACATTTCCCAGTGCGGCCCAAGCAAGATATTTTTTCAATGCTGGCGGGCTGATTAGAATCAGTTCTACCAAAACTAGCACAGGACAAACTGGCGATCCTCCCTGGAACGCCCTGGCCGCCAGTTCCGGAGATATTTACTTTTCTGGCCGAGTCAACGGTGCTGCACAAACCATTGCTGGTACCAGCTACACAGGCACCACTAAAGTGGGCGGATCTGGCACCAACACTGTGCTGACCACCAACGCTGGTTGGTATTCACTCACACCGGGTGCTGCTGCCACTGAAATTTACAGACAATATTCACCCACTGCACCTTACACTGCTGACTATCTTCAATACTATGCGGCAGTCAACGCCGGCAGTACCACACTTACTATTACAACATACTGGTCAGGTACTGACGGCGATCCTATTTCGGGTGGCACAGCAGCTTCGGGTGGCACAGCAGGCACAGCACCCTGTACTTTGGTCACATATTATCCACCCTCAACTACATATCTAACCAATTCGTGGGGCACACCCACTGTGACTGCCACAACATCTTAACCAAAAGGGGCACCAGCCCCTTTACTTTTATCTAAATCTCCTGTACAATAAGGTATGAACACTGATGCCTTGGTTGCTCATGCACGAGCAAGATTTGATCACGCAGCCGCACGACGAGTGCTAAAAGAAAAATATGAAGCACGTATGGTATTTGCCCATGGGGGCGGAATGTGGCGTGCCGGACCAGAATTACTGACTGTGCTGTTGGCCTGCGCACAAGACAAGGATGTTGTGATACTAGACTTGTATGAAACCCCGGTGAAGATTACTGTGACAGACTTGTTTGCCCGAGCACATGAACGTTGGCAAGAACAAATGAATGCATGGCAGGTAGAATGGCAAGAGCTAAATCAAAAACGCTGAGTCAAGGTGTGCTAATCTTTGCCTTCAATAATGAGGCAACGGACTACATTGCCATGGCAGCATGGAGTGCTCGGAACATTCGCAGGCATTTGAACTTGCCTGTGGCCTTGGTCACCGATGATCCTGCGGCAGCTGCCGAGCATGAATTTGAACACATCATTGCCACTGTGCCTGACACTGGCGGCTCAAGACACTTTGCGGATTACGGCTCTACGGTGACTTGGCACAACGCTGGACGAATTAATGCTTATGAACTGTCACCATTTGATCAAACCTTGGTACTAGATGCTGACTATGTGATAGCCAGTGATCGATTATTGGAAGTACTAACACTACCACAACAGTTTGCGGCATTTAAGGATGGGTTTGATCCCAGCAGTATGACCAACCTTGACACATTTGGTGCGTATAATATGCCCATGTGGTGGGCCACAGTGATGATGTTCCGTCGTGGCAACATTAGCCAATACATATTTGATTCAATGCAAATGATACGCAACAACTGGCAACATTACCGAGACTTGTACGGCATCCACCAAAGCAACTATCGCAATGACTATGCCCTAAGCATTGCCCTGGGACTGGTAGCAGGTGCTGAACAATCAGTGCATGAGATATTCTTCCCCATGCTCAACGTCATGCCAGATCATGGATTGACTTGTGTGGAACAGGATCATTATGAAATTGAATATACCAACTCTGAAGGTCGGCTCAAAACTCTAAGTTGGGCTGGTTTAGACTTTCATGCCATGTGTAAACGACACCTGGGGGTGATAGTTGCAGCCCATTGATGAACAAGGTTACTTAATTGTTGCTGTCAACAGCGACACAGTTGATTATCAGGATTGTGCTAGAACCTTGGCCAAGACCATACGCTACTGGGATCCGTCTGCACGGATCTGCCTGGTCACAGACAGCTCTTACACTGATCCCTTGTACGATCACCACAGACAACTTGTGCCACAAGCCAATCCTTATGCCAACGATGCACAACTGTTCCGACTCACACCATTTCGTGAAACCATCAAACTGGAAGCAGATATGTTTATTGTATCACCTATTGCTCATTGGTGGGACCAATTTAGACACAGAGATGTTGTGATATCAACAGGCTGTAGAGACTGGCAGGATAATGTTAGCACAGCGAGAAACTACAGACGAGTGTTTGATGTGAACCACCTGCCTGATGTGTACAATGCTGTGACCTACTGGCGGCGCAGTGAAACGGCTCGGGAGTTTTTTGGCTGGGTACGAGACATATTTGACAATTGGGCAGAGTTTCGAAAACTCATAAAGTTTCCGGATGAAACACCATCAACTGACCTAGTGTATGCCATGGCCGCTGAAATCATGGGCAGAGATCGGGTCACAATGCCATTCAGCACATATCCAAAGATTGTGCATATGAAACGCCACATAGCAGGCACAGCAACTGAAGCCTGGACCAAGGAACTGATTTGGGAATATCAAGACATGCGCCTGCGTGTACAAACTGTGGCACAGACAGGTGCATTTCATTACCATGTTAAAGAATGGCAAGCATGACACCTGAAGAGTTTTGGTCCATACTGCACAACATGCCAGAGCCACAACCAGTGGTGTACTTGTTGTATCATGATGATCAAGGTCAGCCTTTATTCTACAGCATGGAACGGGTACCTGGTATATACATTGAAATTGATCAAGCAACCTTTGCTCGCGGCTCCATGAACGTGCGTGTGCGAGATGGTCAATTAGTAGAAATAACGTGGGCAACCACAACAAAATTGGTCCCTGGCAACTCTGGATCCCCTTGTCATCCCGACAATGTCGCTGTAATCGTTGCCGAGGATCAACCTCATATCCGCTGGAGCAAACAAACATATGAAACGCATTGACATAGCAGACTTAGATTGCATATATTTGACATATGATGAACCTGAAAAAGAAGAGTTTTGGATCAAGATTCGCAACATGGTGCCTTGGGCAAAACGTGTGGACGGAGTTAAAGGAAGTGATGCAGCCCACAAAGCCGCCGCCGCTGAGAGTACTACTGATCGCTTTGTTCTTATTGACGGAGATAATCTTCCAGACCCTGTTTTTTTCAATGCTACTCTGGATCTTCCTACAGCAGATTACGAACAAGCTGTTTTCCGCTGGCGAGCAAGAAATCACATCAACGGATTGATGTATGGCAATGGCGGATTGAGTTCATGGACCAAGGATTTTGTCAATAACATGCGCACACACGAAGCCACCGACGGACGTGTGGAAACCGAAGTGGAGTTTTGTTTTGATCCCATGTATTGGCCCATGTACAACTGCTACTCCACCACATACCCCAATGCTTCTGCTTTTCAAGCCTGGCGGGCTGGATTCCGCGAAGGTGTTAAAATGTGCCTGAGCCGAGGTGCCCGACCCACAGTAGAAGAATTTCAACAGCAAGTACACAAAAGAAATCTAGATAATTTGACCATATGGCACAATATTGGTGCGGATGTCAATAACGGTCAATGGGCCATGGCCGGTGCTAGACAAGGCACCTACATGACCATGCTCACAAACTGGGATTATCGACTGGTGCAAGACTTTGATGCCCTGACTGAGATATGGGACAGTGTAAAAGATTCAGAGCCAAGACTGTTGGGCGGACGTGTGGCGGATGAGTTACACAGCCAGTTAGATTTGCCCATGGCTGTATTTGAAGGTGAACAAAGCCGGTTCTTCAAACAACACTATCGTTCAAACTGGCACAATCAAGACATCATGACTAGAGAGATTGATGTAATACGCAAACAGGAAGGGTGGTAAATGAATTATCAACAACCATGGCAGGAGTTGACCATTGATGTGGCAGAAGCAGTCCGCAAAGACGTTGTGCTTGATGATTTGTTACGCAACAGCATATATGCTGAACTTCCAGCGGGTATTTGGCATTTTGGACACCAAACAGTTGACCAATTATTGTCGGCTGATTGGATAGAATACATGCACAGTATAGGAATTCCTGTGCGAACTGCGTTGATATTTTATCGTACACCCAATTATTTGCATCCTGCTGTACATGTTGATATCCTGACAGGGTCCGGCGAACCTGCTGTCTCTGCAATCAATTGGACCATGGACTCGCTAGACGACAGCGAAATGATTTGGTATGATATCCCACCAATTCCACCTGTGGATTCGTTGACACCTGCCGGTACTTTATACAGAGACTGGCCATTAGACCAAATTGCACCGTATGAGAGTACGAGAAAAATTATAGGTACTACCCCCACGCTTGTGCGCACCGGCATACCGCACAATGTTGAAACACGTACCCGTTCACGATGGTGTGTGAGTGTAAGATACAAGAGTCTTGAATTGACATCTTGGGAAAACACCGTGGACATGTTTGAACCTTGGATTAAAAATGTTAATAGCTAATCAAAAACCAATCTGTCTCATAGGGTATGCCCCGAGCACATTGACTCAGGAAGCCTATCATTTTATGTCTCAAGAACATTCAGGGCAGGTGTTTATTTTAGAACCCGAACAATTTGTTGATCTAGACAACAAAGATCAATTCCAGTACGGGGTTGCCTTTACGCTTGACCAAGAGTTAAGAAAACACATAATAGACATGGTTGATCGGCAGAATCTAGATTGTATAAGATACGTGCATGACACTGTGGTGTGCTACAATCCTGATGTATCTGCTGTGGTTGGTCGTGGCAGCTTTGTGTCTCCATTTAGTACAATTTTACTTGGAAGTCAAATTGGCGACCATTGCATTGTAGAAACTTATTGCTTGATAGCTCATTACAGTAAACTAGGTAACAATGTGCAATTACATTCAGGCACAATGATTGCAGGACGCACTCAAGTAGGCAATGATTCGGTATTCAATTTTCGCAGCAGTGCGCTCAATGCACTGACACTGTGTGATGGTATTGAAGTTGGTGCAGTCAGCACAGTTACAAAAAACCTAGAGCGTCCTGGCCGGTATGTGGGAAGCCCAGCCCGGTACGTGGGAGAAATCAAGGAATTTAAACATGTATAACATATGGCCACTGGATACCTTGCCCTCAGAACTACAGCGTCCTGAGTTGCGTATGTTGCAAGACAAAGGTTACAGTTTTGATGACCCTAGAGAAGTGGTAGAAATATTTGAAAACAAGGTGGCTGAGTTTGCTGGTGCACCTTATGCAGTAGCAGTAGATTGTTGCAGTCATGGTTTGTTTTTGAGTTTGAAGTATTTGAATGCACAAGGTACCATCACTATACCTTCGCATACCTATGCCAGTGTGCCAATGTATATCCAACATGCCGGCTGTCAGGTTGAATTTACCGATCAAGACTGGATAGGGTGTTATCAACTCAAACCATATCCGCTATGGGACGCAGCTATTCAATGGCACCGAGGCATGTACAGCGGCGGATTGAGAGTGGTTAGTTTTCAAATAAAAAAAGCCATACCCATTGGCCGTGGTGGTATAATTCTAACTGACAATGCGGAATGTGCCAAGTGGTTGAAACTGGCTCGGTACGATGGAAGAAATTCGCACACCGCTTATGTGAATGACAATATTCAAACAATGGGTTGGCACATGTACATGACCCCCGAAGACGCAGCTCGCGGAATTTTGTTGATGGATGCAAGGCCACAGGATTGGCCAGAACGCAACGGCAAAGATTGCTATGTAGATTTAAAACAAAAGGCTGTTTTTTCCCATGGTAATTGATATACAACGGTACTGGGGCGACAGTGAAATATTTCATCCCGTTGAACTGGCTTCACGAATTATTCAAAGCATGCAACAACACGGCAGTGTTGAGCTGTTTTCCAAAGAATGCCGGTCTGGTAGGCATTCCGGATTGTTCCAGTTACTGGATGAACTTTGTGCAGTCTGGAACTGGGATCCAACCAAGATAACTGTTATAACTCCAAATTTTCTTGAAAAGCACAACCTTTATACTGTACAAATAATTTTTAATACTTTTTGGTCAACGGAACCTTTGTCTGCATGGCAGCACAATATTGAACCACCTGTTTGGAACGGCAGCAAGGTGTACGGCATGTTTTTAGGCCGCGCCACAGCAGAAAGAATTAGAGGAGCAGTAAGGCATAAAAATTTTGAATTTAAAGATCTTGGACTCACAAGTTTTCATCACGACTTGAAAGAGCAAATTGATACTCCAGAATTACTTGAGTACCTGTGCCAAACCAACGATAGATTTAGCGAAGTATTAGAAATCCGTCCCTACAGCGATATTGGTAAAACATTTAAACCGCCAATTGTTGGCACAATGGATACTGATTGGGAAACGGTTTATCGACAGATTGCTGTAGAATTAGTGTTTGAAACATCCACTGCTGAAGACTGTTATACCATATCTGAAAAATTTATACGTCCAATTTTGTATGGACGTCCTTTTATGTTAATTGCTGGACGAAATTCTATAAAAAGAGCTAAAGAGATGGACATCATAAGAGAAGTATGGACACCGCTGAAAGAATTCATGGATGCTGATCTGATAGATCAAATATGTAAAAAATTGGTTGGTTTTAGATTTTATGAAAACGTTTTTGGCTTGGATTATGATAATGATGCTGGGGTACACCGAGTGGATCATGTGTTTGACATACTTGATACACTGATTCGTAACGGTTCTGCAAATACTATATTGGAAAAGTGTCAAAAAGATCTAGAACACAATCGACGTTTGATATATGAATTGCAGCCATTATTCAAACAGTTCACTTTGCAAACTGAAAAATATTATGATAGATCAACATGGCCAAAATGAACAAAGGCGATGAGTCAATAGACACCAAGAGCAAGTTCTTAAATTCTGCTGAACAAATGAAACAACAACTGGGTCCTGCACTTTGCCTGGCCAAATGGAAACAAGTTAGTCTACACCTGACCACAGGCATGAACAACTCATGTTATCATCCTCCGCTGCATGCTATCAATCCTGCAGAGATTACAATAGATGTTTCGGCATTGCACAATACTGCTCATAAAAAAGCACAGCGTCGGATGATGTTGGCAGGAGAGCGGCCTACAGAATGCTCTTACTGCTGGAACATGGAGAACGAAGGCAAGTTGAGTGACCGACACTATCGTTCGGGTGAGCCTTGGGCAGCCGTAGATTTTGAATCAATAAAAAATAGCACAGGAGCGGAAAATGTCATTCCAAGTTATGTTGAAGTTAATTTTAATCACGCTTGCAATCTGCGGTGTAGTTATTGCAGCCCTCAGTTTAGTAGTTCATGGGCAGATGAAGTTGCTAGACTGGGAGCATATCCTACCCTGGTGCCTCATAATGCTCCTGAGCATTTTGCTGGCAGTCGTGGTCCTATTCCCGTTAGAGAATCAAACCCTTATGTTGACGCCTTCTGGTCTTGGTGGCCAGACCTGTACCCTCACCTAGAACATTTTAGAATGACTGGTGGTGAGCCGTTGCTGGACAAAAATACCTATCGTGTGTTTGATTATGTGTTGGCCAACCCCAGTCCTAAACTGCATTTGAATGTCACAAGTAACTTCTCAGTAGATGAAAAGTCATGGCAGAAATACTTAGACTATGTAAAACGCATCTGTGACGGGCGCATTGAACACTTCATGCAGTATGTGAGTTTAGATGGTTGGGGAGCCCAAGCAGAATACATGCGTGACGGTTTGGACTTTGACCTGTTATGGGATCGAGTAAACCAATTCCTTACAGAAGTACCCAATTATTCAAGTCTTACATTTATTGTCACAATGAACAACTTGAGTGTGACCAGTCTGGACAAGTTGTTTGCTGGCATCCTGGGCCTGCGCAAAGTATACAGCAACGCATATCAACGTGTGTGGTTTGACACACCTGTGTTGCGTGAGCCTGCATGGCAGAGTCTACAGATCCTGCCTGAGAGTTATGTAGACAAACTGGAACTGTTGTGGGCCTGGATGGTGCGACAGATCGAAACTGAAGACGCACCATTCAAAGGATTCAAAGACTATGAATTGCACAGACTGGATCGTGACATTGCCTGGATGCAATCAGCACAGTTGACAGATCACTCACGTGCCCGAGCAGACTTCTATCGTTTTTTCAGTGAACATGACCGTCGCCGCGGCACAGACTTCGTGAAAACATTCCCTGAGATGCGATCATGGTGGGAGGAGTGTGCATATCATGCTCGGCAAGCATAAAATTATTGTGGATGAATGGGCCGAAGTCTGGGACCTGCTGAAACCCTATGCTGATGGCAGCTTTTGGCAGTGGCCTGACCAACCGGATCCGGTGGCTGTTTATATTGTGGGCCGAGTCGTACTAAAAGAAAATTGGTATTCTATTACTGACTGGGCAACTCGACACCCAGGACACATCATATTCTCCAATCCAGCAGAAGGCAGTCAAACCATGTTGTTGCAGTTGAAACGACTCATGCTGGAGGAACATGTGCGAGACGGTCGAATTGGATTACTAACATCGGGCAACATAGAACCAGGCTGGAATTATTGCAAAACCGACTGCTACTTTTCCAACATTGTTGAGTACTTGGAAAACTTACATGCGCATGAATCTTATACGCAGGTGTATCACAAAGACAACAAGCCATATGATTTTTTGTTTTTGAATGGCCGACTGCGACCGCATCGCAAGTATCTGATAGATGCCATGCGTGAGCGAGAGTTACTGGAACGTGCTCTGTGGACCAATCTCAATGACCGTGTGGAAATGGCCTGGACCAGTAAGTTGACCACTGGTGATTCAGAGCCGGTGAGACTGTTGCCCAAACAATACGAAATTGATCGTGCGCTGCCCAATATGGATAACCTGCCCACAGGATTTGTCAAACACCACTTGTTTGGCAACACCTGGGGCGATGCTGAAATTAATCCTGTTGCCTATATTGACACTTACTTCAGTGTGGTGACTGAAACAGTATACGATTACCCCTACACTTTCCGCACAGAAAAGATTTGGAAGCCCATGATCATGCGGCATCCATTTGTTGTAGCGGCCAATCCAGGATACTACAGAGATTTGCGTGATGCAGGATTCCACACATTCAGTCATTTGATTGACGAACGTTTTGATTTAATAGATGACCCCAAATCTCGTGCTGACAGAATGGTTGATGTTGTGGCAGATATATGTTATAATGGTGCTGCCAGTTTCTTGGAGGCTGCTGAAGACATTTGTAAATACAATTATCAACATCTCCGCGAACACAATCGTCGTGAACGTGCAGAACTCCCTGAACGGTTAACCCAATATATCAATGACAGATTTAGAATTTAAGCAACAGGTATTAGATCCTGTATCCGCAAGTTTTTGTGCGGCAAAATGGTACAATGCTACCATTTGGTTAGGAAGTGGGCAGACAACAAGTTGCCATCACCCGCCAGCCCATTTGGTGGACGCTGATAAAGTCCGGCTCAACTCTAGGCTGCTGCACAATTCTGATCAAAAGAAAGAAGACCGGCGTAAAATGCTGGCAGGTGAACGTCCTGCAGGTTGTGAATACTGCTGGAAGATCGAAGACATGCACACTGACGCTGTGAGTGACCGTGTGTACAAAAGTAAAATTTATCCCATAGAGGCCTTGAATGAAGCTGTTAAAACTCCCATCCAAGATGATGTCAATCTTAGAACTCTCGAAATCAGTTTCGATCGCACTTGTCAGTTTGCTTGCTCTTATTGTAATCCTGCTTTTAGTTCCACTTGGGTCAATGATATACGCAAGCATGGACCCTACAACGGGTTGGTTAGCGATGGCAGGAACCATTTTACTCACACTCATGATAGTAGTCAACTTTATAAATTCGGTGAAACTAATCCGTACGTGGAAGCCTTCTTTGACTGGTGGGAACGAGACCTCCACCGCACCTTGCAAGAACTCCGAATAACTGGCGGTGAACCCTTGATGTCAGGATACACCTGGCAGCTAATCGAGTGGTTCAAGACCAATCAAGGGCGTAGCACAACAAGTTTGGCCATCAATTCAAATCTTGGCATTGACATGGAAAAGATGAAAGACTTTGCTGTGGCAGTTGCCACGTTGCCCAGGGTGGATCTGTACACTTCAATGGAAGCCACATTCGCGCAAGCAGAATACATTCGTGATGGCCTGGACTATGATCAATGGCTCAACAATGTGTTGTTTTTGTTGCAAGGTCGATTTGTTGGTGCTGTACACGTGATGTGTACCATCAATGCCTTGTGCTTGGACAGTATTGTAGATCACCTCAACATGATGTTGAATTTAAAACAACGTTATGGCCGTGATCAAGTAAATTTTACTTTGAATATCCTGCGTTTTCCCAGCTTTCAAAGTGCATTGGTATTACCTGACCACATGCGCAATCGCTATCGGTTGCAGTTGGAATCTTGGTTGTTTCACAATCGTCAAAATCCCTGTCTGCACGAACACGAAATCAATCATGTACAACGCTTGATTGATTATCTGGACGTGGTCAAAACTCCGCACAGCGAAGCATTTGAAATGCCCAAGTTATTGAATGACTTCAAACAGTTTTACACACAATATGATCAACGCAGAGACAAAAACTTTGCTGTTACATTTCCTAACCTAGTAGAATGGTATGACTCAATACAAGTATAACAGCACTGACCTGGTACGGTCTACTGAACTAACTGCACGTGAGCAATTTTTATTAACAGAATCAAAAACATTTTGCATATATCCTTGGATACATCTGCATGCCTATCCTACAGGCGAAGCATATCCTTGTTGCCATGCCGAAATGGGCGTGGGTCAAGTTGGAAATTGCCGTAGCAACACGCTAGAAGAAATATGGACTGACAAACCCATGCAACAACTGCGTGAGGATATGTTGACAGAAACGTCAAATGCCACCTGTGGTCGTTGTTATGAACAAGAAACCAACGGTTTCTTTAGTGGGCGCAAGAGTGCAAACAAACATCACGGACATCAGATCAAAAAGTTAGATGACAATCCTTTTGAAATGACTTATTGGGACATTCGATTCAGCAATTTATGCAATTTGAAATGCCGTAGTTGCGGACACATATTCAGCAGCCAATGGTATCAGGATCAAGCCAAGCTGGCTGGGGGCAACTGGAAAGAACAGAACACCGTGTTGAATTATGCAGGACGCACTGAACTGGACATGTGGGAACAACTAGAGCCACACCTGGATTATGTAGAGCAAATTTACTTTGCTGGTGGAGAACCGCTGCTGATGGAAGAGCATTATAGAATTTTAGATGAGCTAGTGCGTAGAAAAAGATTTGATGTGCGATTGATCTACAACACAAATTTTACACACACTGATCTCAAAGGCAACAGTGTATTTGAATACTGGAAGCAGTTTGATAGTGTGGCAGTGGGTGCAAGTTTAGATGATTCTGGCACACGTGGAGAATATATTCGCAAGGGCACAGACTGGACAGTGGTAGAAAATAATAGACAAGAAATGCTAAAAGTTTGTCCAGAAGTGGATTTTTACATCAGCCCCACACTCAGCATAATGAATGCATGGCACCTACCAGATTTTCATCGTGATTGGACTGAACGTGGATTCATACGTGCGCAGGATCTAAATGTGAACATACTACAAGATCCACTGCACTATAGAATAGACATGGCACCTGCAGAGTACAAGCAACGCCTGGCCACAAAGTATCTTGACCATATTCTTTGGTTGCGTGACCAAGATTCGCTGGGCCGTGCCACGCAAGGATTTGAAAGTGCCGTCAAGTTCATGATGGCCACAGACAACACACATCTAATAGATACATTTTGGCGCAAGACTCATGAGTTAGACAACATACGAAAAGAGTTCTGGCAAGATGCAATTCCTGAGTTAGTGGCGCTGTTGTGAATAGAAATCAATTTGTTGGTAGGAAAGAATACAAAACTTTTGCGGGCAACAGTTGGCCCAGCTACGAAGATTTTGTCGCAGGCGCTGATGCTACAGATCCAAGCATACAGCAAGAGATTGATCAATTCATACAAATGATGATAGAAAACTATCAGGCGTTGAATGTGGATTTAGACACACTAGCAGATTCGAATGCACACCGACAGCAACATCAATTTCACAACAAGAATTACAAACCAAACGGTTGTAGGATTCCCTGGAACTTCCTGGGTATCAATGCTGGCGGAAATGCATATATTTGCACAAGTCCTAGTTTCGTGCCCAAGTTTGTGGGCAATATTGTTGAAGCAGATGATGTATGGCAAATACTCAACAGTGAAACAGCACAAAAAATAAGACAAGAAATTTACCACGGACGATACTACTACTGCAACAACAAAATTTGTTCGTTCTTTGCCAATGTTGCGACATCAAAGTATAATTTTACGTCTGCAGTTGACAGTGATTTAGCGCCCTTGGCATTTGAATCCAAGCCAGAATATCAGGTGCATCAAATTCCCAGAACAATAACGTTTGATTTTGACTACACATGTAATCTTCAGTGCCCCAGTTGTAGAACGCAAGTGATCAACAACAATAAACATCATGTAATCCGTACTATCAACAATCAAATTGTTGAAAACATTAAAACAAAAATTATTGACAAGATCGAAGATCAACCAGTGCTTATATGTTGGGCTGGCGGAGAAATTTTTATTTCTGAGCCTTATTTAAACTTACTTAAATATATTACACGCACTAAAAAATCAAACATCACTCACTCAATGTCAACTAATGGCAGCTACCTTTTGAAAAAAAGAGATTTGCTAATAGATATTTTGCCTAATTTGAGCATGTTGAGAATCAGTTTTGATGCAGCCACAGCAGAAACATATTCAAAAATTCGTGTTGGCGGACACTGGAACACACTATTAGAGAATGTGCAATGGCTGTGTGATTATGTTCAAGAAAATCAACTCAAGGTTGAGCTTGTGGCAGATTTTGTAGTACAGCAACAAAATTATCAAGAAATTCCAATGTTTGTTGAATTGGCCAATTCATTTGGTATAAAAAAAATAAATTTTCAAAAGATGTGGAACTGGGGGACTTGGTCCATGGAAGAATTCAAGCAACACAATGTGTACGATCGTGAGCATCCGGAGTACAACAAATTGATAGAAATTTTTAAGAATATAGGAAGGCCCATAGTACAATGAACATACCACACGACAAATTCTGCGTGTTGCCTTGGGTCAGTATAGAAGCAAGTCCAATCGGTACAGTACGTCCTTGTTGTCTTGCAGATGATGAAATCTTGGATGATGCTGGCAACAAGTTTGAGTTAAGCACTGCCAACTTTGCTGACATACAAAACAGTGACCACATGCGCCGACTACGTGAACAGTTTCTTGCTGGTGAACGTCCACAAACTTGTCGCAAGTGTTGGAATGAAGAACGTGGCGGGCGTACCAGCAAACGCATGCACACGCTAGACAGGCTCAAGCACAGCATTAGCGATACAGAGTGGACAACAGATGCCAAATCCTTGATGTTTTTGGACTTGAAGCTGGGTAATATCTGCAACTTGAAATGCCGTATATGTGGTTCATGGAGTTCAAGTCAGTTTGCCACAGAAGAAATCAATCAGTTACCACGCGAAGAACAGAAAAGCAGTCATGCATATCAAATGCTACGTGCTGGTGCATGGCCCAGAGAGAACACGCAGTTTTGGCAGCAGATTGACAGTGTGCTGACAGACATTCGTTATATTGAATTCACAGGTGGCGAGCCGTTCATGATTGACGAACACTTTGACATGTTGCAGGGTATTGTGGATCGTGGTATTGCACATCAAGTAGAAATACACTACAACACCAATGGCACACAATGGCCAGAACGTGGTGAAGCAATTTGGCGCCATTTTAAAACTGTGGAGATTGCATTCAGCATCGATGACATTGGTAAGAGATTTGAATATCAACGAACCAATGCCAACTGGCCGGAAGTCTGTGCAAATTTGGATCTTTTCAGAGATCTCAAAGAATGCCATAAAAACATAGTGCTTCAAATTTGTACCACAGTGAATGTATTCAATGTGCGTTACCTAGATCAAGTGGCTTGGTGGATTGATCAAAATAAAGAAAGTTTTAATTTTGTTTATTGGAACATGATGCATGACGCTTGGTATTTCAGTATTGCCACCTTGCCAGACACAGCCAAAGCAGCCATAACAGAACACTTGCGCACAGCAGATGTACCACCACAGTATCGTGTGGAGTTTGACCGTATTACGGACTTTATGAATACAGGTGCGTCAACAGATGGGTTTATGTTGCGTATGAAGATTGCAGACCTAGATCGCAAACGCAATCAAAACATGCATGATGTAGCACCTGAGTTTGCTGATTTAATTCACTATCCATGAGCTTGTGCATGGCACCTTGGGTGCATACCTACTTGAGTCCACAAACAGAACGACGTATGTGTTGTGCATCACGTGAACCTGCACAGAACTTTGAACAGTACATAGACACCGCCGCAGGCACTGGTGAATACATTCCCATCACACTGGATGAACATTGGAATTCTCCACACATGATGAGTGTGCGCAGCCGCATGATGGCTGGAGAAACACTGCCCGAGTGCGAAGTGTGCAATGACAAACTGTTGAACACTGATGTTTACCGCACATATTTTTGGCAATTGTTCAAGCATAAGTACCCTGACATTTGGGAAACCACTGACACCGCAGGACGCACCACAATGCAGCCTGTGAGTTGGGATTATAGATTTAGTAATCTTTGCAATTTCAAATGTAGAACGTGCGGTGACATGCTGAGTAGTAGTTGGGAAACAGAGCAGAAGCAACAGAACATGGTTGACTGGTCAAATCCAAAAAACTCATGGATGCGTCCAGAAGTAAGAACAAGTATCACAGCATTTCAAGACAGCCAAATAGAAGCAGAGTTTTCAGCAGCCGTGGAACAGCATCGTGTTGAAGAAGTATACTGGGTAGGTGGCGAACCCTTGATGTACGAACAACATTGGCGTTACATGCGCCGCATAGTTGAATTAGGGGACGGGCCACGAGTATATGCTAGATACAATACAAATTTATCCAGAGTGGATTATCGAGGTGTTAACTTATATCGCGATATTCTCAGCGGGCTGCGCGATTGGCAGATATGCGCAAGTCTCGACGGCACAGGCGCAATTGGCGAGTACATTAGAACAGGCCTTGACTATGATCAATGGCTTGACAATTTTGGTGCGGCAGTTGCGATCCAACGTAACCGACGTCAAGTACGAATTGACTTTACGCTCACTCTGCCCGGAATGTTCGAAGTTACACGCATTAGACAACTTGCCCAAGAATATGGAGTCGAAGTCCTGGCTAAAGTAATGTTTTCATTCTCGCCTAACATTGTGATGAGTCCATTGGCCTTGCCTAGACATTTATTAGAACCTTGGATTGATGAACTTGTGCCTGAAACGGATGGTGCGTTGCGTGACATGCTGACACAGTTAAAAACACGACCCACATTTGAAGAACAATGGCCTGATCAATATGCGGCTGGTATTGCAAAAGGTCGTGCTCGTGTGTTACAATTAGAAAGTATACGCACACAGAAGATTACAATGGAACAAATACTTGCTGATCGTCCTGCGGTGCTAGAATGGTGGAACAACATTGCTTGATCAAATTGAAATAACTCTACGTGGCAAAGATACTGAACACAAACTGTATATTGATGTTTATGATAATAGCCTCAGTCGCAAATGGCTCGGAGCATTGAATGATATCATACGCAACAACTTGCATTTGGAAAAAAATTACTGCTGGCTAGGTTGGACAGAAAGTCAACGCACGGCTGAATACATTTGCAAATGCATAAATGATAGCATTGAGGCCATTAACAACAGTGATCTAGGCTATCACATCAACGACCATTTTGATACTGCCAATACCATACAAAGCAACCTAGATATAAATCATGACCATATGAATAAATTGCACAGATATTTTGAAGATTTGCAAGGATGGTCAGGTGGTATAAGTGATTATTATCATCGAGCTGATTCCACAATTCGCTGGCACATACGGCAACTTAATTTGCTGTGTCATGAATACGAAAGTCTCATACTCAGCATGCGCAAACTGGTACAAGCACCTGAATGGCGTAGACCCAGTCAACTCATGTGCTGGCTCAATGCACCAAGATTTGCATTGGATGCAAAAGATTATGAACTGTTTGGTGTAGAAACTATCAATCGAGATCTAGGTGGTGTGTATGTGGGAGTAAACAAATCCGTGGGCAAGCATCATTGGGAGGTTTTCATTGACGAAGATCAAGATGTTGACAAATTAGTCACAACCGGGTTGAGATCACAAACAGAAGCTGCTGGAGATTTTGATATAGAATGGGGCAATGAAACAGGCGCACATGAATGGCAAATAAAGAAGTTGGCAGAGTTTAGAACATGGCTTGTATCCAATGGATTTGATCCGGAGGACCAAAGTTTAACTATCGGCCATCCCAAGGTTGCACAAGTAGATTTGCAACGAAGTTTTGGCACACGCAACTATAAAGAAATTTGGGATCGACTGGCGCCACACCTTGATGTATATAAAATACGCACCAGCACGGCAGAGGCTACATATGAGTATCGCTGGTGCGATGCAGACTATGCTGAGCAGCAAATAAGGAGATTGACATGAAATGGATACGACAACTTTGGGATAGAATCACGCTGGAAATACGTTATCGTAAAAAATTAAAAGAACTTCGCAAACGTGATCCATTTATCTACAAATGAATATCCTAGGAATCAGTGCCGGCTTTCATGACGCCGCAGCCACAGTGATTGACTCACGAGGTGACATTGTATTTGCTGGACATGCAGAACGCTACAGCAAGAAGAAGAATGATGCTGACATCAACCTTGGCCTAATCTGGGACGCATGTGACGCAAATCTTGCCGTAGATCATGTGGCCTACTACGAAACACCCTGGAAAAAACAACTTCGCCAGTGGTATGCAGGTCAAGGCATAGAGTGGAACAAGTTGACCACAGGCCAAATTTTAAAACAACAACTGCGAGGATGGTTTTCGTACACGCCCTACAGTTGTCACAGCCATCATTTGAGTCATGCCGCTGGCGGTTTTCAAACCAGCCCATTTGACCGTGCCACAGTTGTGGTAATCGATGCCATAGGCGAGTGGGACACAATCACAATCTGGGGAGCAGAATATGACAAGCAAGGACAAGCAAGATACCGACGACTGTGGGGACAAAAGTATCCGCACAGCCTGGGCCTGTTTTATAGTGCAATTACTCAGCGTGTGGGCCTACACCCACTAGACGAAGAATACATCACCATGGGTATGGCTGCTTATGGCAGAGACAGTTATCATCATGTGATGGAAGCAGTGCTAATACGTGATCCAGATGAAATAGAGTTTGGACAAAACTTGCACACAGGGTTTGATGATGAATTCATGGGCAGTCTCAGCAATGAAGATATCGCCGCCAGTGCTCAAACCCTGCTGGAACGCTTGATTGGCAATGTTATGCAACGTGCTAGAGATTTTGAGTGGAGCACCAATCTTGTGTATCAAGGCGGTGTTGCACTCAACTGCTTGGCCAATAGACGACTAGGAAATTACTTTGAAAACATCTGGATCATGCCCTGCCCAGGAGACGCAGGGTCAAGTCTTGGAGCCGCTGCTCTTGCGTATGGCAAAAGGCTGCATTGGCGCAATGCTTACCTTGGTCACAATATCTCTGGTGCTTATCCTGTTGACAATATTGTCCGCGGTTTACTTCACGATGGTATTGTTGGAGTTGCTAATGGTCGCGCTGAATTTGGGCCCAGGGCGTTGGGTAACCGAAGCCTACTTGCTGACCCCCGTGGTGCAAAAATCAAGGATCAAGTAAATGCAATCAAACGCAGACAAAAATTCAGACCTTTTGCTCCAGTCATTCTTGCTGAGATGGCTGATGACTACTTTGATATGCAGCCTGGTTGGCACACTCACAGTTATATGCAGTCAGTTGCCCATTGCCGGAATCCTGATCTTTACCCTGCTATATGTCATGTTGATGGTACCAGTAGAGTTCAAACTGTTGCGGCGGATGGGTCGGGAATAAGACAATTGTTGGAAGCATGGTATGCCCAAACAGGATGTCCTATGTTGCTCAACACCAGTTTGAACATACGTGGAGAGCCCATGGTCAATGACCGTGCAGACGCTGATAGATTTGAAATGTTGTATGGTGTAACGGTTTACAGTTAAAGGTAAGTTTCCAGGCCGCCGCGACGTCGAATGTCTTGTGTGCAACAACTGATACCACCATCCCAGAAGTAACTGTGACGCAGTTCACTGATGATGGGTTCTATCCGATGCCGACGGCAATAGTCAAAGACTTCTCGATTGTAAGCACTGAATATAACGTGTGACTCATCCAGCACCAAGCAGTTGACATCAAACACAGTTTCTGCAACAAAGCCAGTCCACTTGGTTAGATAAGTGTCAACAAAGTCTGTGAACTCGGGTGTGGGGGTTTGTCCTTGTACATACCAAGCACCTGGTGATTGTTCATATTTAAACTTGCCTACTTCCATGGCAGCCCAGATACTGCTGTCCCAAATTTTACAAACGTCCCATCCCGGAAAGTCTGCTGCCAAGTTCAAGTTTACATCGTGTTTGCTTGACAACAACACCCCCGGCTTCAATATAGCAAACACAGCATCTCCATGTCCATCTGTTATGGCTTCGTGTATGCGATATTCTGGACCTAATACATTGTCCACAATCCAACGAGTTTGGCCTGGACGCAGGAAGTCAGAGTTGTCAAAAAATACATCACGGCCCACACGCACAATGCATGATGCTGATGCTTGATTGAGAATACAGTTCTCGTCCCAGCCGGTGGGACCATGTGGGTTGATCACACTGCCGGGCTGTGCTGCTTCATACTCGGCACACAAACCATCCAGTTCTGGCATGGCCAGCACACGCAACAGTTGATCACCCAGTGTGATCTGCCAGTCTCTTGGTGTAAGTGGCGGCAGTGGTGCGCCGTTGCCTTTCATTTGATCACGTTGAAAGTGATGTTTGTTGGGCAAGTCAGGTCTACGCACTCGAGCGCCATAAGTCTCAATGGTCTTTTGCAAGTTGGCCAGGTCTTCTTCGGTCTCTGACAGTATTTGTTGCAGTTGATTGCGTACCTGTGCATTTTCAATAAAGTCAAAATAGTCTGGTGTGTACGCACGGCCCACAATGACTTCTTCAAGTGGCTGCCAGCTGGTGTAAGAGTTAATGGGATTCATTGATGTCCTTGATCAAGCTATTTAAACGTTCAGTCTTTATGGCTTGAAATAACTGCTGGTTGTGTTCTATGTCAGCTCTGGCCTGCTCAAAAAGTTGTGGTAATTGCTGTTGAGCAAAATAAATGGATCTTGTCAGCGCCATCCAGCGTTGTGTGTGATCAGGTTCTAAATCGTAACTGTTGTCCAATACTGAATCAAACACACGATATCCCAAGTCACGTAGCATTTGCAAACTACCAGCAGCACCTGCAATAAAAAACAGTTGCCCATGTTTGATAGGTTTGAATGTTTTTTCACTTAAGAGTACGCCACCACTTTGATCGTAATCAAATTGACTTTCAACCACAATGTTGCAATAGCTGTTGACATGATACTTGGCAACCAGTGTGCTGTGATTGTTTCGCTGATCATTGTCCAACTCATCACTCACATAAGGTGCTGATTTCAAAAACTCCTCAGTAGCAGTGCGTAAACCTGCAATGGCATCAATTTCTATTGGACAGTCCGAATCCGCAAATTCGCCTGGCTCGCAATAGCTCCAGTATGAGTTATTCAGTATGTCAAGACTTTTTAAATCTGCCATGATCAAGGCACGCCAGCTTTTGTGCAGTCTGTTCAACACAGTAAAATCACGCTCTCTAGGTTCATGGTGTATGTTCAATGCTGGTGATTCATGATTGCGCTGCCAGTACCAAAGTTCACTGTCTTGAAATGCAACAAAACGTGGAATACTACTGGCCGCTGAATTAGAACTCACAAATACATAGCAGTCATCGCGCAAATTGTGCTTGGTACATAGGTCATCAAGTCTAGTTTTGATACGGAACGGGTTATCGCCTTCATGATAGTAAAACAACACACGCACATCGCCAAAGAATAAACCTGTGCGTATGCGCTCAGGCATTAGTTCAAAGTAATCAATGTCAAAATTAAAGAAGCCTAGTCCCACAGGGTAAAATGCATCAGCTGGCCACTCAGAATCAATATCCGTGATGTTTAGTTTGACACCGTGATGGTCACAGTATTCTTGCAGTCGTATGGGTATAGTGTTGGGCCAATGTTGTCCAAACTCACGCCAGCCTTGAGTGTATGGCGCAGCCTGGTGCCGAGCCAGTGCAGGATATATTCTACCCCGGGTGACTTGATCAGCTATTAAATTCAAGCTCATTCAACATGTCCTGCAATTCTTGCCATAGTATTTGTTCAAAACCGCCGTTGTAAAAATGATTCCAATTGTGCGCAATAACATCATGTGCAGATTCAAATATGGCCTGGCGATCACTTTGTTCTAACTGCTTCAATACCTGTGCAATTTTTTCTATGCGCTTTGAGTCATCTGGTTCGTCATCATAACTTTCATCCCACAGGTCACCAAATGTTCGGAAACCATAACTGCGCAAATACCGCAAACTGCCCTGTGTGCCCACAATCATAAACGGCATACCCAAGGCAATGGGTTTGAATGTTTTTTCAGTCAAGTGATGTCTGCGACCTGTAGCCACAGTTTCAGTAACCAAGTATAACAAACTTTCAGCTGATTCATCAAACAAACTGAGCCAACATGAATGCATGGGATGATCAATTTCCCCCTCAAAGTTTCGGGGCAATGCCTGTTGGGCAAACACTGTTTCAATGTCAGGGTACTGGTCTCTAAGAGGCTGTACGGCATCTAGTATGGCAATGTTTTCTGCTGGACATACAGCAGGACAAGATACATGATTGTTGTTCATACCAAGTTTAAATATCCAATACAACATTTCTAATCTGTGCTCACGTGCTCCTGCCACAATTCGATTGGGTGCCAGGAATGTTTGGGTAATTGTTCTTTCTTGCCAGGGAGTGATCAAAAAAGTCTTGTCATATCCTCGATACCAGTCTAAAGCAGCCCAGCCATGAAAAAAATAATAATAACTATGCCAACCAAATTTTTTGCATACAGCGTCAACAGTGTCACTGTCACGTTCGCTGGTGATGATTGATCCGAATTTTTTTTCTTTAAGAATCCAAGGTGGCATATCAGTTATTTTGCGCAGTTTGTTGTGTAGGTGCTCTTGGTTACGTTGTTTATGTTGCCAAGTCTTGGCAAAATCAGAATTTTTCTCCGCCACAGATTCAAAAGTGGGTAGATGCACGTTCAAATGAATAGGCTCTTGGTCCCATAACAGTGTATAATTGTGTTCATGTATGTCATCACTGCCATAATTAACTAAGCTGTCAGGATCAGTCCTACCGAATGGTTCGCACCACCATAATCTCACTCCAGGATGATGTTTCTTAATCCAAGGCCAAAATGTATTGTTATAGATTTCGTCAATTCTAATCATGTTTGATGTATTTTATTCTGGTAAAAAACCCGGAGTGTTTGCACACGAACGGCCTGCTGAGTCATTTGAACATGCGCAGAGTCTGAGTCGCACTAGATATTTCTGGTGGATCACATACTTAGCGGATTATACTGGCTTTGATTTTCTTTGGGAACCAGTGCCATGGCAAAGCGAATTTACTCATGCATGGCCCAGCCAATGGCATGATCATTCGGGCACGTATCTGGTGCCAAGAACAGGTGCTGTGGACAACTATCACTTTCATGCTCAAACAATTCTTAATCGTAGTCATCTCAAACCTTACAAATTTTTAGTAAAGGACGCGGAATTTGATACGTCTTGGGCACCACATCCACATGACCCGCCTTATGTTTACGTATTTGGTAATCAATGGTGGCCTGGCACGGTGATGCCCACTGTGGAATATCATGTGCCCGGAGCCACACAAACCAAATACATAGACAACCCACAGGCACGGTTGCCTGAACGACATGCCAGTCGCTGGCACACTCTAGTGGAGTGTAACTGGGACCGTAGTTGGTGTCCAGATCCTGGAGACCCGCCTTATGTTTACGTATTTGGTAATCAATGGTGGTCAGCAGAAAAAATGCCCACAGTGGAATATCATGTGCCAGGTGCTACAGAACGCAAGTATGTGAACTGGCCACGTGCAGAGTTGCCGGAAGATCGAACTGCTTGGACTGTGCCCAACAGCATAGATGAATCCACAGTGGACTTTTCGTGGAGGCCTGACCCAGGCGATCCTCCGTACATATATCAATTTGCCACTCAGCATCAACGCACAGGTGGTCCAGTGTACACAGTACCTGGTGCTGTAGAAATCAAGTATGTGGATCAGATACGTGCAAAAATTGCCAGCAATGCCACAGCCATCTACGAAATAGATCACCTATGCGGCTCAGCTGGACAAATTCCCAACACCACACGCACTGTGCGTTACTTTGACAACTACCGAGATACACTAATACGCATTGCCAAGAGCATAGGCACTGAACATGAGTTTGTGTGGATATGCTCAAGCATTTGCGACTACACTGTCTTTGACTTTTCGTGGCACCCCGAACAATGGCAGGCCACAATGTTGCATGTGTTCAAGTCAGATAATGAAAAGTTTGGAGACACCTTCTTCATGCATGTACCCACATTTGCTGCCCGCGCTGAAAAGAAAGCGTTACTAGAGTGGTATGATGTGAACTTTGTCAACACCGCTGTACCACGTAGATCTATGCCAGTGATTGTGCATAGTGCTGATAGTCAAGTAGATGCAGTAAAAACAACTGACTGGGCAGGCCCCGTGGCCACCTTTACCAATCATGACTATGTACAGGGTAATCTAGTGACTGTGCCATTATGGCGGCAAGAGACCAAGACCATTGTGCCTGTTGGGAGTGGTGCAGGCACAGTAGTTGTTCCCCGGGTGGCTGTTCCTTACATAAAGACACAATTGTATGACTATGCTCATATAGATCGTACACAGCGCATGTTGAAAGACTCTCCATTAGACATTGTGTTTATCAGCAACGGTGAAATAAATGCCGAAATTTACTTTGAACATTTGGAATACACAGCCCACGACGCAAATCATAAGAATCTCATGCATCATGTGTCGGGTGTGAATGGTCGTGTGGCAGCATATCAAGCGGCTGCTAGACAAAGTACTACACCTTGGTTTTTTGCTGTGTTTGCCAAACTAGAAGTCACTAGAGATTTTGACTGGTCCTGGCAACCGGATCGCATGCAACAACCCAAGCACTATATCTTTCATGCACACAATCCTGTGAACGGATTGATATATGGACACCAGGCCATGATTGCTTACAACAAGCAGCTGGTGTTGGAGAATACTGGGCAAGGATTAGACTTTACCCTGGACCAACCACATGAAGTTGTGCCCATTGTGTCGGGCACAGCCATGTATCATGATTCGGACTGGATGTGTTGGCGCACTGCATTTCGTGAAGTGCTCAAATTAAAAGCCAGTTTGCCTGATGTGGAAAGCGAGCACAGACTCAACCGGTGGCTCACTGTTGATACCACAGAAGGGCAATGGAGTCGCAAAGGTGCAGAAGATGGTGTGGAGTACTATGACTCAGTCAGCGGTGACTTTGCGGCGCTGAAAAAGAGTTACGAGTGGGATTGGTTGGCCACGTATGCGTTCGTCAAACGCAGTTTGGTACCTTAGTAAGGATGATTGATTGGATTGGTACTACTACCTTTAGTAGGTGATATTTTTACAATGGGGGATGGTATGTATCCCCAGTTTAAAATATTTGATCCCATTAATTTATCAGCATGTCCTGGACCTTGTGTAGTCGAAAATTCTACTAATTTTTTTGCTCCAATTGGTGATAACCAATAAGCAGAAGCACCTGCAGACCATGTGCCTAGTTTAGAACTTTGATGTAAAGCGTAAGGGCGTGTTAATTTTAACAAATCAAACTCAGTGCTAATTTCAGTTAATGGTGACAATATTTCAGAATCGTCTTCTAAAATTACAATTGGTTCATTTAAACTTATGCATTGATTCCACAGAGTAAAGTGACTTAAAAAACATCCGTGTGCCCCGGGTAAATTTCCAAATTTATCCAAATGCTTTGTTGATTTTTTTGGTGGAAGTAAATGGTACTCACTCCATACATTTTCTGTTAAGTTGTATCCATTAACAGCATTAAAAAGCTCAACCGGCCATTGATATTCCTGACAGGATTTTATTGTATTATGATATCTACGTGACGCTGATTGTGAGTGAATGCCTGCATTTGCATTTATTAATGAAATAATATAAACTTTGTACATTAGACACAATCGAGCAAAGAATCAATAACGTATTCAACTTCCAAGTCTGACAGTTCAGGGTAGATCGGAAGTGAAAGACATCTACGTGCTAGACTGCTGCCAGCACTCAGCAAGTCTGGTCCGGGATAGTGTTGATATGCTGGCAACTCATGCATGGGTGTTGCATAATGCACTTTGGTCTCAACGCCACGCAAGGCAAGATTACGTTGTAGTATATCTCGGTTGTCTGTATGTATTACAAACTTGTGAAAGCAGTGTTGATCAAAGTTGGTGTCATCAATTAAACAAGTGATATCAGGATTTTGTTTCAACATCTCCATCCAGTGTTGAGCAATGGTGCGTCTACGTTGTTGCCACTGATCAATGTAACGAGTCTTGACCAACATCTGCGCCGAATCCGTTTCACTCATTCTACTGTTGGTGCCTGTTTCAGCATGTTTTGTGTGCTTGCCGTTACTGACCCAGTTTCTAGCAAATTCCATCAACTCACGATTGGCAGTGATCACAGCGCCACCATTGCCGTAGTTGGCCAGATTCTTTGTGGGATCAAAACTGATGGCACAGTCGCCTATGCGTTTGCAATCATTGCTGAGCCAATGTTGTGCGCCATCCTCAATCACAGGGTGTGTCAACGTCCATAAATTCTGCATCATGCGCTGTACAGATTGCCCATACAGACCCACACTGCATATAGCGTGAATGTCTGCCACGTGAGCAAGTTTGGTCATGTCCATCACACCATATCGATCAGTGTCCACAATGTGCAAGTTCCAGCCTGCTCGCACAAATGCGTTGAGTGTGGCTGGATAAGTCAGCGTGGGCACAGCCACAGTGGGAGTAGTATTCCAACCAGTTCGATACCACTCGGCGATGATCTCCAGAGCCTGTGTACCTGAGTGGCAGGTCACAGCATAGGGTTGATGATTGCGTCGAGCCAGCCAGTCTTCAAACTCATAAGTGTAATTGCCACTCATGAGAGACCCTGAACGCAACACTGTATCTGTCGCATCCAAGATCTCTGTGCGAAGATTGTTATACTGTTTTTGTAGTCCAGTAAACGGAACTGTTAAGCCACTCATAATACTTTTGGAATCCTTCTTCTACGTCTACTTTTGGATCAAAACTCAAGATGGTTCGAGCACGATCAATGTTTAGCGCACCGCGGCTGGGAAAGTCTGTGTCTTTGTCCCGCACTTCAATTGTACCCTTGCCCACAATTTTCACAATCATTTCTGCCGCTTGTAACAGACTTACTGAGTGTGACTTGGTGATGTTGAATGTCATGTTGCGGCACATGATACGTGTGGCTGCTGACACAATACCATCTGCGGCATCATCCACATAGGTAAAGTCTAGTGTTTCGTTTGCTCCATTAACTCGGAGCACTCCGCCGCGCATTGCTGTGAGCATGAATTTGGCAACAACTCGGTCTTCAACATCAAGTGGCCCATATACAGCACTGGGGCGGATAATAACATACTCAAAGCCACAACGGCGGCTATAATCTTTAACAAGGTCTTCTCCACATAGTTTCATTATTCCATACTGCCCTTGCGGACGGCATAGATCATCTTCCAACACTTGGTCTTCAAAGTCTCCGTACACCATACTGCTACTGATGTACACAAACCGTTCAATTTTGTGTTTTTTGGCACTCTCAAGCAAGTTGATCAAACCACGCATCATTACGTCTGCACCCAGCGCAGGGTTGGCATTGACAACTTTCTGTCGGGGAAAACTGGCACAGTGAATCACAACTTTGGGTTTGTGTTTGCTCATCACAAAATCAACGTTGTCAGCGTCTACAATATCAATTGTATAGATTGGTGTTCCCTCGGCAATCTTCTTTCGGCGCTCAGTCATTAGATAATCAATTTCTGCTTGAGGAATAATACCATATGTGGTTTTATTGTCTACAACCACAACCGACTCATATGCTTGCAATCGTGTCACTATGTTGTGTCCAATAAGGCCTAGGCCGCCTGTTACTAAAAATGTCATGCTAAGTTTCTTTCTTTCAAATAAGGAAGGATGATTTGGTTGACAAATGCTTGATGTTGTTCCACACCAGGGTGCGGATCTGTAGGTACGGGAAAAGGCAATCCTGAATGATCTCTGCACCATTCATACTCGCCAGTCACAGGCAAAAACGTATCAGTATCAACCAGTTCATACAGATGTCTTGTGTCATTGTGTGTTCGTGCAATCTCAGGCAGCACAGCACTGGTATACGTACTCATGAAATATCTAACACCTGCAGATTTTAAAAACCATTGGGTGCGTAATATGTGCTCTAATGTGTAAATGTATTGCCCGATGAAATCATGAAAGTTTACAAAGTAATTAGCCGATTCAGGCATACGCCAACCGGAACTAACAATGGTCCAGGCACCTTGCCCGTTAGGCACAAAACGTGTGGGATTCTCCATCCAACCGTCTTGGTTGTCGAACTGTCGGTTGCCTAACTGATAAAAGTCATGTCTATCAGGTCCTGACCACATGATGCCCACCAGGATATCTCGGGCGGCTGTATGCTTTAATGTTTCAGTAACCTGGTATATCACTTTGCGACTGATTAAACCATTGCCTTGACTGCCCATTGCTGTACTAACATGTTCGTAGTCATATAATGCAGTTGACAGGTGACGAGGCCAAGTACCAGCATGACCGCAACATTCGCTAAAACTGCATCCGCCTGTAATTAACTGCTTCATAATTCAGCAGGCTCTTTCATTAATTGACACTGAAGGCCCAGTCGAGGAAATTTTGAATTTGTTTCAAACCATACATCATGCGGTATACCAGCATTTATTAACATGGGACGGTCGACTTTTTTACGAGCAATTTCTTTTAATTGAGATATGTCTAAATATGATTTCCCGCCCAAATGATTTATCTCTACAGTACAATTATCTACTTGCTCAGCAAACCATCTATTCCAAGAACAATCAGTATTTTTAATAGGCCAACTTAATTTAAAAACAGCAGGAGGAGTATCAGTATGAACGCCGCAACAGTTTTCATGTTTACCGATGGTGACTGCTACGGCTTTAATTTGCACTCCATTGAATTTGCACCATTCTTGAAACAATGGTGTGTTTTTTACAAAAGATACAACAGGTATAGGATTCCAAAAATGTTGAGTATGTTCAATGTCAACTGTTGATGTTATAAAATTAAGAATTTCTTGATTGATTTCTTCATAGTTATTGCACAACAATTCTTTGCAGTAATTCATTTGAATTTCAACTTAAAAAATGTTTGATTTGGCTCGCTGAGTCTGGCGATGATTTTGTACTGATAACCATAACTGTGTATATCGGCTTGACGAATCCAGTAAGGTGTTTCCACAGCATGTTCCATGACAAACTTTCCAGCTTCGCTTTCTTGCCATTCCCAAAGTGGCTGGGCCGCGTATAAGTCAGGATCTTCTACATCGCCCATGTTAAACTCGTGTACACAAATATCACTGAAACGCACAACGTGATCGTTGACAATTCGGTATTCTGGCTCTTGATATTGCTTGTATGCGTGGTAATCGTTGCGTGTTGTTGACATGCAACATTGTAACAGATTACTCTGCCAATGTCGATGCCATTGGGAAGATTGCCGCAATAGCTTCAGCACAGGCTCGGGCCACAGCTTGGTGCTCTTTTTGTGTACCATTTGCTGATCGCAATTCAATAAAGTGAATCCAACTACGTAATGTGCCATTCATGTACAAGCGACTGCTCATCATGCCTTCGGGTAGTACGGCTCTAGCCTGTTCCTTGGCAATGCCATTGTCTATGGCCCAGCGGTAGGCTTCTATGGCAGCAAGTTTAACACGAGTTTGAGCACGTTCCCAACCTGTGGCCAAGTTACGTGCTTCAGGATTGTCTAGCACAAGCTCTATGCTGTTTTGTCTATTTGTGGTGTCTTGCAGTCGCGCTTCACGTAGTACGAATTCAAGATCCTGCGTTGGGTCAGCATAGCGTTGCGAAAACTCTTGGAAGCTGAAACTTCGGTGTCTAAGCATTTGCCGCGCAATATCTCTTGTTGTCGTAATTTCCATGCAAGCTGAAACCATTTCAAGGGGACTCCAGTGCTGGTGCTTGACCAAGTACCTAATGAGTTTCTCACTAGTGTCTGTGTTGAATTGGTTGGAGGGATTGCTGACACGGGCGCAGTACGCGATGAGTTCCTGTGCATCTGCAATGCCTTGGCTTGCAAATTCTGCGGTAGGTTGGCTATAACTGAGTAATTGAACATTCATTTGTCAAAATTAATTTTTTTAAGAATTGGATCGTTAGGGAAATTATTTTTTAAAGTTTCAAGAGCATTCACACGCCACTCTAACAATTTGAAATTTAATACCCAGGGAAAAATTGCATGAACAACACTGCCTAGTGCTAAAAAAAGTAATTTACCGGCTTCGGTCATCGACAGTGCAAAATGCCAAAAGTAATTCAACACTGGATTATTTTTCTGTCTATCAGCGTATGCTGATGCCTGTTGCAGGTGTTGAGAATTAAACCAAGTCATAAATCTTTGAGTAGTTTGTCTGTTTCAGGTTGTACAATAGTAGCGATAGCACCAACATCTAATATAAAATCAACGTCACGCACTTGCTCGCCAAGATCAGACAAGGTTCTTGACATCACAGTTTCAATTTCATCAAAGTCAAGACCTTGTCGTCGTAGTAGATCGAGATTGATGGTACGTTGTTTCTTACCATGCAACTTGACCACAACTTTTTTGATACACTCAAGTGGAACGTCTGTGATATCTACATCGTCAATGATGTGTTCCCAGCGTTCCAAAAACTCATCACTGAACTGCATCAGCCGCTGCCTTCTTGCGACTGCGTGTTTTTGCAGGTACTTCGGCAACAGGTACAGGTTTAACAGATTTCATGTTCACAGCAGGAAACATCTTCTGTGCTTCTTTTTTCATTCTAGCAGCTTCGGCAACCAGTCCTTTAGCATCTACTTCCATCTTCTTGGCCTGGGCCAACATGTTGGCCGCCAGTGACTGGTCATCTAATGCGCCAGTAGCAGGAGCGACCAATGGTGCAACTATGGCTTCAGCGTCGGCAATGCGACCTTCTTTGAATGCTTTTTCTGCCTTGCGTTTCACAGCAGGGTCTACAAAGCCAGCGTTGGCATCCAGTTCCTGCATGCGTTTGAGAGCCTCGGCACCTGATTCCATTTCTTTCACAATGCGATTAAGTTCGTCCAGTTTGACATTGCTTTGTGCAGTGGGCGTGACAATCACCTGGTTGGTGTTGATCTTCTTCAACATGCCTTCGTTGTGCAAGGCTTGTAAAATAACTCTGCCATCAGGTAGCAAGTTACGGTGCAACACATCAGCCAAGTTGGGACTTTGCTGTCCAGGTGCAGATTCCAAAATACTCATGATAGTGTTGTGAATATGCGTTGGCAATGTTTCAGGATAGATCACCAGGCACATGTGTTCTTGTCCGGGAAGTTCTCTAAATATGATTGCAACCTTGCGGTCGCCGTGTCGTCCTATGTGTTTCATTGTGATTCTCCTTGTGTGGGTTCGGCCGATTGTTGTTCATCAGCTTGTTGTGCTAATTGGGCTTGAGTAGCTGTTAAGAAAGCATCTAATTTGTCGTAGATGCCGCCAACAGTACTCATTTCATTGGCACGAAAAGCGCCACGTGCAGTAGCGGCTTCGATTAGGTTTTTAAGTGATGCCATGTCGGCTAGGGTTAGTGATGCGTTTTCCATACAAATATTTAAGGCAGGAGAATGAGGATGGAATATTTTATGGAGTATTTTGGAAGAACTCTTCGGCCCGTCTTTGTGCTTCTGCTTCGTTTGCGGCCCACACAGTGACCATGGCAGTTGACCCCACAATCTCTATATCAAATGGCACAGAACCTGTGAATTGAAAAGTGGGCGGAACAGGCACTCTCACCACAAACTGCTCCAGGCGCTTGATCCTGTTTATAATTTGCTCAATGGTGTTCATCGTTCCGGCGCCAGTCTCGTCGTGCTATACGTGCTTCTTCAATACAACGAGTGATCAAGGGCCAGATGTACGGAGCCACAAGTCCTGCAATGAATCCGTACACAAACCATTCAAATTGAATCACACTACTCGTCCCATCACAGCATATATTAACGAATCCATCAGGTGTTCATATGGTCGTCCCTGCCTACGCAAGTAGTAAATCTGTTCCACAATTTCTCGGGCATTGGCATTGCCTTCTGGGGGCAATGAGCCACGTGATTCTAGTTCTTCCAAGAGATCATCAGTGTCAAAATCTACTAGATCTACATCAACTTCTACTTCTGTGTATACTGTTGGCATTTAAAACTCCTTCATGCGTCGAACGTCTCTGTGCTTGACAATTAACATAGTTTTCACTATGCCTTCATATTTAATGGGCAAATCCAAGTGTATGCTAATCCTAGGCCCTTCTACCAGACTGATCAGCGTATCGTTACCCACAGTGCCTGCAAAAGGGATCTTGTTCCAGTGACCAAACACCCTGTCGCCTATCGAGTACTCAGGCCGGTAGCCAATGCGTTCAAAATATTCAGTTTGATTGCCCATGTTACAACACCATTACAGCGATGAGACCAATATAAGTCAGGTAGTGCAAAAATTCATCCACACCAATGGTCCACCACCAGTACCGGCTGTTTGTCACAGTCCAATTCATTGCATAACAAAGATTAACACGGATCCAGTCAATGTGGTAATGAATCACTGCATCTGCAATGGCCAAGTAAACCGCCGCTGACGGAAAAAACCAAACCATGCAAAGCAAAGTACCAATGCCATGTATCACAGCATGGATAACGCCACCTATGTGTCCATAGATGTGTTTGTGCTGATACTGATAATTGGTTTGGATTATGAAATCTGCAAGATTGTGTTTGGCTGTGAGCAACACCATCAGCAGTAAAATGTCAGCGGCAGTCATATCTTATTGTTGTTGTACACAAAACAAGTGTGCATTCAGTCCACGGTCCTTCAGGATTTTAGAAAGGTCTCTACATTCTTGATATGTTCGGACCTCGGCCAGTTGAGAGAACTTTACCTCAAATGGAGCCGTATCCATGGTAAGTGCAATGATCAAGGCCCACATGTTATTTGTTTGTTGCTACAGTAGGTGTAACCACGCCGTTGATCACCAAGGTCTGACCTTTGAAGTTGGCAATAGCACCGGGCAAGTTACGCATGGCTTCGGCTTCGGCTTCGGCTTTGAGCAATGGAATAGCCATTGGGTTAGCCTGCATTGACTCGTTGCGCTTCTTGGCAGTGGCCACTTTGACTTCTTCAGTCTTGAACTCGTTCTTGGCACGAACCAATTCGTTGGCACTTGCAACAACTGAGTCTGCTGGTTCAATGTTGCGAATCAACACTTGGCTGATCACAATAGTACCGTCCAGCTTTTCTTCTGCCAGTGTACGAATCACTTGCTCTTTGATTTCAGTTTCCATTGCTTGGCGTGCATCGCCCATTTCCAATGCTTCGAACTTGCGAGCACTCTTGTAGATGGCATTGCGTGTGGCGTTGAACACATAGTTATACATTAAGTAAACATCGCCATCGTGTTTAGCGTGGAACGATTTGTTCTTGGTGTTGTAGATCTCAGCCACTTGTGCTTGATTGATGTTGTAGGTAATTAGTGCATCAAAGTCTTTCATGGTTGAATTGTCTTTGGCCAAGGGTGTCATGTTTTCAACTTTGACAGAAATCTCTTTGGTTGGGAATGTGATGACATCACCAATCAAGGTCTGGTTAAAACTACCAGGCAGCAATTCCTCAGTTTTGACTTGTTTGTCAAAGCCCACACGGAGACCAACTTCTCCAGTTTCAATACGAGTACAACCTGTTGCCAACACAGCCGCGGCAAGAACGGACAGAGTAAAAATACGCTTCATTTGATTTCCTTTAGAATAAAACAACAATCACAGCCATTGCCAGCACAGCCAGCAATGCAACAATTATACTATATGTAATAGATTTTGTCAATGCCCATTGTTCCCGGCCTTCCAGTCGCCTCCAGGTTGTGATACCCAAATGGATCAACACAGCAAGAATGGCAAATACCAACCAAAGTCTAATCATGTTTCTTCTCCGCTAATTGTTTTTCCATCTGATCAATGGCAGTGTCAAGCATACGAGTTGTGATTTCTTTGGGATTCATTCCAAAATGCAGTTTAATTAAATCTACACCCTGTCCACGACTGATCATGTCACGCAACATGGGATTCAATGCTATGCAACATTCCCGGATAATCAACTCGGCGAACTTTTCTTGTAAAAGATTGGGAACAATGATGGTGGCATACTTATTTTCTGCCTTGAATTCTTCTAAAGCCTGATCGTAAAGTTCTCGAATTCGTTCGTTCATTCCGGCACTCCTCAATCTTGTTTGCTCTCGTCATAGTAGGCATGTGTGCCCCAGGGTGGAACAATGGTTGTAGTACCATGCAAGATCCAAGTGGTGTCACAGTATTCAGCGTCACCCCAAGAACCAAACGGATAGCCGTCTGTGAACACAATCAGTCGGCGTGGTGTGATTTCCTCTTCCTTCAAGTAGGTAAAGATACAATCAAAGTCTGTGCCACCGCCACCGGACACTTCGTAGTCCATCATCGAATCCAAATTGTCCGAGTCATACTGTGCAGGATTGTAGCAGTTGGTGTCAAAAGTCACCACATGAATCTTGTATGCAGGGAACGAGTCCATGATGCCTTGGATCTCACTCAAGAAGTCCTTGAGCATGGATTCCGAGATTGAACCAGACGCATCCAACATCACAGCAACATCAATCATTTCGTCGGGTTTTTGTCCAGGCATCACTGCATCCATGTGCCAACCTTTGCGGCTGGCCCGCATCCAGGTGTAGTCTGCTTTGATAGTGCTTTCCAGATTCATACGCAAAATCTCACGCCAGTTCAACTGTGGCTCGGTCAGCTGTTGGATCAGTCGCTTGACGCCTGCGGGCAAGTTGCCAGCACCGTCCACAGTGGCAGCTGCCGCCAGCATGGCTTCTTTGATCTCGTCCTTGATGGCCTGTTTTTCTTCAGCAGTCAACCGGGGACGGCCCTGGCCTTCGCCCTCCTGATCACCGTCGCCATCACCTTCACCATCCAAGTGCTCGTCAATCAACTGATCCAGCAATTTACCAATGTCAATCTTTGTTGCATTTTCGTACAAGGCATCGTACACTTCTTCTGAACTCATGCCATCATACTTGCGATCATACAAACAAGGCACTGACGTGATCTTCTCACCCACATTGTGCTTGACCAAGTCACCGTTGACACAATAGTCATTGGCAATGTTCCACAACTGTGGGTCACGATCACCGCGACGTCCAAAGTGATCATACACACAATGCAACACTTCATGACCAAACAAAAACTCAATTTCTTTGGGACGCAACATCTCAATGAAGCGGGTGTTGTAGTAAAAATTACGTCCGTCTGTTGCGGCTGTGGCACACCACTCATCAGCATTGATCAGTTTCAATCGTGTTGCAAGGTTGCCAAAGAAACTAGCCTTCAACAGCAAGCCCACACGGGCTGAAATCAATTTTTCACGCACCACGCGATCCAGTTTGGGATCTGTAGCACCAATCAAGTTGGCAAATTTCTTTGCATCTTCTTTGGTGGCAGTGGTGCCTGCTGTGGCATGTAGTATATCAGGGTTAAAATAGTGCATGCGATTCCTTGTTTGTTTCATGTATTATAGCAGATCGTGAATTAATGGTCAATATAGTACTTTTGTTTAAAGGTATTTAAGTATGAACCACGACTGTGCGGACTCGGTATAGAAGTCCAAATGCACTTGATCCTCATAGTGGTATCCTGCAGGTGCTGTGCCCCACGCATAAGTGTCCAACACACCACCCAGTTTCTGATTGGGTTCAAGTCCACGATGGTCACGTGTAGTAAATCCCAATTCACGTTTCATGATAAACCGCATGCGTATGGCCTGACCAAAGTCCTCGGCCAAGCGGTCCAGTACTCGGTACCAGTCTTCAGGGTTGTGAAAGATGATAAGATTCCGCTTGGTGGTTACCTTTAAGGACATTATGCGGTGCCTGAGTGTGCCAGTTCAAAGAACATCAGCTCCTTGTCTGAAGACACATAGATTCGGTAGTTGCGATACTCGGTGCTGTAGGCCCAGGCCAGATTTAGATCATCAGATTGATGGCTAGATGGTACCATATCATTGAGTTGTTCAGCAATTTCATTCTGTGTCTTGACATCTGTGCTCCAACCATATGTGCGGTTGAACCAACGTCGGGCTCGGTCAAACTCCAGCACACCACTGCTGTATGTGCCTTTGGGAAATTCAATGGTGTACCGGTAGACCTTGCTCCAACTGTTGCGACCATTTAGTTTGACAATTTCGTATTTCATAGTAAAAGGGTGGCGCAGCCACAGCCCTTGCAGACTGCGCCACCCACCCCCGATCAGTTGGCTTGCAAAATGTACTTGCCGTAGCGGCTGTGGAACTCGTCAAAGCACTTGATCTTGGTGGGTTGCATTGGCAACAAGTAAGTTGTCAACGCAATACGAGCACCCAGTACCACCAGTTCAGTCTCAAAGTTCTTCATCATGTATGTCAAAAAGTTGTTTGACATTTCATGGAACTCTTTGTCTGAAACTTTCTTTTGCTCGATGGCGTCTTTGAGTTCGTAGCACATGCTGATAACCAAACTGTACATGGCACTGACTTCTTTCACATTCAAGTCAGTTACCTTGCCACTCAAGATGTCTGCGGGCTGGGGCATCTTGCCAGACACTTTGCGGTGAGCCTTGAACTTCACAGCAAGACCCTCGCCCACAGTACCTGCAATCAGGTTCATTTCTGTGTCATCGTCGCATTCGTCTGCCAACAACTCACTCACAAAACTCCATGAGCGTGGTGTAGCAAACGCACGTGAACTTGACTTGGCATCAAAGTCGTACAAGTCTTGCTTGGCAAAACTCAAGTAACCCACCACGTCTTTGTGGATGTTGTTTTTAACAGCCCACTCTTGCCAACTTGCAAAGTCCACACGCATTTCTTGGTGAACAAAACGATTTGCCAGTGGTGTTGGCATACGGAATGTGACACCTTTGTCACTCTCACGGTTACCGGCAGCAACCATTACCACATTGTCAGGCAACTTATACTTGCCAATGCGTCGATTCAAAATAAGTTGATACGCGGCACTTTGCACTGACGCTGGAGCCGAGTTCATCTCGTCCAAGAACAGCACCACCACAGGGTACTGGCTGGCAGTTTCTTCATCGGGCATTTCCACAGGCGGAGCCCAATCCATTTTGCCTGAGTCTTTGTTGTAAAAAGGAATACCACGAATGTCTGTGGGTTCCATTTGCCCCAGACGCAAGTCAATCATCAAGCCACCCAGTTCTTCTGTGATGCCAGCCACAACTTCTGATTTGCCGATGCCGGGAGGACCCCACAAAAACATAGGGCGCTTTTTCTTAAAAGCATGCATGATGGATTTTCGAACTTGGGCACTGGTTACTGTACGTGCATCTGATACTGCTGACATGGGCTGTTTCCTTTCGGGGGTTGTAGTAAGTTAAGTCGTTATTGTAACGGAAGTTGAATTTGTTGTCAATTGTAGCCTGTGGCTAAAACCATACGTTCTTCTTCATAGATAAATTCTGCAATGAGTTCTTGTGCATCACTGCGGCTGAAGCCGTATTCGTTGACAACAAAGTCAATGACCTGGTCTTCGGTGCAGTGCATACTGATCAATTCTTGAATTTCAGTATACAGTTGTTTCATCATTCCCATTATGCTGTCTCCTTTTGTTTACGCATATCTAGTTCATGTTCCATGATTGAGATCATGATCTCATCATACACACCACGGCTCTTCAAAGACCGGTACAGAGCCAGTCGCTGGCAAAGTTCGGTGGTGCTCAGGGCACGGATGTTCTTGCTCATTATGCTGTCTCCCGGTCCATGATATAAGTCATCAAAACAAATTTGGCACGGTTCAGCAGTTGACGCTGATCTTCAATGACGTTGAAGTCGGGCTGTTCGTAAGCCATCATTTCTTGTGCATCGCTCATCATTGATGCCACAACCATTGCAGGTCCTGAAAAACGGAAACTGGGGCTGGACTCCACTGCTTCACGCATCTGTGCTTCGGTGCAACCATACATGCCAACTTCACGGATTTCTTTGGTTGTCAGTCCTTCAAACGCTTTTCTCATCTCTGGCTCCTTTTTGCTTTGTATGCCACTAGTATAACAGAATGGGAATTATTGGTCAAGAAAAACCCTGCACAAGGCAGGGTTTTAAAGTAATACTTGAGTATTACATTGCTGGACCGTTGCCTTGTGCAAAGCCAATTCGGCCACCTTCTGCTTCAATGCGCCGGTACACATCATCCAACAAGATGGGTGCAAAGTCAGTCTGCTCCACGCACACACAATGGTATCGCGGATCAATCTCTGTGCTGTACAAGATCTCTCCTGTACGGGCATCAACACCACGGGCTTTCTTAACACGACTGGCATGCAAGTGTCCGTGAATGTTGGTACCAAAACGTCCCAAACTAGCCTCATGCACAGGGATGTGACTCAAGATCATGCCGTTCATGACATGGTATGCCCGCAACTCACGGAAATACTGTCTGTATTCGTCATCACGGAAAATGTCATGATTGCCACGGATCAATACTTTGTCCCCGTTCAACCTGGCCAAGGTGCTCAATGCCTTGCGATTGATTACCACGTCACCCAAATGGTACACCTTGTCGTTGGGACGCACACGATCGTTCCAACGACGGATCATTTCTTCATCCATCTCTGCAGGATCAGTCCAGGGACGCAACTTCACAGTGGCGTCATCAGGGTGTGTGAAGCGACACACACCAGCATGGCCAAAGTGTGTGTCACTGACTAAAAATACGGCTGGCATACGTCACTCCTTTCTTTAAAGTGTAATTATAGCAGATCGGCTATTTTTAGTCAAGTACTACTTTATAGTGACCAGTTTGATGATATAAAATGATTTATATGTTGATATCTATTTCTTGTGTGTACACAGTGTAGCCAAGAGATTTGGCAGCATTTCTAAGAAATTCGGATCTTTGTTTGCGTAGTGCTAGATTGGATTCAGGCGATACCCATGAATAAGTATTGGTCGGATCTAACAATTGTATTTTATACACATGTTTATTTTTTTCAAGCCATGCTCCATTTAACAGTGCCATGGTTTCGTTAAAAAAGAAATCAAAATATTGTTGCTGATGTTGGTGATCCTTGAGCCATTGTATTGACTGCTCAATATGTTCTTGTGTTTCAGTAGGGTATCCTACAAAAAGTAAAAAAAACGTATGGATATCGTATTTTATTATTTTTTCTATACAAAAATCCACGTCCGCATTGGTGAATTTTTTGTTCATGTCAAATCTAACTTTTTCAACTAGTGATTCCAATCCAATCCATAGCCATTTACATCCACTGATTTTTGTAAGACGCCATAACTCGTCATCAAATTGTGCAGGAGATTTTATTATCAAAAAACTACCCCAAGACAATAAATGATCAGGATGAGTGGTATTATGTTCAGCCAGCAAAGTTATTAAGTTTTTAAATTCAGCCATATTTCCATTGAGCAAGCTATCAGTAAAATGAAAGAAACTTATATTATAGCGCTGGTATTGATACAACATTTCCTTAAATATGTTTTCGCCTGTTCTCCAGGTATATTTTTTCCACGTAGTAATGTAATCACAAAATCTACACTGTCTTACACACCCTCGACTGCCATTGATCCCAATTTCCAATTCATGATACATGGACCAATCATAATCACTGTAATCAGGATATTCAAGAGTCAAAAGGTCACTGTTGGTCAACTGTTGCCAGGTGGGCTGATTAATACCCACAAAATCATAATTCCCTTTAAGAAACTCAAGAAATGCATGTTCAGCATCACCTTGGATATAAAAATCAATTTCCTTGTTACGCAACAATTTTTCTGCAAAACTAATTTGTCCAGGTTGTGCAACCGGGTGGCCGGAAGAATCTTCAGCATCTGCGTTTACAATACCAGCTCCGCCCATGATTATTTTTATATTTGGCAAGTGCTGGCGCACTATATTTGAAATCAGTTTGCCAGCAGGACGAGAATAATCAGTAAAAACACTAAGTGCTAGTATTTTTGGTTGGTACTTGTTGATAATTTCCAATACCATGTGTGTGAACTGATCAATAACTTCTTGGGTTTGATGATTTCTTTTACCGTTCCAAAAAAATGATCTTATCGTGGCCGAATTTAAGTTGGAGTTATGCTTACGCGACTGTAGCCATTTTAATGTCAAGAAGTTGAGATCCACCACCGTACAAGAAAATCCAGCTTTGTTGGCAATGGATTTCAAAACTGCTCCAGCATGCATGGGTGATCCAGTTTCTGTCAACGGACAACTAAGAACTAGAATGTCTGTGTGTGTGTTAGTCAGCATTCTTTATTTATTTGGGCATGATCTCTAAAAATCTATTGCAACTTCTTGCCAGGTATGATCGCCCATGTACCGGACCTGTGCTTGGTACTCGTAATCCTCGGGTGCTGAGGAACTCCAATCATTGGGACCATGCGGTGTCAACAAGGTATGTTGCCGGCGTCGGTCCCATGCCAACCAATATGTATTGCCCATCACAGGACTGAATTGGTACACGGCCGCATGCACTAGATTTGTGACGTCCAATCTGCGCTTGATGTCGTCTGCTTGTTTTTGCAACACTGTGACCAGTTCCATGATTCTGTCATACTCTTGCTGGGCATACATCCTGGCATGGTTGATCATGAGATCTTTTTGCTGTGTGACTGGTACTAGATCAAACTTGGGACCTAAGGTGCTGGTGGCATAGGGTGTGATATTGCGGTTGAAGAAATGCACCAAGGTGTTGCCAGTTTCTACATCAAAACTGTCACGTCCCTTGGCGCTGTTGCTTTCTTCCACAATTACAAGGGTTGTTGTTTGTTGCGGCGTCGAGGTTGAACTTCAGTTTCACGATAGATGTAGTCTTTGCCAATCTTGCCTGCTTCGATTTCCAACATGGCTGTCACGCCGGGGCTATGTGGAAACTTGAGAGTGATTTTAGGCAAGTCACCACGACTGAGTTCTCTCATGCGGCGAGCACCGGCTAGGATCAAATTGTATCGGTTGCCAATCATTTCCACTGCTAGTTCTGAGTTGAGGCCTGCTGTTCTATCTGCTGGGTGCTTCATGGTTCTTCCTTGGTTGATAATCCGTTTGAATGCTTGTCTGTTGTGCGATCTAGGTCTTGAAACAGGCGTTTTTCTTGCTGGGTCAATCGATCCTTGTGTGTCTTGCGCGGATTGCCACACAAGAAACATCGAGGGTTGCCACAGTCCAGGGCATGACGTTTGACAAACCGGTGTGCGGCATCAACAGGTGTACCGGCTGCCCGGGCAATCTTGACTTGTCTGGCCACAGCAACATCATTTTTGTGACGTCGTCGTGAATTGATAAATCGGGCTTGTTCGTTGCTCATCCGCCGCGTCCCACTGTGCGTTGCACAGGTCTACCCCCAATTACAGGAGTGCCAGATGGTTTGGTTTTTCCATTCTTGCCTTTTTTGGCATCAGGATGTTGGGCCGCATGTTTTTTGGCCAGGGCGTCTTTCAACGCATCGGTAAATTTTTTAGGTTCAGTCATACTGTTATTTACATCCTTGGTGTACAGTATAACAAAGAATCCATTGTGTGTCAAGAGAAAAGGGCCTTTCGGCCCTTTTGTTTAACGATTTGCAATGTACATGGTAATTTCAAATCCGAAACGCATGTCGCTTGCTGATGGTGTAGTCCATTTCATAGTAGTCTCCTTTGGTTAAACATACTGTTGTATGTATGACCATTATACAACACAATCCACCTGAATCATATCCTGGCGATCATGATTTTGCCGTCGTGAAATGCACTAAGTGTTTACGCTACGTCGATGTATTCTTCTTTGCCACAACCACATTCGGGACAGAGAAATGTTTCGGGAAGTTCATCCCAAACGCCTTCGGTGGCTTCGTCATGTACATGACCACATACTATACAAACATGTTCCATTTTGTTCTCCTATTAAATTACTGGAAAGGTGATTGAATCCAATTTGGATTGATATGCTTCTGCATGCCGCTTTTCAATCTTGGCTAACGCGGCAAAACGAAGTTCTGCTTTGGCCAATACTGCTTTGAATTCTTCAGCGTGTTCAATTGATTCTTCAATTTGTTCTTGAAACTCTTGGACTGCTGTGTGACCTTCTTGTGCGGCTTGTTCTTTAAATGTAGGATACATTGTGGTGAATTCGTATGTTTCGCCGTCAATGGCCATTTGCAAACATTCTTTAGTTGAAGGCTTGCCAATCAGCAATTCCAAATGACCCCAGGCATGTTGTAGTTCTTGGTCTGCTGTTTGCTCAAAGTGACGAGCCACTTCTTCGTGGCCTTCGGCTCTGGCGATACGTGCAAAATAACGATATTTGATGTGTGCTTGACTCTCTCCGGCCAAGGCCTCTTCAAGATTTTTAATTGTGATACTCATACAATACTCCTATTAGTGAAAGTACTAGTATATAGCATTGCTATGCCACAGGTCAAGGGATTATACCATTGTATTTTTTAATGCTTGACTTTGACATTTTCTATTGTGTTTTACCAAAATTTGTTATATAATGTGTGATGAATAATTTTCCTGCCTGGCGTAACGGCACTTATTGTGGCATTGCTGACCTTTCTTTGAGCATACTGGACTTGGGTGTGATACATTCAGATGCCACCTATGATGTGCTGGCGGTTCGAAAAGGCCGAGCACTAGAACTGGATGCACACATAGATCGATTGATTGAGAGTTGTCGCGGCTGGCGCTTGCCCATGCCTTACACACCAGAACACTTGAAAACTGTTGTGGCAGAACTGGTGCATCGCAGTGGACTAGACTCAGCGTTTGTTTGGTTCGCAGTCACACGGGGCATACCCGACTCAGGCAATCCCAGAGATCTGGCCCGTTGTGGCACACAAGTCATGGCCTATGCAAAACCATATTATGGATTTAACGCTGCCAATACTGCTACGCTGTGCTTGAGCACTGTGCCCAGAGTGCCTGATGCCAGCATCAATCAACGCTATAAAAATTGGGCCTGGCCGGATCTGACACAGGCACAATGGCAAGCCCTGGATCGCGGCTATGACAGTGCTGTGCTGTTAGATCACAACGGACACCTGACCGAAGGTCCTGGCTTCAATGTAGCAGTGGTGATAGATGATGTTATACACATTCCTCAACACAATGTGCTGGGTGGTGTCACCATGGCCACAGTGGTCAAGTTGTGCCGGGCCAACGACATCGCATATAAATATTGCAACATTGATCAGCACAAATTAGAAGCAGCCGCAGACATGTTTATTACCAGCACTGCTGGAGACATTGTGTCTGTGACCAAGTTTGAATCGCAAATATTTGTGCCAAGTGATCAACAAGTCAAACTAAAACAACTAGTCGAACAGGCCTGGACACAGGATGCTTACTCCATACTACTACGTACCATTTGAATCGGGCAATATCTATGTTCACCCAGTTACTGTGCCGGGCAATCGCTGTGCAGTGATAATACTGCCTGGACGTTCAATGAGTGCCAGAAACTTTTGGCATTTTGATCCAGGCACAGGTGTCACACATGCTGAACAACTGGCGCAATCGGGTGTGGATGTATACATGGTAGATGCACTGGGTTTTGGCAACAGCACTGGTATATCACGCCCTAGCTACAGTAGAATTTACTTTGCTGAACAGATTGGCGCAGTAATTGAAACCATGCCACAGTACAATGACATTGCTTGTTTGGGTTTTTGCAATACCACTGTGGTACCCTTGGTACTAGCAGCACAAGGGTTGGTCAATCGTGCGGTGGTAATGAGTCCCACTGTGTTTGACACAGCATGGTGCCAACAGAATCCTGCCCGGATACGACTGTGGCAACGCACAGCCACAGAGTCTGGCTACTGGAGCACCAGTTTGGAATTGCTGATTGAACAACAACTTTGCAAGATCAGTGATACCCAAATAGGCGAGTCACAGCGTGTGGATTCTTGGTACAAGGAAATGCAACGACTCACTCAAGGATATACTTCTTACAATTTGGATTCGTGGACAGCACCTAGAACATGGTGGTTGGACAGAATCAACTGGCCGTTGTTGCATGACAATCATGGCTTTGATACAGCCGCATTGACTGGGGTGCCAATTTTGTTCACTCGTGGCGAACATGATGTAGATGTTCCGCAAGATTGGTTTGATCGCGCATGTGGATACTTTGACATGGCTGACATACAAACATATACCATACCCGGTGTCACACACTTCTCACTTTGGGAACATGGATATCAAGACGCAGTAGATCGTATTCAGAAGTTTTTGTTAGCATGATATATGTTCCAGATTCAGTGGGCGAAGTGTTGTACAGTCCACTGGGGCACTACACTGTGGGCGACAGTTGGTTCTATTCAAATCGTGATGCGCTAGAAGCAGGGCATTGCACTGGTCAACCTGTGTTTTGGCATTACTATGATGACGTATGGGCATCAGCACATTCAGCAGGACATTGGCGTAACCAAAGCCTTAAAGAACTGTACTATGCTAGAGCAAGACAAATACGTGAACAGTATGACTACGTGGCTGTGATGTTCAGTGGAGGTTGGGACAGTCGAAACATCATTGAGAGTTTTTCAGCACAAGGCCTGCGCATAGATGACATCATTGTGTTTACCACACAGGAGTTGGAAAATTCAACACCATTCAATAATCTAAATCCTGACAACTGGTATGGCGAGATCAAGTACCATGCTGTGCCCTATGCTGAACGCTATGCCCACGAGCATCCGGGCACAGGTGTGATCCGGATTGAATGGTTGGATCGTGTGGCTGAGTCCTATAAAGATGCAGAGCAAGTATTCAAGGATAGCAGACCCAAGCCTGGTGTGTTCTTTGGACGTTGGCTCAGTGTAGCCACCAATGAACAACTGCAAAGGCGTATAGGCAATCGTCGTGCCGCGCTGATGTTGGGACTAGACAAACCTTGTATCATGCAAAATGGCAACACATATCAAGGCTTCTTTCCCGAAGGCCTGATACGTAACTACACCTACTGCACCCGAAGCAACGGCTTTCCAGACAATGTGATTTGGGAACCGTTTTATTGGACTCCAGACCTGCCTGAATTGGCCATACGTGGTTGGTACGAACTGATTGATTTGTGCCAACAAGATCCTGTGATAGCACGAGCACACAATATCACAACTACGGAAAATGATCGTGCTGAACTAAAGTTCAGCAGATATGTGCAAGATACCATGCGGCAACATTTGTATCCAGGATTTGATGTTGGTGCCTGGCAAGCAGACAAACAAGTAGACTATGGATTTTTCATGCAGTTTGAACTGCCGGTATTGCGTGTGTTGGAAGAGAAGCACCCTCATGTTCGCGCTGTGTTGGGCGAGGTGCTGAATGAAGTTGCGCATCGCATTGGTGAAACATCTCTCTCTATTGGAGACATTACCAACGGTGGACTAACTCCGTGGGTTGATCGAACACTGTATGATCGCTACACAGTGCTAAACTACAAGACTTTTTCCAGCAAGCCTGTAGTATTAGATGGCCGGCCCTGACGGGATCGAACCGCCACCGCTTGTTTCGAAGACAAGCATGATATCCATTTCACCAAGGGCCGGTGTTTGCTAAGTAACGTATGACTGAACTATTATACACACTGATTGCAACACATATTACCATTGTTGCTGTTACACTGTTCCTGCACAGAAGCCAAGCACACAGAAGCGTACAGTTTCATCCTGCGGTGGCACATTTCTTTAGATTCTGGCTGTGGCTCACAACTGGCATGGTCACAAAACAATGGGTGGCTGTGCATCGCAAGCATCACAGATTCAGTGATATAGAAGGTGACCCACACAGCCCGCATGTGTATGGAATCAAAAGAGTTTTTTTCAAAGGAGCAATGCTATATCATGAAGCATCAAAAGATAAAGTCATGGTTGATACATACGGTGTTGGTACTCCTGCTGATTGGATTGAGCACAACTTATACAGTAGTCACTCCAGACTTGGCATTGGCATTCTCTTTTTGTTCAACATCATCGTCTTTGGTTGGGTTGGCGCCATAATATGGGGCATACAAATGTTATGGATTCCATTCTGGGCCGCTGGTGTGATAAATGGTGTTGGACACTGGTGGGGGTATCGCAATGGAGAAACAAAGGATCGTAGCCGTAATATCGTGCCTTGGGGCATTGTGATCGGCGGCGAAGAACTACACAACAATCATCACCTTGATCCTGCCAGTGCTCAACTCAGCAGACGCTGGTGGGAGTTTGATATTGGATACATGTACATTCGCTTGCTCAGTGCCTTGCAGTTGGCCACCGTGAAATAACTGGTGCTGAAGATGGGGATCGAACCCATGACCTCTCCCTTACCAAGGGAGTGCGCTACCACTGAGCCACATCAGCAAAAGATTGGAGCGGGTGACGGGAATCGAACCCGTAACTTGTCCTTGGCAAGGATATGTGTTACCACTAGCACCACACCCGCAAATTGAGCCGGGATTCACGCCCGGTGTGCCACATGTCGTTATCACTGCGGCTCTGCACTTGGTTATAGCCCATATGTGCCAGCATTTTCTTTAAGCCGCTCGCAGACCTTTGAATCTGTCGGCAGCATAACTTGCGGCAAACGCATGTGGCTTCACAAAAGGAATCACGTTGCATGTGCCTTTGATGTAGCCTATGGCTTGACTTACAACACAACTAGATCCGTGCATTTCGTCAGGGTTGATGTCCAGGTGAACTTCAACATCACGGCCTTCCAACACTTCTGCTAGTTTCAAATACAGTTCTGAAACTTTGTAAACTTCAGTCATGAGCCGCATGGACGGCTTTGACACCTTTTGATCCCACACACGTTCGCGATGAACTTCACCAAAGATCTTGCAACCGTTGTTGCCGTTGATGTGAACCACAATGGCCAACACATAGTCAGCATGCCAAGCACCGTCAATGCGCAGGCGTTCACTATCACACCCCAGGTAGATCTTGGTTTCCGGAGACTGAGCCCGGATAAATTCTGCCACTTGTTCTATATCAAGTTTTTTCATATACACTTTCAAGGTTATTTATTGTTGGTCGGAATAGCAAGATTCGAACTTGCGACCCCTTGCACCCCATGCAAGTGCGCTGCCAGACTGCGCCATATTCCGTTAAAAATCTTCTGTCACTGCTGTCAAATCTTCGATGGTGCTAAGAGACTTGAACTCTTCATCATACACCACACTGCCACCATAGTAGCCGTTGTGACTGTTGCGCACTTCCAAGTCTATGTAGCCACGATCTGTTGAGATAGTCCAGAAACCATCTTGGATCACATCGTAGCCATCCGCACGATC
>Ga0209296_1000018_pt1 | contig 187125 bp, 167 predicted proteins | sample S_130206_EF_Meta_FD_187319 | JGI IMG/M metagenome (GOLD analysis project Ga0209296, IMG submission 187319) | Freshwater microbial communities from Lake Simoncouche, Canada to study carbon cycling - S_130206_EF_MetaG (SPAdes) (version 2) | ecosystem: Environmental > Aquatic > Freshwater > Lake ... | reverse complement strand
CCTGAAAAAGGACATCACCGCCGCCCAGCGCGCGGAATTCGAGACCAAGCTCCGCGGCCTGCTCGCCATCAAGTCGATCCATAGCGGCTACGTCGGCATCCCCAGCACCCACGCCGTCCGCCCGATCATCGACACCTCCTACGACTTCGCCGAGTTCTTCGTCTTCAAGAACCACGCCGACCATGACGCCTACCAGATCGACCCGATCCACGAGGCCTTCATCGCCGACTGCAAGGCTTACTGGGACTCGGTGAAGATCTACGACTTCGAATAAGCCATTAGGCTCATTCGCAAATCAGGCGCCGCACCCTAGCGCCTTTTTTTGTGCCCGGGCGCCGAGCCGGCGAGCGTTCAGGCCCCAGCCGGCTTGCGGTCGGGCATGCCCGATACCCGCCATCAGGTTTTTCGATTAACGCCCGGTAGCGAAAACTGCTATTATCACGATGATTAAAACATTGGCTCTTCCACCTTTCCGCCGTATCAACTTACCCCATGGCACCGTTTTCGCATAAAGCGCTGCCGCGCCTAATCTTTTGAAGAAGGTGATGATTTTGGGCGCACGAGCGCCCGCCTGCCTCGAGTGGGCCCGTGCCTTCGCTGGCGCCGGTTGGCACGTCACGGTCGCGGATTCACTTTCTTGGCCCTTGGCCAGATCGAGCCAATCTACGCATTCGTTCTTACGCCTTCCCGAGCCGCGTCGTGATGTGAACGCCTGGATCAAAGCCCTCTTGAAAGCAGTTCAGGCGGAGAAAATCGACTTGGTGCTGCCGACTTGTGAGGAGGTTTTCTATCTGGCGCATGGCTTGGATAAACTCCGCGAAGTGTGCCGTGTATTCACGAGCGATTTCTCCCTGCTGAACGAGCTCCATCACAAAGGGCGCTTTCCGACGCTGACCAAGGATTGGCCAGTCGTCGCGCCTGAAACCCGCTTGTTGGAGTCGTCGGCGGCGCTGCTAGCCTACGGTAAAAATTCCGATGAATGGGTATTCAAGCCCGCCTATTCGCGGTTCGCATCGCAGACGCTGATCCGACCAACGGCTCGAGCCCTTTCCCGCGTCGCACCCGAGCCGGGTAGGCCATGGGTCGCCCAACGCTTCATCGCGGGGAAGGAACATAGCAGTTTCAGTATCCTGGTGGGAGGTCAGCTCCGTGCCCACGCTTGTTACTATTCACGGTACCGGGCTGGTAAAGGAGCGGGGATTTATTTTGAGCCCACGGATCCGGCGCCGGTCCGGGCCATGGTCGAGCATTTCGGAAAAACAACGGGATACACCGGACAGGTCGGCTTTGACTTCATCGAGGATACCGCCGGGAAATTCCATGTCTTGGAGTGTAATCCCCGGGCGACCAGCGGCGTGCATTTCTTCGAGGGACAGGCCGAGGCCTTGATTGCCAGCCTAGGGTCGGAATCCGCCGAGCCTGTGCTGACCCCCGCCCCCGGGACGAGGATGGTGGCTCTCGCCGTGCTCCTGTTCGCGGCCCCGCGCCAAGCGTGGAAGGCCGAATTCTGGAGGGATTTCGCCCGGGCCAAGGACGTGATCCTCCGCGGCGGCGACCACGGCCCACTCACGGCCCAAGTCCTCAGCCTTACGGAAATCGGCGTGCGCGCCATCAGTCGCCGGTGCGGCCTCTTGGCCGCCTCCACCGCCGATATCGAGTGGGATGGCCAACCGCTGGAGGCTTTGTATCCATGAGGCTGTTGCATCCCGCAGAACTCGGTGCGGAGCCGGGCGACGCCGGCAATTCATCCGCTGCCCTCTACGTCCGGAACTGGTCGACGAAAGACCATGCCCACATTGGAAATTTAGAGACCGAAATGCTCCTGCTCGACACGGGTACTCATCAGTTCCCCGTCAGCGTCAACCGGGGCGAAGGAATCGCTGATAATTGTTACGTCGTCTCGCATTTGGCCGCATACGGAGCCTACGCCCAGGAGGAAGTGAAGCGGATGAACCCACCCCAACTCCGGCGGCCGCTCGCATGGTTGCTCCGTGGCGTGAGCGCGCTGCTCCGTTCCATCCACGCGGACCGCACGGTACAAATCAATAACTGGCTCCTTTCCACCAACCTTTATCCAGACTCGTGGGAGGGCGCTGATCTGCCCGAAATCACCGCGCTATTGGCCGCTTCCTTTCCGCAATATACTTTCACCTTCCGCTCCCTCAATCCACAGTGCAACGGACCGCTACTCATGCGGCTGAAGGCCCTCGGCTATGTCTCGATTCCCAGCCGCCAGGTTTATATCTTCGATGGGCGAGCGGGGGATGAGGCGGCTTTTCGTACTCACCATAATACGCAGATGGACGCAGCCCTGTTAGCCCGCAGTCGCTATCGGGTGCGGCGGGGGGACGAGTTGAAAGACGAGGATTTCGTAAGACTTGAGCAACTTTACAATCAGCTCTACCTCGAGAAATATTGTCAACTGAACCCCCATTACAAAGCCGAATGGCTCCGACGCGGGCACCAGGAAGGGTGGCTCCAGTTAAGGGTGCTGCAAAGTCCTGAAGGGAGGATCGATGGGGTCGTGGGTTGGTTCGCCACCGAGGCCACGCTCAGTGCTCCGATTGTCGGCTACGATACGGCCCTCCCCATAAAACTCGGCTTGTACCGTCAACTCACGCAGCTCTGCTTTCAAGAGGCGGCCGCTCGCCGGATTGTCCTGAACTTTAGTTCCGGCGCCCCCCAGTTTAAACGGATGCGCGGCGGCCAGCCGCAAATCGAGGTGAGCATGGTCTATGTGAGACACTTGCCATGGAAGAACCGTATCATCTGGGGGTTGCTAGGCCTGCTCATGCGAACGATTGCCGCCCCCGTCATGAAAGTTTTAAAAGTATGAATCCCACACACGAATTCGATAATGGCTGGTGGCCCGTTGCCACCGCTGAGCAGCTCAAGCCAGCACAGACTCTGGCCCGGACACTTTTGGGAGTGCCCTTGGTGCTTTTCCGTACGGCACAGGGTGCGCCGGCCGCCCTCCCGGATCGCTGTCCGCATCGGTCGGCTCCGCTCAGTCAGGGAAGGGTCCGGGACGGTGAAGTGGAATGTCCGTACCATGGCTGGCGCTTTGACAGCTTGGGCCGTTGTACGCGCGTGCCGGGTGCCCAGCCGGCTTGTGTGTCCGGCCCGTTGCTCCCGGCGGCGAATGTCCGCGAACAAGGCGGGCTTATCTGGGTCAGCCGAGCAGGACCGCTCCCCGTGGTGGAGCCAACAAGCCCCCAGGCGGGCCCTAACCCGCTCGACGTTTTTTTCATCACCGATAATGCCCGCTGTTCGCTCGCAGAAGCCGCGGAAAATTTCTTGGACGCATTTCACACGCACTTCGTGCATGCCGGCTGGATTCGCAACGACCACGAGCGCCAGAAGATTCGGGCCAAAGTCGAAGCCTTGCCTGATGGCATCCAGGCTTGTTACACGGAGGAAGGTCAGCAGTCAGGTTGGATCTCCCGATTATTCGAAAAAGAACGCGGCTGGAGTTACGGTCGATTTCGGATGCCAGGCTTGGCGGAGATTGAGTATCGGGACAAACAGGGACGGATCAACCTACTCATCAGCGCCTGGCTGACTCCTTCGCAGGACGGGCACATTCATATCCACGCCCGTATCGCGTCTCGGCGCGACTGGCTGCCGCGCTTCTTGAAGGAGATCATCCTCCGCCGCGTGTTCCGCGTCATCCTGAATCAGGATAAGCGGATCCTCGAATTGACCACGGCAAACGTGGAGCGATTCAAAGCGGCGGGAGTCGGCGCCCCGCCGGCCAAACTTCTCCATAGTCCGCTGGACTTGCTGGGCCCCCATATCCGAAGCCTTCTCGCGGGCGAACCCTTGCCTGCACTCCCGGATACCGAAATCGAAGTGCACCTATAGACGATGAAACGTATCAGTTTTTTCGATTAACCCCTTCGGGTCAAAAAGAGCTATGATACTAGTTCTGTCATCCCCTCACCCCATCCAATAACCCCATGGCAATGATTGCACAGGTTGCCGCCCAGCAACTGACCATCCCCGAATCGGTTCCCGGGCTGGCTGCCCGCGCCGGCTGGACGGTCGAGGCCGCTCTTGCCGCCGGCGCCGGTCACACCCGGCATCGCGCTCCCGCCGGCGTCTCGCAGATCGAGCTCATCTGCGATGCCATCTCTCGCCTCGACCTGGATCCGGCGCTGCTGCGCACGGCCCGGTGGCTGATCTGCGCCCAAGCCGTGCCGTGGCGGGCGATGCCGACCAATGCCGCCACGGTGCACGCTCGTCTCGCGCTGTCGCCTTCGGTGCAGTCCTTCGACGTTAACGCCAGCTGTCTCTCCTTCATCGCCGCGCTTCAGCTGGTCGGACCGAGCGTCGATGCCTCCGGCTGCCCCGCCTTGGTGGCCAGCTCAGAAGATCCGCTCATGGCCTTGGACTGGTCCGAGCCGCACTCGGCGGCGCTGTTCGGGGCCGGGGCCGCCGCTGCCTGGGTCGTGCCGGACCGGATTCCGCAAAGGGGCGAGACGCTCTTGGCGATCAAGACCCAGCTGATTGAGAGTCACACCGAGACATCTGAGGCCTGCGTAATCCGTGGCGGCGGTACGAAGGATCTGTTTGGAGCCGATGGCTACGGCAAATTTTCCATGAACGGTAAGGCTCTGTTCCAGGCCGCCTCACGCCATATGGACGGTTTCATCGAACGGTTCGTCTCCCTCGGTGGCGTCGAGCCTGCCCGCGCGGATTGGGTTGTCGCCCATCAGGCAAGCCGCGAGGCTATCGAACTCATGCGCCGCAGGCTGAAAATCTCCCCCGACCGTATGCCGGTTCGTTTCGAGGAGTTCGGCAACCAAGTCTCCGCTTCCATTCCCGAGGGACTGGCTTCCCTCTGTCGTTCAGGACGCCTCCGGCACGGTGATCGTATCTTGGTCTTGGGCACGGGTGCCGGATTGCTCATCGGTGCCACCGAGCTCACCGTCGTGTCCGCAAAAACATGAAAGTACTGGTGCGAGGCGGAACCGGCTTCGTCGGCCGGCACGTAGTCTGGCGCGCGTTGCTCTCGGGGTACGAGACGGTTTTCACGGGTCGCAGTCCGGAAGCGGCCGCGCTCGTGATGGAGATGGCCCGCCGCGTCTCGCCGGACCGTCTGCCGGCCTTCCACCCGGAAGGGCATCCCCTCGGCGAGTCGTTCGATGTCGTCATCGATTGCGCCGGTAAAGTCGACCTAGTCGGCTCGCGGGCGGACTATGTCGCGGCGAACGTCGATCGGACTGCGACCGCCTGGGCCCACGCGCGCGAACGCGGGGCCCGCACGTTCGTCTCCGTCTCCTCGGCTTCGGTCTTGTTTGCTTGCCGCGATCAACTCGGACTGACCGACGGAGTTCCGGCCACGCCTCCGGGCATCCACCCGTACGCGGACTCCAAGGCGTTAAGCGAGACGATGCTCTGGGCGCGACGAGGCCAAGGGCCGGCGATTCGTGTCATCCGGCCACGGGGTGTCTACGGGCCTTACGACTCCGGGGTGCTTCCACGTATCTTGAAGGTCGCCCGTCGGCTGGGCGGGAGATTTCCGTTACCGGCGCCCGGGGCTTTGGCCTCGATGACCGCTGCATCGAACCTCGCCCATGCTGTGCTGCTGGCCGCCGAGGCGCCCGCCTCCGTGGGCGATGGCATCTGGAACGTCTCCGATGGGGATGACCGTCCCTTGGGCGAGCTCATCCAGCTCGCCGGGCAGGCGGCAGGCCAAGAACTCCGGCCGTTCCATCTACCCGGCAGCCTGCTGAGGGGTATCGGCCGAGCGGGGGATTTCATCTGTCGGCCCCTGCGGGTCGAGCCTCGCGTCAGCCTTTATACGGCCGAGCTCCTCTGCCGCAGCCGGACGCTTTGCATCGACGCCATTCGGCGGGATCTCGGCTACGCGCCGCTCCTTTCGGTTGAGAAAGCCTTCGCCTCTTTGGCGGAGTTCACCCAGCATGGCACCTTGCCCGAACTTTCCATCATGCGGCCCAAAGGAGGCACCCGATGAGTCTCGCGCCCGGCCGCGAGGCCTTAGACGTCAGTTGGGATTTTGAATGGTGGAATACCGGATCCTTCGAGGCCCGCGGCTTCTTCTCACACCTGCAGGCTGGTTGGGCTAAGGCCGAACATCGCGCCCATGTTGGATCGCTCCAGTTACCCGGACGAAGCGTGCTCTTCGATGTCGGTTACGCCCCGCGTTTCCATGACTGCGCGGCGCCGCGGCTGGCGGCGGTCTATCGCTGGGCCACGCCCGCCACGATTCCACCTGGTAGTTCCGTGCGCGAACGGCTCGCGGGCCGTAAGGTCGATCAGCTGCTGCTTTCGCATTGGCATGCGGATCACACGGGTGGATTGCTCGATATTCCGGAGGCCTCGGTCTGGCGGCCGTTTTCTTCGCATGAGGCGGTCCGGCAAGAAGCCCTTTCCGCATGGGCTCCGCTCAAGGGTATCTTGGCCGGCCAATTTCCCGCAGATCTCCCCGGCCGGCCGGACGAGCCTTTTTCCGCGCGACTTCGCGATGTGGATTCCGCGCCCCTCATGGCCTTACCCGTGGAGCGCTGGCCATTTCTCGCCGAACTGGACGGTCGTTGCCGTAATGTCTTCGGCGACGGGTCGCTGGCGGCGGTCGATCTTCCCGGTCACGCCCTCGGTCATTACGGCGCCTTGTTCCAAACCCAGCTGGCCGGCCGGCCGGTGCTCGTGTTGCTCTGTGGCGATGCGGTCTGGGATGAGCGAGAACTGACCGCGGGTTGGACGCGCGGCCCAGCGGCGCTGTTCGGATTCCATTCCCTGAGAGCAGCGTCGGAAACCACCCAGCTGCTCCGTCGCTTATGCGCGGCCGCCAAGGCCTGCGGTATGGAGCGTGACCTTTTTGTGCTACCGACGCACTGTCGATTGGCGGCGACCCGATTCGTCGTCGCCGGCGGGCGCGAGTGACCGCCGACTGCAAGGCCTACTGGGATTCCGTCAAGATCTACGACTTCGAATAAGCCGAAGATTAAGGAAATAAAAAGGCCGCCTATCTAGGCGGCCCTTTTTGTTTACTTCGCTGGCGCGACGTCGTGCTTGGTGTGGAGGCGCTGCCAGTAGTCCTTCCAATACTTGTCGTAGTAATCCTGCGCGGCGGTGTCGATGTGCGGGAGTTTCTTCACCTTCGGGGCGGTCGCCGGGTCGTAGTCGGCGAGGTGCCCTTGGCCTGCCCGCAGGCGCGGGGAAACGAACCGCCAAGGGGTGTCGCCGAAGACTTCGGCGCAAAGCGCGGCGAGCGGCGGGTCGTAGGTCTTCAGTTGGTCGCGCGTGTGCAATTGGTTGTGGTCGTGGTCCATCGTCCGGTTGGTGTCGAACCAGTCTTGCACGCCTTCGGCCCAGTATTCGGCCGAATTATTCGCGGCGTAGCATTGCTTCGGGCCGCCGAAGACGATCAGCACCTTGTCGTCCTTGGTCACGGTCACCTGGGCGTGGCTGGCCCGGCCGTTCACCAGGATGTCGCCGCCATCGAGGCATTTCGTGAGGAAGGCTCGCGGCTGGTCGGGGAAGGCCGTGACGAGCGCGTCGAGGAGGCTGACCGGGGTGGCGCTCGCAACGCGCCGGAATCGCTGGGCCGCGTAGCCGTCCTGGTAGCGCCCGGCCTGCTTCGACTGCTCGAACGACGCTTTGTCTCGGGCGTGCATCTCGGGCGTGAAGCCAGCGCCTTGGATGACGTGGCCGAACTCATGGATGAGGATGCTCTCCGTCTGCATCCCGCCTTCGTACTCCATCACGTCTTCCTCGGCGAAGAGCACGACCTGCCGGCCGTCGACGCGGGTCAGGAAGCCGCGCTGCCGCCAGTTGTAGAAGTCGAGTTCCTTCCCCGTCTTGTCCGAGGCGAACTGGGGCACGTCGGAGGTGAGCTCATCGTGCGCGATGATCACACACAGGACTTTCTTCTCGCGGATCCGCGCGGCGATCTCCGGGGCGAGCGTGCGCATCATCTGGCCGAACTGATAAGCGGCCTCGCGGTGCGTGTGGTCAGCGACCTTGCCTGAGGTCGCGATCAGGATGCCTTCCGCCAGCGTGGCCTTGCGGTAGAACTTCGCGTCGAGCTTGTATTCGGCCGCCTGCTCCGCCGTCAGGGTGGGTACTGGCGCCAGGGATGTCGATTGGCAGCCGGTGACTAAAGCGAGCAGACCGAGTGCGAGGGAAAAGCGCATTTTTCAGAGATTGGTTTAACTCCTGACTTGGTCGATGGCGAAACCTCGGGAAGGGCTTCCCCCCTTTTTTTCTGCAGCCTAGGCTATTGTAAACCTAGCCACACTTCTGGCTTAACAATGAACTGGGAGGCCCCTAGATAAGGGGGGTGCCGACTGCCCCCGCAGCCCACCCGTCCGCCTTGGACGCCCTCGACGCCGCCGACCGGCGCTTCGGGTGGCACCCGTTCACCCAGATGCGGGAGTATCAGGACAACCCCCGGCTGCACCTGGTGCGCGGCGAGGGCAGCTGGCTGATCGACGGGGAAGGGAAGCGCTACCTCGACGGTAATGCGTCGGTCTGGACGAACGTCCACGGCCACAATGACCCCGACCTGAACCGCGCCCTACGCGAGCAGTCCGAGCAGGTCGCGCACGTCACCCTCCTCGGGCTCAACCACCCGGTCGCGACCGAGCTGGCCGAGGACCTCGCCGGGCTCACCGGCGGCGCGCTCCCCCGCTGCTTCTTCTCCGACAACGGCAGCAACGCCGTGGAAGTCGCCCTGAAGCTCTCGTTCCAATACTGGCAACTCGTCGGCCAGCCCGCCAAACGCGGGGTGATCTCGATGGAAGGCGCCTACCATGGCGATACCTTTGGGACGATGGCCGTCGGCGCGCGCTCCGAGTTCCACCGCCGCTTCAATCCTTGGCTCTTCGCCGCGCAGACTTTCCCTGCCCCGGTCCACTCCGAATGTGCCGGCCAGGTCGAGCGCTCTGACGCCACTGCCTCGCTGGCCGCGCTGCAGGGCCTCTTGGAGCGCGACGGCGCCACCACGGCCTGCCTGATCCTCGAGCCGCGGGTGCAAGGTGCCGCGGGGATGGTCCAGCAGCCCGCGGGCTTCGTGAAAGCCGTCGCCGACCTCTGCCGCACCCATGGCGTGCACCTCATCCTCGATGAGGTCTTCACTGGCTTCGGGCGGGTCGGTGCGCTCACCGTCGCCGAGATTGACGGCGTCGTCCCGGATTTCCTCTGCCTCGCGAAAGGGCTCGCCGCCGGCTACTTGCCGCTCGCGGCCACGTTGACGTCGGAGCAGGTCTACGCCGCGTTCATCGGCAAGTTCTCGGAAGAGCGGACCTTCTTCCACGGCCACACCTTCTCGGGCAACCCGCTCGGCTGTGCGGTCGCCCGCGCCTCGCTTCGCAAACTGAAGCCCCTGCTCGCCTCCGGTCAGGTCACCGCCCGCGCCCAGCTCCTCGGCCAGGAGATGCAGGCCGCGTTCGCGGGCCACCCGCACGTACGGACCTTCCGGCAGCTCGGCCTCACCGGCTCCGTCGAGTTCAAGCCCGCCCACGCGGACGGGTGGCCGACCGATACCCGCGCCGGCTACCAGGTCGCCCTCGCCGCCCGCCGGCATGGCCTGGTTATCCGCCCGCTCGGTGACTCGATTCTCTTCGTCCCGCCCATCTCCATCCAGGCCGACGAAGTGAAGCACCTCGTCCGCGCCGTCCGCCTCGCCATGGATGACACCCTTCCCAAGCTCTAAGCAGACTAGGGCAGCACGCGGTGCCGCCCATACCTCATACCCACTTCCTAAAACCTACTCCCTTCAACAACACCATGCCTACCCTCACCGACGCCCGAGCGCTCTACGACCTGCCGCTCAACACGCTGATCTTTAAGGCTCAGCAAGTCCACCAGGCCAACCAGGATCCGGCCGGCGTGCAGCTCTGCACCCTGAAGTCGATCAAGACGGGTGCCTGCCCCGAAGACTGTGCCTACTGCCCGCAGTCGGTGCACAATAACACCGGTCTCGAGAGCGAAGCCCTCATGGAGACTCAGGCCATCCTCGCCGACGCCCGCAAGGCCAAGGCCGGCGGGGCGACCCGCTTCTGCATGGGTGCCGCCTGGCGCCGCGTGAATGACGGCAAACAGTTCGATAGCGTCCTGAACACGGTCTCGAGCGTGAAGGAGCTCGGCCTCGAAGTCTGCTGTACTCTCGGTATGGTCAGCGAAGCGCAGGCCAGCCGCCTCAAGCAGGCGGGCTGCGACGTCTACAATCACAACCTCGACACCTCGCGCGAGCACTACTCCAAGATCATCACGACCCGCACTTACGACGACCGTCTCCAGACGCTCTCGAACGTCCGCAAGGCCGGTCTCGAGGTCTGCTCCGGCGGCATCCTCGGCATGGGCGAGACCGTTGACGATCGCCTGAAGATGCTCGTCGAACTCGCCTCCCTCGACCCCCAGCCCGACTCCGTGCCGATCAACGCGCTCGTCGCCGTCGAAGGCACGCCGCTCGCCGGCCGCGAGTTCGTCGACACGATCGAGTTCGTCCGCACGATCGCCGTGGCCCGTATTTTGATGCCGAAGGCGATGGTCCGCCTCTCCGCCGGCCGCGCCAACATGAACGACGAGACGCAGGCCCTCTGCTACCTCGCCGGAGCCAACTCGATCTTCCTCGGCGAGAAGCTGCTCACGACGGGCAATCCCGACATCGAAGAGGACATGAATCTGATGAAGCGGCTTGGGCTGCACCCGATGCACCCGGACGAAGCTCGCCGCATCCACCGCGGCGACCTCGCGCCGGCGGAGGCCAAGCCGGCCGCCTGGCCGGACGTCGCGGAATTTGCCGCGGCCAACGCCGCCGCGGAGTCCTGCGGCCAGGGTGGCTGCGGCTGCCAATAAGCCCGTGCCCGTCCTCTTCATCACCGGCAGCGACACCGGCGTGGGCAAGACCCACGTCGCCGGCCTGCTCGCGCGGCGCCTCGCCCGCGACGGCTTCACCCAGGTGATCAAACCCGTCGAGTCGGGCGCCGCCGCCGGCCGTCCGGCGGATGCGCTCAAAGCCGCCGGCAAGTGGGCCGAGGCGTACACGCTCATCGCCTTGCCTAAGCCGATCGCGCCACTCGCCGCGGCCAAGCAGGCCCGGCGCAAGCTCGACCTGCCCACGCTCCTGAAGCTCTACCGCGCCCTCCCCGCGGCTCCGTGCCGCGTCGTCGAAGGCGCCGGCGGCGTCGCCGTGCCGATCGACCCGTCGGGAAAGGACTGGGCTGACTTCGCCGCCGCGATCCAACCGACCGTCGCCGTGGTGGTCGTCGCGGATCGCCTAGGTGCGATTAATCAGGCTCGCCTCGCCATCGCCTACCTTCGTCGCCGTTACGCCGGTCCCGTCGGCGTCTGGCTCAACGCGGCGAAGCCACCCTCCGCCACCGTCGCCGCGTCGAACCGCGCGGGCCTCGCCGACGCGGGGATTCCTTTGCTCGGCGAATCCGGCCGGGGCGAAAAGACCGTCCGTTTTCATTTCCTGTCGCGATGAACGCGGCGCTCCTGCAACGCCTGCGCCAGTCCCTCGTTCAGCGCGAGGGTGCGACGCTCCGTCGCCGGCTCGTCGCGCGCGCCGCGGACGACCCGCGGGTGAACCTCGCCGATAACGACTACCTCGGTCTCGCCCGCGACCCCGCCGTGGTCGCCGCGGCCACCGCCGCGCTGCGGACGTGGGGTGCCTCGGCTTCCGCCTCGCCCCTGGTCACTGGTTACACGGAGTTACATCAACGACTCGAACGTACCCTCGCCGCCTGGCAGGGTTATGAGCACGGTCTCGTCCTGAATACCGGCTACGCCGCCAACGCCGCCGTGCTCGGTGGCTTGCCGCGGAAGGGCGACCTCGTCCTGGCCGACCGGCTCGTGCACGCGAGCATGCTGGACGGCATCCTCAAGTCCGGAGCCCGCCTGCGTCGCTTCGCCCACAACGACCTCGACGCCTTGGAACTGATGCTCCACGAGGAGCCCGCGCTCGACGGCGTTATCTTCGTCGTGACCGAAAGCGTCTACTCGATGGATGGCGACAGCCCCGACCTGCGCCGCCTCGCCTCCTTGCGCCAGCGCTTCGGCTTCTGCTGGGTCCTCGACGAGGCCCACGCGACCGGCTGGTACGGCGCGACCGGTTCCGGCCTGCAGGAAGGCCAGGGCGTCCCCGCCGCCGCCGACATCGTCGTCGGCACGCTCGGGAAGGGGCTCGGCTCCCACGGCGCCTACGTGCTCTCCCATGCCCCGGAGGTCCGCGACGCGCTCATCAATTTCGCCGGTGAGTTCATCTACTCCACCTACCTCGCACCCGCCAGCGCCGCCGCCGCCCTGGCTGCGATCGAGCGAACCCGCGAACTTGCGTCCGAGCGCCCCGCGCTGCAGGCGCTCTCGGTCGAATGGCGCGACGCCCTCTGCTCCGCCGGTTTCGCGGTCCCCTCGGGCGACTCGCCCATCATCCCGCTCATCCTCGGCGACTCCGACGTCACCCTGCGCTACGCCGAGGCGCTACGTGGCGGGGGCTTCATCGTCTCGGCGATCCGTCCGCCCACCGTCCCGGTCCGTACCGGCCGCATCCGGATTTCGCTGCGTCGTGGCCTCCCGGCGGATAGCCTCGCGAGCTTCCTCTCGGTCTTGAAAGGGGTCTCCGCGTGAAGATTGGTTGGATTGGCGGTTGGGGCGTATCGCTCGCGGAGATGCGCGACCTTGCCGTCGCGCACGCGCCCGCGGCCGAGCACGTCATCTACCCGCCCGTCGTCGGCGCCGCCGAGAACCTCGTCGGGTGCGACGCGGTGGTGGGCTGGTCCCTCGGCGCGCACCTCTTGTTGGAGGCCGGCGCGCGCGGCGTGAAGCTCCCGCCCAAGGCTCTGCTCTTCGCACCGTTCACCTCGTTCTGCGCCGAGCATGGTTCCGGCGGCCGAGCTTCCGAGACGCAGGTGAAGTGGTTGCGCCGCTGGCTCGACACGGACCCGGCCGCCGCGCTCGAGGATTTCCGTCGCCGGGCCGGCCTTGCCCCCGCGACGTCGGCCGACCTTCCTTATGAGATCGAGCACCTGCGCTCGGGGCTGGACCTGCTCGCGCAGCCCGCCGGGGGCGCGCTCATCACCTTCGGTCGCCAAGGCCTGCCCGCCGGTTGGGAAGCGTACGTCGGCGACCAGGACGTGCTGTTAATCCCCGCGGGTGTCTGCGAAGCGATCGCGGGCTGCCAGACCGTCGCAGGCCTCGGCCACGACCTCCGAACTTTCCTCACCCCTTGAACCCATGCGATTTGACGAACGAGCCGAGAGTTATGACGCCCATGCCGCGCCCCAGAAGCGTTTTGCGGAGGCCCTCGCCGCCTTTGCTCCTTTCCGCCGGGGTGCCCGCGTCAATGAGCTCGGCGCCGGTACCGGATTCCTGACCGCCGCATTGCTGGCGCAGGGCGTGAACGTCGATGCCACCGACGCCTCGCCCGCCATGGTCGAACTCGGTCGGCAGGCCGTCCCCGGCGCCAACTGGTCCGTGCACAATGCCTTTGGGCCGATCGAGCCGGCCAAGGCCCTGGCTTCGACTGGCCTGCTCCATTGGGCCGCCGACCCCGCTGCGGTGCTCCGGCATTGGCGCGCTGCGTTGCCTGACGGCGGTCGGCTCCTCCTCGGCGTCCCCTGCGACCCTTGCCTCAACGAACTCCGCGACCTCATCGGCGAAGGCCCGGTGCGGTGGCGGGATGAAACCCAGTGGCTGGCGCTATTGAAGGCCGCCCAGTTCGATGTCCATGCCCACGGGGTGCTGGAGGCCGAGGAAATCTACCCCAGCGCGCTTGATTTCTTCCGCACGCTACATCGTAGCGGTGTCACCGGCGACCCGCGCTTCTCGCCCAACGAACTGAAGTCGCTGCTGCGCGACTACGACCGACTCCATGCCCATAAGGGCGGCGTCGTCGCCACCTGGGCTTGGCTCGTCGTCGACGCGACCGCGGGGTAGGCTGCAGGGAGTAGGTGATAGGGAGTAGGTGATAGGGTGTAGGCATGGGTGATCAGAAAGGTGAGGTCGCGCTTTCACGAGCGATTCACTCCCTGCTCCCAATACCCATTCCCTACTCCCTTCCACCGACTCACTCAAAACTGAACTCGTCAGGGGATGCCGGCGGGGGTTCCTCGCCGGCAAGGATACCGCGGACGAAGAGTTCGCGGTGTTCGGGGCAAGGGCCGAGGCGTCGGAGGGCCTCGATATGGTCGGGGGTGCCGTAGCCCTTGTGCCGGGCGAAGCCGTATTCCGGGTAGCGGGCGTCGAGTTCGACCAGGAGGCGGTCGCGCTCGACCTTTGCGACGATCGACGCAAGGGCGATGGCCAGGCTCTTGCCGTCGCCGCCCTTGACGGCCTCGTGCGCCCAAGCAAACGGCCGCAGGGGCAGTCCGTCCACGAGCACGAGCATGTTGCGTTCGTCGGTGCGCCCGAAGAGTTCGCCTTCGGTGCCGGCGGCGGGGAAGAGTGCGGCCAGCGGGCCTTGGGCCAGTTGCGCGATGCATCGGGCCATCGCTAGACGCGTCGCCCCGAGGATGTTATGGGCGGAGATTTCGAGCACCGAGGCCTCCGCCCAGACGGCGCGTAGCTTGCCCTCCGCGGCCATCTCCCCAATCCGTCCGCGCAGCTCGGCGCGCTTCTCGGCCGTCAGCTTCTTCGAGTCGTTGGCGCCGGCGAGCCGGCGGAGCCAGGCCGCCTCGCCGTAGAAGCCAGCGTCAAGCAACACCGCACCCGCCACGACGGGCCCGCAGAGCGGCCCGCGGCCGGCCTCGTCGACGCCCGCGATCCCCGGTCGGCCAGCCCCGCGCTTGCGGTCGAAGGATGCCAGCGACGCCATCGGCTCACTCCGCCTTCTTGCGGCGGAAGAAGGGCTTGGGTTCCGGGGGCTCGAGCCCGCGGGCCTCGTACGCCGTCTTGAAATGCATCTTCGCGAAGTTGATCAGGATCGCCGGGCCGAGGCGTTCGATCAGTTCGACCGCGGCGCGCTTGGCTTCCGCGCCCGAGCCCTTGGGCAGGTGGACCCCGCCGTCGGCCGATAGGCGGTCCAGTTCGCGCACGAACGCGGCGCGGGCGACGATCGAGGCCGCGGCCACGACCGGGTCGGACTCGGCCTTGGTGCGCATGCGCAGGTCGAAGGTGACGTTCTTGCGGGTGAGCTCCTTCTGGACGATGGGCTCTTCGGAGAACTGGTCCAGCAGGCCCCAGCTCGGGCGGTGGCCGTTCAGTTCCTCGTAGTTCTTCAGCGCCTCCTCGCAGGAAGTCGCATGCATCCAGCCCAGCAGGCGGTTCAGGTTTTTACCGAAGCGGGAATGCAGCTCGTTGTACTTCGCCATGCGGGCGAAGGTCGTCTTCACCGCCACGCCCGGGGTGGAGCGGATCATGCGGTCCAGTTCGGCGATGGTCGGGTCGGTCAGTTTCTTGGAATCCTTGATGCCTGCCTTGATCCACTCGCGGACCACGTCGCCCGAGGCGATCACGCAGGCCGAGACCACCGGGCCGAAGAGGTCGCCCTTGCCCGACTCATCGAGACCGGCGTGTTCCTCGAACCACTCCGGGTTCAGCTCCTCGTCGTAACCCAGGACCGCCTGGCCGGTGACGTCGGGTTCCAGCGTGAACTTCACGAAGTCTTCGGTACCCTTGCCGGAGATGACGCACTTCCCTGACTTGTAGTGCACGAGGTTCAGGTTCTCGCCCTTGAAGGCGAAGGCGGAGTGTTCGACCGGGAAGGAGACCCAGCCTTTGGCGACGAGGATGGCCCGGAGCTTCGTGGCCTGGGTGGCGTCGAGCTTGAGGGTGTGCATCGCCACCTTCTTCGGTTCGTCGTCGGAGTCCTGCTTTGCCTTTCGTGCCATGTCCTCCAAGGTCTACCGTGCGGTACGACCAAATCCAGCCCCATCCCATGCCGACCCCAGAACCAAAGCCTTTCGCGGCCGCCGCGGCGTTCCGGAAGGCCTTGTTGGCGTGGTACGTCCGGCACCAGCGTCCGCTCCCCTGGCGGACCGAGGTCTCCGCCTACCGCACCGTCGTCTCGGAGCTGATGTGCCAGCAGACCCAAGTCGCCACCGCCCTCCCGTATTTTGAGCGCTGGGTCGCCCGCTGGCCTGGCTTCACCGCCTTGGCGAAGGCGCGCGAGGCCGAGGTCCTCGCGGCGTGGGCGGGGTTGGGCTATTACACCCGTGCCCGTCACCTCCTTGCCCTCGCCCAACAGGTCGCGGGCCGCCCAGAGCCCCGCACGGCGGAAGCTTGGCGGGCCTTCAAAGGCGTCGGGCCCTATACCGCCGCCGCCATCGCTAGTATCGCGTTCCGGGAGCCCGTGGCCGTCGTCGATGGCAATGTGATCCGGGTGCTCGCGCGCATCGCAGGTGTCCGCGAACGATTCAAGGACGGCGCCGCCGCCGCGAAGCGTTTCGCCGGGCTCGCCGCCGGCTTGGTCGACCGGCGGCGGCCCGGGGATTTCAATCAGGCGATGATGGAGCTCGGCGCCACCGTCTGCCGCAAGGCTGCGCCGGAGTGCGCGCGTTGCCCGGTCGCCCGATGGTGTCAGGCCCGTAAGCAAGGCGACCCCGCGGAGCTCCCTCGCTTCGCACCCAAGACCCGCCGGACCGACGAGGTTGCTCGGGGGCTGGTGAGCCATCGTGGTCGGGTCCTGCTCCACCGTATCCCCGCCGAGGCGCGGCGCCTGGCGGGGATGGCCGAGCTGCCGACGTTGGCGCTGCTCGGCGTGGCGGCTCGGGGGGAGCCGGCGTTGGTCGGCCGGCGAGCCATCGGGTCCGTCACCTACGTGGAATCCCTCCATGCCTTGCCCGTTACTGCGGCCGACGTGCGTCGCTGGACCCGCGCGGCGAAGCTCGAATGGGTGCCTGTAGCGCAGCTCGCCGCGGTCGCGGTGACCGGTCCACACCTCCGCTGGTTAAACGAGTGGCTTAATCCACCCGGTCGGCGAGCGCGCGGCACACCGCCTTGAGCACCGCCACGCGGGCATGGCGCTTGTCGTCGCCCGAGACCACGATCCACGGGGCATGCGGGGTGTCGGTCCGCGCGATCATATCCTCGGCGGCGCGCAGGTTATCATCCCACTTCTTGCGGTTGCGGTAGTCCTCCGGCGTCATCTTGTGGCGCTTGTGCGGTGATTCCTCGCGGGCGTGGAAGCGCCGGAGCTGCTCTTCCTTCGAGAGGTTGATCCACAGTTTGAGCACCACGGCGCCAGCCTCGGCCAGACGGGCCTCGAAGTCGTTCAACTCGGCGTAGGCGCGGGCCCAGGCTTGTTCCGGGGCGAAACCTTCGACCCGTTCGACCACCACGCGGCCGTACCAGGAACGATCGAAGATCGCAACGTGCCCGGGCTCCGGGGTCTTGGTCCAGAAGCGCCACAGGTAGTGGCGGGACTTCTCCTCCGGGGAGGGGGCGGAAGTCGGGTGCACGTGGTAGTGGGCCGCGTCGAGTTTACCGCAGAGCCGGCGGATCGCACCGCCCTTGCCCGCGGCATCTGGACCCTCCAGCACGACGACGGTCGCAATCCCGCGGCGAGTGGCCAAGCGGCTCAAGCGCCCGAGGCGGGCCTGCAGTTTGGCGACCTGCGACGAATACTCCTTTTTCTCCAAGGTGGGGTGAGCCGCCGCGCTCTCGAGCAGCCCGCGTGGCCGGCTGCCGGGTTTCTTCGCCTTGGCCGCCGGTTTGCGGCGGCTGGCTTGCATGAGTTGGTCAGCGATGGCCAGGCCGGCGTGGAGGTCACGATGCTTCGGTTCGCCGGCGGTGAGCACTTTCCAACCCAGGTTTTTGCCCGCGCCTTGGACGCGGAGCGAGCGGGTCAGCGCGTGTGCCTTCGGTTTGGCGAGCGTCAGGTCGGTCGGGTCGACCACCCAGCCCTCCATCTCGGTGTCCTCCGCTTCGCGTGACCGTTTGCGGAGAAGTTTCTCCGGGGCATCGAGCCAGACCTTGGCCACGGTGGTGCCATCGGCGGCGAGCATCTCCTCGAATTGGCGCAGCGCCTTGAGTCGGGCGCGCAGTTGACCGTTGCCCAGTTTACCTTCCGCCGCGGCGATCGCGGTGCGCGTGAGCCAGTCGCCCACAACGATCATGATCTGCCCTTGGGCCGGCACGTTCTGCCAATAGGGCCAGAGGAAGGGGCGGCCGGCGAGCGTCGGGCTCCGGTCATCAGGGGCGCAGATCCGCACCGTCCGCGAGTCGAACCACTCCGTCAATTGGTTGGCCAGTTCCGAGGCGCCGAGCCGGTCGTTGCCCCCGATCACGATGACCGCCCCGCGGCGTTCGGTCGTGAGGCGGCGTTGCGCGGCCAGGAGCCGAAGGTGCAGGGCGGAACGGGCCCGGTCGAGTGCGCTGCGAGTGGGTGCCATCGGGGGGCGTCAGCGTAGCGGTCGACCCTCGGAAGGGAAGCGAGGACTGCGTGACTTCCCGGTGGCGCTCAAACCAGCAGTTCGCCGATGTCAGCCACGTAGACCTGCCGGCCGCCAGCGTGGGCGGAGTCGAAGCAGATTTGGCGACCGCTGCGGCTCGCGGACGGGTGCGTGTCACAGCGCCATTCGCCCGAGTAGGCCGGCGGGGCGGGGAACGCGCCGACCGGGACGCGACGGTTGGTCGGGACGTGGTAGAGGTACGGGCTCTGGAGGCGTTCCTTGCCTTGCGGGTAGGTATCGTTGAGCACCCAATCGCCGTTTGTCCCCGGCAGGTAGGTGTTATGGCCGTTGGCCGGCATAGCGTCCCGGCCGACGACCGTGACTTCGTCGGAGAGGTCTTTGAAGAGGTAGAAGCGCTCGCCGTGCGACGGGTGCCAGGCGAAGGCGAAGACGTGCTGCGGGTCCCGCCAGACGAAGTGCGAGGTGCCGCCATTGGGATCCAGCACGTGGATTTTACCGCCGTTCACGTCCATCGTCAGCGCCCGCGTGCGGAAGCTGGCCCGATCGCCGGGGGTGCGCCAGCGGTGGAGGAAGAAAAGGCGCGTGCCGTCGGTGTTGCAGAGCAGGTGGTTGAACCAATGCACGGAATCAGGCTTGAAAGCGGAGGCCGACGGACCCGTGAACGGCAGTTGCGCCGCGTCGGCGACCGAGAAGAGCAGGCGTTGGCGGCCCGTGGCGACCTCCATCCGCCAGATACCCGTGTCGGCGGGCATGCGGACGAGCTTCCATGGGTCACGGTCGGCACCGGTGGCGTAGCCATAGCCGGGGCGGGTGACGTCGAGCCGGGCGAAGTCGGGTGCGAAGGCGGTCCGTCCATCGGGGCTGAAGGTGTAGAAGGGGTGCGGTAGCGTGCGGGTGCGTCCGGACTTCACGTCAAGGATGCGGGTGACAAACTGGCCGGCTTCGCGGTCGTTCCAAGCGACGTCGTGGGCCGCGCCGGGGATCCATTGGAGCATACAGCCTTGCTGCCAGTTCCAGGCGTGGGAGCCGCCGAGATCGATCCAGCGGTCGCCGTCCTGCGTGTCGACCATCCCGACGCGGATCGAATCCGCCGGGGTTGGTGAGCGGCCTTCGAAACTCGTCTCATTTGCCAGCACGAAGCGATCGTCGGCGGAGAAGAGGAACTTGTCGTAGTAGCCCCGCCAGTGGAATTTCGGGCCGTGGGTGATCGGGCGGACGCGTGCCGTCACTGGACGCGCGGCGCAGCCTGCGAGCAGGCTAGTGCCGAGCCAGGCGGCGCTGTGGGCGAGGAAGTCGCGCCGCTCCATCGACTCAGCGATCCTCGTCGGCCAGTTTCTCCGCCGGGGGCAGCGCGCCCTTCTTCAAGGCGTCGAGCGTCTGCTGCAGGATGCCCTTCATCTCGGAGTCGGTCGCGGCCGCGACGGCCTTCTCCTGCAACTGCACGGCCTCCGCCTTGCGCCCTTGCAGCCAGCGGAGGCGGGCGAGGGTGTCGAGTTTATCGCCTTCCTTCTCCTTGCTCAGGGCCACGGCGCGCAGGGCGCACTTCTCGGCGAGGGCGAAATTGGGCTTCTTCAGGAAAAGCGGGTCGGTGACCAGCTCCCAGGCCAGTTCGTTCTGCGCCTCGGCATCGTCGGCTTCCTCTTCGGCAAGCTTGGCCATCTGCGCGTAGATTTTGGAGGGGTCGCCCTTGGCCAGCGCAATCTGGGCGCCCACGGAATCGATGAGGTCTTGGCGTTCCTCGGCGGGGAGGACGGCCGCGGCGGCGGGAAGTGCCTTCTCGGCGGCGGCCCAATCCTTGCGCATCATCGCCTCGGCCAGCGCCTGCAGCTTGGCCTCGTTGCGTGCCTGCTCCGGGTCAGCGGGCGCGGCGGCCTTCTCGGTCTTGGGCGTGTGGGTACCGGTGATGATGTCGCCCAGCAGTTCCTCGTTCATCTGCATCGGGTGACCCTGCCAGACCAGTTTGCCTTCCTTGACGATGAAAGCGTGCGGAATCCCGTTCACGCCGGCGGCCTCGAGCCAATCCTTGATGAAGGCCTTGCCGCCGAGGGCGACCCGGTAGGACATCTTCGCGCCCTGTTCCTTGACGAACGCCTTCACGCGCTCGACGGCGGCGGGATCCTTCTCGGATTCCCAGACGTTGACCCCGGTGACGACCACGCCTTTCGCCGCCATCTTCTGGTGGAGTTCGTTGAGGTGGGGGATGGCGGCCACGCACGGACCACACCAGGTGGCCCAGCATTCGAAGACGTAGACCTCGCCCGCTTTAAATTCCTTGATGGGCGCACCTTGCAGCATCGTCTCCGGACGCGTCGCGGGGACGGTGTCGCCGGTCTTCAGTCCGGCGAAGGCGCCGAGGGTGGATAGCAGAAGGAGGGCGAGGTGTCGCATAGGAAATCAATAAGGGACCAGTCGGCCGGAGGCAATAAGGGAGGGATGGCGGTTGGCGGGTCGCCGCTCGCACCCGACCAACCGCTCACCGCCCATCGAACAAAAAACCCCGACCCGGTCGGGGTTTCGGGGCGGGCCGGCGGGCCAGTTCAGGCCTTCGGGGCGAACTTGGCCCGAATCGCCTCGACCACGGCCGGGTCGGCCAGGGTCGACACATTGCCAAGTTCCCGGCCCTCGGAGATGTCGCGGAGTAGGCGGCGCATGATTTTGCCGGAGCGGGTCTTGGGTAGGTCGGGGACGAAGAGGATGCGTTCCGGGCGGGCGAACTTGCCGATCTTGGCGTCGACCATCCCGTTGAGCTTCTTGGCGAGCTCGGCTTCGTTGACCGTTCGGGCCGCCGCGGACTTCAGGATGACGAAGGCCATGAGACCCTGACCCTTGAGATCGTGCTTCACGCCGATGACCGCGGACTCCGCGACCGCCGCGTCCTCGATGAAGATCGCTTCCAGCTCGGCCGTACCGATGCGGTGTCCGGAGACATTGACCACGTCGTCGACGCGGCCGGTGATCCAGAGGTAGCCGTCCTTGTCGCGGATGGCGCCGTCGCCGGGGAAGTAGTACTTGCCTCCCCAGCGATTCCAGTAGGTGTCCACGTAGCGCTGTTCATCGCCGAAGATGCCCTGCGTGATGCCCGGCCAGGGTTTACGGATTGCGAGGATACCATGGTCGGTCTCGTGGCCGTTCTCATCAAGGACGGCGGCGTCGACGCCGAAGAAGGGGAGGGTGGCCGAGCCAGGCTTGGTCGGCGTGCAACCGGGCATCGGGGTGATCATGTGGCCGCCGGTCTCGGTCTGCCACCAGGTGTCCACGATGGGGCAGCGCTCGGCGCCGATATGCTTGTGGTACCAGAGCCAGGCTTCCGGGTTGATCGGTTCACCGACCGAGCCCAGCAGGCGCAGGGAGGAGAGGTCGTGCTTCTGCACCCACTCGTCGCCCCATTTCATGAAAGCCCGGATCGCGGTCGGGGCCGTGTAGAAGACCGAGACCTTGTGGTCCTGGATGATCTTCCAGAAGCGGCCGAAGTCGGGGGCGTCGGGGGCGCCCTCGTACATCAGGACCGAAGCGCCGTTGAGGAGCGGGCCGTAGACCACGTAGGTGTGACCGGTCACCCAACCCACGTCGGCGGTGCACCAGAAAAGGTCGTCGGCCCGCAGGTCGAAGACGTACTTGTTGGTCGAGTAGGCGTGGACCATGTAGCCGCCCACGCTGTGCATGATGCCCTTGGGCTTGCCCGTGGAGCCGGAAGTGTAGAGCAGGAAGAGCATCTCGTTGGCCTCCTGTTGGACCGCTTCGCACTGGTCGGTGACCTGGGCGGCGGCCTCATGGTACCAGACGTCCCGGCCAGCCTGCATGGCGCAACCGGTGTCGGGCTTGCCCGGGTGGCGCTGGAGCACGAGCACATGGGCGCAGGTCGGACAATCCTTCACGGCCTCGTCGACCGTCTGCTTCAACGGCAGGAACTTCCCGCGGCGGTAGCCGCCATCCATCGTGATGACGGCCTTGGACTTCGCGTCGTTGACGCGGTCGCGGATGGATTCGGCGGAGAAGCCCCCGAAGACGACCGAGTGGACAATGCCGAGCCGGGCGCAGGCCAGAACGGCCATCGCCAACTCGGGGACCATCGGCATGTAGATCGCGACCGTGTCGCCCCGCTGGAGACCCATGCCCTTGAGCACGTTGGCGAAGCGACTGACCTCGGAGAGCAACTGGCGGTAGGTGATGCGGCGGACCTCGACGGCCTTACCGTCGGCGGTGGGCTCACCTTCGTAGACGATGGCGACCTTATCGCCGAGACCCTTGGCTACCTGCGCGTCGAGGCAGTTGTAGGCCACGTTGGTCTTGCCGTCCACGAACCAGCGGAAGAACGGCTTCTTGGATTCATCGACGACCTTGGTCCAGGGCTGGAACCAGGCGAGCTCCTTGGCCTCATCGGCCCAGAAGCCCTCGGGGTCCTGGATCGAGCGCCGGTAGAGGGCTTGGTAGCCGTCCATCCCTTTGACCCGGGCCTTGGACACGAAGTCGGCGGAAGGCGGGAAGACCTGTTCATTCGAGCCGAAACCTTCGGCTTGGGCCTTCTTGACGTCGTCAATTTCTTCGGAGCTCATGGCGGGGCGGTGGGGTCATCCATTTGAACGAACTTGCCCGCCCTTGGGCAATAAAAACCCCCTCCGGTGGGGTGGATTTGCCGCGGGCCCGGCAGGGTCAGGTGCGGTCCGGCAGTTCGGCCAGCAGTTCGCTGAAGCCTGCGACCACGCGAACGCCCAGTCCCTCGAGTCGGGTCCGGTGCTGGTGCCCGTGCGCGACCAACACGCAATCAACGCCCATCGCGCGGGCCGACTCGGCGTCGTGGGCCGTGTCACCCACGTAGAGCACGTCCCCGGCGGGTAGGCCCAGGTCATCGAGGTGGCGGCGGGCGCGTTCCTCCTTGCTGCCTGCATGGATGTCGTCGCCACCGCAGGCTTTGCGAAAGCGGGAGCGGAGCCCGTATTGGCCCAAGGTCGCTTCCAGTAAGGTGCGTTCGTAGGCTGAGAGGACCGAATGCGAGCAGCCTTGCGCGCTCAGGCCATCGAGTAGGTCGAGGGCTCCGGGATGGAGTCGGCACTCGAGCTTGCGTGCCTCGTAGGCGGTCATGAAACGGACGGACATCGCGCGGAAGGAAGCCTCGTCGGGCGTGAAGCCGATCGCTTGGTAGACCTTGATCACCGGGAATTCAAAGATCTGGCGGTAGCGCTCGGGGTCGACGCTCGGGTGGCCATCCTCGGCGAGCAACAGGTTGAGCGAAGCACAGCATAGCCAGGTGTCGTCGAGCAAGGTGCCGTTCCAATCCCACACCGCGTGCCGGTACTCGGCGAGCGGCTTACGCATGGGCGGGGACGAGGCCGAAGGCCTCGACGGCGACCCCGGGGCTGCAATGCGCATGATCGGGCGGCCGGCCAGCGAGCGGGAAGCCGTCCCACTCGACGGGCTGCTCGCTCCATGTTGTCAACTGCGCCAGACTCAGCGCGTAGGGTGCATGATGGACCTGACCGCGCATGAGTCGTCCGCCCTGCAACGTGAAGAAGTTGTAACGCTCCGCCAGGTGGAACAGGCGCGTGCCCGGGGTCGCCGGCGTCGCTGGGGTGAGCGGCTTCCAGGCGTAACGGGCCGAATGGGCGTGCCCCTCGCGCAGGCAATCGAGGGTCCAGCGTTCACCGAACGGGCGGTGCGTCATCTTCGCATGGCGGTAGGGTAGCCCGAAGCATGCCCGCGCGAGGTGGACGGCGGGTCCCCGGTCGCAGTCGAGGGAAAGGAACCACACGCCGGGCTCGCCGGCGGCGTCGCGTACATAGACGCGGACGTTGAGCTCGTTGAAGTAAGACAACCAAGGCAGCGCGGGCAGGCCGACGGGCCGCACCTCGTTCATCTGGAAGCCGACGATCCCGAGGTGGGTCTCGCCTTCGAAGCTATCCACCGTGAGGCCGGGAGGGAGCAGTCGCGCGACCGCGGCCGCCTCGACCCGCCAATGCAGGAAGAGCAGCTGGTCCCAGCGTTGCCGCAGCACGGCACGGCGGTCCGGACGACGGCTCGCGGCCAGCAGGCGGAGGGTGGCTGGATCCATCGCCCCACCATTTCGGGGCGAGGCCTCGGGGTCAAGCGGGCGGGTTATTTTCCGGCGCCGAACGGCGGGCGGGCGAGGTCGACCTGATAAAGCACCTGGTTGTAATCCCAGCGTGGCGTCGGCTGTTTGTTATTCGAGAAGGTCGTTACGTAGGTCCCTTCGAAGTGCAGCAGCGAGGAGTCCGCCCGGAAAGTCTCGGGATGTAGGACCGGGTTATAGAACGTGTAGTTGTCGTGGGTGGCGACCTGACGGGCTTCGGTCCACGGCCCGGTCGGGCTGGGCGCGGTCGCCAGCCAGATCTCCCCGAGGAAGGACGAGGCCCCGCCTTTCTGGGTGAATAGCAGCAACCAACGCTTACTCCAAGGATGCCAGGCGAGGTCGCCGCCATGCGCCTCGACCTTCTTGCCCTCGGTCGTCAGCACCGTCCGGTCGGGCATTAGGCTCTCCCAGGTCGTCGGGTCCTTCCACGCCTCGTAGGTGGCCGGGCAACGCAGGGTCGGGTAGGGATTGCAGAACAGCAGCCAAGGCTTGCCCCCTGCATCCGCCCATTGCAGCGCATGCCCGTCGGGCACTTTGGTTGGCTTGGGTTCTTCGGCAGACTTCTTCCAGAAGGTCAGCAGCGGCTTGAACTTGCCCGCGGCGGCATCCCATTCCACGAGATCCCAGCGATAGGCTTCCATGTTGCCTCGGACTTTGACCGCCGAAGCCACGAGGTGCTCGCGTCCTTGGGCATCGGGCAGCGTCGCCGCGCCCCAGACCCAGGTCGGGCCGTCGCCGGGGACCTCGGCCACGCCGCGGGGCGCACCGGCGGGATTGCGGAAGTAGTCGTAACTCACCTGCAGGGGCGGGCGCGCCGGTGGCGTGAAGCCCTCGGTCGTCGCCGCGGAGACATTAAAAATCCCCAGGGGGTAGCGAGCGAGGTTGGTGTCGCCCCAGAACCAGTAAAGTTTTCCGTCGAAGCGGGCGGTCACCACGCTGTCGCAGCCAAGGACGCCGCTTTCCTTCCAGTCGAGGTGCTCGCCGAGTTTCTGGCTCTCCGCGAAGAGCCCGGCACCGGTGAGGCGACCCAGCCGCCGGGCCGGTTGCGTCCGGTCTACTTCGATCCGCACGGTCGTGCCCGGGCGCGGGACGAACCGGACGCCGGCATACCCGAAGCCATCCTTCTTCACGCCGTACCCATGCCCGTGGACCTCGGCCCAGACCTCGTGCCCGAGCAATTCGGGAAGGTCAAAGGCGATCAGGCCGGCGTTGTCCGAGACCAGGCGCTCGCCGTGGACCGTGCGGAGCTCGACCCCGGGGACCGGCCAATCCGTGCCGCGCTCGGTGACCTCGAGGCGGCAGGGGGCCGCGCTGAGGTGGAGCACGCCGAGTAGGAGGCCGGGGAGGAGACCGTGCGTTCGCATGGCCTACCTTCAGCCGCTTCACCGCCGGCATCAAGCCGGGCTTCCGCCTTTTCGCTTGGAGGCGGCGGGCGGCCGCCTTACCCCTTGGGGATGCTGAACGAAGCCAGCCAGCGCGAGTTGACGGACTTTGCCGAGTCCTTGGCCGACCTCGCCCGCGGCGTGCTCGCCGCGGCCCACGCCCGCCTCGAGACGGAGCTGGAGATTAAGCCCGACGGTACCCCGGTCACGGTGGCCGACAAGGAAGCCGAGCGGATCATGCGGGCGGCGATCAAGCAGGCGTATCCCGGCCACGGCATCCTCGGCGAGGAGTTCGGCCCGGAAAATACCGACGCCGAGTTCTGCTGGGTGTTGGATCCCATCGACGGCACGAAATCCTTTCTCTCGCGCGTGCCGCTCTACGTCACGCTCATCGGCCTGCGCCACCGCGGCGTGCCCATCCTCGGGCTCATCGATCAGCCCATCCTGCGTGAACGCATCATCGGCGACAACCACGTCACGCGCCTCAATGGACGCGTCGTCCGCGTCGCCGAGGTCCCGCTGGCCGAGGCCGTCGTCGTCTCGACCGATTTCGACAACGTCCGCCGCCTGCACCAGGGCGCGCGCTGGAACCGCCTGGCCGACTCCGTGGCGCATACCCGCACCTGGGGCGATGGCTACGCGCACCTGCTCGTCGCCAGCGGCCGCGCCCACATCGTGGCCGACCCCGTGATGAACCCCTGGGATCTGATTCCGGTCATCCCGGTCCTGCGCGGCGCTGGCGCCGTGGTCACCGACTGGCGGGGCGGCGACGCCCTGACCAGTGGTAACGTCATCGCGGCCGCCCCGGGCCTGCATGCCGAGGTGTTGCGGGCTCTGTACGATTAACGGCGCCCATGGCCGCGCCCTCCCCGCCAAGCTCTCGCCCCACCCGCCGGGCATTCTTGGCGGCCTTGGCTGCGGGGGGTGCCGGGCTTTCCGCGGCCGCCTATGCCCGGTATGCCGAACCCACCTGGATTGAACTCGCCGAAGTCCCGCTCGACCGCGCCCTGTTTCCGGCGCCGCGGGGTCTCCGCATCCTGCACCTATCCGACCTCCATCTAGGACCGCATGTCTCGCTGGCACACATCGAGCACGCCGTCGAACTGGGGCTCGCGCAACGCCCCGACCTCATCGCCCTGACCGGCGATTTCATCACCGGTCGCCTCAGGGACGCCGCGGCCTACGCTACCGTCTTACGCCGCCTGACCGGGGCGGCTCCGACGCTTGCCTGCTTGGGTAACCATGACGCCATCGTGGCGGACGGTCCGATCGGCGAAGTCGCCCGGACCGCGGCGGTCATGGGCTTGCTGCGCGCCGCCCAGATCGACGTGCTGGTGAACGAGACGCGGGCGGTCGCCGTGCGCGGGGGCCGGCTGCAGGTCTCGGGTCTCGGCGACCTGTGGACACGGCAGAACCATCCGGCCCGGTGCTTGACGCTCCGCCGCGGACCCGAGCGCGAGCCGCTCGCGCACCTGCTTTTGAACCACAACCCGGATGCGCGGGTCGCGGCGATGCCGTACCAGTGGGACCTCATGCTGTGCGGGCATACCCACGGGGGGCAGGTCGGGGTGCCCGGACTGGCCGAATGGCTGGCACCGGTGCGAGACAAGTCGCACCTCGAAGGACTCCGCGAGCGGGACGGTCGGTTGGTCTACATCACCCGCGGGGTCGGCAATCTTTACGGCGTGCGCTTCTGGTGTCGGCCGCAGGTCAGCCTACTCGTCGTCGGTTAAGCCTTCGGGTCGAGCCGGACCTTCAGCGAGCGACCGTGGGCGTCGAGGCGTTCCATGCGGGCGAACGCGTCGACCACGGAGGCGGCCTTGCGCAGCGAAGCCAGATCGTAGCGCACGAGGCTGGTGCGGCGGAGGAAGTCGGTCACGCGCAGGCCGCTGAAGAACCGGCCAGTCCCGCCGGTCGGCAGGGTGTGGCTCGGTCCGGCGGTGAAGTCGCCCAGCACGGTCGGCGTCTCGTGACCGAGGAGGAGGGCGCCCGCGGTGGTGATGGCGGCGGAGAGCGCGTTGAGCTTGGACTTGGCGACCATGAGCTCGAGGTGTTCCGGGGCGACGAGGTTGGCGACCTCGGCCGCGTCCTCGATCCGGTCGACGATCACGGCGCAGACCATGTGGTCGAGGGCCAGGCGGATCTTGTCGCCATGGGTGAGCTGGGCGGCCTGCGCGCGGGCCGCGGACAGGCAGCGATCGACGATCTCGGCGGAGTCGGCGACGAGGTAGAGTTTCTCCTTGCCAGAACCGTGCTCGGCCTGGGCGCAGAGGTCGGCCGCGACCCACGTCGGCTTGGCGGTACGGTCCGCGATGATCATGACCTCGCTGGGGCCGGGGAGGAGGTCGATGCCGACGACGCCGAAGAGCTGACGCTTCGCCTCGGTGACGTAGGCGTTGCCCGGCCCGAAGACCTTGTCGACGGCGGGGATGCTATCGGTGCCGAGGGCGAGGGCCGCGATGGCCTGGACGCCGCCGACGGCGTAGATCTCCTTCACGCCGCAGAGATGCAGGGCGGCGAGGGTGTCGGGGTTCACCTTGCCGTCCGGGGAGGGCGGGGTGCAGGCGCAGAGGTGGGGGACGCCGGCGACTTTCGCCGGCAGGGCGGTCATCAACGCGGTGGAGACGAGCGGCACCTGCCCGCCGGGGATGTAGAGGCCGCAGCGGCGGATCGCGTGGTAACGTTCACCCACGGTTGCGCCGTGCGGGTTCTTCGCCGTCCAGCCCTTGGGCAGGGTGCGGCGGTGGAAATCCTCGATGCAACGCGCGGCTTCCTCGAAGGCCTTGCGCTTGGCGGGGTCGAGTCGGGCGGTCGCCTGCTCGATTTGGGCGAGCGGGACGCGCAGTTGGCGGACGTTGAGTTTGGCGTGGTCGAACTTCGCGGTGTGGTAAAGCACGGCGGCGTCGCCACGTTGCTTCACGTCGGCCACGATCGCGGCCACGGCCGAACGGATGTCGGGCGCGGCCTCCCCGTTGCCGATGAAGGCGCGGAGTCGGACGGTGAAATCCTTGTCGCTGGCCCGGAGGACGGGCATCGGCTTAGCGCTGGGGGAAGGCGAAGGCGGCGTCCGGCACCTCGTGGTTCACGACCACTTGGGTGTACTCGACCTGACGCACCTTCTTGCCGTCGACGAGGACGGTTTCCTTCTTGGTGAAGGCCACGCTCTCGACCCAGGTGACGTCGTCGACGACCTGGCGCTGCACCTTGCCGCCGGCCCCGACCATGTCGGAGGCGACGAGGTGGAAATCCTTGGCGTCGAAGTGACGCAGCACCTTGAAGCCGCTCCGGTAGCTGTATTCGACGCTCTGAACCTTGGTGCCATTGACTTCCGACTCGCCCTTATACTCGACCTTGCCAACGCCGGATTCGGGGGCGCCGAAGAAGCTCAGTTCGTCGATGGACATATCCTTGAGGGTGCTCACGGCCTCGTAGCGCATGACGCCCAACTGGGAGCGGCCGCCGGTGACGAGTTCGGAGCTCTTGGTCCAACCTTCGAGGCCGTTGGCGCAGGTGATCGTCTCGGTGGAGTGGTTCGCGTTGTAGGCGAATTCGCGACGTTTGAAGGGGGTGGCGACCTGGACGATGAGGGAGCCGGCGCCCTTGCCTTCGGCGTCGGTGATCTTGGCTTCGAGGTGGAGACTCTTGATGCTCTTGAGCGCGCTGGGGTTTTTGACCATCGCGGCTTGGGCCTTGGCGATGACGTCGGCTGCGGTCAACGTGCCGGCGGCGGGGGCATCGGCGGCGAAGAGCGAGGTACCGAGCGCGAGGAAGGCGAGGAGGGGGCGAATCGAAGCCATAGGAAGGTCGATGTTGGCGGGGGCGGGACGGTTGGCAAGCCTCCGCAAAGGTTGAAAACCCCGGGTTTCGAGGCTTTTATGGGGGAATAACGCCCCGCCCGCGATCAACGGCAAGCCTGCAAGAGGCCAGCCACGTCGCAGCGACCTTCGTACAAGGCCTTGCCGACGATGGCGCCCACGAGGTTCGGGTAGGCCTTGGCCATCTGGGCCAGACGGGCAACGTCTTCCGTGCCGGCGACCCCGCCGGACGCGATGACGCCACAGGGGCAGGCCTGGAGGACCGCTTCCAAGGAAGCCCAATTGGGGCCGGTGAGCATCCCGTCGGTGGCGATGTCGGTGTAGATAACGGTCGAAACCCCGAGCTCGCCCGCTTCCTTGGCGAACTCGGTGGCGCGCAAGGCGGTGACGGCGGTCCACCCTTTGACGGCGACCAGACCGTCCTTGGCATCGATCCCCACGGCGAGGCGGGGGCCGTGGGCCTTGGCCATCTCGCGGAGGAAGGCCGGGTCGGTCGCGGCCCGGGTCCCGATGACGACGCGGCTCGCGCCGGCGGCGTAAGCTTGTTCGGCCAGCCCTCGGTCGCGCATGCCTCCGCCGAACTGGATCTTCGGCCCGAGCGCGGCGATGCGGGTGAGCGTGGCGAGGTTGAGCGGGGCGCCGCCGAAGGCGCCGTCAAGGTCGACCACGTGGATCCATGCCGCGCCGGCTTGGGTGAATTGGACGGCGGGTTCGACCGGGTCTTCGTAGTAGTTCGTGCGAGCGTCATCGCGGCCTTGGCTGAGGCGGACGCAGCGCCCGCCGCGGATATCGATGGCCGGGTAGACGATCATGGGGTTCAGGCGCCTTTGCGGGCCTTGCCGGGGGCGGCCACGGTGACCTGGCCTTCGCCGCGGATGGCGGCGGGCGTGACGGTGAAGGTGGAGCCTGGGGTGGCCGCCGGTAGCGTGTACATGGTCTCGAGCAGCACGCCTTCGAGCACGCTGCGTAGGCCGCGCGCGCCGGTGCCCAGCGCCAGGGCCTTGTCCGCCGCGGCCTCCAAGGCCGCGCGCTCGAACGCGAGCGTCATGCCGGAAAGGGCGAAGAGCTTGCGGTACTGCTTGGTCGCGGCGTTGCGCGGCTCGGTCAGGATCCGGATGAGCGCGTCGCGGTCGAGCGGCTCGAGCACCGAGATGACGGGGAGACGCCCGACGAACTCGGGGATCATGCCAAAGGCGAAGAGGTCCTCGGGCTGCAGCCCCTTGACGATTTCCTCGGCACTGAGCTTGGCCGCCTCGCTCTGGGCGGGGACGAAGCCGAGGGACTTGGAGCCGGCGCGCTTGGCGATGAGGCGGTCGAGCCCGACGAAGGCGCCGCCGCAGATGAAGAGGATGTCGGCCGTGTCGACCCGGATGCACTGCTGTTCCGGGTGCTTGCGGCCGCCCGCGGGCGGGACGTTGCAGACGGTGCCCTCGAGCAATTTGAGCAGCGCCTGCTGCACGCCCTCGCCGGACACGTCGCGGGTGATCGAGGCGGAGTCGGACTTGCGGCCGATCTTGTCGATCTCGTCGATGAAGATGATGCCGCGCTGGGCGCGCGCGACGTCCATGTCGGCGGCCTGGAGCAGGCGCAGGATGACGTTCTCGACGTCGTCGCCCACGTAGCCAGCCTCGGTCAGCGTGGTGGCATCGGCGATGGCGAACGGCACGTCGAGCATGCGGGCCAGCGTCTTCGCGAGCAGCGTCTTGCCGGTGCCCGTCGGGCCGATCATCAGCACGTTGCTCTTGTCGAGCTCGACGTCGGCGAGCTCGCCGGCCTCGGCCGCGGTGGCGCGGCGCAGGCGGTCGTTGAGGCGCTTGTAGTGGTTGTGGACGGCGACGGAGAGGACCTTCTTGGCGTGGTCCTGGCCGATGACGTGGGCGTCGAGCTCCACGCGCAACTGCGTCGGGGCGATGAGTTTGACCGGCGCCAGCGGGTTGGTCGGGGGGCTTTCCTGCACGGCGGGTCCGTTGGTCGGCGCGGGGGCGGGCTTGCCGTCCTTGGAGCGTTCGCGGTCGAGCAGGCGTCCGCAGGTGCTGACGCACGCGTCGCAGATGCCGACCCCCCCGGGACCAGCGATGAGTTTGCCGGCGTTGGCCGCGGGCTTGCCGCAGAAGGAACAGGTCTCCGCCCGGTCGCCGGCCATGGGAATCAGGCGCGGCCCGGCTTGGGCTGCACGACGTGGTCGACGAGGCCGTAGTCCTTGGCTTGGTCGGCCGTCATGTAGAAGTCGCGGTCGGAATCGCGCTGGAGGTCCGCCGGGGTCTTGCCGCTGTGCTTGGCGAGGACGTGGTTGAGCGTGTCGCGCCAGCGGAGGATCTCCTTCGCCGCGATCGAGATGTCGGACGTCTGGCCGGTGGCGCCGCCGCTCGGCTGGTGGATCATGATGCGGGAGTTGGGCAGGGCGTAGCGCTTGCCCTTGGTGCCGGCCGCGAGGAGCACCGTGGCCATGCTGGCGGAGAGCCCGACGCAGTAGGTGTTCACCTCGCAGGTGAGGAAGTTCATGGTGTCGTAGATCGCCATGCCCGCGGTGATCGAGCCGCCCGGCGAGTTGATGTAGATCGAGATATCCTTCTTCGGGTCCTCCATCTGCAGGAACAGTAGCTGCGCGATGATCGCGTTGGCCACCTCGTCGTAGATGGGCGCCCCGAGGAAGATGATGCGGTCCTTGAGGAGGCGGCTGTAGATGTCCCACGCGCGCTCCCCGCGAGCATCGCGTTCGACTACGTTGGGGATGATGTAGGACATGGGTCGGAGGTGGGTTCGACGGGGACTATACCCGGGACTCAGGCTTTCTCAACCTTCGCCTGCGAATCGCCGAGGACGAGGTCCAAGGCCTTGTTGAGTAAGGCGTCGCGGCGGATTTCGTCGACCCGGGTGCGGTCCTTGACCAACTTCTCGGGCGGGGTCTGGGAGGCGTAGGACGCGCTCATGAGGGCGGTCCCGACCTCTTCGCGGGTGAGTTCCAGCTTCTCTTCCTTGGCGATACGACCGAGGACGACCTGGGCGCGAACCTTGACGGCGGCGGCCTTGCGGGCCTCGGCGAGAATCTCCTCGCGCTGGGTCTCGAGCTGCTCGGGCTTGGCGCCGTTGCGCATGCGGAGCTGGGCGTACTCGTAGAAGAGGCTGCTGGCGACGGAATCGACGGCGGAGTCCGGGAGGGCGAAATCCAGGCCGGCGAGGAGGGCTTCAACGGCCTTCTCGCGGCGAGCGGTGGCGGCGGCCTGCTGCTTTTGGCCTTCGACGCCCTGGCGGACTTGCCCGCGGAGCTCGGCTTCGTCCTTCACGCCGATGGACTTGAAGAAGGTCTCGTCGAGCGCGGGCACGGTCTTGCGGCGGACTTCGCTGGCGGTGATGGCGTACTCGGCGGTCAGGCCGCGGAGGGCCTCGCGCTCATGCGTGGCCGGGAAGGTGTAGGTGGCCTTGGTGGCGTCGCCGGCCTTGAGGCCAATCACGGCCTCCGCGATGGCGGGCACGGCGACGATCTCGCCGGTGGCGCCGGCTTCTTCCCAGGTGGACTCGGCGGCACCGTAGGACTTGGCTTCGGCGTCGAGCTCGGCGATGGCCTTGCCGCCGACCGTGCCGGCGTAGGCGATGCGGACGTAGTCGCCCTTGGCGGCGGCCTCCTCGGTCTTCTCGTAGCGGGAGCGCTGCTCGCGGAGCTTGGCGATGAAGTCCTCGACGTCGGCCTCGGTGATGGCGATGGCCTCGGCCGGGACCTTGACGGCCTTCCAGTCGGGGGTCTTGAATTCCGGGATTACGTCGACTTCGTAGCGGATGACCACGTCGGCGCCGGCCTGGATCGTGTCGTCCTTCTGGACGTCGGCGACGGTGTAGACCGTGAGGTTCTTCTCCTCGAGGATCCGCTTGTAGCCGTCGGACAGGAGTCGCTGGCTGACTTCATCGGCGATGTTCTTGCCGTACTTGAGCCGGACGACGGCCTCGGGCGCCTTGCCCGGACGGAAGCCCGGGAGGGCCGCCTCGCGGCAGAACCCCTTGACGACTTCCTTGTCGGCGGCGGCGACCGTCGCGGCAGGGATCGTCACGGTGACGGAGCGGCGGGTCGGGTTAGTTTCTTGGATTTTGATGTCCATTGGTGGTAAAAGTCGGAGGGACCCGCGGCGGGATGGCCAAGGGGGAAAGGCGGAGCAAATAGAACTGCCCCGCACGGTCAACAGCGGACGCTGGGCGCTTTCAGGCCCTTTCCGCCAATTTCTTCCGCAAACGGGGCAAGACGCACCGGGGGACGAAGGCCGCGGCCTGGCTGAGCTTATGGCGGGCGATGTCCTTCACGAAGCTCGAGGAGGTCACGAACTGGTCCTGGCTGGGCATGAGGATCACGGTCTCGATTTCCGGCGCCATGAGCCGGTTGGCGTGGGCGAGGTCGAATTCGAACTCAAAATCGCTGAATTTACGGAGACCCCGGATGAGGGCCGCAGCCTTATGGCGGTGGGCGAACTCCACGGTCAGGCCGTCGAGGATGCGGACCTGGACGTTGCGGATGCCCTGGCAGGCCTCCTTGGCCATGGCCATGCGCTCCTCGAGGGTGAACCACGGGTTCTTCGAGTCGCTGGGAGCCACCGCCACGATCACCTGGTCAAAGAGGCGCGAGGCCCGACGGAGCACGTCGAGGTGCCCGAGCGTGATCGGGTCGAAGGTGCCGGGGTAAACGGCGATGCGTCGGGGGCGTGCCATCGTTTTCCTGTTGCGACCGACTCTCGCCGCGGAACATCCTCACCGCAAGCCTGCATGCGTTTCCTCCGGCAACTCCCCAACCTCCTGACGGCCGCCCGGCTCCCCGCGGTCTTCCTGATCGCCCTTTGGACCTATTGGCAGGGGGTCTGGGCTAGCGCCGCCCTCGCCTTGTTCATCTTCGCGGCCCTGACGGACATCTTCGACGGGTGGATCGCCCGCAAACTGGGGGCGGTCTCGGACTTCGGTCGCTTGATGGATGCCTTGGTCGACAAGATCTTCATCCTCGGCCTGCTGGTCGCGCTGATGGCGACGGACTGCCTGCCGGTGCGTGGTTGGGATGATCAAGGTCAGTTGGTGGCGCCGACGGCGGCCGCCACGCTCTGGGCGGCGTTCGGCGTGGTGCTCATCCTGATGCGGGAGTTCCTTATCACCGGTCTCCGGCTCGTGGCGGCGGCCTCGGGTCAGGTCCTCGAGGCCGAGCGGCTCGGCAAGATCAAGACGTTCCTCCAGATTCTTGCGCTCGGCCACCTCATCGGGCTGCGTGCCTATGAGTCCCACTGGAAACTTTCCGCCCTCTGGCACCAGCGCTGGGAAGTCATCATCATGGCGCTCTTCTGGCTCTCCGTGGCCTTGACGGTCGTCTCGGGCCTCAACTACCTGGTCCGTCATCGTCGGCACCTTCCTGGTCTCTCCTCGTGATCGTCCAGCTCGCCACGCTCGGGCCGCTCGGTCGGCTGAAGGCGCCCGGCACGTGGGGTTCCGCCGCGGGGGTGCTCTGGTGGGCCTTGGTGGTGCGTCTGGCCTATAACAAAGGTTGGTACCACGAGCTCATCTTCGACTCGCTCGTCGTCTTGATGGGCATCCTGCTTTGCGGTGTCGCCGCGGCCATCATCGGCAAGAAGGACCCGCAGGAAGTGAACATGGACGAGTTCGTCGCCATGCCGCTGGTCTACCTGTTCAATCCCATGGGGGCGGCAATGCACGGCGGGACCAAGACAGGCCTATTGTTCATTCTGTTGGGTTTCCTGCTCTTTCGGCTCTTCGACATCACGAAGCCTTTCGGCATCAAGTCGCTGGAGAAGTTGCCGGGCGGTTTCGGCATCGTGCTCGATGACGTGATGGCCGCTTTCTACGCGAACCTCGTCCTGCACGGCATCGCCAGGCTTTGGGCGATTCTCTGATGTCCTTCCGCCACGTCCCAGTCGACACCACGGTCGTCCGGGTGACCGGCGAGGATGCGGAGGCCTTCCTGCAAGGGCAGTGCACCGCGGACTTGCGGGGCGTCGCCCTCACCGACGCGCTCTGGCTCAATCGTAAGGGTCGCGTGCTCGCCCACACGGTGGTCGTGCGGGAAGCCGACGGTTCATTCCTGCTGCTGTGCCCGCACCTCCGGCCCGCCGAAATGATCGCGGTCGTCACGGCTAACGTCATCGCCGATGACGTCGTCGCGACGGACGAGTCCACCCGCTGGGATCGCTGGATGATCTGGGGCGAAAGCGCGCCGGTCGTTCCTGGTGCCCGGCTCTTCGCGACCCGGCGATACGGGGTCCTCGCGTGGGACGTGCTCGCACCGCCCGGGACGCGCCTGCCGGGCCCGGCAGGCGCTCTCCGCGAGATCGTCAACCGACGGGTCCTCATGGGCATCCCCGCTGTGCCGGACGACTGCGGGCTCGGCGAATTCCCCCAGGAGTGCGGCCTCGACGCTTGGGTGAGCCACACCAAGGGCTGTTACCTCGGGCAGGAGGTCATGGCGCGCATCCAATCGATGGGCTCGCTGCGTCGCATTCTGCGCTATGTGGAAGGCCCGGCTACCCGTGGGCAAGAACTCCGGATGCCCGACGGAAAAATCGTCGGGGTCGTACGTTCGGTCGCAGGCTGCGACGGCCTGGCGCTCGTCTCGGTCGACGTTCCTGAAGGGACGGTCTTCGGTGAGCTGTGCCTCGGGGCCCCGGCCAAGATGCCGGGGCGCTGACCTATTTCCGTTTGCGGGCGAGGGCGGGGTCCGTATGATGAACGCCGATGGCTTCCTCTTTCCATTACCAAGACCCTTTTCCGTTGGGCGCGGACACCACGAAGTACCGCCTGCTGACGAAGGAGCATGTGTCCGTCGCCGAGTTCGCCGGCCAGCCCGTGCTCAAGGTCGCCCCGGAAGCGCTCACGCTCCTCGCGAACCAGGCCTTGCACGACATCAACTTCTACCTCCGCACCGAGCACCTCGCGCAGGTCGCCGCGATCCTCGCGGATAAGGAAGCCAGCGATAACGATCGCACCGTCGCGCTTGCCATGCTGCGTAATGCCGAGGTCGCCGCCAAGGGCGTGCTGCCTTTCTGTCAGGACACCGGCACCGCGGCCATCACCGCCAAGAAGGGTCAGCAGGTCTGGACCGGAGGCGACGACGCCGAGGCGCTTTCGCTGGGCGTCTATCAGGCCTACGCGCAGAACAATCTGCGCTACTCACAACTCGCCCCGCTCGACCTCTACACGGAGAAGAACACCGGCACGAACCTGCCCGCCCAGATCGACATCGCCGCGACCAAGGGACAGAAGTTCGAATTCCTTTTTGTCGCCAAGGGCGGCGGCTCCGCGAACAAGTGCTACCTCTACCAGGAGACCAAGGCCGTCCTCAATCCGAAGTCCCTCGTCAAGTTCCTGACCGAGAAGATGCAGTCGCTCGGCACCGCCGCCTGCCCGCCGTACCACCTCGCGTTCGTCATCGGCGGCACGTCCGCCGAGGCGACCATGAAGGCCGTCAAGCTGGCTTCGACCCATTACTACGACGCGCTCCCGACCACGGGCAACGAGCACGGCCGCGCGTTCCGCGACCTCGCCCTCGAGGCCGAGCTCCTTAAGGTCGCCCACACGCTCGGGATCGGCGCGCAATTCGGGGGCAAGTGGTTCGCCCTCGACGTCCGCGTCGTCCGGCTGCCGCGCCACGGCGCCTCGTGCCCGATCGGCCTCGCTGTCTCCTGTTCGGCGGACCGTAATGCGAAGGCCAAGATCGACGCCGATGGTATCTGGATTGAGCAGCTCGAGATGAACCCCGGTCGCTTCATCCCCGCCGAGGCTCGCCAGCACGCCGACGCCACCAAGGTCGTGAAGGTCGACCTCAACCGCCCCATGGCGGACATCCGCGCCGAGCTCGCCAAGCACCCCGTCACCACGCGACTGGCGCTCACCGGCACGCTCGTCGTTGCCCGTGACATCGCGCACGCCAAGATCCGCGAACGCCTCGAGCAGGGCGAAGGCCTCCCGCAATACCTCAAGGACCATCCCGTCTACTACGCCGGTCCCGCCAAGACTCCGGTCGGCATGGCCTCGGGTTCATTTGGCCCGACCACCGCCGGCCGCATGGACAGCTACGTCGAGCTCTTCCAGCAGCATGGCGGCTCGCTCGTCATGATCGCCAAGGGTAACCGGGGCGAGACCGTCACCAAGGCGTGCCAGGCGCACGGCGGTTTCTACCTCGGCTCCATCGGCGGCCCCGCCGCCATCCTCGCGCAGGAAAACATCCGCAAGGTCGAGGTCATCGATTACCCGGAGCTCGGCATGGAAGCGGTCTGGAAGATCGAGGTCGTCGATTTCCCCGCCTTCATCCTCGTCGATGATAAGGGCCACGATTTCTTCCGGGAACTGCCCGGCGGCTGCGGCATCTGCGGGCCGTGATGGGTTGACGGCGGTGGTCGGGGTCGTATCCAGAAAGGATGACCTACCTGCTGACCCTAGCCGCGTTCCTGTTTGCCGCGGAGACCTTGCCGGCGGGTAAGTCCACCCCGGCGGTCAAAGCACCCGAGCCGGCCTCGGAGGACGCTTCGGCGGTACTGAAGAAGGTCCCCGTCTACCCGAAGACCGTGCAGGTCCAGGTCGACGTGCCTTACCTCGGCGCCAACCGCAAGGAGAAGGCCGACATCTACTCGCCGCTCGATCACGACAAGGCCAAGCCGCTTCCTGGCATCATCGTGATCCATGGCGGCGGCTTCAACGACGGCGACAAGGCGCGGGGTCGCGAGCTGAACATCAGTGAGAACCTGGCGCTCAAGGGTTACGTCTGTATGAGCATCAACTACAAGCTGCGACGGACGCAGGGGCAGGTGACCTGGCCGCAGAGTTTGTATGACGCGAAGGCCGCCGTGCGCTATCTTCGCAAGGAGGCCGCGGGTCTCGGCGTGGACCCGGAGAAAATCGGTGTGATCGGCTGCTCGGCCGGCTGCAATCTCGCGATGATGCTCGCCACGACCGGGCCGACCGATAGTTTCGACGCGGTCCCGGGCGAGCCTTATCAGGACATCTCGGCGCGCGTCACCTGCGCCGTGGGTTTCTACGGCGCGGTCGACCTGATCAACTACCACGACATGAAGATGTTCGCGAAGACCCGCGAAGAGGCTCCCGAGCTTTACAAGAAGGGGTCGCCCATCACTTACCTCGACGCGAAGGACGCCCCGATGCTCCTCGTCCATGGCACGGCCGACGTCACCGTGCCGCTCAGCCAGAGCGAAACCTACTTCCGGGTGGCGAAGGAGAAAGGCGCCCCTTGCGCGCTCGAGGTCATCCCCGACGCTCCGCATACCTTCGATCTGCAGCCCAAGCAGCGCGACCTCCGGCCTTTGGTGACGGCCTTCTTCGACCGGCATCTCAAGGGGCAGCCGGGCAAGTGAGGCCGGCGCGCCGTGCCGTTCAGGGCTGCGCCTGGTAGGTCGAGCGGTCGTAGGCCAGCGCGGTCCGGAAGAAGCAACCGAGGACCGGCAAGGTCAGCCCGAGGCCGAAGCCGATGCCTTTGCCGAAGCGCCTCGCGATGCGCTGGCTGAGCCAGCCCCACCAGATGAGGAGCAGGAGCAGCGACAGCAGCTTGACCCCCTGGCCGCGGGCCAGCAGGACCGGGACGATCAGGAGCATCGGCAACGTCCACCAGGCGGAGAGGCCGGCGATACGGGTGATGATGACGTGGTGGTAGGCGGGGATGAAGGCCTTCCAGCCTTCCTGGCCGGCCTTCTCGAAGATGCGCCGGAGCACGCGCAGGTTGTAGACCACCGCCAGCAACAGCGCTCCGGCGAGCAGCGAACCGAGGAAGATGAGGCCGACGGCCTGGCGGGCGGCGTCGCGGTCGAGCAGGGCGAGGGTGGGGTGCATGCCCAGTAAACCCCCGGCAAGGGCCCAAGGTTACAACCGTCGTCCGGACGGCTTACTTCTCCCAGTCGAGCGCGCCGCGCTTGAACTCGTAGACCAAGCCCAGCACCAGAACACCGAGGAAGACCGCGGTCGCCGCCGTGATGGCGATGCCGGCCGCGAGGAATTCACGGTACACCAGCGCCCACGGCACGAGGAAGACCACCTCGATGTCGAAGAGGATAAAGAGCATCGCCGTCAGGTAGAACTTCACGGCGAACTTGGGGTGGGGCTTGCCCTCCATGGGCAGGCCGCATTCGTAGGCCTTGTCCTTGATGTAGTTACCCTTGGCACGCTGCCCGAAGAGGTGGCTCGCGGCGAGGATGCCGGCGGGGATCGCCAAGCCCAGGGCGACCTGGACGAGGGCCGGGAGGTAGGTCGAGAGGGATTGGGTTTCGGCGAGGACCATCGGAGAGAGACACGAAAAAGCCCTCGCCGTGGGAGGCAAGGGCTTTTGCGTTTGGCTGGGTTATTTGGCCCCGGGCGGGATGGAAATCGGGCCTAGGCCAGGGATGTTCAACGTCGGTCCCGCACCCGGACCCGGTTGGGCGGGCGGCGGCTCGACCGCCTTCTTGAACTCGGCGAGGGTCGCCGGCAACTGCTCGGCGAGCCACGGCGGGGCGATGAACTCCGCCTTCGCCGTCATGCCGTTGGACTTATGCTTCGGGTCGGAATGGGTCACGCGCATCCAGAGTTTGGGGCTTTCGTTCGGGCCGGTCGCGGCGGTCTTGGCGAGGGTCAGCGTCACCTTCGCGCCCTCGAAGAGCTCGAGCTGGATCGACCACGGCTTGGTGAACGCGGCGGTCGCGTCTTGGTCGCCCTTGGCCACGGCGTCGTTGGCGCGCAACGTCATCAGCACGTTGGTCATCTCCTCTAGTAGGCCGCCTTCCTTGCCGCCGAACGGCTTGCCTTTTTCGGGGCGGGCGAAGGCGAGGGTGCCGTCGGTCCAAGTGAACGTGAGCGACTTCAGCTCCTCCGGCTTGGCGGTGAACAGCACCGGGTCGAACCAATTGACCGGGTCGGCCTCGAGGAAGCCCGTGAAGTTGGTGCGGACCGCCTGGAGCCCCCCTTGGCTATCGGCGATGGTCGCGGCGGCGCCCAGGCCGTCGTCGGTCGCTTTGCCAAACGTCAGCTCGAAAGCCTTGCCGTCGGCACCGACCAGGCGGAGCGACGAGTCGAGGTTGAGCTTCTCGATGCGTTTCGGGTTCGTCGTGAGCACGCCGAAATTCTCCGCCTTTTGCAGCGAGCGGAAGAGCGGGATGAGCCGGTTCTCGAGGTCGGCCGGGAGGCCTTGCTTATCCTTGACCACCCAAGCCCCGTCGGCGCCTTTCTCCAATGTCGTGGCCTTGCCGGTAGGTTTGAGGGTGATGGTCAAGCTCCGGGCGCCATCGAGCGCGGCGACGGGTAGCAGCGGGGACTTCGCTTCGCCAGCGCTGGCTGGTTCGCGGTTAAGCTGCAGGGTGAGGAGCGCGGCGGCGCCCAGAACGAGGGCGAGCAGGAGCAGTTTGGTCGGACGCATGGTTTAGTTGGACTGGCGACGGCGGCTGAGGAAGTAGGCCAGCCCGAGGAGCGCGGCCAGGAGCGGTCCGGCGAGGAGGTTGAACAGTTGCAGGCGACGACCGAGCGACGTCACCTCCTCGTTCGAGCGGCGGCGGATCTCGCGGCGGTCGTCCATGAACTGCTCGGCCTGCTTCTGCGCTTTCTCGATTTCGCGCTGGATCTCAGGGGTCACGATCAGCCCCTTGGAAAGGTCGCCGCCTTGGCTCTTGCCGAGTTCGAGGATGCGGGCGTTGGCCGCCTCGAGCTGCTTCTCGATCTCGTCGAGCTTGGCTTGGTAGTTGATCTGCGCCTTGCGGTTGAGGTCCTCGACGACCTTGAACGGGCGGAGCGCCGTGCCTTTCGTGCGCAGCGAGCCCAGGTCATCGTTGCCCACGAGCGATTCGACGGCGTTGAGCACAAAGGCGAGGTTGTCGTTGGCCGGCTCGGCCACCGTCTGCCCGCCGGCTTGGCGTTGGCGGACCGAGAAAGGGTCGAGCATGAAGTCGGCGTCGGCCACCACCAGCAGGCGGCCGGGCTTGGCGGACACCGCGAGGTGCGGGGCCACCGGTGCTTTCGCGGGCGGGGTGGCCGCGGGCTTGCCTTCGGCCGGCTTGGCCTCCTCGACCGGCGCACCCTTCGGAAAGGCCGAGGCGAAGGAGCCGCTGACGAGGGCGGCGAGCACGCGGGGCTTGCCGTCGGGACGGAAGCCGAGCCCGACTTTCTCAAAGGGACCGGCGTTGGCGGTGGTCGTGGCGGCCGCCCCAACGGACGCACCTTGGAGGGTGATGAGCGGCTCGAAGCGGACGCCCTTCTCGGCACCCGAAATGAGCGAGAGCGCCCCGGCTTCCATCAACTGCATCTCATGCAGCTCACTGGTCAACGGGGAGCTTTTCTCGAAGGAGTCCGGGCCGACGGAGATCGCCGGCGGGTACTGCACCGGCTCGCCGCGCGAGCCGCGGATCGGCAGGTTGCGGTTGAGGTCGCCAGTCACGGCTTCCAACTCGACGTTGACGCCCCAACCGCGCAGGAGGGTGGCGTCGCTGGCGGCGCCCATCGCCATCGGGGCCATCATGAAGGGCATCCCGCCTTGCTGGAACTTCTGGAAGCGCGAGAGCGGGTCGATCGCCGCGAAGACCTGGCCGCCGCCCAGCAAGAACTGGTCGACCGCGTAGGCGAGTTTGTCCGCGAGGTGGTGCGGGTGGAGGAGGACGACGACCGCCGTACCGGCGGGGAGCTCGGCCGCTTGGTTGCTCAGCGTGATGACCTGGAAGGTCTGGGCCAGCTCGGCCAGGAGCACGTCGGCCGGGCCGGCTTGCGCTTCCTGTCCCGGCGGGACGTCGTTGGTGATGTTGAGCGTGTTGATGAGGACGAGCTTCGGGCGGTCGAGGCGCGTGACCGAGGCGATCAGCTTGGACAGGTCGTATTCGAGGAACTTCTCGCGTGCCGGGTCGAGGTAGCCGACCGCCTTGACCGAGTCGGCCTGTTGGGCGGTGAGGCCGAGGTAACCCGTGCCTTGCGCGGTGCGGATGCCATTGAGGCCGTGGCGCTGCGCGCGTTGCTCATCCTTGGTGTCAGGCTTCGGGTCGGTTAGGGTCAGGCGAAGTTTGCCGCTCGAGGCCGCGACGTACTGGCGAAGCAACGTCTCGACGCGGCGAGCGTAGCTTTCCCGGTAGGCGCCGAGCTTGACGTCGGCGCGGCTGACGAAGAACTCGAGCTTCACGGGTTCGTCGAGCTTGGCGACGAGGCGGCGGGAGGCCGGGGCGAGGGTGAAGGTGCGATCCGCGGTGAAGTCGGCGCGGACGCCGACGACGGAGGAGAGGAGGTTCGCGAAGAACGCCGCGGCCACGAGGGCGAAGGCGGCGAGCAGGGCTTGGGAGCGGGACATGGTGGGGAGCGGCGGGGGTTAGCGACGTTCGACGATGACGGTGCTCAAGCCCAGGCCGGCGAAGGCCAGCGAGAGGAAGTAGACCGTCGGCTGGAGGTCGAAGAGACCGAGCGTGAAAGGCTCGAGGTTGCGCCAGAGGCCGAGTCGGCGGATGACATCCACGGTCTCGTCGGGCAGCACGCCGACGAGCAAGCCGTCGAAGACGCCGTACCCGAGGAGGACCAAGACGAAGCAGGCGAGGAAGCCGGTCACGAAGGCGATCACCTGGCTGCGCGTCACGGCGGAGGCGATGGCGGCGAGGCCGAGGCAGGCGCCGGCGCAGAGCAGGGAGCCGAGGTAGCCGTTGGCGATCACGCCCCAGTCGGGCGAACCGAGGTAGCCGACGGTGAGGGCGATGGGGAAGGTGACCAGCAAGGCGCAGGCGAGGAAGAGCCAGGCGGCGAGGAACTTGCCGAGCGCGGCTTGCCACACCGTCACGGGCCAAGTCAGCAGCAGCTCAAGGGTCCCTTGGCGGCGTTCCTCCGCCCAGAGGCGGGCACCGGCGGCGGGGGCGAGGAACGCCCAGAGCCACGGCTGGTAGAGGAAGAAGCGATCGAGGTTGGCGGTGCCGGCCTCGTAGAGGTTGCCGACGAAGAACGCGAGGGCCATGGCGAAGGCGTTGAAGACCGCCAGGAAGACGTAGGCCAGCGGCGTGCGGAAGTAGCCGGCGAACTCGCGGCGCACCACGGCGAGGAAGGCGGCGCGCCCGTTAGGGCGGGCGGCAGGAGCGGCGGCAGCAGGAGCGGGGGAGGGCATGGGGTAGGGCTTAGGCGGTGAGGGTGCGGAATACCTGATTGAGGTCGGAGCCCCGCGCGAGGAAGCGGTCGCGCGGTTCGTCGCAGCGTAGCTCGCCCTTGGCGATGACGATGACGCGGGTACAGAGCTCGCCGACTTCCTCGAGAATGTGGGTCGAGACGATGACGGCCTTGCGGCTGGCCATGTCCTTGAGGATGCGGCGCACCTCGTGCTTCTGGTTGGGGTCGAGGCCGTCGGTCGGCTCGTCGAGGATGAGGGCGGCCGGGTCATGGATGACGGCCTGGGCGAAGCCCACGCGCATGCGGTAGCCCTTGGAAAGCGTGTCGATGTTCTGCCCGGCCACGTCGGCCAGGCGGCAGAGGTCGAGGGTGGCGCGCACGCGCTCGGCGGGGGCGTCGAGCCCGCGGAGGTCGGCCGCGAAGCGGAGAAACTCTCGGACGGTCATCTCGCCGTAGGCGGGGGCGCCTTCGGGCGAATAGCCAAGGTGGCGCTTGGCCTCGATGGGTTGTTCGGCGATATCATAGCCCGCGACGCTCGCGGTCCCCGCGTCGGCGCGGAGGTAACCGGTGAGCAGTTTCATGGTGGTCGATTTGCCGGCCCCGTTGGGCCCGAGGAAGCCGATCACTTCCCCGCGGTCGACCGCGAAGGAGACGTCGTGGACGGCGCGGAGGGCACCGTAGGATTTGCCGAGATTCTTAGCTTCGATGAGGGCCATGGGGAAATCAGTTCTGCGGGGTGCCCAGCGCGGCGAGGCGGATGCCGGCCTTTTGTAGGCGGCCGCTGATGCGCAGGAGGAGTTGCTGGTTGAACTCGAGCTGCTTGGCCGCGACGGCGGGGAAATACCAATACATGACGCGGATGTTCACGGCCCAGTCGGCGAACTCGTGGACATGGACCAGCGGCGGTTGGCGGGAGTCGAAGCCTTCGTGGTTCGACACGATTTCCCGGATGATGCCGACGGCTTCCTGGATTTTCTCCGCCGGGGTGTTGACCTCGAGGTGCACCATGTCCTGCGCGCGGATGAACTCCCGGCGGGTGATATTGACGATGGGGCGATTGGCGAGGTCGCTGTTCGGGATGGCGAGCCGCTGGCCGTCGACGAGGATCAGGGTGGTGGAGCGGAGCCCGAGCGCCTCGACGCGGCCTTCGTGCGAGCCGGTGTTGATCAGGTCACCCAGCGTGAACGGCTGGTCGACGATGAGCATGACCGCGCCGAAGATGTTCTTCAGGGTGTCCTGCGAGGCAAATGCGATACCGATGCCGCCGGCGGCGAGCAGGCCGAGGATCGACTTCGACGTGTCGGCGTCGACGATGGAGATGGCCTTGACCCCGCCGACGAGCACGACGGTCAGCTTGATCACGGTCGAGATCATGGGCACCAGCACATCGTCGAGTTTATTTTCGGTCTCGTCGGCCATCTTCTGGCCCCAGGCGATCGGCACCGCGACGAGATGGAAGACCGTGGTCGTGTGCGCTAAGGAGAGCAGGAGGTCGATGGCGATGCTGGCCCCTTTGTCGTAGGTGTCGGGGATCAAGCCCGGGTTGAGGTGGTTGAACCAGAAAACGGTGTAGGCCGGAATCAGGACCTGGAGGGACTTGCCGACGGCGGTGACGGTCGCTTTGACGATGGGGCTTTGGTCGAACTTCGTGGCGATCCAGCCCAGCAGCTTTTTGGTCGCCCAGCCGACGATGATGGCGCTGGCGACCCAGCCCAGGGCGGTGAAGATGACGTTGGCTTCCTGGGCGACGGTGGTCTTCAGGGTGGTGGAGGCGGCAGGCGCGGCTTGGGCGAAGAACATGGCGGGGAAAGATAGGTGCCGTCCTATGTAGGCGGGTGCGGTCCCGATTTCAAGCGTCACCCTCCGCCCTATCCGCTTGATGCCCGGGCGGCCGCCCGCCACGCTGGGCGGACCGGAATGAGCGATTCGACCGATAAAAAGCCCGCCAAGCCCGTGGTCTTGACCTGCGCCCAGCCGACCGGCCGCCTGCATCTGGGTAATTACCTCGGGGCGGTCCTTAACTGGGGCCGGATGCAGGACGACCACGATTGCTACTTCGGCATCGTTGACCAGCACGCCATCACGGTCCCCACCGTCCCGGCCGAGCTCCGGGATAACACTTATTCGTGCCTCGCCCAGTACGTGGCCTGCGGGCTCGACCCGGCCCGGAGCCGGCTCTTCGTGCAGTCCCATGTCATCGGGCATACCGAACTGGCCTGGGTCCTCGGTTGCCTTTGCCCCTTGGGACAACTGGAGCGGATGACCCAGTTCAAGGACAAGTCCCGCAAGCAGCAGTCGATCGACGCCGGCCTGCTTTTTTACCCGGTCCTGATGGCCGCGGACATCCTGCTTTATAACGCCGATCTGGTGCCGGTGGGTGAAGATCAGAAGCAGCACCTCGAGCTGGCCCGCGACCTTGCGGAGAAGTTCAACCACCGCTACTCCGAGACCTTCAAGCTGCCCGCCCCGTTTATCGCCAAGGTCGGTTCCCGCATCATGTCTTTGCAGGATCCCACCGCGAAGATGTCGAAGTCCGACCCGAACCAGGCGGGCACCGTCTACATCACCGACCGCCCCGAGGAGATCCGTAAGAAGGTCATGTCCTCCGTCACCGACTCCGGTACGGAGGTCCGCGCCGGCGAGGACAAGCCGGGGATCCGCAATCTTCTGACAATCATGGCTGGCTGCACCGGACGCGACGTCGCCGTGCTCGAGGTCGAGTTCGCCGGCCAGGGTTACGGCGACTTCAAGCAGGCCGTGGCCGACGCGGTCATCGCCACGCTCGACCCGGTGCGCCTGCGCTACGAGACGCTGGTCAAGGACCGCGAGGAGCTTGGGCGCATCTTCAAGGCCGGCGCCGAGGCGGCGCAGGCCACCGCCTTCCGCACCTTGTCGAAGGTCCACCGCAAGGTCGGCTTCGTCGAGCGTCCGCGCTGAGCCTCCCCCTTTCCTCCCCCCATACCCCATGAACCGCGACCTCCAGAAACTGCTTCAAGAAAAATGGTTCCTCGTAGCGGCCGACTTCATCGCCGTCATCGGCGTGCTGTGCATCGGCTTCAATCCCAAGGACGGCTTCGAGGCCTTCCTGGCGGTCGTCGGCATTCTGGGGGCCTCGCTCATCGTCGTGATCCCGGTGTTGAAAGAGGGCGGGGGCAAGGGTGAGCGGCAAGCCGAGCAAGCCCGCCTGCGCGCGGCGCTCGCCGAGGAGATCGACCGCCTCCGCGACGACATCCGCGCCACCGCCGAGGCGGGTAATCGGCGCACCGGGGAAGTCGAGTTGGAGGCGCGCAAGCAGGCCGAGGCCGCGGCGGCCGCCGCCACGGCCATCGCCCAGCGGGCCTCCGCAGAGATCAACACCTTGAAGGCGGGCCTGGCTGAATTGGAGAAGAAGGTCGCTCTCGCCCAGCAGGCCGCCGCCGTCGGCGGTCAGGCGCAGGAAGCTCTCGAGGAGATGGGCGGAAAGGTGGATGCCTTGGCCGAGACGGTACGAACCACCTTGGCCACCGCGGAGGAGGTCGCCGAGGTCTTGGCCGAAATGAAGGCGGCGGGTCCCGGCGTGACCGCCGACGACCTCAAGGCGGTGCGCGATGAAGTGAAGAAGGCCGGGCAGAAGTCCGCCCAGCTCGTCGATAAGTTAGCAGATCGCCAGGAAGCCTTGCACCTCGAGGTGCAGGCCTTGCGCGACCGTCCCGCCGCGCCGGCGCCCGCCCTGGCGTCCGCGGAAGAGGATGTCTCGGACGATGTCGCCGAGGAGGAGGAAGACGACACCGATGCCGATGGCGAGGTCGCGGTGGCGTCCGCCCCGTCTGCGGAGCTTGCCGATGAGCCTGCGGCCGCCCCGACGGTCGTTGCGGGGGGCACGGCGTTGGTCATCAATCTCATGATCGGCATCGGCAATAAGCCTTACGTGCGGGGTAGTGGTCCGGGTCTCGGTGCCGACAAGGGCGTGCCGATGAATTTCCTCGGTATCGGGCGCTGGCAGTGGGTCTGCCCCGATCCCGAGGCTTCCGCCACCGTCGAAGTCTGGAAGAACGACGAGGCTCCGCTCGGCGAACCGATTCACCTTTCCGGCGGCGAATCGGTCGAGCTCGACGAAGGTCATTTCACGGGCGCCTGAGGATGTGGACCGCGCTGGCCACTTGCGCCTGCTTGGCGGCGGCGGCGCCGGAAGTCATGCCTCCGTCCGCCCCGGCGCCGGCCGTGGCGGCCCCGCGCGTCTTCCTTAACGACACGCGGTTCGCCATCGTCGTCGGCGAACGGCTCGAGGAGGTCAGTTTCGTCGCCAGCCATTTCGCCGCCTTTGAGCGCCACCTTGAGTTTGCCTACGGTCTCGCCCCATTGCCCCCGCCGAAAGCGCGCGTCGAACTGGTCGACCTGCCGGCCTTAGCCGATATCGATGTGCGCGTGCTCGCCGGCCAGGTGCTAGTTTCTTTGCGACTCGGGTCCGGTGAGGCCGCGCCGGTGCGCGCGGCCGAGGCCGCGGTGCGGGCTTGGTTATTGCGCGCCGCCTTGCTCGCTGGCGATCGCCCCGGCACCCCGGAGCCCTGGCTCGGTCAGGCCCTGGCCTGCGAGACCTTGGCGATGTTGCGCCCGGCGTTGGTCGACCTCTGGTATCGGGATGGCCTCCGTCAGGAGGCCGCGACCTTGGCGGACCTGCGGGCTGGCCGGGCACCCGAGCGCGAAGCGTTTCTTTTTTGGCGGAGCTTGCGCAGCGTCAACCCGCGGGAGTCCGCTTTCCTGCTCGCGCGTTATGTCGCCGGGGGCACGACGACCGCGATGAAGGAGGCCGAGTGGCAGGCCTCCCGTTCGCAACTCCTCCTGCAGCGCAAGCCCGTCAGCCTCGGGCTCCGCGAGTCGGCGGAGGCCCTAGACGCCTTGACCCGTTTCGTCTTCGACCTTGGGCAGGGCGATGTGGCCCTCGATGGCCCGGCGGTCGTCCGGCAGCGCCAGTTACCCGCGGTGGTCACCGCGATACGCGAGCGCCTCGCGCTGGTTCGCCGGGAGATCCTGCGGCAGAACCCGGTCCACGCGAATACTTGGCGGACCTTTGGGGCTTGGTTGGAACGGTTTGAGAAAGGGTCGCCCGCGGAACTCGATGGCTTGTGGGCCGAATTCTTGAAGGAGCGGGCCGGTGCCCGGGTACTCGCGGCCGAGGTCGAGGCGGCCTTGGCGGCCCCACCCCCCAAGCAAGAAGGCCAGCGCTAAAGCTGGCCTTCGTCGGGAACGATGCGGCTGGCCGCTTAGCGTTGGTCTGGGGACTTCGGGAGCATCTGGTCCGCGAGGGTCACGCGGAAGAGACTCAAGGCCATCCAAAGGACGCCCGACAGGCAAAGCGAGCAGTAGGCGGCGCCCAGCAGGACGGCGGTCGCACCCGCTTCTTCCCACGGCACGTGCTTCTTGAGTACCGTCGTCATCCAGAGGAAGAAAATGACCGTCAGGACCACATCAATGATGGCACCCCGGGTGGTGACGAGCTTGGGCTTCAGGTTATCCATGGGAGGGGGCTTATTGGTGGGCTTCTCGCCTTGGCTGTCAATCCCGCCCGCCGGGGAACCCCTCCCAAGCCCCCCGTAGTCCATCTCCACCCTTGCCACATCTCCCGTCCCGTTCACTTTCTCCGCCCCGACGGGCGCTTGCGCCCCTCGCCCCTGCCCAAACGTAAACATGGCCGAAGAGCTCAAGGATACCCTCAACCTGCCGGTGACCGACTTCCCGATGCGGGCCGGCCTGGCCGAACGCGAACCGGCTCGCCTCGCCCACTGGGAACGGCGTGGGCTCTACGCCGCCATCCAGGCCCGGGCCGCCGGCAAGCCGGCGTTCGTCCTGCACGACGGCCCCCCCTTCACCAACGGCGATGTGCACATCGGGACGGCGCTCAATAAATTACTGAAGGACGCGATCCTCCGGTATAAGTCCATGCGTGGTTTCCGGACGCCGTACATCCCAGGTTGGGACTGTCACGGTTTGCCGATCGAGCACAAGGTGATGAAGGAGCTGCAGGCGACGAAGCAATCCTTGGACGCCCTCGGCGTCCGCAAGGCCTGCGCCGAGTTCTCCGCCAGCTTCATCGAGAAGCAGCGCGGCCAGTTCAAGCGCCTGGGCATCCTCGCCGACTGGGCCTCGGAGTACCGCACCATGGACCCGGCCTATGAGGCGGAGATCCTCGGCGGCTTCGCCAGCTTCATCGAGCAGGGGCTCGTCTACCGCTCCAAGAAGCCCGTGTATTGGTCCATCCCTTGCGAGACCGCGCTGGCCGAGTTCGAGACCGAGTACCGGGAAAAACGCTCCACCGCCGTCTGGGTAGCCTTCCCGGTCCCGGAGCCGGCCGCGAAGGGCCTCGCCCCGGCGCACCCGCTCTCGGTCGTCATCTGGACCACCACCCCGTGGACGCTGCCGGCGAACCTCGCCGTCGCGGTGCATCCGGAACTTGAATACGTGGAGGTCCGCCACGGCGGGCGCTCCTACCTCGTGGCCGCCGCCCGGCGCGAGGCCTTCGTCGCCGCCTGCGGGCTCGAGGGGGCCATCGACGGCTTCCGTGTGGCCGGCCGCGCCCTCGAGGGGCTCGGCGCCCGCCACCCCTTCATCGACCGCGCCGCGCCGGTCGTGCTCGCCGACTACGTGACCACCGACACCGGCACGGGTTGCGTGCACACCGCCCCGGGCCACGGCGTCGAGGACTTCCAGACGGGCAACAAGTACGGCCTCGAGCCGTATTGCCCGGTCCGCAACGACGGCACCTACGCCGACGACGGCCGCGTGCCCGCGACCCTCGTGGGCGTGACGGTCCTGGAGACCGACGGCAAGAACCCGGCGAACCTCGCCGTCCTCGAGTTGCTCAAGGCCGCCGGCGCCTTGCTCAAGGCCGAGGGCCTCACCCATTCCTACCCGCATTGCTGGCGCTCCAAGACCCCCTTGATCTTCCGGGCCATGGACCAGTGGTTCGTCGGCCTCGACCGCGGCGACCTCCGCGCCCGCGCGCTCAAGGCCGTCGGCGACGTCCAGTGGATCCCGGCCTCCGGCGAAAGCCGCATCCGCGGGGCGCTCGAAGGCCGCCCGGACTGGTGCATCTCGCGGCAGCGCGCCTGGGGTGTGCCGATCCCCGCCTTCACCTCGCCGTCCACCGGCGAATCCTACCTCGACGCCGGCGTCGTCCGCCACGTCGCCAAGCAGGTCGGCCTCCACGGCGGGGATTGGTGGTGGGCCACCCCCGTCGAGGAGGTCCTGCGCGGCGCGCCCGTCCCGCCCGACTGGCCCAAGGACCTGCGCAAGGGTACGGACACCCTCGACGTCTGGATCGATTCCGGCTCGAGCCACCTCGCGGTCTGCGCCAAGCACAAGGACCTGCATTGGCCTGCCGACCTCTACCTTGAGGGCTCCGACCAGCATCGCGGCTGGTTCCAGTCCTCGCTCTGGACGGGCGTGGCCGTCAAGGGCTCCGCCCCTTACCGCGCCGTCCTCACCCACGGCTTCGTCGTCAACGAGAAGCGCCAGAAGATCTCGAAGTCCGACGGTAAGCCGCAGACGGCCGACGACTACGTCAAGAAGTACGGTGCCGACATCATCCGCCTGTGGGTGGCCTCCGAGAACTACCAGTCCGACATCCCGCTGTCCGACGCGATCTTCGAGCATGTCTCCAACCAGTACCGCGGCATGCGCAACTCGTTGCGCTACCAGTTGGGCAACTTGTTCGACTTCGACCCGGCCAAGGACGCCGTCCCGGTCGCGCAGCTCTCGGCCATCGACCGCTGGGCCCTGGTCGAGACCGCCCGGCTCGTCCGCGAAGTGACCGATGCCTGCGAGCGCAACGAGTTCCACCGCGCCGCGGCCGCCTTGGCCAACTTCACTACCGGCACGCTGTCGTCGACCTACCATAACATCGTCAAGGACCGCCTCTACACGTTGGCGCCCGCCGACCCGCTCCGTCGCTCGACCCAGACCGCGCTCGACTTGATCCTGCGCGCCTACCTGCGCGTCATCGCCCCGTTCGTGCCGTTCACCGCCGACGAGGCTTGGTCCCATCTCTTGGCCAAGGCGGAGTACACCGATGAATCCTGCATCCACCTGCAGGATTGGCCCGCCCCTCCGGCCGACTGGGAGGATGCCGTCGGCTTGGCCGCCCATGCCGCCTTCGCCCGCGTCCAAGCCTTGGCCGTCCACGTCAACGTCCCCCTCGAGAAACTCCGGCAGGAGAAGAAGATTGGCCAGTCCCTCGAGGCCGCCGTGGTCGTGACCGGTGACCCCGCCGACCCCGATTTCGCCCTCCTGGCTGGCCAAGGCGACGCTTTGGCCGAGCTATGGATCGTCTCCACCGTCTCCTTTGCGCCCCTCGCGGGGGGCACGTTGACCTTCCAGGTCGACAAGGCGGGTGGCGTCCGCTGCCCCCGGTCCTGGCGATGGGTCCCGGAACTTGTGGAGGCCGGTAAATTCGGTATGGTATCTCCCAGGTGCCGTGCCGCACTCCACGCCAAATACCCCAATCCCTAATTTCTCATGTCCAAGAAGCCCGCTCCTAAGAAAAAGTCGCCCGCCAAGCCCGCGGGCAAACCCGCCCCGGCCAAGAAGGTCGCCGCGAAGCCCGTGCCCAAGGGCAAGACCAAGGTCGCTCTGAAGCCCGTGGCTCCGGTCAAGGCCAAGGCCACCCTAGTCAAGCCTGCCGCCAAGGTGGCGCCTGCCGCCAAGGTGGCGCTGGTCAAGGGCAAGCTGCCGCTCAAAGGCGGTAAGGCCGTGGTGCCGTCTTTCGTGGTCAACGAACCCAAGTCCGCCGGGGGTAAGCCCGCGAAGGGCACCAAGGGTTCCCGCGCCCCTAAGGTTGATCACGACACGCAGAAGAAGCTCCTCGAGAGTCACCGCAAGGATCACCACCAGGAGGCCGCCACCGAGGCGCCGCCCCGGCCGAAGCTGCAGTTCTATACGGTCGCTGAAGTTCAGGCTTACCTCGCTGGCCGGAAGAAGAAGGGCGTGAAGTTGAACCTCTGGGTCCCCGAGGAAGAGCGTAAGGCCCGTGAGAAGGCCGCCGCGGCCGCCCGTTCGGAGGATCACCGCACGCACAACGTCGCGGCCGCCTCGATCGCCGACCTCCTCGGCACCAACCCGTTCCGCAAGGGCTCGACCTCCGGCGACGAATCCAAGCAGGTTCCGGAGCGCTTCCGTCGCTACTACAGCTTACTCGTCTACATGCGCGAAGCCCTCCAGAAGGGTCTGGCCTTCCACTCGGAGTCAGCCCTCAAGAAGTCCGGTAAGGACGACTCGGGCGACCTCTCGGGCTATTCCCAGCACCTGGCCGACGCCGGCACCGACACGGCGGACCGCGACTTCGCCCTCTCCCTCATCTCCAACGAACAGGAGGCGCTCAAGGAGATCGCCGACGCCATCGAGCGGATGAAAAAGGGTGGCTACGGCATCTGCGAAATCACGAGCAAGGCCATCCCGCATGCCCGCCTCATCGCGGTGCCGTTCACCCGTTACTCGCTCGAGGGGCAGAAGGAACTTGAGCGCAACCGTCGCGCGCACCGTCGCCGCGGCGGCAACCCGCTCGGCGAGCACGGCGATGAAGTCGGCTTCGGGACCGGCGGTGGTGGCGGTGAGGACGACCCGAGCGATTCCTGAGTCCGCCATGGGCTCCCGGTTCCGACCGTACCTGACGTTCTGGGGTGTCGCCCTCGGGGCGTTGCTGTTGGACATCTGGACTAAGTTGCTGGTGGTCCGACACCTGTCTTTTAATACCTACTTCCCCGATGCCGAGGGGGCAGGGCCCCTCCAGGTGTGGTCGCGTCTTTGGATCGTCCATGTCGGCAATAAGGGTGCGGCTTGGGGGCTAGGTTCGGAGCACGATGTCCGCCCGTTCCTCGTCTTCCTCGCCTTGGTCGTGCTCGGGTTCGTCTGGCGCTGGCGGCACCCGCTCCTGCGCGAGCTGCGCGGCGGTCAGCTTGCCTTCGGTCTCTTCGTCGGCGGCACCCTCGGCAATGTGCGTGACCGCGTCTGCGGCGACCACGTCGTCGACTTTATCGACGTGCACCTACCCTATTACCGCTTCCCCGCTTTCAACGTCGCGGACGCCTGTATCTGCGTAGGCGTCTCGCTCTACCTCCTCATGTCCTACCGGCACGACGCGGAGCGCCGCGCGGCCCTCCTCTCGCATGCCGGCGACGACCCTCCGCCGAGTCCATGAGCGTACGGTTTGACGTCGCGGCCCACCCGGGCGCGCTCGCCTACCGGCTGCTGGCCGGACTCGTCGTCCCGCGCCCGATTGCCTTGGTGACGACGGTCGACGCCGCCGGGCGTCCGAACGCCGCGCCCTTCTCCTTTTTCAACGTCCTTGGCACCGAGCCGCCAATCGCCGGTTTCGCCCCGGCGGACCGGGATGACGGTACGCCGAAGGACACGACCGCCAACCTGCTCGCCACCCGCGAATGCGTCATCCACCTGTGCGACGAGCCGCTGGCTGCGCGCATGGTCGAGTGCGCCCGCGGCTTGCCTCCGGGCGAGAGCGAGATCGCCCGGGCTGGCTTGACCACGCGCGCCGCCGAGCGCGTGCGGCCGCCGATCCTCGCGGAATGCCCCGTCGCCCTCGAGTGTCGCTTCCTCGATCACCGTCGCTACGGCGAGAACCACCTGTTCGTGGTCGAGATCCTGCTGGCTCACGTCCGCGATGGGCTCGCTGATCCCGCGACTTGGAAGGTCGACCCCGCCTATGCCCCGGTCGGGCGGATGCACAGCCCGGACGGGTACGTCCGGACGACCGACCGTTTCCGGCTCGAATTCCCGCGGGACTGATCAGAGCCCTTTCGACAGTCGCTTCACCACGGTCGCGAAGTCGTCCGGCCGCGGGGCCTCGACGGCGAATTTCACGCCCCCGACCACGCCTTCGACCCGCGCTAGGCGGAGCAGCAGGCCGCGGTGCAGCGGCTTATCGTCGCCCTTGTTCAGGCGGCCTTTGCGGGTGGTGTCGGTGAGGGTGACGCGGCCGGAGCGCCCGTACTTGAGCTCGCCGGCGATCCGCAGGCCGGCCTCGGCCGCATGGACGCGGATCTGGTCCCGCCGATGGTAAGGCGTGTGGGCCGTCCAGATGCGCCAACGGCCGCAGGCCAGTCCCGCCTCGAAGCGCGTGGTCGCGAGTTTGCCATGCTTGTGCGAGACGACCGCGCGTCGTTCGGCGTCGTCCATGGTCAACGGGAGGTCGCACAGGCCGCCCGCTTCGGGTGCCTCCTCGGTGCGAGCGATGAATTCGAAATGGAAGACGAAGGCGCCCGAGCCGAGGGCTTCGCGCCACGCGGCGAGGTTCGAGGCGCGGTCGGCCAGCAAGGCGAGGCCGGCGACCTCGGGTTCGGGGCCGAAGACCGCGCCCGGTTCCTTGAGCCCCAGGCGGACCATTTCCGCTTTCCCTTGTTCCAATTGCAGGCGGAGCCCGCCCAGCAGGGTGGGGGCGTTATCCTGCCAAGGATGCTCGTCGAGCGCGACGCCCGCCGGTTTGTCGAGCACGACCCAGCCAGGGCCGGTCGCGATCACCGGGACCCGGACAGGTTCCTCGGCCAGTAGGCCGAGCGGGAAGCCAATCGAGGTGGGTGCATCCATTTCCGGGTACAAAAAAACCCCGGCGCCTAGGCGACGGGGTTGGTGAGGGCCTGCACCGGCATCACTTCTTGGCGGCAGCGAGCTTCTTCGCCAGGCGCGCCTTCAGACGGTTCGCCTTGTTGCGATGAATCACGCCGGACTTGGCGGCCTTGTCGGCGGCCGAGGCGACCAGGGAGGCGGTGGCCTGCTTGGCTTCAGCGGTGAAATCCTTCACGAGGGACTTGAGGCGGGTGCGGACGGACTTGTTGTGCTCGGCACGACGCGCCGTCTGGCGGATGCTCTTCTGGTTAGCTTTGATGTTGGCCATGTGAAGGAGAAGGGAAGCCGTGGGGACCCCCGTTAGTCAACGCGGATTTAAGGGATTCGGGCGACGGGAGCCGCCCCCCGAGGGGGGTAGGCTTTGTCCTGCTGGTGGAAGGGGTGGGATTCGAACCCACGAACAGCGAAGCTGAGAGGATTTACAGTCCCCGACCTTTAGCCACTTGGATACCCTTCCGGCCTGCAGGAAGGGCATACTTGGCAGTCCGGAGGGCCTATGACAAGCGCTTTCCGCCCGCTGTTTGCGCGGAGGATTTGGCCCCCGTTTTGCCCTTTAACCAGGGGGTAGTCCGGATAATGTCCTCACCATGTCGCTGGCCCCGCTCATCGTCCTCATCGACGGGGATTGTCCGATGTGCCACTCCACGGCCATTTGGTTCGCCCGGCGTGATCCGGCGGCCCGGATGATTTTTGCGGCCAACCAAGGCGTGGTCGCACGTATCGCGGGTGAGCCTGCCGGGGGCGACACCCGCACCTTGGTGGTCTGGGACGGCTCCCGTCGGTTGGTCCGCTCCGGGGCGGCCTTGGCCATGCTCCGGTCCCTCGGTGGCGGTTGGGCGCTCGCCGCCCGCGGCCTGGCCTGGATCCCCGTCGGCTGGCGGGATGCCTTTTACGATTTCATCGCCCGCCATCGCCGGCGACTCCCGGGGCAGGCCGCCGCCTGTACGCTCTTGAGCCCCCGACACTTGGCTGAGTAGTCTGCCGCATGCCCGCCCTTCGACTCAGCCTCCTCCTCGCCGCCGCCTGCCTGATGGGTTGCGCCTTGGTCGATGACCAGCGCCGCCACGCGGACACCGAGCGCATGATGGAGGAGGACGCGGCTGAGCGCCAAGCCCGCCTGAAGGGCGAGGGGAAGTTGCGCCCCAAGGAGTTCGAGGTGGTCTCGAATAAGATGGGCTGGACGCGCACGGATGCCCGTGGCTTGCCGCCCCCGCCGACGACCGAGGAGCTGGAGAAGAAGGTCAAGGCGGCCGCCGGCAACTGAACTCCGCAGGCTTGCAAGCCTCCTCTGTCGCTCCACGCTGGCCTCGCCCCTGATGCGTTACGGTTATATTTTCACGCGCTTGGCCGAGATGGTTCCGGTCCTTTTAATCGTCGTGGTGGCGACCTTCTTCCTCGCGCATGCCGTGCCGGGTGGTCCCTTCGAGAAAGATAAGCGGATGCCGGCCGAGGTGAAGAAGCGGCTCGAGGAATACTACGGCTTGGACAAGCCGCTGAGCGCTCAGCTCGTCACCTACGTCGGCAACCTCTGCAAGGGGGATCTCGGTCCCTCCCTCAAGTACCCGGGTTGGTCCGTCAACGAGGTCATCGGTTCGCGGATCCCGGTCTCGATCCAGCTCGGCCTGAGCGCGCTGCTCATCGCGGTGCTGATTGGTATCCCGGTGGGCGTGCTCGCCGCGTCGCGACCTAACACTTGGCTCGATCGCGTGCCGATGGGTTTTACGTTATTGGGAATCTGCGTGCCCTCGTTCGTCCTCGGGCCGATCTTGGCTTTGGTCTTCGCGCTCGGGCTGGGTTGGTTCCCGCCTTGCGGTTGGGGCTCCCCGATCCACTTCGTGTTGCCCGCGCTGACTTTGGGTATCGTCACGGCCGCGCCGCTGGCACGTTTGACCCGCGGCAAGGTCATCGAAGCCGGCAACCAGGATTTCGTCCGCACCGCCCGCGCGAAAGGCCTCCCGGAACGCCGCGTCTGGTTCGTGCACGCGCTCCGCAACGGCATCCTACCCGTCGTGACCTACCTCGGGCCTGCCGCCGCTGGCTTGGTCTCCGGCTCCTTCGTGGTCGAGTCGCTGTTCGACGTCCCCGGGCTGGGGCGCCTTTTCGTCTCCTCGATCGTCAACCGCGACTTCACGTTGATCCTCGGCACGACCCTGGTCTACGCGTTGGCGCTGCTCATCCTTAACCTCGTGGCGGACCTGGCGAAGGCCGCCTTGGATCCGCGGATCGCCCGCGGGGACACCCGATGAGTGGGGCGGGTTCCAACTTGGTGCCGACCGAGACCGGCTGGCAGCGCTTCCGCAAGGACCGCGCGGCGGTCTGGGCGGGCTGGTTCCTCGTCGCCGTCGGCGTGGCCTGCCTGCTTTCGCCCTGGATTGCGCCTTACCCGTACCAGAAGCTGGACCTCGCGCTTGGCGCCGTCGGGCCGGGGGCCAGCCATTGGTTGGGGACCGATACCCTGGGGCGCGATGTGCTGTCCCGTTTGCTGCAGGGCGGGGCGGTCTCGCTCGGTGTCGGCCTCGTCGCCACCGTCGTGGCCTTATTCGTTGGGGTGCTCTATGGGGTCGTCGCCGGCCAGTCGGGCGGCCTCGTCGAACGCGCCATGATGCGCACGGTCGACATTCTGAGCACGCTGCCGCTCACCCTCATCGTCATCCTTTGCATGGTCGTGTTCGGGCAGAACATCTGGATGATCTTCCTGGCGGTTGGCGGCGTGTCGTGGCTGACCATGTCGCGCATCATCTGCACCGAAACCGTCGCCTTGAAGAATCGGCAGTTCGTCGAGGTCTCAGTCGCGCTCGGCCAGTCCAAGGTCGGGGTCTTCAAAAATCATTACCTCCCGAACCTCGCCGGCATCATCGCCATCTACGCCACGTTGACGGTCCCCGGCGTGATGATGCTCGAGGCCTTCGTCAGCTTCCTCGGCCTTGGCGTGCAGGCCCCGATGACCTCGTGGGGTCTCATGATCAAGGATGGGGCCGACATCATGGAGGAGTGCCCTTGGTTGCTCATCGCCCCGTCGGTGGTCTTCGCCCTCACCCTGCTCTCGCTCAATTTCGTCGGCGATGGCCTGCGCGACGCCTTTGACCCGCGCTCGTCCAAGAAGTGACGATGCCGCTCCGCCGTTACATCGTGGTGAAGCCCGACGGCTCCGAGGGTGCGGAGTTCGAGGTCGACCTGCCGTCCGAGGTTCCGGATTTCACGCAGCACCCCGCCACCGGGGAGGCTTGCCGGCGCGTCTTGGAGTCCCCGTCGCTGACCATCCGCTATGGCGAAGGCGCCATGAAGCAGTCGGTGAGCGACCAGCGGCTCGCCCGGGCGGGCTTCCAGCGACTCGAGAAGGATGGCAAGGGCGGCTGGACGAAGATTAACTAAGCGACGGGCCGATCGCGACTGGGCCAAACGAAACACCCTGCCGGTGGGCAGGGTGTGACGTCGTCAGGGTGGGGCGTTTCCGCCGTGGGGCTAGCTTCAGGCCTTGGCCGGAGCCGCGGCCGCCGCGCGGGCGCGCTTCACGAGCGACTTCGCGGTGTCCGAGGGCTGGGCGCCGAGCTTGATCCAGTGATCGACGCGCTCGACGTTGATGCTGAGAGGGATGGCCTTGCCGCGGGCGGCAGGGTTATAGTTGCCGAGGACTTCGACGAAGCGACCGTCGCGGCGGATGCTCTGTTCGGCGACGACGAGGCGGTAAGTAGGCTCGTTCTTGGTGCCGAAGCGTTGGAGGCGGATGCGTAGCATATTGGGTGGGAAAAGAGGAAGGTGGAAAAACGCAGGTGGCGGGGGGCGAGTCAAGCCTTCCCCAGCCCTTGGGCGGTGATTTTTAGCTCAGTCACCGGCGGGCGGGTCCAAATGACTCGCGATAACTCATTGTCTTTCAGCGGCTTGGCTTGTGTATTTCGGAAGTAGGGTCCCTTGCCCGATGCGCTGAGGCACAAAAAACCCGCCAGAAGGCGGGGTTTTTGGAGGGTAACCAGCGAGGTCTTACTTGGCGGCGAGTTCGGAGGGCTCGAAGCGCTTTTCCTTAACCTTGGTGGCCGACTTGCCCTGGCGATCGCGGAGGTAGAAGAGGCGGGCGCGCATGACCTGCGAGACGCGTTCGACCTCGATCTTTTCGATGTTCGGGGAGTGGACGGGGAAGGTGCGTTCGACGCCTTCGCCAAAGGATACGCGTCGGACGGTGAAGGTCGCGTGGATGCCGCCGCCCTTGCGCTGGATCACGATGCCGGAGAAAAGCTGGGTGCGCTCCTTGTCGCCTTCGCGAACCTTGGTGGAGACTTTGACGCCGTCACCGACCTTGAAAGCGTCGTGGCCACGGCTGGGCTTCAGCTGGCTTTGGGTGGCGAATTGAATGAGGGGATGGTTGCTCATGGCTGGTGTTCTTGGTCTTTCAGTAGGTCCGGTCTGCGTTGCTGAGTCTTCTCGATTTGCCTTTCCCGGCGCCATTTGTCGATTTCGGCGTGATTTCCTCCGAGGAGGACCGGGGGCACCTCGAGACCATCGTAAACGGCGGGTCGGGTGAACTGCGGAAAGGCGAGCAACTTGCCGTTGTAGCTGTCCCCCGTCAAGGAGTTTTCCTCCCCGAGTACCCCGGGAATCTGCCGGCCAAGGCAATCGACCAGGACGCAGGCCGGGAGGGTGCCGTTGGTCAGGACATAATCCCCAATGGAGACCTCCCGGGTCACTTTCCGGTCCCGGAAGCGCTGGTCGATGCCCTCGTAGTGGCCAGAAACGAGGATAAGATGGCTTTTTTGAGCTAATTCGCGGGCTAAGGCATTGGTCAGCTGCTCGCCGTCCGGGCAAAGGTAGACGACTTCGCACCCCGGGGTGGCCAGGGCGTCCACCGCGTCGAAGAGGGGTTGGCAGGTCATCAACATGCCCGGCCCGCCGCCGTAGGGCATGTCGTCGACCTTGCGGTGCTTGTCCTTGGAATAGGCCCGGAGGTCGTGGGCCTTGAATTCGATCAGGCCCTTATCGATGGCCTTGCCGATGACCGACTCCTGGAGGAAGCCGTCGGCCATGGCGGGGAAGAGGGTGATGAGGTCGATGCGAATGGCCACGGTGATCGCGACCATCCAACAGCCGAAAGGTCGCCGAGGGCAAGCCGTCCCTGCGGCGGCTTACTTCTTCTTCGGCGTCTTGGGCTTGGCGTCCGTGCGCTGGTCCATCTTCACGCCGGCTTCGGCGGGGACGGCCGCGCCGACTTTCTCGATGTCGGAGGTGAACAGATACTTCCACACGTCTTCCTGCACGGGGCGTCCTTGGGCGTCCTTGGGCGAGCCTTTGCTCGGGGTCACGTAGCCATGGCCCTTCGCGGCCTGTTCCTTGTCGGTGCCTTTGAGCGGCGCGTCGGTGATGAGGCGGCGCGAGTTGCCGAAGGGAGCCTTCTCTTTTTCGGTGTTCACGATGGGTCCGAATTGATTGAGGCCCAGCATGAGCCAGGAGCGCTGGTAGTGCTGGTCGCTCCAGCCGCCGTCGAGGACGTGGCTATAGCCGAAGAAACGATTCTTGGGCGTGGCGGACGGGCCGGCCTGCCAGTCTTCGGTGTTATCGCGCGGGCCGCAGAACATGATCACGCGCGCGACCTTCTGGTACATCGCGAAGCGAGCGGAGGACGTGGCGCCGTGCGAGGAGCCGCCGACGACGACCTTGGTCCAGTCGAGTTCCTTGCCGCCAGCGGTGAGGAACTGTTCCCAGCGGCCCTGCGGGTGTTTCTTCACGAGCCACTGCACGAGGCGCGTGGCGCGTCCCTTGGCGGAATCGGCTTCGGCGATCTCGATCGACTTCGAAGCGTCGACGCCGGCGGTGGCCTCGAGGCGGATGTTGCCGAGATGCTGCGTGTCGGCGGGAACGGTGTTGAGCGAGCCGAACCAGCCGCGGGCGTAGGCGACGCTGATATGGTGGTAGCCGTAGCCGTTGACCTTTTCGGCGAGGACCGGGTTATGGCCCATCAGCCAGACCACGAGCTGTCCGCGGGGCGCGACGCGCGTGTCGACATCGGCGGTCTCCGTGTCGGCAGGTTTTCCTTTGCTCTCTAGGTTGAAGTCGATGTCGGGGTAAGACTTCGCGGCCGGGTCGACCTCGCTGGCACGCACCGTGAGGTGGTAGGCCTGGGGCTTGGGGTCGGCGAACTGAAGGTCGCTGGCGGCCAAGGGGCTAGCGACCGCGGCTAGGGCGAGAAGGAGGCGCATGGGGGTAGGACAGCGATGGGCACGTCATCGTTCCGTGGCAACCTTCCCCTGCGCCGACTTATTTCGGGAGGCGACCGTCGATGGAGTCCAGGGCTTCCTCCACCGTCTCCTTAGGGGCCCACTGGTGCCCCCCGCGAAACTCGAACAACTCCAAGCGATCCCCGAACAGTCGTTTCATCCGCGGCCCTTCCACGTAGTTGCTGTCTTTTTCGCCGAAGGTAGCGGCGAGCGCGGCGACTTTGATGCCCGCGACGGGCGAGGCGCCGTTGGGTCCGACCGGTGCGTAGCCCGCACCTTGGAGGAGCAGACCGCCGAAGCCGGGGCGCAACCCGACAAAGACTGAGCAGGCACGGGCGCCGCCGGACATGCCCGTGGCGACTTTCTTCCCCTCGGCCACGCGCACGCGTTTGACGAGGTCGTCATGGGCCGCAATGAAATTGCCGACGGAGGGCTCCCAGTCGCCGTTGCGAGATTCCTCGAGCATCACGGCGATGTAGCCGTGTAGTTTGATCCAGTCCGTCATGTTGCCCATGGTCGCTTTGCCGCCGGGGGAGGCGATGAAGAGGGTCGGCCAAGCCTTGGTTGGGGCGGCGGCGTAGTTCGCCGGCAACCATAATTGGTAATGGTAGGGGTCCGTCCCGCGGTAGAGGCACGTGATGCGGGTCAGGCCGCCGCTGGCCAGCGGGGCGTCCGCAGGGGTCGGCCGGGAGTCTTCCGTCGGCGCGCTCGGTGCGGGCGCGACGACCTTGGCGCCCGTGGTGGCGCTGCCGCTGGCGCCACCGCCGGCCCGCATCGCGGCCGCCGTCGCCTTGGCCTTTTCGGCGTTGGTCGCGGCGAGCGCCGGCGTTAGGGTCGCGAAGGCGAGCAGGAGGGGCAGGGGGCGCATCAGGGGGCTCAGCGTTTGCGGTGGCGCTTGAGGGCGCGCTCCTCGATCTTGGCCTTCGTCTTAAGGACGACCATCGCGATGGAGATGATGGCGAAGCCGGCGAAGATGATCTTGCTCAGCGTGAAGGCGTTGAAGCCCGGTGTCGTCTCCAGCGTCGGTTCGTCCATGTCGGAGACGAGTGGGTCCGCGTTCGGCGGTCCAGCCGCGGCCGGTTCAGCCGCGACGGCCACCGTCGGCGGGGCCAGCGACTTCAGGAATGGGTAATAGGCGCCCTCGAACTTGGCCGCGCCCTCGAAGGCGCCTTCGTAGGCGAGTTTCTCGCCGACGGCATGGCCGCTACTCCGGATGATGGCGGGCACGGGTACGGGGACGTCGAGCACGAGTACCAGCTCGAAGCCGAGGTTCTCGCGGTCAGAGCGGATGACTTGGACGTGGACCAGGCGCGTGGCGGGCGAGGGGGTGGGCGTGGCCGCCGGTAGTCCGGCCGTCGGCTTAGGTTCGGCGGTGTCTTGGCGGATCTTGGTCCGGAGCGCCTCGAACTCCGCCTGGTCTTCCTTGGACATGACCGGGTCCGCGGCGACGAGGCGGAGCGCCAGGAGGCAGGGGAGGAACAGGGCCGGACGCATGACGACCTATTAAGCGGGCGCGTCGGTCTGGTGCAAGCGCGAGCCGCCTGCTTTGCGGCTTGGAAGCGGCGAGGCGTTCCGCCATTGCTGGCCTCGTGCCGGTCGTCGCCCCCATCCTTGCCGTCGAACGCCTTCGCATCGCCCGCGAAGGCAAGGTGATCCTGCGCCGGCTGGATTGGCGCGTGGAGCCTGGTCAACACTGGGTCATGCTCGGGCCCAATGGTGCCGGCAAGTCGTCGCTGTTGGCTGCCTTGACGGGTTATTTCGCCCCGACCGCCGGTAAGATGGGCGTGTTGGGCGAGACCTTCGGTCGGAGCGATTGGCGCGAACTGCGGCGGCGGATCGGCCTGGCCGGCCCCGCGGTCGCGGCGATGATCCAGCCCGCGGAGCCCGCGCTGCATGTCGTCGCGGGCGGGGTCGACGGCTTGATCAACCTGTGGCGCGCGCCGCGCCCCGCGGTATTGCGCGTCGCCCGCGGCCTGTTGCGCCGGCTCGGGGTGGGGGCGTTGGCCCGCCGGCCCTGGGGGCACCTCTCCCAAGGTGAGCGGCAACGCGTCCTCATCGCCCGCGCCTTGGCGGCGAAGCCCGCCTTGCTCATTCTGGACGAGCCCTGCGCCGGCCTCGATCCCGCCGCGCGCGCCGACTTCCTCGCCCTGGTGCAGGCGTTGCCGCGGGTCGCCCCGGGGATCGCGTTGGTCCTCGTGACGCACCACGTCGAGGAGATCGGCACGATTTTCACGCATGGGTTGCTGTTGCGTCGCGGCGTCGCGCAGGCCGCCGGCCCGCTCCGCCAAGTTCTGACGAGTCCCGCCTTGAGCCAGCTCTTCGGGCGCAAGGTCCGGCTCCGCGGTCGGTCGGGGCGGTGGACCCTGGCCTTGGCGTGAGCGGACGGGACGCTTTCGGCTTCCCCTCGCCCCCCGCTTTCGCCTACCTCTGGGGCCGTTCCCATGCCTTCGCCGTTCGATCAGCTCCTGCCTCGGTACGATGCCGTCGTCATCGGGGCCGGCCTCGGGGGGATGACCGCGGCGAACAACCTCGCCAAGTTCGGGCGCAAGGTGCTGCTGCTCGAGCACCATTACCAGCTCGGCGGCCTCGCCACCTTCTTTAAGCGCGCCGGCGGCCACGTCTTCGACATCTCCCTCCATGGCTTCCCGCATGGGATGATCAAGTCCACGCGCCGTTACTGGACCAAGGAGATCTCGGATCGTATCCACCAGCTAAGCGATGTCCGTTTCATCAACCCCGACTTCGACGTCCGCACGACTTTTGACCGCGCGGACTTCACGCGTATCCTGATCGAGCAGTTCCGGCTGACTCCCGAGACCGTCGAGGCCTTCTTTGCGCACCTGCGCGAGATGAACTACTACGACAACGACCCGCGGACCACCCGTCAGCTATTCGAGCAGTTCTTCCCCGGCCGGCCCGATGTCCAGCGCCTCCTCCTCGAGCCCATCGCCTACGCCAACGGCTCCACCCTTGATGACCCGGCGATCACCTTCGGTATCGTCTTCTCGAACTTCATGTCGAAGGGCGTGTTCATCTTCCAGGGCGGTACGGACACGATGATCAACCTCATGACCGCCGAGATGAAGGCCAACGGGGTCGACATCCGGCGCAACGTGCTCGTCGAGAAGGTGCTCGTCGAGAAGGACGCTGCCGGCCGCCGCCGCGTCGTCGGGGTGAAACTGCGCGGCACGCGTCTCGGCGAGGAAGCCGAGGTCGCCTGCGCCACGGTCGTCTCCAACGCCAACATCAAGGACACCGTCCTGAAGATGGGGGGCGCGGACGCCTTCGAGGCGCCCTTCCTCGAGCAAGCCCGCCAGGTGCGCGTCAACACCTCCTCCTGCCAGGTCTACATGGGCGTGCGCGAAGGCGAGAGCATCCCCCACATCGGCGACCTCGTGTTCACCTCCGAGGCCAAGCCGTTCTCCAGCCAGGAGCTCGTCGACTTCCACACGACATCGCGCACCTACTCGGTGTATTACCCGGATACCCGTCCGCACACCAAGAAGCCGCGTTACGCGATCGTCACCTCGATCAACCAGCAGTGGGACGACTGGGCCCATCTCTCCGAGGTCGACTACGCCGCGAACAAGGCGCGGGTCATCGAGGAATCCTTCCAGGGCCTCGAGAAATTCATCCCGGACATCCGGGCCAAGGTCGACCACGCCGAGGCGGCCACGCCGCGGACGGTCAATCGCTACGTCCGCCACGTCGGCGGCACCTCCTTCGGCACGAAATTCGAAGGCCTCAAGGTCTCGATGGCCCTGCCCGAGCAGGTCGGCGGCTTCTACCATGCCGGCAGCGTCGGCATCATCATGTCCGGCTGGCTGGGCACCATTAATTACGGCGTGATCGTCTCGGCCAAGGCCGACGCCTACCTGCGCGACCCGAGCGCCAACCCGCTCGGCGACGCCGCGGCGAGCGCTGGCGTCTGAGGGAAGGCAAGTTGATCGGTTGAACGGTTGGCCAGTTGGCCGGAGGCGATGGCGCTCAGTCGGCTTGACGGTGGCCGGGGAATGGCAAGCCTTCCCGCATGGCCAATGACAAGCCGGAGGCAGGCATCGCCCAGAAACTCGAGCACGGGCTCGAGTATTTCATCTTCGCCAGCCGCTGGGTCCAGGCACCGATCTACGTGGCGCTCATCTTCGCCGCCATCGCTTACGCCTGGAAGAGCCTCCAGGAGGTGCTCCACCTGCTGCAAGGGTTCGCGGCCGCGACCGAGAGTTCGATCATGCTGGGTATCCTTTCGCTCGTGGACATCTCGATGGTGGCGAACCTCGTCAACATGGTCGTGGTCGGCGGGTACGTGACGTTCGTGAGTCGCATCGATTTCGGTGATAACGGCGACCGGCCCGATTGGCTCGACCACATCAACGCGAACACCCTCAAGGTGAAGCTCGCGGGCAGCCTAGCCAGCATCTCTGCCATCCACCTGCTCAAGAGCTTCATCGACATCACCGCGGCCGCCGCCGATCAGCCGATGACCGCCAACCACGAGAAGGTCATCCTCTGGCAGTCGATCATCCATGGCGTCTTCCTGGTTTCGATGATCCTCTTCGCCTGGGGTGAGAAGATGCAGCGTCACCACGGCGACTGACCGCGCCGTCCGCGCCTAACCGGCCCGGCGGCGCTTCGGCGTGCCCCGACCTTCGGAAATCCAGCCGATGACATGCCGACACCGGTCTTCGTCCCAGCGGTGGTGGAGGCGGAGGAACCAGCCTTGTTCATCGGGGCTGGTCTGGACCCATCGGTCGAGCGCGACCTTGCGGTCGTCCTGGAGTACCCGCACGGCGGCGGCCCCGCGTAGGTCCGACCGCATCCCGCGGCGGAGGAACGCGGGCATCGGGTGGCCCTCGGCGTAAAGGTCGTCCCGCTCGACGCGCGCCACGCGGTCGAACTCCAAGGCCTGCATCGCTTGCTCGATCTGCGCGTAGCCCCGGAAGCGCAGGCCCAGGGCGGCATCGATCGCCGCATCGAGGATCTCGTGCTCGTCGGTCATCGGCATGCCCGCGTTCCAAATGAGGAAGTGGCCAACGCTGTCATGGTAGCCGCCGACGGTATGACCCATGAGCTGGCGACGCGGCCGGCGCAGGCGCTGCTCCTGGAGCGCGTTGCCTAAAACCCCCAGGAGTTCCGCCACCGCGTCCTTGTCCGCCTGGCGGAAGTCGACGGTCAGCTGGTGCGGGCCGTCGCTCGACCAGAACGCCAGTAACACGTCGCCGTGGAGGCCCGGCCCCGTGACGCGGATGGCTCCGGGTTCTGGGAGGATAAACACGGTGCGGAGGGCGGGGTGGAGGAACGTCTTCGGTTCGAGGACGCCCTGCACCTGCTCGGCGTCGAGACTGGCGAGGAAGGCGCGGCGGAGGAGGGGGAGCGGGCGTGGCGGTCGGGTCTGTTTGGGTTTCATGAGAGGGTGGGAAAAAAGGGAAAGGGAGGGAGGCTGGCCGGACGCCAAGGGTGGGCGTCGGGCAGCGGGGATGACCGGGAGACTGGGACTGGGCGGGCGGAACGGAGAGCCGCTCCACCGTCACTGGACACCATTATGCCCGGGGTCCGCCGGGGCGCAAGTGGGCCGTCCGGGGGAGCGTCTCCCGGCGGGCTAGCAAGACTCCCGTCCCCGACCGGTCCGGCTCAGCTCGTGTGGTCGTCGGCGGGGATCCGCATCCCGTAGAAGCTCCGGTAGACGAAGACCAAGGCCGTGACGAAGATCGCGGCACCCAGCAGCAGGCGGGGGCCGGGCGACATCTTCACCGCGATCTCCACGGCAAGCAGGCCGAAGAGCGTGGTGAATTTGATGACCGGATTCAGGGAGACCGAGGAGGTGTCCTTGAAGGGGTCGCCGACCGTGTCGCCCACGACCGTCGCCGCATGCAGCTCGGTACCCTTGGCCTTGAGGTCGACCTCGACGATCTTCTTGGCGTTGTCCCAGGCACCACCGGCGTTGGCCATGAAGATGGCCTGGAAGAGGCCGAAGAAGGCCATGCCGACGAGGTAGCCGATGAAGAAGAACTCGTCGAACAAGGCCAGCGACAGCGAGAGGCAGAAGATGACGATGAAGATGTTGATCATGCCTTTCTGGGCGTACTGGGTGCAGATCCGCACGACTTCCTTGGAGGATTCCGTGGTCGCCGTCGTGACGTCGAGTTTCATGTTCTGCTTGATGTAGACCACCGCGCGGTAGGCGCCGGTGACGACCGCCTGCATGGACGCGCCGGTGAACCAGTAGATGACGGCGCCGCCCATCAGGAGGCCCATCAGGGCTTCGGGGTGCACGAGGGAGAGTTTCTCCAGCACGTTGAATTTTGCGTTCAGGGCCTGATGGTGCTCCTGCAGCATCATGATGATGCCGAAGACCATGGTCGTGGCGCCGACGACGGCGGTACCGATGAGCACGGGTTTGGCGGTGGCCTTGAAGGTGTTGCCCGCCCCATCGCCTTTCTCGAGCTGATGTTTGGCGCCCACGAAGTCGGGGCGGAACCCGAAGTCTCGCTCCAGTTCCGCCTCGATACCGGGCAGCCCCTCGATCTGCGAGAGTTCGTAGACCGACTGGGCGTTGTCCGTCACCGGGCCAAAGGAGTCGACCGCGATGGTCACCGGCCCCATGCCCAGGAAGCCGAAGGCGACGAGGCCGAAGGCGAAGATCGGCGCGGCGAAGGCGAACTGCGCCGGCATCAGGCCGACGATGGCGGCATGCCCCGAGAGCAGGTAGGCGCCGAACATCAGGCCCAGGATGCAGAGGCCGGTCCAGAAGGCGGAGAAGTTGCCGGCGACCAGGCCCGAGAGGATGTTGAGCGAGGCGCCGCCCTTGCCGGAGGCCGTGACGACCTCCTCCACGTGGCGGCTCTCCGTCGAGGTGAAGACCTTGGTGAATTCGGGGATTAAGGCTCCGGCCAAGGTGCCCAGCGAGATGATCGTCGACAGCACCCACCAGAGGTCGCCGCCCTGCGCCGCGAGCAGGAAGTAGCTGGCGAGGTAGGTGATCGCGATCGAGACCAGGGAACTGATCCAGACCAGGTTCGTGAGCGGCTGTTCGAGGTTGAAGTCCTTGGCTTGGCCCCAGATCGCCCGGCTGACGGCGTCGTTCAGCCAGTAGCTCAGCAGGGAGGTGAGGACCATCAGGATGCGCATGGCGAACAGCCAGATGATGAGCGTCGCGCAGAGCGCGGGCTTGGCGGCGAGGGCCAGGGCGAGGAACGCGATCAGCGCCACGCCGGTCACGCCGTAGGTCTCGAACCCGTCGGCGGTCGGGCCGACGGAGTCGCCCGCGTTGTCGCCCGTGCAGTCGGCGATCACGCCGGGGTTGCGCGGGTCGTCTTCCGGCAGTTTGAAGACGATCTTCATCAGGTCGGCCCCGATGTCGGCGATCTTGGTGAAGATACCGCCGCAGATGCGCAGCGCCGAGGCGCCGAGCGACTCACCGATGGCGAAGCCGATGAAGCACGGCCCGGCCAGGTCCTTGGGTAGGAAGACCAGGATGCCGATCATGAAGAAGAGCTCGATGGCCACGAGCAGTAGCCCGACGCTCATGCCCGACTTCAGCGGAATGAGCAACGTGGCGAGCGGGTTGCCGCGGAGGGCGGAGAAGGCGGCCCGCGAGTTGGCGACGGTGTTGATCCGGATGCCGAACCAGGCCACCCCGTAGCTGCCGAGGATCCCGAGCACCGAGGCCGCGAGGATCACGACGACGTCGCCCGCCGCCTTGTGTTCGAGGGCGCCGAAGTAGTATACCATGCACGCAGCGATCAGCACCCAGAGCGCGGCGAGGAATTTCCCCTGCTGCCAGAGGTAGGTCTTGCACGTGCCCCAGATGATCTCCGAGACGGCGGCCATCGAGCGATGGACGGGTAAGGCGCGGGTTTGGAGGTACTGCCACCAGCCGTAGGCCGTCGCGAGCACGCAGACGGTGAGGCCGAGCCAGAGAATCTGGAGGCCAGCGAGCGTCCCGCCGAGGAAGGATGTCTGGCTGAGGTCGGGGATGCGGATGTCGGCTTCGCCGGCCAGGAGGTGGGTGGGGGCGGACAGCAGGAGCGCTGCCGCGAATCGCTTCACGGGGTTCATGGAATGAGGGGTGCGGGAGGGTGACCGCGCTTCTGACCCTAGGCTCGGTCCGCGCCAGGACGAGCGAAAAACCCGCCGCCGCCCCCGTCATTTTCGGGCATAACCCGGCCCCGCTATTTTAAGAGGAACTCTTGGAGAAAGAGGGCGGTCGCGAGGAACTGGAAATCATTATTGGCCTTCTTGACGAAGCCATGCCCCTCGTCCCGAGCCATCAGGTACCACACCTGACCACCGTGGGACCGCACGGCGTCGCGCATCCGCTCGGCTTCCGTCACGGGCACCCGCGGGTCGTTCTTGCCCTGCACGATGAGGAGGGGCGCCCGGATGCGGTCGGCCTGGTTCGCCGGGGAGATCCGCTCGAGGAATTCGCGGACCTCGGGCTTGCGCTCGTCGCCGTACTCGAGTCGCCGATTGCCGCGGCGGTAGTCGGACGTATCGCGCAGGAAAGTCACGAAGTTGGCGATGCCGACGTTGTCGACGCCGCAGCGGAACCGGTCGGGGTAGGTCGCCAGGCAGGCTAGGCTCATGTAGCCTCCGTAACTGCCGCCGGAGACGGCCAGCCGCGTCGCGTCGAGGCGCTCCTCCTTGGTGGCCCAGTCCAGCACGGCGCCGATATCCTTCACGGAGTCCTCGCGCTTCAGGACGTTGTCCATCGTGAGGTAGCGTCGGCCGTAGCCGGTGGAGCCGCGGACGTTGGGGTAGACGAGGGCCACGCCCAATTCGTTCAGGTAATAGAGCAGGTTGCCGCGGTAGCCGGGGCGGGACTGGCTCTCGGGGCCTCCATGGATGAGGATGACGGCGGGCCGTTTACCCGGGAACTTCACGGGGTCGGGTTGGTACACCAGCGCGGGTATGCTCAACCCGTCGAAACTCGGCATCCGGACCACGCGGGGGGAGGGCACCACGATGGGCTGCTTGGGCTTGGTCGTTCGTTCGGTCCAGCGGGTGGCGGTGCCGGCGTCGAAGTCGACGGACCAGGCGTCGGCCGCGGTCTCCTCGCTGTTCAGGGAGAAGCCGAGTTCATGACTGCCCCAGCGCCACGCCAGCGCGGAGAGCACCCCGGCGGGGAAGGCGGGCACCGTCCGCTCGCGACCGTTCGTCAGGTCGCGGACGTGGAGCACCGACCAGCCTTCCTCGTTGCACGTGAACGCCAGCAAGCGGCCATCCGACGAGAGGGTGAGTTCCTCGGCGTCCCAACAGGGGGCGGCGCCGACCCGTCGCAGTTCGCGGGTCGCGAGGTCGAGGCGGACCACGTCGAGGAAATCGGACTCATGGTCGCTGAGCGCATAGACGGCCTGATCCCGGTCGCCGAACTGGGCTTGGACGAGCACGCGTTTGCCGGTCTTCGGGGAGACCATGGCTTTCGTCCCCGTGGCCACGTCGACCGTCCAGAGGCGGGTATCCTCTTGGCCGTTGGCCACGCGCAGCAGGAGTTTCTGTCCGTCATCGGACCAATCCGCGATGCCCCAGCCCGGGCCGTCGTTCCGGAGCAAGACGCGTTCCTCGCTCGGGTTGGCGGCGTTCACGACCACGATATCGCTCGCGCGGACTTCCCGGCGATTGGTCGCGTAGGCGATCCACCGGCCGTCTTTGGACCAGACTGGGTCGGTGTTGCGGGACTTGCCGTCGGTCAGGCGCAACGGCACCGCCTTGGGGTCGGCGGTATCGATCAACCAAAGCTGGTAATTTTCATTGCCGCCCTCGTCGACCGGGTAGAGTAGCTTGGCGCCGCCCGGTTGGAACGCCCCGTTGCGCACCGGCTCCGCCCCGCGGGTCAAGGCGATGCGCTTGCCCTTCGGTTCGGCCATGCGGTGCAGTTGCGTCACCTCGCCGACGCGGGTCGTCACGACCGCTTCGCGCCGGGCGCCATGCCAGCCGCGGAAGCTCGCGCCCCCTAGGTTAAGGTAGGGCTCGACCTGGCTGCGCAGCTCGGGCGGGATCGGCGGGATACCCTCGACGACGAGGTTCGGCGGAATCTCTGCGGCCACCGCCAGTAGGAGCGACAGCACAAAAGCGAGGGCGGGGCGGACCATGCTGCCTATCAAAGGAGGTGCGCGCCGGCGGTCGACCTCAGAAGATGGCTCGCCTCCGCAGGGTCGCCGGCTAGGCCTAGGTCATGGCCTGGCGCCCCCTCCTTGTCCTTTGCTATGCGCTGATTGGCGGGGCTGGCACCGCCGGCGCGACCACGCCCGGGCCCGCGCCGCTGCAAATGGCTCAGTTCCAGCGCCAGGCGGCGCTCCAGTCCGAGCGGGCGGCCGAGGTGGCGGCCCGGGAAATCAAGGTCGGGGACAAGTCCCTCCGTTGGCTGGAGCGGGAGTTCAACCTCGCCCCCGAGGGACAGCGCAGCCTGTGGATCTCGATGCACGGCGGCGGGGGCGCCCCGGCCTCGGTCAACGACCAGCAGTGGCGTAACCAGATCCGTCTTTACGCCCCACCCGAAGGCATCGTGGTCGCGCCGCGCGCACCGACCGATACCTGGAATCTCTGGCACGAGCCGCACATCGACCGCCTCTTTGACCGGCTGATCGAAGATTTTATCGCCCTCCGCGGCGTGCACCCGGACAAGGTCTACTTGCTTGGTTATTCCGCCGGCGGCGACGGGGTCTGGCAGCTCGCCCCGCGCATGCCCGACCGGTTTGCCGCCGCCGCGATGATGGCCGGGCATACCAACGGCGTGAACACCCTCGGCGTGCGCAACCTCCCTTTCGCGATGTTCGTCGGCGGCGCGGATGCCGCCTACCACCGGAACAAGGTCGTCGCGGAGAAAATCGCGGAGTTCGCCCGGCTGCGGCTGGAGGATCCCGCCGGCTACGAACACCTCGGGCGCGTTTACCCTGGGCTCCCGCATTGGATGGACCGCCAGGACGCGGAGGCCTTGCCCTGGATGGCGAAGTTCACCCGCGATCCCTGGCCCCACAAGGTCGTCTGGGTGCAGACGGGCGTGACGCATGACCGCTTTTATTGGCTGGAACTCCCGGTCGGGGTCGCGAAGTCCGGCCAGAAGATCGTGGCGACCGCGCGCGGTCAGGAAATCGCCCTCGAAGGCGACGTCCCCGCGGGGATGACGCTGCGCCTGCGCGAGGGGCTGGTCGACGACCTCGCCCGGCCGGTCAAGGTCACGGTCAATGGCCGCCTGGTGTGGGACGCGATCCCCGCGCCAGCGACGCCGACCCAGCTGCGTACCTGGTTGACGGAGCGCTTCGACCCTCCCGCCACGCCGACCGCCAGCCTGCGGCTTCCTTGATCACTTCCATGCGTACCGCCCTCCTCCTCGCCAGCCTCGTTCTTCCCTCCGTCGCCCGCCCCGCGGCCGCCGACGCTTTACCCGTCAGCCCGGCGGTACCCGCGGTGGCCCATCCGGCGGTGGAGGCTCCGGGCTTCATCCCGTTGTTCAACGGCAAGGACCTCGCGGGTTGGCGCACGAAAGGCAACTGGGTCTATGACGTCGACGGTAGTGTCACCCTGAAGCCGCGGGCCGGCGAGACGGGTTGGAAGCGCTTCGACGCCTACCTCTTCACTGAGCGCAAGTACCGCGCCTTCGTGCTCGACCTCGAGTTCAAGATCGAGCCGACCGGCAACTCCGGCGTTTTCTTCCGCGTGGCCGATCCTCTCGATCCGGTCGATCACGGCATCGAGTTGCAGGTCCTTGATACCTACGGTTTGGCGAAGCCGGGCCACCACGACTGCGGCGGGATCATCCGCGCGATGGCGCCTTCGCGCAACATGGTCAAGCCGGCCGGCGAGTGGAATCGCTACACCCTCACGCTTAAGGAGGACCTACTGCAGGTCGATTTCAACGGCGAGCGCACCATTGTGCTGGCGCTGGATAAGTCGCCGATGAAGGACCGCCCGGCCGACGGGCACGTGGGTTTCCAGGATGAGGCCAAGCGGGTCTGGTACCGCGGCGTGCGGATCCGGGAGTTGAAGTGAGCGACCTTCAGCCGCGCCCGCGGAGGCTCTTCCAGGGGGCCTCGCCGCTCACGTCGACCATGAAGGGGCCTTGGCTGGCGCCCGGCGAAAGGATCGCGAGGATCGTGGCGTCGGCGGACGAACTATTGAAAGTGGCGTGGACGATCCCGGCCGGGATGTGGGCGCTCTCGCCGGCCTTCAGGATACGCTTCTCCTGTTCGACCCATTGCTCCACCTCGCCCTTGAGGACGTAGATCATTTCCTCGAGCTCGGGGTGGGTGTGAAAAGCGTGGCCTTCGCCCGCGGGCAGGGTGGCCTCGCAGACCTGCAGGGCCTTGGCCTCGGTCACGCCGGGGCGGCAGAGCCAGTAGTTGGTGCGGCCTTTGTACTCCTCTTTGAAGGCGTCGGCCGGGGTCACGAAGCGCAGGGGTTTGCTCATAGGGCGACGGTGGCAAGCCTCCGCCCGCAGGGCAAGCATCCGCAACGGTGCGTTGACAGGAGGGAACCCTAGGGCGAAAAAGGCTGTCCTTACCTCACCCCTATGAAGCCCCTGCACGCCCTCCTCCTCGGTACCGCCTTCTTTGGTGCCTCCGTCTTCGCCGCCGATGAGGCGAAGAAGCCCGCCGACGCCAAGCCCGCGGTCAAGGCCGCGGCCCCCAAGGTTCCCGCCCAGCCCGCCGATGTCGCCGCTCCGAAGGTCGGCAACGACGGCCAGATCCAAGGCGGCTTCGCCAAGTCGCATGAATCCTTCGTCGCGCTCGCCAAGAAGGGCGAGGCCGAGGTTGTCTTCCTCGGTGACTCCATCACCGCGGGTTGGGGTGGCGCCGGGAAGGAAGTCTTCAAGGAGTACGCCAAGTACAAGGCCGTGAACTTCGGTATCGGTGGCGACCGCGTGCAGCACGTCCTCTGGCGCGTCGAGAACGGCGAGTTTGAAGGCCTCAAGCCCAAGGTCGTCGTCCTCATGATCGGGACCAATAACGCCGGCGTCGCCGATAACTCGCCCGAGCAGATCGCGGCTGGCATCAAGAACATCATCGACGCCATTCATAAGCGCTCGGCCGATACGAAGGTGCTGCTCCTCGCAATCTTCCCCCGCGGCGCGACCCCGGCGGATGGCAACCGCGTGAAGAACGAGAAGGTCAACGCGATCATCGCCAAGCTCGACGATGGCAAGAAGGTCCACTACTTCGACATCGGGGCCAAGTTCCTCAAGGCCGACGGCACGCTGGAGAAGTCGGTCATGCCCGACCTCCTGCACCTCAATCCCGCCAGCTACCAGGTCGAGGCGGACGCGATCCGCGAGAAACTCGCCTCGCTCGTCAAGTAAGCCGCGGCGGCGGTGCCTTGCCCGAAGGCCGGTCCCGCGAGGGTCCGGCCTTCGTCTTATCCGCCTACTTGCCCCAGTCCGGGGGTAGTCCAGGTAAGGTCGCGGTCAGGATCTCGTGGATCGCTTTGCGCTCCGCGGCCGGCAGGTGCGCGAATTCCGGAGCGGGCTCGGCGGCGAGCAGCCCGCCGGACAGTCGGCGGAGCACCACGGCGCGGAGTTCCTTGGGCATGGCTTCGAACGTGCGGGCGTAGATCAAGGGACTGCAGCGGTATTTGAACAGGCGGGTCCGAAGGTCCAGGTCGCGCAGCGCGCGGTCGTGGTCGTCGGGGCGTCGGGTGCTTGCGTACGCCTTCTCGAACGAGCCCTCCCCCTGGATGCCGTCGGCGGGGAAGGCGGCCTCGCCTTTGCAGAGCAGGGCTTCGAGCACTTTCTCCGCCTGGCTATTCAGCACCACCAAGCAGGAGCCGGAAGGGGCGGAGTCGGCGGGGAGTTGGAGCAGTTCCCGCATCGCCGGCCAACGGAAGAGCGCGATGCGGGACTCTTGGTTGGCGGTACAGAGCACGTTGTGCACATGGATCTGGTGGTCGTGCATGAGCAACGCCACGATGTCGCTCGTCGCCCGGGGGTAGCGCGAGGTGTCGGGCCCGGCGGGCAAGGCGGTCGCGACTTCTCCGCGCAGCGGTGGCTCGTTGGTGAAGGCCTCGGCGGTCGCGGCGGTCACGTTGCCGCGGTGACGCAGTCCCGGGGTGCGGCCGGTCACATACCAGCCTCCCCAGCGTTCGTTCAAGGGCGTGCCCGGTTCGACATTCGCACCGCCCGATCCGCTTAGCGTCTCGCCGGTCAGGTCAGGGAAGACGGAACGGGCGCGCAGCGAAGGGGTGTGGTCGTGGTGCGCATGGCAGAGCAGGCATTCTTGGCTGCGGGCGACCAGCGGCTCCGTCTCCGGCTGCTGCGCATCGAGGACGTAGAACGTGGCACCGAGCACCGGATCGAACACGGTGACCTCCATCGCCCCGCCCGGAACCCAGCCTACGTAGGCCTCGTCGGAGAAGTAGAGCGCCCTAGGGTTGCTCGGCGAGATGAGCTGACGCTGGAGGCTGGTCTTGCTGAACACGAGCAACTGCGATTCCACCGGTACCTTCAGCTGGTCCAGGAGCCAGCGCAGGCGCCGTCGCGCCGGCCAGCTGCGAATCTCCTCCGCCTGCTTCGCCGCCGCCGCGTTGAGCCGGGCGACCGCGTCGACCGGTTTAGACTCGGAATAGCTGATCGGCGGGTCCTCGAACGGTTCATGGTTCTGCGCTCGACTGGCCCCCGGCAGCGTCAAAGCTGCGGTGAGCAGGCAGGCGGGGAGACGCACGAGCATGGTTTCATTCAAGGGCTACGCGTCGCCGCCGCAAGCATCCCGCCCCGCGGGGCCGGGGTAGTAGCCCCGCTTGCCGCCCCTGTTAGGCGGCGGGACGCAGGCCGACCTCGCCACGAATCTTCTGCAAGGCGAGGCCCTCGAGCTGGCGGACCCGTTCGCGGGTGACGCCGAGTTCCTGGCCGATCTCCTCGAGCGTCCACTCGTGGTCGGTCCCGACGCCATGACGCAGGCACAGGATGCGCCGTTCGCGAATGTCGACGCGTTGCAGCAGGCGACGCACGTAGGCGGCCTGGTCGGCGCGTTCGGCCGCCTGCGCGGGATCAGCGGCGTTCTCATCCTTGATTCGGTCGGCCAGGGTGAGGCTGCCTTCCTCCTCCTGGGGTGCGTCGAGCGACAAGCCGGTCTGCGTCAGTCGGCGTAGCTCGGTCAGGTGATCCGGCGCCCAGCCGAGTTCGACGGACACCTCGGTCTCGGTCGGTTCGCGTCCGAACTTCTGGACGAGCTCCGCTTCGACGCGGCGCGCCGCCGTGAGTTGTTCGTGGATGTTACGGGGCAGGTGGACGGGGCGATGCCGCTGGCGCAGTTCGGCCATGATCTGGCTGTGGATGTCCCACGCCGCGAACGTGCTGAAGCGGATGCCGCGGTCCGGGTCGAACTTATGCACCGCCGTCATCAGGCCCGCGTTGCCGGCGCTGACGAGGTCGAGTAGGTCGTCCCGGCTGTGGGCGAAGCGCTTGGCAAAGTAGACGACGAGCCGCAGGTTGCGCTCCACGAACTCCTCATAGGCGAGCTGGGCGGCCGGCGTGAGCGAGCCGTCAGGGCGGAGGCCGGCGCGCATGGCCCGGCCGAGTCGGCGTTCCCCGGTGGCGTCGAGTTTGTCGAGGCGGCAGGCGCGGCTCAGGTAGTGGCCCAGCCCATCCGCCATGGTCTCGCCTTCGATGAAGGCCTGGGCCGCGAGGCTGGCGACCTCCGAGAGGGCTTCGGGGGTCGGGATGTCGGCGGGGGCGGCGAGGCGGGTGAGGTCCGGGGAGGGGAGGGTGCTGGTCGGGAGGCGGAGGTCTTGGAGGCGTTGGGTTTGGATCATGTGGAAAGGGGCGGGGAGGCTTCTAATAAAAAGTAGTAGGCTTACATAATAGGGGCCGGAAAAGGCCCTTTTCGGACCCGTGTTTACCTAAGTCCTTGTTCATCAAGGAAATCCTTTGCGTAGATTTTTTCGGGGCCCGGGGGCCGCCGGCCCCGCGGGGGTGGCTCGACCGATAGACTACCCCCGGGCAACGGGTTGTCAAATGACCGCCCCCCCCCGGGGGGGGTAGCCGAGCGCGTTCCGCAGAATAGGGTTTCCCCGGTTCCGCACCGGTCTCAACCTGCGGTATGCGTCTACCCCTGATCGCCGCCCTGCTCGCATCGCCCCTGCTGGCCGGGACCAATTCAAGCCTTTCCGGCGACCTCATCGAGGCGAACCGCGACCAAGCGGTGCCGGCCCGGCAGGATTTCTGGCGGCATGCCAATGGGCGCTGGAACCAAGCCCACCCGATTCCCGCCGACCGGGCGGTCTATAACTCCTTTGCTTGGCAGGATGACTTATTGAAGCGGGACCTGCTCGCGATCAACGCCGACTTGCTGGTCCAGAAGGATGCCAATGGCGACCAGCGCCGCCTCGCCGATTTCTGGCGGTCCGCCTTGGGCTTCGAATCCGGCCCGGCCGAACTGCCCGCGGGGTTGCGTGCCGTCCTGGCTGGCCTCGACGAGGCGAAGACCCCGCAGGCGTTGCTCGATGCGGCCGGCGCCCTTTACGCCGAGGGTACCGGCTCCTTCCTCGGGGTCTTCGCCTCGCAGGATAAGAAGGACGAGACCAAGGTCGCCCTGCATCTCTGGCAAGCGGGCCTTTCGCTGCCGGAGCGGGCGTTCTACTTCAGCGACGAGCCCGCCACCAAGCGCGTGCGCGACGCGTTCCCGGCCCATGTCGCCAAGATGCTGGGTTTTCTTGGCTACGATGCGCCCCGGGCCGCCAAGGCCGGCGCCGCCGTCCTCGCTTTTGAGACCAAACTCGCGGAGGTCTCCTTGCCGATGGTGCAGCTCCGCAATCCCGACGCGCATTACCACCCGATGTCCTGGGCCGAGATCGACGCCCTCACGCCCGGCCTGCGCTGGGAGGCGGCCGCCCGTCGCGCCGGGGCGCCCGCGGTCACCCGGGTCATCGTCGGCCAGCCCGACTTCCTGCCGGCGTTGGGGCGCATCTTGGCCGCCACCCCCGCGGAGGATGTCCGCGATTACTTCCGCTTCCAGGCGATTTCTGGTTACGCTTCCGTGCTGAACGCCACCACGGCGGCGGCGGCGTTCGAGTTCGAGGGCGTCGTCATGACGGGCGCCAAGCAGCAACGGAGCCTCGAGGAGCGCGCCTTGAAGATGCAGGATGGCGCCTTGGGTGATTTGCTGGGCAAGGAATTCGTGGCCCGCCGGTTTCCCCCGGCCCAGCGCGAGCGTTTCCGCTTGGTCTGCGAGAACGTGCGGACCGCTTTCGCCGCCCGGATTCGTAAACTGGAGTGGATGGACGCTGGTACGCAGGCCTGGGCCTTGCGTAAACTCGCGGCAATTAAACTGCGCGTGGGCTATCCCGATAAATTCCGTGGCTATGAAGGCGTCGAGATCCGCGCCGACGGCCTGGCTCAGAACTTAGTCAACGTCAGCCAGTGGTCGCGGGCGCGGTCGTTCGCTCGCGTCGGTGGTGCGCCCGAGCGCGAGGAGTGGGGTATGCGTCCCTACACGGTCAACGCCTACTACAGCCCGATGAACAACGAGATCGTGATGCCAGCCGCTATTCTCGCGGTGCCGACGTACGATGGCGAATTGCTCGACGACGCGGTCCTCTATGGTTTCATTGCCTGTACGATTGGCCACGAGCTCACGCACGGGTTCGACGATTCTGGCCGGCGTTTCGGTCCGACCGGCCGCCTGGAGCAAGGCTGGTCGCCGCCGACGGAAAAAGGCTTCCGCGATCGTTGCGACTTGATCGTCGCCCAGTACGACAGGGAAGAGCCTTTGCCGGGTATCCGCGTTAATGGTAAGCTCACCTTGGGCGAGAACATCGCTGATATTGGTGGCGTCGAAATCGCCCTCGACGCTTTTCGCACGACGGAAGCCTTCCGGTCGGGGCGCTTGATCGCCGGCCAGACGCCGCTCCAGCGTTTCTTCCTCGCCCACGCATTCGCCTTCGCCGGCAACACCCGCGCCGAGACGCTCCGCAACCGCCTCCTCTCGGATACCCATTCCCCGATGCCCCAGCGCATCAACGTCGTCCTCCGTAACGTGGATTCCTTCCATGAGGCCTTCGGCACTCAGCCCGGCGACGCCATGTGGCTGGACCCGAAAGCGCGCGTCAAAATCTGGTGATCACCCCTATGCGCTCTTTCCTGTTTCTCTTCTGCACGCTGACGCTCGGGGCCGCCGAGCCGACCGCACCGGCGAAGGCGCCGAATATCGTCATGATCATTTCGGACGACCATGCTTGGTTCGATTACGGGTTCATGGGGTCGACGGCCGTCAATACCCCGAACCTCGACAAGTTGGCCGCCGAGTCGCGCGTCTTCCCGCGCGGGTACAATACCAATTCGCTATGCGGTCCGAGTCTCGCCTCCATCTTGACGGGCCGGCACGTCCATCGGCATGGCATCACCGGCAATGACCCGCTCGTGCCCGCCTCCGTCACCCCGGCGGCACGGCAGGCCAGCCCCGCGTTCCTGGCGGGTCGCGCCCAGATGATCAAACTGTTCCAGCAGTCCCCGCATCTCCCGCGCTTATTGGCTGAGCAGGGGTACGTCAGCCTGCAGACGGGTAAATGGTGGATGGGCGACTACTCGACCGGCGGGTTCACCGAAGGCATGACCAAGGGAGGTCGGCATGGCGACGTCGGCCTCGACATCGGCCGCAAGACGTTGGCGCCACTCACCGAGTTCATCACCCGGGCGAAAAAAGACGGTAAGCCATTCTTTGCTTGGTACGCGCCGATGATGCCGCATGACCCGCACAACCCTCCGGAGCGCTTGCTGGCCAAATACCGCGATCGTTCGCCGACCCCGCAGGCCGCCCGCTACCACGCGATGGTCGAATGGTTCGACGAGACCATCGGCGACGTCCGGGCCCATCTCGCGAAGGAAGGACTGACGCAGGATACCATCATTGTCTACATTTCGGACAACGGCTGGATTCCGCGCACCGACAAGCCCGTGGTCGACTTTGGGCGTTCGAAGCAGTCGCCCTTTGACGGAGGTGTTCGCAGCCCGATTCTCGTGAGCTGGCCTGGCCACATCAAGCCGACCGTGGTCGACGCTCCCGCCAGCGCCGTCGACCTCATGCCGACGCTCCTCAAGCTCGCCGGGGCGCGGGTGCCGGCCGATGGCGACGGGCTCGACCTGCTGGACGATGCGGCGCTACGGGCCCGCCCCTTTGTCGCGGGACAGAATTCGACCCACGATATCCGTGAGCTGGGCCGTCCGGCCGCGAGCCTGCGTTATCGCTGGCTCGTCGCCGGCGAGCTCAAACTTATCGTGTCGAGCGGCCTTAAGACCGGCGAGACGGCGAATGGCTCCACCGACGCCACCGAGCCGCCGCGCCTCTTCGACCTGAAGACAGATCCTTACGAAAAACAGGACCTCGCCGCCGAACGTCCCGCGGAAGTGAAACGGCTCACCGCCCTCTTGGATGCCTGGTGGGATGGCCGCTGAGATTTTGTTTGGAACTATGCCGCGCTCTCGCCCTCATACCTTTATTCCCATGCGCCCGCTTCTCCCCCTCCTTGCCCTTATGTCCGTCCCTGCCTTCGCGGTTGATCTGACCTTCTACGTCGGCACGTCCGGGGCCACCTCCCAAGGCATCCTCCGCGCCACCATCGATGCCGAGAGCGGGAAACTTTCGACGCCCGTCGTCATCGCCGACGCGAAAGGGCCTTCCTACTTGGCCTTGTCCGCCGACGGCCGCACCCTCTACACCACGGCCGAGGTCGCGGGCGGCGGCGTCGCCGCCTACCGGCTCGCGCCCGCCGGCCCGGCCACCTTGCTCAACGGCGAGGACACCAAGGGCAAGGGGGCGACGCACGTCTCCGTCGACCAGACGGGCAAGTTCCTCTTCGCCGCCAATTATGGCTCGGGCTCGGTGGCCTGCCTGCCGATCAAGGCCGACGGCTCGCTCGCGGCCGCCACCAGTTTCCTCCAGCACGAAGGGGGCGGCCCGAACAAAGGCCGCCAAGCCGGTCCGCATGCCCACGGCATCTACCCCGACGCCGCCAACCGTTTCGTCTACGTACCCGACCTCGGGACGGATGACGTCTTCATCTACCAGTTCGACGCCACCAAGGGCCTCCTGGCGCCGACCGCCGCCAAGTCCGGCCGCGTAGCCCCCGGCGCCGGCCCCCGCCACCTCGCCTTCCATCCGCAAGGGGGCTTCGCCTACGTGTGCAACGAGATGGCGATGACCGTCAGCGTGTTCACGGTCGACGCGGCCACCGGCGCGATGAAGGAGATCCAGGTCCTGCCGACGCTACCCACCGGCGCCGCCGCCAAGGGGGCCTCCACCGCGGAGATCTTCTGCCTGCCGAACGCCCGCGCGCTCTATGTCTCCAACCGCGGCCACAACTCGCTCGCGGCCTTCGCCATCGGTACCGACGGTAAGCTTTCCCCGCTCGGGCACACCCTCGAGGTCCCCGCCGTCCCTCGCGGTTTCGGCCTGAGCCCTGACGGCCGCTGGCTGGTCTGCGCGGGCCAGAAGTCCGGTACCTTGAACGCTTACCGCGTCGATCTCGCCACGGGGAAGCTGACCGACACCAAGCAGTCCGTGCCCGCCGGCGCCGCTTGTTGCATCGTCTTCGGCCGTTGAGCCAAGGGTCGTCGTGATGAAGCCCGCCCGCCTCCTGTTCCTCGCCGCCTCGGCCTTTGCGTCCGCCGCCGAGGTCGACTTTGACCACGAGGTCATCCCCTTGCTCCGGAAGCATTGCACCGAGTGCCATGCGGGCGACAAGAAGAAGGGGGGGTTCACGATGAATACCCGTGCGACCTTGCTTGAAGGCGGCGAGAATGGCGCGGTGCTGACCCCCGGCAACGCGGCCAAGGGTCATCTCCTTGAAGCGATCGTGAGCACGGATCCCGACGTGCGCATGCCGCCCAAAGGCCCGCGGCTCACCCCGGCCGAGGTCGCCACCTTGCGGGGTTGGATCGGGCAGGGTGCCCGCTGGACCGAGGGCTTCGCTTTCAAGCAACCGGGCTTCGAGCCGCCGCTTAAGCCCCGGGTCGTGAACCTGCCCGTTGCGCTCGAGGGCCGGAGTCACCCGATCGATCGCGTGCTCGATGCCTGGCTGGCCGAACACAAGCAGCCGCGCCCGGCGCGCGTCGACGACGCCACCTTCCTGCGCCGCGCCTCCCTCGACCTCGTCGGGCTCTTGCCCAGCCCGGCCGAGACGCAGGCTTTCCTCGCCGACCCCGCGGCCGACAAACGCGCCCGGCTGGTCCAGGCGTTGCTCGCTCGGGACGTCGATTACGCGGACCACTGGATGGTCTTTTGGAATGACCTGTTGCGCAATGATTACGCCGGCACCGGTTATATCGATGGGGGGCGCAAGCAGATCACGCCGTGGCTGTACCGCGCGCTCGTGACGAACAAGCCGTACGACCAGATGGCCCGCGAACTGGTCGCCCCCGCCGCCGAGAGCGAAGGGTTCGCCAAGGGGATTGTCTGGCGGGGGGCGACCAGCGCCGGGCAGAAGCCGGAGCTACAGTTCGCCCAGAGCGTCTCGCAGGCCTTCCTCGGGATCAACATGAAGTGCGCCTCGTGCCACGACAGTTTCATCGATCGCTGGAAGCTCAAGGATGCCTACGGTCTCGCCGCCATCTTTTCGGACCGCCCGCTCGAGCTGGTGCGGTGCGACATCCCCACGGGTAAGCCCGCGGCCGCCGCCTGGTTGTTCCCCGAACTGGGTCAGGTCGATGCGACGAAGCCAAAGGCCGAGCGGTTGGGACAGTTGGCGGCGTTGCTCACGCATCCGGAGAACGGCCGGTTCCAGCGGACCATGGCGAACCGCCTCTGGCATCGGTTGATGGGCCGGGGCGTCGTGCACCCGGTCGACGCGATGCAGACGGCGCCGTGGAATCAAGACTTGCTCGACGTGCTGGCGAACCAACTCCGCACCTCCGGTTACGACCTGCGGGCGACCTTGGCTTTCATCGCGACCTCCGAGGCTTACCAGGCGCGCGCCGAAGTGCTCGCCCCGACCGCTGATGACTCCGGCTATGCCTACCGCGGCCCCCGCGCCAAGCGGCTGACCGCCGAGCAATTCGTGGATACGGTCTGGCGCTTGACGGGCACGACCCCGGCGAAGATCGACGCTGGCGTGACCCGCGCCCCCGAGGGCGCCGCCCCGGCGGCGTTACTCGCTTTGCCGATCTGGTCGAATGACACGCCCAAGGGCCGCCAGCCGGCGGTCGGTGAGGCGCGGGCCTTCCGCCACGCGTTGACCCTCGCGAGCGCACCGCGCCGCGCGGCCTGCGCCATCACCTGCGACAACGCTTTCGAACTCTGGGTCAATGGGCGCAAGGTCGGGACCGGGGACGATTGGCAGACCCCGCAGAGCTTCGAGCTCACCCCTTTCCTTCGCGCCGGCGCCAACGAAGTCGTGATTGTTGGCCGTAACGGCGGGAGCGCCCCGAACGCCGCCGCCCTCTGGTGCCAACTTTACGTGCAGTTAGCCGACGGCAAGGAGCTCGCTTTGGCGACGGACCGGACCTGGCAATGGTCCGCGACCTTGCCCAACGGACAGGGAGCGCTTTCCGTCGCCGCCGAATGGAAGCCGGTGGCCGTCATCGCCGGTCCGGGATGGGCGGCCGCGGAGAAGCGCCTCGCCGACCAGATCGCGGCCTTCTCGGGCAAGGTCCTGTTGACGCCGCGCGCCGCGTTGATGAAGTCGGATTTATTGCAACGTTCCCTCGGCCGGCCCAATCGCGAGCAGATCGTCTCGATGCGTCCGAACGAACTGAGCACGCTCGAGGCTATCGACCTGGCCAACGGGGCCGCGCTCACCGACCTGCTCGCCCGGGGCGCGACGAACCTCTTGCGTCGCCGCTGGGAGTCGCCCGACGCCTTCGCCCGGTGGGTTTACCTCTCCGCGCTTTGCCGCGAGCCGACCCCCGCGGAAGCGTCGGTGGCGCGGGCGTTGCTCGGCGGTAAGCTCGACGAGCAAGGCGTGGCCGACCTGCTCTGGGCCGTCTGCATGCTTCCTGAATTCCAGACCATCCGCTGACCTCCATGCTGCCCGCCCACGAACTGCCCATCGACCCGTCCCTCCCTCCCGCCCTCCGGCGTCGCGAGTTCCTGCGACTCCTCGGCGCGGCCGGCGTCGCCACGCTCGGCCTGGGCGCACCCAGACTGCTCGCCGCCGAGGAGCCGGCCCCGGTCGCGAAAGCCGACGCCTGCATCTTGATCTGGTTGGCCGGCGGTATGGCCGCGCCCGAGACCTTCGATCCCAAACGGTACGCCCCTTATGAGAAGGGTTTGGAATATAAACGCGTGCTCAGCACCTTTCCCGCTATCCCGACCGCGGTCGATGGGCTGAAGATTTGCCAAGGCTTAGAGCAAATCGCCACGGTCATGGACCGCGCGACCCTGATCCGTTCGGCGGTCCAACCCGACCTTGGGAGCATCCTGCATTCGCGCCACCAGTTCCATTGGCACACGGGCTACGTCCCGCCGCAGACCGTGGCGTGCCCGCACATCGGGGCTTGGATGGCCCGAGTCCTCGGGCCGCGCAACCCGGTCATGCCGCCCTTCATCAACATCGGCCAGCGCCTCGAAGGCGTCGGCGAAAGCGAGGAACTCAAGGCTTTCACCACCGCTGGTTTCTTCGGCGGCGAGTTCGGGCCGATGAACCTGCCGTTCCCCGACGACGCCGCCACCGCGGTGCGTCCGCCCAAGGGCATGGACCCGGGCCGCTTCGTCAACCGCGACCGTGAGTTCCGTCGGTTGGTCGACGCCAGCCCCGATCGTGACCGCCTGGGCGACTTCCAGCAGCAGTCGATGTTACGGTCGATGGACAACGCCTATCGGCTACTCAGCGCCAAGGAGCGGGCGGCCTTCGATCTCTCGCTCGAGCCGAAGGAGGCGCAGCAGGCCTATGGGACGACCCGCTTCGGTCGCGGTTGCCAGCTCGCCCGCCGGCTCGTCGAGAATGGCGCCCGCTTCGTCGAGGTCACTACCGAGTATGTGCCGTTCTTCAACTGGGACACCCACGGTAAGGGTCATAAGACGCTTGAGGAAATGCACCGCACGATTGACGGGCCGGTGGCGCAGCTCATCCGCGACCTCGAGGCGCGCGGCCTGCTCGACCGTACCTTAGTCGTGATTGCCAGCGAGTTCAGCCGCGACGCGATGATCGAGGGTCGGCCTGGCTCTAAGGCCGGCGACCAGTCCTTCCACAAGGGCGGGACCATTGAGAATCCGGACCACTACGGCCTGCACCGCCACTTCACCGGCGGTACCAGCGTGGTGATGTTCGGCGGCGGCGTGAAGAAGGGCCACGTGTTCGGGGCGACCGCCGACGAGCGGCCGCTCGTGGCGATCAAGGACCCGTTGCCGGTCGAGGATGTCCATGCCACCATCTTTACCGCGATGGGCATCAGCCCGAAGAAGGCCTACGATATCGAGGGGCGCCCGTTTTACGCGACCGTCGACGGCAAGGGCAAGGCCGCGCCGATCTTCGCCTAGGCCGGCCGGAGCGCCCGGAGCTCAGGCGCATGGGCGCGGATCGCGGCGGTCAGGAGTTCGGCCGTGCGTCGCATGGCTTCGGCGAGCGGCATCTCCGCCGGCTTGATTGCCAGGAGCAGGTCGAACTGCGCCCGCAAGGCCGCCGAGTCGGCAATCGCACCCGCAACGCCGAGCACGGGCTTGCCGTGCGCCCGCGCGAGCCGGGCCACCCCCACGGGTCCCTTGCCCTGGAGGCTTTGCTCGTCGAGCCGACCCTCGCCCGTCACGACCAGGTCCGCCCGGGCCACGCGGTCAGCCAGCCCGATCTGGCCGGCGACGAGGTCGAAGCCCGGCGTGAGGCGTCCGCCGGCGAAGGCCATCAAGCCGAACCCGAGGCCGCCGGCCGCCCCTGCACCGGGTAGATCCCGCGGGTCCGTGCCGGTCGCCGCCGCCGCGAGGTCCGCGAGGTGGGCCAGACGTCGCTCGAACCAATCGAAGTCACGCACGCCTTTTTGCGGGCCGTAGACGCGGGTCGCACCGTGCGGTCCGAGTAAGGGGTTATCCACGTCGCAGGCGACGAGCACCTCGGCGAACACCCGCGGGGCCGGCTGGAGCCGGTCGGCCTCGAGGAGCGTCTCCAGGGTCGGGCTGAACGGCGCGCCGGCGCGTTCGAAGCGATGGCCCAAAGCGAGGGCCATCCCGAGGCCGCCGTCGTTGGTAGCCGAGCCGCCGATACCGATGAGGATTCGTTCCGCGCCCAGCGCACGGGCGGCTTGCAACAGTTCGCCAGTCCCGCTGGTACTCGCCCGTTCGGGGGCCAAGGGGAGGTCGGAGACCAAGGCTAGCCCGCTCGCTGCGCTCATCTCAAGGATTGCCCTTCGCTCGGCGGCGACCCAGCCGAACCGCACGGCCCGCGGCCGTCCCTGCGCGTCCGTCGCTACCGTCTCCGCCCAAGTCCCGCCCAGGGCGGCGACCATGGCCTCGGTGGTCCCTTCGCCCCCGTCGGCGATGGGGCAGGTGTCGAACTCGGCGCCGGGGAAGACTTCCGCGAGGCCTAGACGCAAGGCGGCGGCGACCTCCGGGGAGGGGAGGGCCCCTTTGAATTTGTCGCTCGCCAGCAGGATGCGCATCCTGGTTCGGGTTATGGAGGGGAAATGAGCGAGGGGAAAGGGGTATTTTTGCCTTCCTTTCTCTTTAACCCCCACTTGATTACTCTAAGGTTTATGCCCTAATGTTAAATGAGTTATCATACCTAGGCGTAACTTGAACCACCCCCTCCCCATCCCCCCATGACTTTTGCCATGCTCCGCTCCCGCCATCTCCCACTCCTCGCCTTGCTCGCCGCGAGTCCGGTGCTTTCCGCCGCCGACGAACCCAGCAAGGAGGGCTTGGAGTTCTTCGAGAAGAACATCCGCCCGATCTTGACCGAGCATTGCTACGAGTGCCACTCGATCGAGAAGTCGACCTCGAAGGGCGGGCTAATCCTCGATTCCCGCGACGGCATGCTCAAGGGGGGCGACGAAGGTCCGGCGGTCGTACCCGGCAACACGGCGAAGTCCTTGCTCCTCCGCGCCGTCAGCTACACCGACCCGGAGTTTTCGATGCCGCCCAAGAAGAAGGGTGGCAAGTTGCCCGATGCCAAGATCGAGATGTTGGAGAAGTGGGTGAAGATGGGGGCGCCTGCCCCCGTCGGCGCCGGCAGCAAGCTCACCGGCTTGACCGCGAAAGCCAAGCAGCATTGGGCCTTCCAGCCGATCAAGGTCGCCCCCCTCCCCGAGGTGAAGAACAAGGCTTGGGTCAAGAGCCCCATCGACCAGTTCGTCCTTGCGAAAATGGAGGCCGCCGGTCTCCAGCCGAGCCCGCCCGCCGAGCCGGAGGCGTTGCTGCGCCGCATGTCCTATGACTTGATCGGCCTGCCCCCGACCGCCGATCAGGTCGCCACGTTCACCCGCGCTTTCGATGCTGCGGTCATCGCCGACGCCGGCGCCGCGCGCCGGGGCACCCCGGCCACCAACGTCGATACCATCGTCGCCAAGCAGGTCGATACCCTCCTGGCCTCGCCCCATTACGGCGAGCGCTGGGGCCGGCACTGGCTCGACACCGCGCGTTATTCCGACACCCGCGGGCTCGCGGTCGACCAAGGCAAGAGCCTGTTCGAGGATTATCGCTACGCCTACGCCTGGACCTACCGCGACTACGTGATTGACGCGATCAACACCGACAAGCCCTACGACAAGTTCGTCATCGAACAGCTCGCGGCCGACAAAATCACCGACGCCAAGCCCGACGATGCCCGCCTGGCCGCGCTGGGCTTCATCACCATCGGTAAGCGCTTCGATAACATCGATGACACGATCGACGAGCGCATCGACACCACGACCAAGGCCTTCCTCGGTTTAACGGTCTCCTGCTCGCGCTGCCACGACCATAAGTTCGACCCGATCCCCGCGGCGGATTACTACTCCCTCCACGGGATTTTCGCCTCGACCATCGAGCCTCTGCAGCGCCCGGGGATCACCTCCGGCCCGCAGGGGTCCGCGCTGAAGGCCGACTTCGAGAAGCGAATCAACGAGCTGCAGGCCGAGAGCGCCGCTGGTTACTACAAATACTTCAAGGACATGCGGGCGCGCTACGACCGCGAGATGGCGGGTCGCCTAATCGCCGCGACCATGAAGCGTGGTTCCATCGAGTGGGGTGACATCAATGACAAGTACAAGCTGGAGACGCCGTTGCCCGACTTCGAGCCGATGCGCATTCAGATCGACTCGCCGATCACCGGGCCGTTCGCCCGCGTCGCCGCCATCCCGGCGGCGGTCTTCGAGGAGCGGGCCGCGAGCGTGCTCGCCGCCGCCCTGAATGACCCGAAGCACCCGGTGAACCCGCTCATCGCGGCCGCCCTCCGCGGCCTCAAGCCCAAGACCCTCGACGACGTCGCCCTCGCCTACCAAAAGGCCTACAACGACAGCAAGGCCTCGCTCCTGGCCCACATCGATCGCTGCGCGAAGCCCGGCCACTCCAGCAAGCAGACCCCGGCGGCCATCGCCCAGATGGCGGCCTACCCGTGGCCGTTGCCCGACATTGAGGACATCCTGGAGAATGAGGAATGCATCGCGATGTTCGACACCCGCAAGTTCTGCGCCGATTGGCAGAACCGCCCGGTCTTCGGCGGCCAGAATAACCGTAAGCCGCTGGCGTATTTCCGCTGGGCCCAGATCAACGAACTGCGTCTTTCCCACCCCGGCGCACCCCGCGAGGCCATGGCCATCCAGGATGCCGCCAGCCCGCGTGACAGCTATGTCTACATCCGCGGCGACAAGAACAAGCGGGGGCCCGTCGTCCCACGCCGCTTCCTCGAGGCCCTCACGGCGGGCGAGCGCCCTAATTTCAGCGACGGCAGCGGCCGGCTCGAACTCGCCAACTCCATCGTCGCCAAGTCCAACCCGATCACGCCGCGCGTGGCGATGAATCGCCTCTGGCTGAAGCATTTCGGGGAGGGTTTCGTCGCCACCCCGGACGACCTCGGGAACATGTCCGAGAAGCCCTCGCACCCGGAGCTACTCGATTGGTTGGCGGATGATTTCACCAAGAACGGTTGGACGCTCAAGCGGATGCACCGCCAGGTCATGCTGAGCGCGACCTACCGGCAGGACTCCAATCCCAACACCAACCCGCTGATCGCCAAGAAGGGCGGGGTGGATCCGCTCAAGGTCGACGCGGGTAATCGCCTGTTGTGGCGCGGGAACCTGCGGCGCCTCGACTTCGAGTCCATCCGCGACTCCATGATTCTGCTGACGGGGAAGATGAACCCGGCCGTCGGCGGCCAGCCCGCCAACATCACGGACGAACCGTACAGCTACCGGCGCAGCCTCTACGGCTACGTGGACCGCCTGCGCTTGAACGACACGCTCTCGCAGTTCGACTACGCCGACCCGGACATGGCTAATTCCCGCCGCGGTTCTACCATCGTGCCGCAGCAGGCCTTGTTCTTCATGAACAACCCGTTGTCGGTCGAGGTCGCCCGTTCGGTCGCTGCGCGGCCGGAAGTCGCCAAGGCGATGTCCGAGGACTCCCGCATCAACGCGATGTTCCTGGCGCTCTTCCAGCGCCGCGCGACCTCCAACGAGATTCGGGTCGCCCGCGAGTTCCTGGATAAGCAGAAGGCCATGGCGATCGCCTCCGCCCGAGCGAGTGCCTCCGCGGGGTCGACTAAGGTTTCGACTTCCAACTCCGGGAGCAAAAACGTCGCCAAGTCCACCTCGGGTAAGGATAGCAAGACGGTGGCTTCCGCCCAGGGGACGGCGGCCAAGAAGGGGGTCCCGGCCGTCAAGAAGGTCGAGGCGCCGGACGAAATGATGATGTCCGTGACCTCGGGCGGCGCGGAAGGTATCCTGCAGAATGTGGGTGAGAGCATCTCTCGTAACCCATTGACTCCCATCGAGTTATTGGCTCACGCCCTGCTGCTTTCCAATGAGTTTGTCTACGTGAACTGAGCGCCGTCGCCAGCCGTAAACGAGGGGGGCTGAAGCCCCTCTTTTTATTAAGGTTTGCTTCATCTACGGCTTGAAGTCCTTGGGCGCGGGTAAAGAATAATCCCTAGGAATTACCCCCAACAAATCCTCAGGGGCATGTAACTTAACCTTCCCTGAGGTGTCTTACTCATACCCCCTAGCCATTTCCCTTATGCTCCTTCCGTTTCAACCCGCCCGCCCCGCTGCGCTCTTCCTCCTGCTCGGCGTCGCTGGTTTGTGCGGCCAGGAGATGAAGATGGAAGCGATGGCCGATGGTATGGCCGCCAAGGGTGCGGCCTCCGCAAAAACCGAGGCCGAGGCTAAGGTGGATCCCGCCGGGATGGAATTCTTCGAGAAGAATATCCGCCCGATTTTCACCGAGCATTGCTACAAGTGCCACTCTGCGAGCGAAGGCGTCTCCAAGGGCGGCTTAGTGCTGGACACGCGGGCGGCCTTGCTCGCCGGCGGCGACCAAGGGCCGGCGGTCGTGCCGGGTAACCTCAAGAAGTCCTTGCTGCTCGTCGCGGTCCACCAAGGCGACCCCGAGCTCTCCATGCCGCCCCGCAAGTCAGGCCCCAAGCTCAGTGATGCGAAGATCGCGACCTTGGAGAAGTGGGTTCAGATGGGCGCGCCTGCCCCCGTCGGCGGCGCGGCCAAGCTGACCGGTCTCTCGCAAAAGGCGCGCGACCACTGGGCGTTCAAGCCCGTCCAGGATTTTCCCGTCCCGACGAAGCTCAGCAACCCGGCTTGGTGCCAGAACGAGATCGACGCTTTCATCCTGGCCAAGCTTGACGCGGCCGGGCTCAAGCCCAACCCCTCCGCCGACGGCGAGGCGTTGCTGCGTCGCTTGACCTACGACCTCCACGGCCTCCCGCCCACCAACGCCGAGGCCGAGGCTTTCGCCCGCGATTTCGACGCCGCCGTCTCCCGCGACGCCCTTTCCTTGCGCAACGGTCAGCCCGCTCGCTCCGCGACCCTCGTCCTCGAGCGTACCGTCGATCGTCTGCTGGCCTCGCCCCGCTACGGCGAGCGCTGGGCCCGCCACTGGCTGGATACCGCTCGCTACTCCGACACCAAAGGGCTCCGCCGTGCGGGCGCGGAAGGGGATCGTTCCGCCAACGCTTGGACCTACCGCGATTACGTCATCGATTCGCTCAACGCCGACAAGCCGTACGACCAGTTCATCATCGAGCAGCTGGCGGCCGACCGTCTGCCGGACCTGGCTAAGGACGACCCGCGCCTAGCCGCACTGGGCTTCATCACCGTCGGTAAGCGTTTTGACAATAACGACGACACCATCGACGAGCGCATCGACACCACGACCAAGGCCTTCCTCGGACTGACCGTGGCTTGCGCCCGTTGCCACGACCATAAGTTCGACCCAATCCCCGCAGCCGACTACTACTCGTTGCATGGCATCTTCGCCTCGACGATTGACCCCATCGTCGATCCGGTCATCCGCGGCGCCCGCACCGCCCCCGCCGCCGTCCGGGCCGACTACGACAAGCAGCTCAAGGCCATGCAGGAGGAGAATGTCCGCGGTTATTTCAAGTACATCGCCGGTCAGCTGACGCTGTTACATAAGGGCTATGGCGCCCGCGCCATGGTCGCGCTTGCGGGCGGCGCCCGCTCCGAGAAGGGCTACGACATGCAGCAGAAGTACAAGGATAAGTACGTCGTCGACCGCGAGGTCGACGGTGCGATGATGATCCGCGCGGACTCGCCCGTCACCGGTCCGCTCGCCCGGCTTAAGCGCCTGCCCGAGGCCGATTTCGCCGCCCAAGCCCCCGCCGCGATTGCCGCCGCCCTCGCCGACAAGAAGCTCGCCGTGAACCCGCTCATCGCCGAGGCGCTGCGCAATCTCAAGCCGAAGACCCTCGATGAGGTCGCCTTCGCCTACGACGCCGTCTTCGCGAAGAACCATGGCGCCATCATCGCCCATCTCGGGATGCGGGGCCAGCCCGGCAAGCGGGCGGAGCAGGATGACAAAGCCATCGCCCAACTGGCCGCCTACCCTTTCCCGACCCCGAATTACGAGGAACTCGCCACGACCACGCAGATGACGGTGCTCGTCTCCACCCGGGCCTTCTGCGAGCCCTGGCAGTCGCCCCCGGCCTTCCCGAACGGCAACATTCCGACCCGCTACTTCAAGTTCGAAGCCATCAACGCCCTCGACCTGACCCACCCGGGCGGCCCCGGTACCGCCATGACGGTGGCCGACAGCGAGAAGCCGCGCGACACCAACGTCTACATCCGCGGCGACCGCAACAAGAAGGGACCCATCGCCCCCCGCCAGTTCCTCGAGGTCCTCGCCGGCCCCGAGCGCCAGCCCTTCTACGAAGGCAGCGGCCGCCGTGAGCTCGCCGTCGCCATCGCCAACCGGACCAACCCGCTCACCCCTCGCGTCCTCGTCAACCGGCTCTGGCTGCACCACTTCGGCGCCGGCATCATTTCCACGCCCGATGACTTCGGCAATATGTCCGAGAAGCCCACGCACCCCGAGCTCCTTGATTGGCTCTCCCTGCGCTTCATGGATGAAGGCTGGTCCCTGAAGAAACTCCATAAGCGGATCCTCATGTCGGCCGCCTATCGGCAGTCGGCCAACCCGCTGGCCAACCCGCTCGTGGTCCAGAAGGCGGCTCTCGACCCGTCCAAGGTCGACGCTGGTAACAAACTCCTTTGGCACGCCAACCTCCGCCGCCTCGACTTCGAGTCCATCCGCGACTCGATGTTGATGCTCACGGGTAAGATGGATTCGACCGTCGGCGGTCGCCCGGTGAACATCACCGAGGACCCGATCAGCTACCGCCGCAGCATCTACGGTTACATCGACCGTGAGCGGCTCAGCGACCTGCAGTCGCAGTTCGACTTCGCCGACCCCGACATGGCCAACTCGAAGCGCGGTTCGACCATCGTGCCGCAGCAGGCCCTGTTCTTCATGAACAACGAGCTGTCGATTGTCGTGGCCCGCGCCGTGGCCGGTCGCCCCGAGGTCACCAGCGCCTCCTCCGACGACGCCCGCATCGGTCAGCTTTACAAGATCATGTACCAGCGCTCGCCGACCGGCGACGAGATGAAGATCGCCCGAGAGTTCGTCCGCAAGGTCGCGGGCTACATCGACGAACCCGTCGCGAAGGCGAAACCCGCCCCCGTCGCCAAGGCCCCGAAGCCGAAGGCGAGCGAGCTGATGAACAAGCCCCTCCTGCCGTCCGCCCCGCTGGTCACCGTCGAGGCGCCCAAGACCAAGGTCAGTGGCAACTCCCTCGTCAACGAAGGCGTCAAGATTGATAAGCGCCCCGTCACCCCTTGGGAGATGCTCGCGCAGGCGATGGTCTGCTCCAACGAATTTGTCTACCTCAACTAACCCTTAGTCTCTACAACCAAACCACAACACATCATGGAAATCCAAAACTGCACCAACAGCCTCCCGACGCCGAATTCGCGGCGTGAGTTCCTCCGCCAGACCGGCATGGGGCTCGGCACCGTCGCCTTCGGCACCATGGTCGCCGACTACCTCGTCGCGCCCGCCCACGCCGAGATCTCGGCCGACCTCAAGCCCCGCAAGGGCCCGCTGCCGGCCAAGGCCAAGCATGTCATCCACATCTTCGCCGGTGGCGCCCCGTCCCACCTCGACACGTTCGACTACAAGCCGGGCATGAAGGCCTACGCCGAGAAGTCGACGTCCGGTCAGGGCGGCGTGATCTTCCCGACGCCCTTCGAGTTCAAGAAGTGCGGTAAGTCCGGCCTCGAGATCTCCGAGATCTTCCCGAAGCTCCAGGAGCAGGCCGATGAGATGTGCGTCATCCGCTCGATGCACTCCGACATCCCGGCCCACGGTCCGGCCGCCAAGCTGATGCACACCGGCTCGGCGATCCTCACCAAGCCCTGCCTCGGTTCCTGGGTCCTCTATGGTCTCGGCACCGAAAGCCAGGACCTCCCGGGCTTCGTCAGCCTCGGTGGCGGCGCCGATGGCCGCCAGTCGGCCTTCCTCCCCTCGATCTACCAGGGCGCGAAGACCTCCTTCCGTCCCGGTGCGCCGGCGAACAAGGTCATCGCCAACCTCCAGAGCGAGTTCACCACCGAGGAGGCCCAGCGCAAGCAGCTCGACCTCGTCCACCAGCTCAACGAGCGCCACATGCAGACCGTCCAGAAGGACGAGCAGCTCGAGGCCCGGATCGAATCCTTCGAACTCGCCTTCCGCATGCAGACCGCGGCGACCGACGCCTTCGACATCTCCAAGGAGTCGCAGAAGACCCGTGACGCTTACGGCAAGACCGACCTCGGCGCCAAGCTCCTCTGCGCCCGTCGCCTCGTCGAGCGCGGCGTGCGCTTCGTCCAGGTGGACGCGGGCGGTTGGGACCACCACACGAACATCTTCACCTCCGCGACGCGCACCGGCGCGACGGTGGACACCCCGGCCGCGGCGCTCATCGCCGACCTCAAGCAGCGCGGGCTCCTTGACCAGACCCTGATCATCTGGGGCGGAGAATTCGGTCGCACCCCGACCACCGCGGGCCGCGTGAATCAGAACTCCGGCCGTGACCACTGGTCCAAGGCTTACTGCTGCTGGATGGCCGGCGGCGGCGTCAAGGGCGGCATGCACTACGGCGAGACCGACGAAATCGGCGGCCAGGTCGCGTCCGACGGCGTCGACGTCCATGACCTCCACGCCACGATCCTCCGCCTGCTCGGCTTCGATCACACCAAGTTGACGTACCGCTACAACGGCCGTGACTTCCGCCTGACCGACAACTTCGGTAAGGTGGTCGAGAAGGTCATTGCCTAACCTCGGGCGAACCGACCGAAGGGCGACCACCGCAAGGGGTCGCCCTTTTTGTTTTCAGGGGTTGCGAGCCGCAGCCGGTCGGCAAGGATACTTCCGTGGGACGATTCCTTGCCCTAACCGCCTTGGCGTTCGTCGCCTGTTACCTGTTGGCGCAGACTTTGCCGCCGACGTCGCCGCTGGTAGTGCGCTCGCCGCGGACCGGTAGTCCCCCTTCGGCGGCGCCCGTCCGGACCTTGGCCCCGCGCCCGACGGCGCCGGCCGGCCCTGATACCTCGGTACTGGTCGAGGCGTCGTCCGCGACGTTGGATTACGCGCGCCGACCTTCCGCCGCCGACACGCATGCCGATCCCCGGACGGCCCGGGTGCCGACCAGCGGGGTCGTCGGGGTCGACGCGTTGGGGCACCGGCAAGTGAAGTACGACAATGGAGTCACGGCGGATTCGCGCGTGGATCCGCTGGGCGGGGTCAGCACGCGTTTTTCCAACGGCGTCACGGCCGAAAGCCGGACCGACCTTCTCGGCGGGACGACCACCCGATTTTCCAACGGACTGACCGCGAGTTCCCGGGTCGACGCGCTGGGTCATGTGGAGACCTCTTATTCCGACGGTACGCATGCCTCCACGCGGACGGATGCCTTGGGTAACCGCGTGACCACCTACTCGGATGGCCGCACCGAGACCTTGCGCCCCGACCCCCTCGCCCCAGCGCCCGCGGCCGCTTCCGATCGTCGTCCTAGCCGGCGTTAAACGGTGCTATTTAACGGAACAGGGCGCTTGAAAGCGGCCTGTCCCGGGCCTACCTTCCCACCTCATTACCCCATGAAACGCCTCTTCCCTTATCTGACCGCGCTGGTCGCATGCCTGTTGATGGTCGCCTGTGCGCCGACCCCGACCCCGGCTCCGGTCTCCGCTGCCTTCACCACTGGCCCTGGCTGGCTTGATTTCCCCGGCGGCAAGGGGCCGGGCGCCGGCAAGACGGTGGTCCTCCTGGCCGGCGACGAGGAGTATCGCTCCGAGGAGTCCATGCCGATGCTCGCCCGCCTTCTCGCGGAGCGCCACGGCTTCCACTGCGTCGTCCTTTTCTCGCATGACGCGGATGGCACCATCAACCCGAACAATGGTGCCTCGCTGGGCAAGCCGGAGGCGCTCGATGGCGCCGACGCCCTGGTCCTCGGCCTGCGTTTCCGCAAGTGGAACGAAGTCGCCCTCGCCAAGTTCGACGCGGCGGTGAAGCGCGGCGTGCCAATCGTCGCCACCCGCACCAGCACCCACGCGTTCGCCGGGATCCCCAAGGAGAGCGCCTTTGGCGCTTATAACTGGAATAATAAAGGCGGCTTCGGGAAGAATGTCCTCGGCGAGACCTGGGTGAGCCACTGGGGCAACCACAAGGGCGAGGCGACGCGCACCGCCGTCGAGCCTGGCGCCGAGAAGCTCGCGCTCCTCCATGGCGTGGGCGTCATTTTTGGCGACACCGACGTGTACGAGGCCTACCCGCCCGCCGACGCCCAAGTGGTGCTCCGTGGCGTGGTCCTTAAGGACATGGACCCGAAGAGCCCGCCCAGCGAGCGCGTGAAGAAGCGCGCCACCGACAAGCAGGAGCAGGGCGTGAACGGTCCCTCGATGGCCGTCGCTTGGACCCGCGAGGTCAAGAACGAGGCGGGAACGGTCAACCGTATCCTCACCACCACCATGGCCTCCGCCAGCGACCTCAAGGACGAGTCCCTGCGTCGCCTCCTCGTGAACGGCGTCTTCTGGGGCCTCAAGCTGGACGTGCCCGCCGCCGCCGACGTCACCCCGCTCGTCGAGTGGAAGCCTAGCAAGTATTCCTTCAATCTCTTCCACAAGGGACTGCAGGCCGCCGATTTCGTCGGCGTGCTCCCCGCTCCCGCGGCCCCGGCCGCCCCGGTGCCGGCGGCGAAGAAGCCCGCCGCGAAGTAAGCCGCCCGCCAGGGTTCGCCGAGGCGCCCCGCTGGGGTGCCTTTTTCTTTTAGGGTTTCAGCCCGCGGTTCACCAGCAACTGCACCAGCCCGTCGTTGTAGACGATGTAGGCGCCCTCGCGGCCGGTGGCGTCGCGCACCTCGATATCGTCCGAGACGACAAACCAAGGGGCCTCCACGGTCTTGTCCTTGGCGACGAGGTCCATCAGGTCGTGGTCCGCCTTGCCCCCCGCGCGGCTGAACGTCGCCTTGAGCCGCGGGTTGCCGATCCGGAGCTGGCTGGGTTGGCCGTCGAAGCAGACCCACACGTGCAGCCCTGTGGCGTCGTCCGCCAGCTTCTCGAGCAGTTGGACGACCTTCTGCCGGGCGGCGGCATCGAGCAGGAAGCGCGTCTCACCTTGGGCGTTCTTCTTGGTGGGCAGGCTGAGCCCGAGGTAATCTTGGCGGAGGCAGGCGAAGTTATTGGCGTCGACGGCCAAGCGGGCCTTCTCGCCCGTCGCCGCTGCGCGTTCCAGCAAGGCCAGCGGGCCAGATTGTTTCTGGACGTGGAAATCGCGGTCGGCCAGGTAGGAGCGGCGTCGATGGATGTCGCGCCGGTAAAGGTCGGCGTGCCGGGAATCGACGAGGCCGGACTGTTCCGCCAGCAGCAGGGCGCTTTCGATCGACTTCAACTCGCGGCTGTCGGCGACGTTGATCTTGGCGGAGATGCGTTCGAGGAAGGGGTCGGAAGGCTGGTCGCGCTTTTCCAGTTCGTAGCGGACCTTCTCGACGTGCTCGGTGATACGCTGTTCCAACGCGGTCACTTCCGGCAGCGCCTGCACCGCGGTCCGCTGGTAGCGGCGGAGGAGCTTGAGCATTTCCTCCATCTGCGGGATGGCCTGACGGAGCTGGTGTTCCTTCGCCAAGAAGGGGTCGGCGTCCCGTTGCGCCTTGCGGACTTTCTCCACCGTCTCGGAGGTGAGCTGGCGGAGTTTGGCGACTTCCTCCGAGGCGGCCTTCAAAATCCGGGCATCGGCCAGCCAAGGACGGACTTCCTCGGAGAGGAGTTCCTCGGCGATTTCCCGGGCCTTCTTCGCGACCTGTTCGCGGGCGCGATCGAGTTCGCCGCGAAGCCGGGCGACTTCTTCCTCCTCCTTGGTCAGCTTGGCCTGCAAGGACTGGACCTGAGACTCCAGGTTCGCGCCCAGCTTGGCGGCCTCTTGGAGGGATTTGGCGGCTTCCTCCCGGGCCTTGCGGATCTCGCCGTCCTTCGTCTCAAGTTCATTGGCGTGCTGGCGGCGGATCTGGCGGCCTTCATTTTCGCGCGCCGCCTTGCCCTGCGCGATTTCCTGTTGCAGGCGCCGGAGCGTGCGGTCGGCCGAATCCAGGGCGTCGGCCGAGTCCAGGGGTTCCTTCCCCGGCGTCTCCACCAGCTTGGCGAGGATGGCCTTCCAGGCCTTTGTCTCCGGTTTGCCCGCTTGGGGCTTGGAGAGGGCGACCAGCCGGGCGAGCCAGTCGGCGGGGAGCGTCGCGTCCTTCTGTGGGGCTTGCTCGTTCCAGAGCACACAGAGGAGGGCGGTGCGGGGGCCACCGATTACCGCGGCCAACTCATCAAGGTGCTCACCGAGCTTGGTCTTGTCGCTTTTCAGCGTTTCTTGGTACCACGGGAGGTGATCCGCGATGGCCGCGGCGTCCTGGGTTAGGTGGGCGAGGCGTTTCTGGAAGCGCCACTTGGCGTCGCGGAGAAAGGGCTTTCGGTGGATGTACCCGCCGGGGATTTTCTTGGCCATCGCGAGCAGCGGGCCATCCGCGACGTGGTTGAGGTCCATGACCAGTTGCTCGGAGAGGACCCGGCGCAGCGGCTCCAACACCTCGTTCTTGTAGGCAAATTGTCCCATCCCTCCAGTCTGACCCCTCGGCGAGCCCCCGCAAGGGGACATGCCGCCTTTTTCGGCTTACCCGAGGTCGGCGTTGTCGATCAGGCGGGTCGTCCCAAGGTGGCAGGCCACCGCCAGGATGGTCCGGCCCGGCGTGACCTGGGTCACCGGGGTCAGGTCGAGGGCATCCACCACCTCGCAGTATTGGGGGCGCAGGGCTGGCTCCGCGGCCAGCCTCGCCACGGCGGCGGCCCGGACCCGGCCGGCATCGCGTTCGCCCCCGGCGACCAGCGCCCGGGCCACCGCTAGGGCCGCGGGAATCGCGGTCGCCTTGGTGAAGTCCGTGGGCGAAAGGTAGCGGTTACGCGAACTCAGCGCGACGCCGTTGGGTTCGCGGACGGTCTCGTGCGCGATGATGCGGACGGGGAAGAGCAGGTCGCGGGTCATCCGGCGGAGGGCCGCCAGTTGCTGGAGGTCCTTGCGGCCGAAGACCGCGAGGTCCGGTTGCACTGCGTTGAAGAGCATGGCGACCACGGTCGTCACCCCGCGGAAGTGGCCGGGGCGGAATTCGCCGCAGAGTCCCTGCGTCACGCGGGTCTCCTCGACCCAGGTGGAAGCGCCGGCGGCATAGAAGTCCTCGGTCGCGGGGGCGAAGATCAGGTCGGCGCCCGCCGCGGAGCTCCCGGCGACGTCGGCCGCGAGGGTCCGCGGGTACTTGGCGAAATCCTCCTGCGGCCCGAACTGCGTGGGGTTCACGAAAATGGAGACGACCACGAAGCCGGCTTCGGCCTTCGCTTGGCGGATCAGGGCGAGGTGCCCTTCATGCAGGCAACCCATCGTCGGCACCAGGCCGACCGTCCGGTGGGCCTGCCGGGCGCGGGCGACCGCGGCGCGTAGTTCGGGGATGGTGTGGACGACCTCCATGCGGTCACCCTAGGCCGGTCGGCCGAAGGCGCAAGGCGCAGTTGTCGGCGGGCTCCTCGCCTGTCGTTTTGTTCATAGGAGAGAGCCATTCCTTACTTGGCAGTCGGGGGACGAACTCCAATGTCAGAACCCTCCCTCCTATAAGTCATGTCGCACTTCCCTAATGTCCCGGTCATCGAGTTCGAAGGATCGAAGTCCAAGAACCCCTTCGCCTTCAAGCACTACAACCCGGACGAGAAAATCGGCGGGAAGAAGATGAAGGACCACCTGCGCTTCGCCGCGGCCTACTGGCACGTGATGCGGAACAGCCTCTCCGATCCCTTTGGCGCCGGCACCGCTCTCATGCCCTGGGATGACGGCTCCGATTCCCTCGACAACGCCCTGCGCCGCGTTCCGGTCTTCTTTGAGTTCCTCCAGAAGTGTCAGATCGACTTCTACTGCTTCCATGACCGCGACATCGCTCCCGAAGGCAAGACCCTCACCGAGACGCATGCGAACCTCGCCCGCGTCACCAAGGAGCTGAAGGCGTTCCAGAAAGGCACCGGCAAGAAACTCCTCTGGGGTACCGCCTGTCTCTTCTCGCACCCGCGCTACGCGCAGGGCGCGGGCACCTCGCCCAATGCCGATGTGTTTGCCTACGGCGCCAGCCAGGTCCGTCACGCGCTTGAGGCCACCAAGGCGCTCGGCGGTGAAGGTTACGTCTTCTGGGGCGGCCGCGAAGGCTACGCCACGCTGATCAACACCGACATGAAGCGGGAGCTGGACCACCTGGCCGCGCTCCTGCACCTCGCCGTCGACCACGCGAAGAAGATCGGCTTCAAGGGCCAGTTCCTGATCGAGCCCAAGCCGCGCGAACCCTCGACCCACCAGTACGATTCTGATGCGGCCGCCTGCCTCAACTTCCTCCGCGAATACGGCCTCCTGAAGCACTTCAAACTGAACCTCGAGACCAACCACGCCACGCTCGCCGGCCACACGATGGAGCATGAGATGGAAGTCTCGATCGGTGCGAACGCCCTCGGCTCAGTCGATGCCAACCGCGGCGACACGCTCGTCGGCTGGGACACCGACCAGTTCCCGACCGACCTCTACCTCACGACGAACATCATGCTACGCATCCTCAAGATGGGCGGCTTGACCAAGGGTGGCCTCAACTTCGACGCCAAGCGTCGGCGCGAATCGCACGAGCCCGTCGACCTCTTCCACGCCCATATCGGCGGCATGGACGCCTTCGCCCGCGGCCTCAAGATCGCCCACGCCATCATCAAGGACGGCAAGATGGACCAGTTCGTCGCGAAGCGTTACGCTTCGTGGGATAGCGGCATGGGCAAGCAGGTCGAGTCCGGCAAGGTCACCCTCGCCCAGCTCGACGCCTACGCGCAGGGCATCAAGGCGCCGACGCTCGCGTCCGGCCGCCAGGAGATGCTCGAGAACCTGATCAACGAGTACATCCGCTGAGGCTATGGCGATCGTCCTGGGTCTGGACCTGTCCACGCAGAGTGCGACGGCGCTGGTGCTGGACACGGCGAAAGGCACGACGGTCGCCCGCGCCCGTGCGGCCTTCGGCGCCGACTTCCCTGACCGCGGGCATCCGGAAGGATTTATCCGCGGAGGGCAGGGCGGCGAAGTCCACGCCGATCCGCTCCTCTGGCTCGACGGCCTCGAGCTGGCGCTCGCCCGCCTCGCCCAGCTGACCGACCTGTCGAAGGTCGACGCGGTCTCCGTCTCCGGCCAGCAGCACGGCAGCGTCTATCTCGCCGCCGGTTACGAAGCCGCGCTCGCGGACGGTAATCGCGCCATGTCACTCTCCGCCAAGATCTCGCCGGTCCTCTCCCGCCGCTCTTCGCCGATCTGGATGGATTCGTCCACCTCCGCCGAATGCGCTGAGATCGCCGCCGCCCTCGGTGGTGACCAGGCGGTCTGCGACCTCACCGGCTCCGTCGCCACGATGCGCTTCACCGGTCCGCAGATCCGTCGCTTCGCCAAGCTCGAGCCCGCCGCCTGGGCCAAGACCAAGCGCGTGCACCTCGTCTCTTCCTTCTTTGCTTCGGTGCTCGCGGGCAAGGATGCCGCGATTGATACCGGTGATGGCGCGGGCATGAACCTGATGGACATCCGCAAGGGCGACTGGGCTCCAACTGCGCTCGCCGCGACCGCGCCGGACCTCGCCGCCAAACTTCCGCCCGTTCGCCCCGGTTCGACCGTGGCCGGCGGCATCTCCGCTTACTTCGTCGCTCGCCACGGCTTCTCTCCGAAGTGTCAGGTCGTCATCGGCACGGGCGACAACCCTTCCAGCCTCGTCGGCATGGGTGCCTCGAAGCCCGGCAAGGTCGTCATCAGCCTTGGCACGAGCGACACGCTCTTCGCCGCGATCGAAGGCATCCGCACCGACTCCGCCGGACTTGGTCACGCTTTTGGCAATCCGATGGGTGGGAGCATGAGCCTCGTTTGCGTCCGCAACGGCTCGCTCGCCCGCGAAGCCATCCGTCGCGAATGCGGTCATGCCGATTGGATTGCTTTCTCCGCGGCCGTCGATGCGTCTCCGGCCGCCGTCTCCGCCGTACTCCCGATGGAGGAGCCCGAGATCACCCCGCGCCGTCCCGCCGGTCGCATCGCCCTCGGCGCCCCCGCGACCCAGGCTTCGCTTCCGCGCGCCGCCGTCGAAGGTCAGGCGCTGAGCCTCCGTTATCACAGCCGCTGGGTCGGCACCCCGACCACGCAACTTCTCCTGACGGGGGGAGCCTCCGAGAACCCTTCCGTGGCCAAGATTTTCGCCGATGTCTTCGGCGCTCCGGTGCTTCGTCTGGCGGTCTCCGACTCCGCCGCCCTAGGTGCCGCCTTGCGTGCCGCCGAGGGGGCTTGTGGGGCCAAGATGGCCGATCTGGAGCCCATTTTCTGCGCCCCGGCCCCGGGCATCGTCCAGCCCAACCCAGCCCTCCGGGCGGCCTACGACAAGCTGGAGGCCGAACTGGGCCAATCGCTGTCGCGAAAGGTATAAATTGGGGTCTGTGAGCATTGCCCACTTGAACAAAGCGGGGTGATTGGCTGACATAGGGGACTCACCCCTCCTCACCATGTCACCGCGCCCTGTTACCCTCTTCACCGGCCAGTGGGCCGACCTTAAAATCGCCGAGCTTCTCCCCAAGGTGAAAGCCATGGGCTACGAAGGCGTCGAGCTCGCCTGCTGGGGCGACCACTTCGATGTCGTCCGCGCCGTCAACGAGCCGGGCTACGTCGAGTCCGTCTGGGCACTGCTGAAGCAGCACGACCTCGGCTGCTGGGCGATTTCCGCCCACCTCGTCGGCCAGGCCACCTGCGACCACATCGACGAACGTCACCAGTGCATCCTGCCTGCTCACGTCTGGGGTGATGGTAATCCGGAAGGCGTCCGCCAACGCGCGTGCGCCGAGATGGCCCTGACCGCCCAGGCCGCTCGCAAGTTCTTCGACGCCGGCAAGCCGTACATGGCCAACAAGCCGAAGGGTTCCGGCAAGACCGTGGTCAACGGCTTCACGGGCTCCTCCATCTGGCATGCGATCTACGCTTTCCCGCCCACCAACCAGGCCTACCTTCAGAAGGGGTACGACGATTTCGCCAAGCGCTGGCAGCCCATCCTCAAGGTCTTCGAGAAGAACGACGTCTACTTCGGCCTCGAAGTGCACCCGACCGAAATCGCCTTCGACATCGCTTCCGCCCAGCGCGCGCTCGCCGCCGTCGGTCACCACAAGCGCTTCGGTTTCAACTACGATCCTAGCCACCTCGGCTACCAAGGCGTCGATTACGTGAAGTTTATCCGCACCTTCGGCCCGCAGATCCACCACGCCCACATGAAGGACGTCTGGTGGGGTCACGGCGACGGCACGGTCGGCGTGTTCGGCGGCCATACCGATTTCTGCGACCCCCGTCGCGCTTGGGATTTCCGCTCCGTCGGCCGCGGCGACATCAAGTTCGAGGACGTCATCGTCGCCCTCAACGACGTCGGCTACGCCGGCCCGCTCTCCGTCGAGTGGGAAGACGGCCGCATGGATCGCTTCTTCGGTGCCGCCGAATCGGCGGCCTACGTCAAGAAGCTCTCCTTCCCGACCAATCAGGTCGCCTTCGACGCGGCCTTCGACAAGTCCGCCCAGGGTAAGTAATCCCCCTCTCCCGTATCAATATTATGGCAACCAAAGTAGGCGTCATCGGGGCAGGTGGCATGCTCCAGTACCACGCCGCTGGCTTCAAACAGGCACATGCGGAAATCGTCGCTGTCGCGGACCCGGCGCCAGGCGCCGCCAAGAAGGCCGCCGACAAGTGGGGTATTCCTTACCATTACGAATCCGTCGAGACCATGCTCGCGGAGCGCAAGGAAATCCAGGCCGTCAGCGTCATCGTTCCGAATAAGTTCCACGCCGCGCTCGCCATCCAGTGCCTCAACGCCGGCAAGCACGTGTTCTGCGAGAAGCCCCCGGCGCTCAGCGCCCCGGAAGTCCTGGCGATCATCGCGGCCGCCAAGCAGGCCGAGAAGAAGGTCATGTTCAATTTCAACAACCGGGCCCGGCCCGAATCGCAGGCGATGATCAAGTACGTCGAACAGGGTCTGGTCGGTAAGGTCAACTCCGCCCAGGCGAAGTGGATCCGCCGCACCGGCATCCCGGGCTTCGGCGGCTGGTTCACCACCAAGGAGCTCTCCGGCGGCGGCCCGCTCATCGACCTGCTGCACATGGTCGACCTCGCGATGTACTTCATGGGCTACCCCGAGCCGGCCCACGTGCTCGGCCAGACCTTCAATGATTTCATCGAGGATAAGTCCTTCAAGGGTCCTTGGGGCATCCCTGATCGCGTGGGTGGCGTCACCGATGTCGAGAACGCCGCGCACGGTTTCGTGACCTTCAAGACCGGCCAGGTGCTAACCTTACAGGTCTCCTGGGCCGAGATGATCAAGCGCGAGGAGGTCTCCGTGGTCTTCCAAGGCACCAAGGCGGGCGGCAAGGTCGAGCGCCTCTTCGGCATCGACGGCCTCGACAACACCGCGATCGATACCTGCGAGCTCTACGTGCAGGAAAACGGCAACAGTGTGAACCGCTCCATCGTCACGCCCGCGTGCGAGGATATGGGTCGTATCGCCTCGGCGGCGAACTTCATCGAGTCCATCGAAGGCCGCGCGAAGCCCCTGAATACCCCTGAGCAGGCCTACCGCCTGATGCAGGTCATCGACGCCATCTACGCTTCCGCGAAATCCGGCAAGCCGGTCTCCCTCTAATTCCCCCTCCCATGGCATCCCTCAATCGCAAACTCCGCATGGGCATGGTCGGCGGCGGCCGCGGCGCTTTCATCGGCGGCGTCCACCGCATGGCTGCGGCCCTCGATGGTAAGATCGAGCTCGTCGCCGGCGCGTTCTCCTCGGACCCCGAGAAATCCCGCCTCTCGGGGCAAGATTTCCACCTCGACCCCGCCCGCGTTTACGCCTCGTACGCCGAGATGGCGAAGGCCGAGGCCCAGCGCCCGCTCGGCGACCGCATCGACTTCGTCTCGATCGTCGCGCGCAACGACCTGCACTACCCCGTGGCCAAGGCCTTCCTTGAGGCCGGCATCCACGTCATCTGCGAAAAGCCGCTCGCGTTCTCGCTCGCCGAGGCGAAGAAGCTCCGGGCAGTCGTCAAGAAGAGCGGTCTGGTTTTCGCCCTGTTGCACAACTACACCGGCTACCCGATGGTCAAGGAAGCCCGTGACTTCGTGGCCGCTGGCAAGCTCGGTAAGATCAACAAGGTCCTCGTCGAATACCCGCAGGGTTACGCCATCGGCGCCCTGCAGTCCGGCAAGATCCAGAAGATCGCCAATTGGCGCATGGACCCGAACTGCTCCGGCGTCTCGAACTGCGTCGGTGACATCGGTACGCACGCCGAGAACCTCGTCCAGTACGTCACCGGTCTCGCGATCAAGGAGATCGCCGCCGACCTCAGCACCTACATCCCCGGCCGCCTGCTCGACGACGACGCCAACATGCTCGTCCGCTACCAAGGCGGCGCCAAGGGCGTTCTGCACGCCTCGCAGATCTCCACCGGCGATGAGAACAACCTCAACCTCCGCGTCTACGGCACCTTGGCTTCCCTCGAGTGGCATCAGGAGCACCCGAATGAGCTGATTGTGAAGTATCTCGACCAGCCCCGCCAGACGCACCGTCGCGGCAACTCCTACAACGGCGAAGCCTGCAAGAAGTATAGCCGTACTCCGTTCGGTCACCCGGAAGCGTTCATCGAAGCCTTCGCGAACATCTATCGCGCCGCCGCGGAAGCCATCACCGACCGTCTCGAAGGCCGCAAGGCCCCGAAGGGCGGCTACGACTTCCCGTCGATCGACGACGGCGTCACCGGCATGGCCTTCATCGAAGCCGCGGTGAAGTCCTCGAAAGGCAACGCCCGCTGGACCAAGCTCGCCGACTAATTCGTCCGCCCAGCGGTCACCAAGGCCCCGGGATCCGGGGCCTTTTTTATTTATTCAGCCACCAGATACTCGCGTTGAGTACGCCGGCGAAGGCGACCCAGGCGAGGTGCGGCAACTGCAGCCGGGCGGCGAGGCAATCTTGGGCGCGCAACTGACGGAACCAGAGCGTCAGGAGGGCGAAGTAGAGGATCAGGTCCACGAGCGCGAGGCCGGGGAGGTGGAGTCCGAAGAAGAGGAGTGACCAGAGCGCGTTGGCGATGAGCATGCCGAAGAAGGTGAGTTTGGTGACCGTGCGCAGGGGGCTGCGAGAGTCCCAGACCAGCCACATCGAGTAGGCCATCAGCAGGTAGAGGGTGGTCCACACCGGCCCGAAGACGGCGTTGGGCGGGTTGAAGGACGGCTTGATCAGGCTGGGGTACCACTCGGTGACGCCCCGGGCGGTCGCCAGCGCGCCGAGCCCGCCCATCAGCAGCGTCAGGACGGCCAGCGCGAGGAACATCGCCAGGCTGCCATGGCTGTTTAGCCGCTCTTCCCCGGTCCGCTCGTTCGTTTCCATGGCCCATGCTGGGCCGGTCGGCCGGGCGGGGCAAGCCCCCGGGCGGAGTCCGCTTGCCATCCGCCGTTTCCCCCTCTTTTTCAAGGCCTCACCACCATGCCCGAGTCCTACATCCAGCAGCTCTTCGCCGAACGCATCGGCGGCGCCAATTACGGTAAGTCGACCGCCATCTATAAGTTCGAGAAGATCAAGCGCGCCAAGGCCGCCGCCAAGAAGGCCAAGCCCGACGTCGCCTTGATCGACCTTGGCGTGGGCGAACCTGACGAGATGGCGTTCCCGATGGTGGTGAAGGCCCTCCAGACCGAGGCCGCCAAGCCCGAGAACCGCGGCTACGCCGACAACGGCGGCGCCGACTTCAAGCAGGCCGCGGCCCGCTACCTGCAGAACCTCTTCGGCGTGACCGTCGACGCTGACACCGAGGTCCTCCACTCCATCGGCTCCAAGGCCGCGCTTTCGATCCTGCCGGCCTGCCTCATCAACCCCGGGGACTACGTCCTCATGACCGTCCCGGGCTACCCGGTCTTCGGCACCCACGCCAAGTACTACGGTGGCCTCGTCCACAACCTGAAGCTCACCGCCGAGAATAACTTCCTGCCGGACCTGAAGTCCATCCCCGCAGACATCCTGGCCAAGGCCAAGGTGCTCGTTCTTAACTACCCCAATAACCCGACCGGCGCCTGCGCCACCCGCCAGTTCTTCGAGGAAGTCGTCGCCTTCGCCAAGCAGTACAACCTCGTTGTCATCCAGGATGCCGCCTACGGCTCGCTCCACTTCGGCGCCGAGCAGGTCTCGATCCTCCAGGTCCCGGGCGCCCAGGATGTCGCCCTCGAGCTGCACTCGCTCTCCAAGAGCCACAACATGACGGGCTGGCGCATCGGCTTCGTCGCCGGTAACGCGCTGCTTGTCCGCGCTTACGGCGACGTGAAGGACAATTCCGATTCGGGCCAGTTCCTCGGTATCCAGAAGGCTGGTGCCGCCGGCCTCGATGAGGTCTCCATCCCGAAGGCCATCGCCGCCAAGTATTCGCGCCGCATGGACAAGCTTGTCGGCGTGCTCGCCCAGCTCGGCTTCCAGGTGCGCAAGCCTGGCGCCGGCTTCTTCCTCTACATGCCCGCCCCGAAGTCGGCCAGCGGCCCGTCCGGCACCGTCTCCTTCGAGTCCGGCGAGGCCTTCTCGCAGTGGATGATCACCGAGCACCTCATCTCGACCGTGCCGTGGGATGACTGCGGCGCCTTCGTCCGCTTCTCCGTCACCTTCGTCTCGGACCAGGGTGAGGCCGGTGAAGCCGAGGTCATCGCCGAGGTCCAGCGCCGCCTGGCGGCTTGGAAATTCAGCTTCTAAGGCGGTTTTACGGCCCCTTCCTTGTCGGATTGACAGGGCAGGGGGTCTTTGGTCACCTTCGAACCCTAGTCTATTTGGCCTGATAGCTCAGTTGGTAGAGCAGACGCCTGAAGAGCGTCGTGTCGTTGGTTCGATTCCGACTCAGGCCACCACTTCCCGCTAGCCCGGCCGATTTCCTCGGTCGGGCTGGTTTTTGGGATGGAAGTGCCGTTCAGCGCTTGAAGATCAGGCGCCAGACCGAGAATTCCTTGCCGCGGTCGACGGGGTCCTTCGGCGGCGTCTCCTGGCCTTGGGCGAGCCAGGTGAGTCGCTTGGTGTCGAGCTTCACGTCCGATCCTTTCGTTGTCTTTTCCTCCCACTCGGCGCGGACCACGCCGAAGGCGGACGCGTCGCTGCGTAACACCCGCCCCTTGAATTCGATAGTCTGCTTGGTCACGACAGGTGGGTCGGTGACCGTCGTCGCCACCATCCGCAGCCGTTCGCAGGCGAACGTCTGGCCGGACAGTTCGAGTTTTTCGCTGGCGGGCTCATCCAAGGTCAGCTCGCTCGTGTAGCGCAGGTTCGCCCAGTCGGAGACCCAGGCGATGTCGTCCCGCGTCATGTGGTAGGCGCCCTTCACCGGATTCGAGAAGACGATCTCAGCGGCGTTTTCAATCATTCGGCTGGCCGCTTTCCGGTCCATGTCGGGGCGCACCAGCAGGCGCAAGGGGGCACGCTCGCGCGAGCCCAGCCACATCACCGGTTCGACGGTGAACCAGACGTGCGGCTTGCCCTCGACCTCACGGCCGGGACGTACCGAGAAGCGGAGGTCGGCCGTGGACACGATCTTTCCTTCGCGCAACGTCTCCAGGCGGAAGCTGGCCCAAGTGCCTGGGACGGGCAGTTTCTCGGCGAAAATCTGCCATTGGGCGCGCAACGGGACCAAGCCTGCGAGAAGCAGGAGCAGGGGGGCGAGGCTTCGCATGGGCTAAACTTTGGCATTTCCCGCCCTTTTGGCGAGTCCGGAGCGGTCCGCCCCGCCTTTCCCTTTGACTCCGACCCCGCCCCGCTTTGAAGTCGGGTCTTCGCGATGAAGCCCACGGCCCAGTTCACGACCTCCCTCCGCTCCGCGGTCGGTCGCGCCCGGATTCCTGCGATCATTACCACCCTCGGGCGCTGAGCCCGCTGGACGGATCGCCCGATGGGCGCTCCCCGTTCCGCGGCTCCAAGCCCCGGGACTCCTCCCGCTACCCACCTTCCCCCACCACCATGGCACGAAAAATCGAAATCTACGACACCACCCTCCGCGACGGCTCGCAGGGACTGGGGATTCATTTCTCGGTCGCCGACAAGCTCCGCGTCGCCCAGGAACTGGAGCGCTTTGGGGTGACCTACATTGAGGGCGGCTGGCCGGGCTCCAACCCGCGCGACATCGAGTTCTTCCATGAGGCCCGCAAGTTGAAGTTCAAGCACGCGAAGCTCGCCGCCTTCGGCTCGACGCGCAAGAAAGGCGTCCGCGCCTCCGAGGATGCCCAGGTCAAGGGCCTGCTGGAGGTCGAGACCCCGGTCGTGACCATCTACGGTAAGACCTCCGCCCTGCATGTGCGCGAGGTGCTCCGTTGTTCGCCCGAGGAAAACCTCGCGATGATCGCCGACACCGTCGCCTTCCTCAAGTCCCACGGTCGCGAGGTCGTCTACGATTGCGAGCACGCCATCGACGGATGGAAGGAAGACCCGGCCTACGCCGCGGCTTGTTTCCGCGCCGCCGCCGGGGCGGGCGCCTCCCGGATTGTCCTGTGCGACACCAACGGTGGCTCGCTGCCGGATGAGGTCGCCGCCGCCACCCGCCACGCCGTTGCCGCCGTGAAGGCCGCCATCGGTATCCACACCCACGACGACGCGGGCCTCGCTTTGGCCAACGCCTTGGCCTCCCTCGAGGCCGGCGCCGTGCACGTGCAGGGTACCATGAACGGCATCGGCGAGCGCACCGGCAATTGCGACCTCACGGCGATCATCCCGGTCGCGCAGATCAAGCGCGGTTGGAGCTGCGTGCCCGCCGCCTCGCTCAAGCGCCTCACCGCCCTTTCCCGTTTCATCGACGGCGTGACGAATCAAGCCCCCGACCCCCGCCGGCCTTGGGTCGGCGCCGCCGCGTTCGCCCACAAGGGCGGCACGCACGTCGACGCCATCCGCAAGTTTTCCGCCGCCTACGAGCACGTCGACCCCTCGGCGGTCGGTAACGCCCGCGACGTCCTGGTCAGCGATCAGTCCGGTCGCAGCAACCTTCTGCTCAAGGCCGCCGAGCTCGGCATCGAGCTCGACAAGGACGCGCCTTCCACGCGCGTGGCGCTCGAGGAACTCAAGAAGCTCGAGCACCAGGGCTGGAGTTTCGAGGACGCCGACGCCTCCCTGGCGCTGCTGCTCCGTCGCCACCTCGGCAAGGCTTCCGTCGTGCCTTTCGAGGTCGTAAAATATCATATCTCCGTGCAGGGCGGGCTCACCGACGCCTCCTGCGAGGCCACGGTGCGCGTGCGGATCGCCGGCAAAGAGTCCCTCACCGTGGCGGAAGGCGAAGGCCCCGTCCACGCGCTGGATCAAGCCTTGCGCGAAGCCCTCGTGAAGGCCTTCCCGAAGTTGAAGAAGGTGCGCCTCGCCGACTACAAGGTCCGCGTGCTCGCCGGTCAGGACGGCACCTCCGCGCAGACCCGCGTGGTCGTGCGCTCCAGCGACGGCGTGCGCTCCTGGGGGACGGTCGGCGTCAGCGCCAACCTCGTCGAAGCCTCGTTGCGGGCCATCGTCGACGGCTACGCCCACGCGCTGGCCTGAACCAACGGCTGACAGGTTGACTGCCCGCGGGGGCGGGGTTGGATGAAGTCCACCCCGCCCCTATGCGTTGCCTGCTCCTGTTCGCCGCCGTCGCGGTCTCCGCCGCGGACCTGTCTAAACTCCATATCCACGACCTCGCCGAGGCCGGGCAGTCCGCGGCCCTCGCCGACCTACCCCGACTGCGGGCGGCGCAGAAGGACAAGGTGTTCACGACGGAGATGCCGAACCCGGTGTTCCGCTTGAGCGACCTCGCTTTCCTCGCGCCCGACCGGAAGGAGAAACTCGATCTCTACCTGCCCCACGGGCCCGCGCGGAAGGATCGCCCGGCGGTGGTCTTCATTCACGGGGGCGGCTTCACCGGCGGCGACAAGGCCGAGTACCGTTCCGCCAGCGTCAGCGCCGACCTCGCCCGCGAAGGGTTTGTCGTCGTCAGCTGCAACTATGTCCTAGGTCCCAAGACCCAGGAAGGTGTCTGGCCGCGCAACATCGCCGATTGCCGTGAGGCCGTCCGCTGGGTGCGCGGGCACGCGCAGGAACTCGGGGTCGACCCGGAGCGCATCGCCGTCGCTGGCGGTTCAGCCGGCGGCTACCTCGCGCTCATGGTCGGCCTCTCCGATGACAAGACCGGTCCGGGGGGCGACCCGCTGGCCAAGGTCTCGGCCAAGGTCGCCGGTGTCATCGACCTGTACGGGGTCGTGAACTTCTCCAAGCACGGGAAGGGTGAGGTCCCGGGGGCGTCCGCCGCCGAACAGGCCGCCTACCTGCCGGAGAACCAAGGCGACCCCCAGGACCCGCCGGTGCTCATCCTGCACGGCACCGCCGACACGACCGTGGATATTCAACAGTCGAAGGACCTGGTCGCGGCGCTGACCAAGGCGAAGGTTGTGCATGAGTTCATCGTCATCGAGGGCGCCCCGCACACGTTTGACCTGCACCCCAAGGGCTCGGGTTGGGTGCGCGTGTCGCTGCGCTGGACCGCCAGCGGCCAAGCGGCCCGCGACGAAACCAGGAGCGACCGCGCGGACGTGCTGGCCCCGACCTTGGCTTTCCTGAAGCGGACGATCGGGAAGTGATCAGGCGCCCGGCCGGCCGGTGTCCTCTGCGCCCGGCTTGAGCCGCGCGAAGACCGTCGAGCCGCGTAGATCCACGTCGAAGCGACCGGTGTCCTCGAGCATGCGGTAGAACTTCGCGTAGCGCGGGGCGTTGGCCTCGAGGCCGGGGTGCTCCTGAATGAGGAACTTCTTGATGAACTCGACCTTCATCCATTCGCCTTCCGGCGCGAGGCCGGTGGCCACGTCCACGAGTGCGTCAATGATGTCTTGGCGCTGTTGGAGCTGGCCGCGGCGTTGGTCGGCCTCGGCCTTGCCTTGCGCTTGTTGGGCGGCGGAAAGGTTCGGGTTATCGCGGTAATCCTGCCCGCTGCCTTCGGTGCTGGCGCCTCGCGACTCACGGGCGGGGCGGCGCTCGCGCGGTTCCCGCGGCTCGCGGGTAGGGCGCGGCTCGCGCGCCGGGGCGGCCGGGCGAGCCGGGCGGACTTCGCCGAAGCGCAAGTCCGGCAGCATCTTATCGAACTGGTCGAGCCAGGCCAGCGCCTTGGCCTTCGTCTTGGGCGTCAACTCGCGGATGGCCTGGGCCAGCAGGGCCAGCGCGGCCTTGGGGTCGGACTTCGCGCGCTCCTCGGTCTCCATGCGTTCGCGGAGTTCGGAGAGGTTGAGGTAGTGGTGCGCCGTGGAGCGCAACGCTTTGTGGGTGCGCTCACCCATGACCACGATGCGGACGCCGAGACGCTTGGCGTCCTCGACCACCGGGGTGAAGTCGCTATCGTTGGTGACGAAGATCAGGGTCGTCGGCGGGTTGGCGCCAGCCATCAGTTTCACGGCATCAATGGTGAGGCGCATATCCGCCGCGTTCTTGCCGGGGGTGTAGCTGCGTTGGTCGACCAGTTCGAGTTCCGGCCATTCCTGCGCCGCCGCGCGCCAGCCGCTCAACCGGCCGTGGAAATCCCCGTAGGCCCGGGCGGCGGAGATGGGGGTCTCCCCGATGAAGCGGCGCAAGGTCGGCAGGTGCTGGTGGGAGACGTTGTCCGCGTCGATGAGGACGCCGATCCGCTCGCCCTGCTGGCCCTTGGCGGCCTCGGGGGTGGAAGTCGAGGCGGCGTCCGCCTGACGACGGGCCGGGCGGGATTTCGCGCGCCCGCCGGACTTGGGGGAGCGACCCCGCGGGGCGGCGGGTTTCTTGGAGGAGGAGCGGGCCACGGGAGGAAGGAAAGGTGCACCTATCCCTGTCGGGAAGGCGTCGGTACTACAATGCGAATCGCCCCCGCGGGGTCACTTGCCGTGCGCATTCGCCGGCTCGGCGCGCGCGGCCGGTTTCGCGGCGTGGGGCGCGGCCCCCTCGGCGTGGCCGCCGTGCGGAATCCACGCCCAGATCGCGAGTAGTAAGCCGGCGAACGAAGCCCCGGCCGAGGCCCAGAAGAGCGCCCGGACTTTGGTCAGGGCGCAGATGGAAGCCAAGGCGATGCCGATCTGGATCAGCGTGATCGCCTGGGCCAGCACGTGGTGCGGGTGCATGAGCTCGGCGCTCTGGCGGACCAGCGGGCCGACCTTGGCATCGAAACCATCGGCCTGTTTCTCGATGGTCTCGGCGACCACCTTGATGTCCGCCTTCTCCGACTTGTAACGGGCGATCTCCGCCGCGTACTTGGCTTTGAGGGCTTCATCCGGAGTCAAGGCTTGGGCGAGTTCTGATAGATTCTGTTTGGTGCTCTTCGATTGGTAGAAGGACCACTGGTTGGCCGCCTGGGTGCGCAACTGGATGGCTTCGTTCTTGGCCAAGAGGGCGTCGTTCTTCAGGTCGGCCGCCGCCGTCTGCTGGGAGGAGCCCAGGTAACTAAAGACCGCGCCGAACGTCGCGAGGATGGCGGTCATGATCGAGACGCGGACGGCGAGGTTGTCGCCGTGGGCGGCTTGATGCTCGAGTTCATGCTGGTCCGGGCCGTGGACATGGAAGCCGTCGTGTGACATGCTGGTATTGGGGAAGCCTTGATGGGTGGAGTCAATCCGCCGAAAAAACCTTATTATTTTCTGGGAACTTCCCCTTATCTGTGCTGTTAAAAACCTGTGAAACTTAGGTTTGCCTTCATTATAGCCCTCGGGCTAGCGTTGCTACTTCCGGCTAGCGTCAGTGCCGCCCATGAGGAGCCCGTCTGGCGAGCCCGGTCAGGCCCTTGGGGGGAGCTGGAGGTCCGGACCGTCTACCTCGAGGCCCCAGATAGCCTTTTGGCCGCCATCGCCAAGCCGAACTCCGTCACCCGCTGGGTCTTCGAGCAGACCACCGAGGCGGCGGTCCGCGACCTTCTCCTGCGCTGCGGTGTGCCCGCGGCCACGGTGACCAAACTCCTGGATCCCAGCCGCCGCATCGTTTCCGGCAATGTCCTCAGCCTTTATCCCACCATCGAGGATCTGGTCGCGCTCCCGTCCGCCGCCCGTGCTGCCTTGTACCTAGAGCTCGCGAAGTCTCCGGCTAACGAATACCAGCGTGACCCCGTCTACATCCTCGGCGGTGATCTCGAGGATTGGCTGATGGACGACGGCCTTAGCGAGAGTCAGAAGGAACTTTTCCGCAAGCTGGTCTGGAAGCGAGGCGAAGTGCTCGTCTTTAGCGACATCCAGGCCTTGCTCACGCTGGCCAAGAACTCCGACGAAGTGCGCTCGACTTTCCGGGCCGTGACCCGGGTGCGCAGCTTAATTGTGGAACTGCATTTGCCCCTGAAGACCGACCGGCGGGAGTTCATCGAGTATTGGTCGGCAGGTCAAAAGGACGCCCCGAGCCTGACCTTTCTCAACGCGATCACCCAGCGGCGTGCCACGCAAAGCGTCGACATCACGCACTTCCTCCCGGCCTTGATGCGTCAGCGGGCCTACACTTTCCCGGAGTTGGAGTTAGGGCTGAAAGGCCGCTTCCCCGACTGCCATTGGACGTCGTTGAATTTCTTCAATGCCACGCCCAAGGATTTCTACCTGGACACGCGCCTCGCCGCCGCCCAGCTCGTCGAGAACTACGTCACGGTCGAAGCCCCGTACCACTACGGCGACGTCCTGTGCTTCCTGGATGAGGGCGAAGGGCTGCACACCTGCGTCTATATCGCCGACGACATCGTGCTGACGAAGAACGGCGACAGTATCCTGGCCCCCTGGGCCTTGATGCAGATCAAGGACGTGGAGTCGGTCTACCGACGTTCGCCCTCGACGCGCATTCAGGGCTATCGCCTGAAGCGCTGAACCGCTCGCTGTCCCCGGCGGGAATCGAACCCACATCCTCGGTTTAGGAAACCAATGTTCTATCCGTTGAACTACGGGAACGCGGGGGCCATCTAGCCCGACGTTCCCCCGCCGGGCAAGCCTGCTTCGGCGGGCTGGCTTGACTCCCTGCGGATTCGGCTAACTTCTTCGGCGTGAACACCTTGTTTCTGGCGGTTGAGGCACCCTTGGTCATCCCTGGTTGGGCTTGGGGCGCCTTCTTGCTTTTCGTCGGGTGCATGCTCGCCCTCGACCTCGGGGTGTTTTCCCGCCAGGACGAGGCCCCTACCTTCAAGAAGGCCGTGGCATGGTGCGTGGTCTGGGTCGGCTTGGCCGTTTGCTTCGGGTTTCTCCTGGCTGCCTGGCGGACGGCCGAGGACGCCGAGCTCTTCGCCGCCGGGTACGTGCTCGAGCTCGCCCTCTCGGTCGATAACCTCTTCATCTTCATCTTGGTCTTCGCCCACTTCGGCATCGCCGAGCACCTGCAGCACCGCGTGCTCTTCTGGGGCATCCTCGGCGCCGTCGCGATGCGGGCGATTTTCATCATCGCGGGTGTCGCCGCCGTCGATCGCTTCGCCATCCTGTTGCCGTTGTTCGGCGCCTTTCTGGTTTTCACCGGACTGAAGCTCGCGTTGGCGAAGGACGAGGCCGAGGGCAAGGGGGTGGGGGAGAATCTCGTCGTCCGGCTCGCCCGCCGCTTCCTCCCCGTGACGAACCGGCTTCATGGCAATGCCTTCTGGGCGAGGGAGGACGGCCGTGGCGTCTTCACTCCCTTGTTCATCGTCCTGCTCGTCGTCGAGGCCACCGACCTGCTCTTTGCCGTTGATTCCATCCCGGCGGTGCTCGGCATCCTGCCTCCCGACATGCCGGTGGAGGAGAAGCGGTTCATCGCCTTCACTTCGAACATCTTCGCCATTATGGGGCTCCGCTCGATGTACTTCGCGATCTCCGGCTTCATGCACCTTTTTCGTTTCCTCAAGCCGGCCCTCGCCTTCATCCTCGTGTTCATCGGCCTGAAGATGATCCTCCCGTGGGTCGCGACGCTGGGGCAGGCTGCGGGCCAGGCCGCCGCGTGGGTGCCCTCCTTCCTCATGCACGAGGGCAAGGTCCACATCCCCACCTCGGCCTCGTTGGCCATCATCGGCGCGATCCTGACCTCGGCGGTCGCCCTCTCGGTCGCCTTGCCGAAGCGGAAATAAGCCCCCTTTTGGTGTTTCCTCCGGCGATGGGCTTCGCCACGCTGGGGCGGTGAAGAGCGGCCGCTACAAGTTATACCTGACGCACCTCAAGGGTAGCCGTCGGTTGTTGTTCATGGCCATCGTCTTCGGCTTGCTCTACGGCTCCGCCCAATCCGTCGGTCTGCCGGTCTTGATCGGCAAGATCCTGCCGATCGTCTTCGGCACCGCGGCTGAGCGGGCCGCCCCGGTCTTCACTTTTCCGCATTGGCTGGGCGGGCGGGAGTGGTTCCTGCCCAAGGGATTCGAGCTCGCCTTCGCGGTGGGCTTCCTGCCGGCCGTGTTCATCCTCCGCGGCGTCAGCCAGTTTTTCGCGAGTTACTTCGTGAACCTGGCGGGACTGCGGGTCATCGACTCGGTCCGGACCGCGGTCTTCGCCAAGTTGCAGCGCATGCACCTGGGTTTCTTCGCCCGGATGCCCACGGGTGACCTCATGCAACGCCTGACGGGCGATGTGCAGGCGGTGCGCATGGTCCTCGTCGATATCTCGACCGATGCGATCATCCAGCCCTTCACGTTGATCGGCGCGCTCGGCTTTGTGGTCTTCAAGTGTCTGAGTGTTCCGGGCGGGGTCAACTTCCTCTTCTGTCTCCTCGTGGTGCCCGTGTCCGTCTTCCTGGCCCGCGCCATCGGCCAAGCCCTGCAGAAGCGGGCGCTCAACGCCCTGAGCTCCGCCTCCGACCTCAACAGTATCGTGGTGGAGAACCTGCAGTCGCCGCGGGAGATCCGCGCCTACGGGTTGCAGGAACGGGAGGAGCGCCGCTTCGCCCAGGCTAGCCTGGAAGGCCTCCGTCTGCAGGCCAAGCTCGCCCGCTACGACAAGTCGCTCTCCCCGTTGCTCGAGATCATCGCCGCCTGCGGCATCGCCCTGGCCGTCTGGATCGGCGCCGCGGTCGGGATGCAGTACACCGACCTGCTGATGATCATCACCGCGATTTACGTCGCCTACGAACCCGTCAAGAAACTGGGCCGGATGAGTAACCTCTTGGCGATCGCCGAAGGCGGCCTGACCCGCCTAGAGGACGTGCTGTTGGCTCCGATTGAGGTGGCCGACGCCGCGGATGCGCGACCGCTGGGCCGGGTACGGGGCGCGCTTGCCTTCGACCGCCTGACCTTCGCCTACGGGGAGGAGCCGGTGCTGCGCGACCTGACGATCGCCATCCCCGCCGGCCAGTCGGTCGCCCTCGTCGGTCCGAGCGGCGCCGGCAAGAGCACCTTCGTCAACCTCGTCCCCCGTTTCTTCGACCCGCAGCAGGGCTCCATCGCCGTGGACGGTCAGGATCTCCGTGGCGTCCGGCAGTTCGACCTGCGCGCGAACATCTCGCTCGTCTCCCAGGAGCCGGTGCTCTTCAACGATAGTATCCTTGAGAACATCCGACTGGGCCGCGCCGGCGCCACCGAGGCCGAGGTCCGGGAGGCGGCCCGACTCGCTGGCGCCCTCGACTTCATCGTGGCCATGCCCGAAGGTTTTACGACGCGAGTCGGCGAACGCGGTTCGCGGCTTTCCGGCGGTCAGCGTCAGCGGATTTCGATCGCCCGTGCGTTCCTCAAGGACGCCCCGATCCTGATCCTGGACGAGGCCACCTCCGCCCTCGATACGGAGACCGAGCGCGGGATCCAAGCCTCGTTGCAGCTGCTCATGAAGGGGCGCACGACGTTGATCGTGGCCCACCGTTTCAGCACGATCCGCGATGTCGATCGGGTGCTCGTCTTCGATCAAGGGCGCGTGGTGGCGGATGGCCCCCGCGAGGAGGTCTATCGCTCCAACGAGCTCTTCCGCCGGCTGTGGGACAACCAGTCGAAAGGGCTGGGCTGATGCGGCTGCTGGTCGTCAAGTTCGCCAAGCTCCGCGGGGCGCTCGCATCCACCGCCGCCTTCCGGGCTCTCCGCGAGCGTCATCCGGGCCTGGCCATCACCTATGTCACCACCCCCGGCGCGGAGCCGGCCTTGGCGGGTTGCCCTCCCGTGGTCGAGGTGGTCGGTTGCGATCCCGCCGGGCTCACCTGGCCCTTGCTGGCGCACCTTCGCCGTCAGCGCTTCGACGTCGCGCTCGCCTTGGGCGGGCATCCGGCGGCCCGCCGGCTCGTCGCCCTCAGCAAGGCCCGGCGACGGGTTTGCGCCGGTCGTGCCCCCTGGTGGTGGCGGCCCTTCTTCCATCAGGAGGTCTTCGGTCTCTCCGTCGACCCCCATGAAGCCGCGCGTGACCATGAGGTCTGCATGCAGGCGATGGGTTTTCACGTCGAACCGCCGCCGATGTGGTATTCCACGGCGCGCATGGAAGAGCACGGTTTGCTGGTTGAGCCAGGTCGCTTCGCGGTCATCCACCCCGGCTCCGCCCATCCCGGTCGACAGCTGGCGCTCGACAAGTGGGCCGCCGTCGCGCGTGCCTTGCTCGCCAGCCAAGCGGTCGACCGTATCGTCGTCTCGGCCGGTCCCGACGATGAGGAGCGCATCCTCGCCGAGGCGCTCTGTGGCCTGGTCGGGCCGGCGGCTTCGTCGACCGGCGGGCGCTTGAACTTCGCGCAGGTGGCCCGCCTCACCAAGGATGCCCGGCTGTTCCTCGGGACGGATTCGGCGATCCTGCAGTTGGCCGCTTCGGTCGGCACCCCGGTCGTCGGCGTCTTCGGCCCTTCCGACTATGCGCGAGCCCGGCCGTGGGGCGTGCTGAATCGCGTCGTGCGCGTCGACACCACCGTCTTCGAAGGTGAAGACCCGTCCGATTACCGGCGGCGCATCGAGCGAGCCTTCGAACGTATCACCCCTGCTCAGATCGTCCGCGCCGCCGAGGAAGTGGTCCGCATCAGCGCTTGAAGATGGCCGCCTCCTCCCATTATGACGCCGTGATTATCGGGGCGGGCATGTCCGGCCTCGCTGCCGCCGTCCGGCTCGGGATGTTCGGGCAGAAGGTCCTCGTCCTGGAGCGGCACAACGCCGCCGGCGGGCTGAATTCTTTCTACGCCCGGGGTCAGCGGAAGTACGACGTCGGCTTACACGCCTTAACGAATTGGGTGCCGGAGGGCACCAAGGGAGCCCCCTTGATTAAGTTGATGCGGCAGCTCCGCATCCGCCGCGAGGAGCTCGACCTTTGTCCGCAACTCGGTTCCCGGGTCGCGATGGCGGGCCGGAACCTACGGGTGAATAATTGCTTCGCTGACTTTGAGGCGGATGTCGCGCGGGAATTCCCCCGCAGCATCGACCGATTCCGCGCGCTGGACGCTTACCTGTCGGGGCTGGACGAAGCGGCCTTGGAGGCGCCGGGCGGCTCGGCTCGGGCGCTCTTGGATGAACGGCTCGGCGACCCGTTATTGCGCGACATGCTGCTGCTGCCGACGTGCTTCTACGGTAGCGCGGTGGAAGATGACATCGAAATCTCCCAGTTCGCGGTCATGTGGCGCTCCTTGTTCAAGGAGGGCTTCGCGCGCCCGTTCATCGGCGTCCGCCAGGTCCTCCGTCTCCTGGTCGATCGTTGCCGCGAGCATGGTGTCGAGCGGCGCATGAAGTGCGGCGTGCGGCGGCTTGAAGTCCGGGGCGACCGGGTCGCCGCCATCGCCTTGGATGACGGCTCGGAGGTTACCGCCGTCCGGGTCTACTCTTCGGCGGGGGCGGTCGAGACCTTGCGCCTGCGCTCGGATCAGGCGCCCCTCGTCGGCGCCGCCGAGGTCGGCCGCCTCGGGTACGCGGAGACCATCGCCACCTATGAGCCGCAGGCCTTCGCGGGTTTCGGCTGGCAGGACACGATTATCTTCTTCTGCGACGACGAACACTTCTCCTACCGCGCGCCGACGGACTTGGTCGACCCGCGTTCCGGGGTGATTTGTATCCCGAATAATTATGCATACGGCGCCGGCCGGGCGCTCGAGGAGGGCTGGCTGCGCGTCACCGCCCTGGCCAACCACGACGCTTGGTGCCGTTTGCCTGAGGCGGAGTACCTCGCGCAGAAGCAGGCGTGGTGTGCCCGGCTCAATCGCGTCGCCCGGGCGCACCTGGCACCCGTCGCGGACGCGACGCATGATGCCGCCCAGACCTCGACGGACGTCTTCACGCCCCGGACCGTCCGGAAGTTCACGGGCCATCTCAACGGGGCCATCTACGGCGCCCCGACCAAGCGGCGGGATGGGCGGACGGATGTTGCCAACCTCTTTCTCATCGGGACGGACCAGGGGTTCCTCGGGGTCACGGGCGCAATGCTTTCTGGCATTTCCATGGCCAACCTGCATGGTTTGAAGGCCTGACCCCGTCCCCATGAGCGCACCCGATTTCTCGCCGGCCCGTCCACTCTGGAAGGACTTGCTGCACCCCGCCGTCATCGTCGGGGCGCTGGGCTACTTCGTCGATATCTACGACCTGACGCTCGTGATGGCCGTCAAGAAGGAGAGCCTCGCGGCGTTCCATGTCGTCGGTGACCCCGCGCCTTTGGCCGACCCGCTCAACTGGCAGATGTTTGGCATGTTGCTGGGCGGTCTCTTCTTTGGCGTCCTGGCCGACCGGATGGGGCGCTTGACCACGTTGTTTGGGTCGATTCTGCTCTACTCCCTCGCGAATATCGCGAACGGCTTCGCCACGAGTCTCGAATTTTATTCGGCGTGTCGCTTCGTGGCCGGTCTCGGTTTGGCTGGCGAGTTGGGAGGCTGCATCGCCCTCGTGTCGGAGGTGCTGCCGAAGGAACGCCGCGGTTACGGCACGGCCCTGGTGGCCGCGGTCGGCGTGTTCGGGGCCGTCGTGGCCGGGGCCGTCGCCGAATACGTGACCTGGCAGACCAACTACTTCATCGGCGGGGCCCTGGGCCTCTGCCTGCTCTTCGCGCGCGTCAGCGTCAAGGAGTCCGGCATGTACCAGCACGCCAAGGAATCCGCGGGCGAAGGCGACGTGGCCCGCGGCAATTTCTTCGCGCTCTTCACGGACGCCGGCCGTTTCCGGCGTTACCTTCGCTGCATCCTGATCGGCCTGCCGACCTGGTTCATGATCGGCATCCTCGTCTCCAAGTCGGAGGCCGTCTTCGCCAAGGCCAGCGGCGTGGAAGGCATCAAGGCGAACCGGGCCGTGGCGATGTTCTACCTCGGGCTTACTTTCGGCGACCTCGGTAGCGGTGTGCTGAGCCAGTGGCTCCGCTCCCGTCGCGTTGTCGTCGCCGCCTTCCTCGTCGTCAGCGCCGCCTGTGTGGGCGCTTACCTCTTTCTTACCGCCGGCTGGACCGCCTCCGCCTACTACACGCTGATCTTCGCCATGGGGCTGGGCATGGGCTACTGGGCGCTCTTTGTGACCATCGCCGCCGAGCAGTTCGGCACGAATCTCCGCGCGACCGTCGCGACCACCGTGCCCAATGTCGTCCGCGGGTCGCTTTTGGGGATGTCCTTTGTGTTCGCCCAGCTCGGCACGGCTGGTTGGTCGCCGACGGCGGCGGCGTTGGCGATCGGTGCCATCTGCTTCAGTGCCGCCTTCGTCGCCCTTTGGGGGATGGAGGAGACCTTCGGCAAGGATCTCGACTACCAGGAAAAGAAGTAGGCCTTACTTCGCCGCTGGCGCGACCGGATCGGCGACGCAGCGGAAACCCGCGTGGTTGGTGGAGGTCAGCGTGTCGAGGCCTTGGCGGGCGGTCGCGCGGTAGCGGAAGCAGTAGCCCTCATCGCAGAGCCAGGAGCCGCCGCGGATGACGTGTTGGCCGTAGCCGGTACCTTCGGGGTCGTGGCCGATGACGGGCCCCGCCGGGTTGTCCTTGGGCGAGCGACCATACCACTCGGGGCCGTACCAGTCATCGCACATCTCCCAGACGTTTCCAGCCATGTCATAGAGACCGTACCCATTGGGCGGGAAGGATTTCACTGGCGCGACGTATTTGAAGCCGTCCTCGCCGGTGTCGGTCGCGGGGAACTTGCCCTGCCAATGGTTGCAGAGAATCTTGCCGGCGGGGCGTTCCACGTCGCCCCAGACATACTTCTTATCGGCCAGTCCGCCGCGCGCGGCGAATTCCCATTCCGCCTCGGTCGGTAGACGTTTGCCGGCCCACTTCGCGTAGGCCTGGGCGTCCTTGTAGGTCAGGCAGAGCACGGGGTGCGCGGCCCGGTCTTTGATTTCCGAGCCAGGTCCCTCGGGGTGCCGCCAATTGGACCCGACGGTGAAGCGCCACCAAGGCAGGTCGCCGGCGCCGCACTGCAAGGGGTTCACGCCCTGCGTGTGCTTGAAGAGCAGCGAGCCGCCTTTGAGCAGTTCGGGGGAGGGGGCGTTCGGGAAGGTGCGCGGGTCGAGGTCCTTCTCCGCTTCGGTGACGTAGCCCGTGGCCTCGACGAAACGGGCGAACTGGGTGTTCGTCACTTCCGTCTCATCCATCCAGAAAGCGCCGACCTTCACCCGGTGGCCGGGGCGCTCTTCCTTGTGCATCTCATCGGACTTGTCGTCGCCCATGGTGAACTCGCCCCCGGGAATCCAGACCATCCCGGCGGGGCGGGCCTTGTCGGCCGCCACCGTGGGTGCCGCGGTGGTGAAGTTCCAGGCGAGGGCCGCCAAGGGCAGGGCGATCAGCCCCGCGGCGGTCCAGATGATCGCGCGGCGATGGCGTTCGGCGTCGGGGGGCAGTTTGGCCGGGGCTGGGTCGCGCATCCGGCCTTTATAGGAGGCCGTCCAAAGGGGTCTACCTTTTGTTGCGGAAAATGGTCGAACTAAGCCTATGACCTCGCCCTCCGCGACTTTTTCGCCTTCATCCGCCCTCGAACATGAGCACGACCCAAGAAGAAGTCCTCCAGATTTTTCGCGACTCCAAGGCCCTGCTGACCGGCCATTTCGTCCTGCGCTCCGGCCTGCACAGCGGCCACTTTTTCCAGTGTGCGCAGGTCTGTCAGTACATGGACAAGGTCACCCGCCTCATCGAGCTCCTGAAGCCCAAGCTGGCGGCGTACCCATGCGACACCGTGCTCGCCCCCGCGATGGGCGGCCTCGTCGTCGGCCAGGAAGTCGCCCGCCAGCTCGGCGTCCGCTTCATCTTCGTCGAGAAGGAGAACGATAAACTGGTGCTCCGTCGTAACTTCACGTTCCGGCCCGGTGAGCGCGTGCTGGTCGCCGAGGATGTCGTCACCCGCGGCGGTCGCGTTCAGGAGTGCTTGGATATCCTGCAAGCCCAGGGGGCGCAGGCGGTCGCCGTCGCGACGCTTGTCGACCGTTCGGGCGGCCAGACCAAATTCACCGTCCCCTTCGTCTCCCTCCTCGAGCTGACCTTCCCGACCTACCCGGCGGACCGTCTCCCCCCGGAGCTGGCGGCGCTGCCTGCGACCAAGCCCGGGTCCTAAAGCTTCCTCCGGTGGGGTTGGGCGGTTTTAAGGGCTTTTCGACCGACTGGGCCGATTCGCATCGCCTTGTGCCTTGCACCCCCGCGGTCCCTTCCCTACGCCCAACCTTTCGCTTTCCATGGACCGTAAGAACCTTTTCCTCGCCCTCGCCTGTTTCGGCGGCGCCTTCGCCTTCTACCTCTTCGGTACCCCTCGTGCGGGCGGGCCTGCTGCCACGTCGGCCCCAGCAGTGACGGCCACTTCCGGGGGCGCCCCGGTCGCCTTGACGGGGGCGGTCGCGAAACCCTCGGCCGTGCCCACGGCGCTTGATCCGGCCAAGGTCAGCCGTGAGGTCCTTGAGAATGAGTTCATTCGCGTCACCTTCACCAGTCGCGGCGGCGCCATCGAGACCATTGAGTTGCGAAAGGAGTTCGCCGACACCGAACGCAAGGCGAAAGTCATCTTCAACCAGGGCAATCCGGACGCCGCGCTGACGCTGGTCGTCGAGAATCGCACCACTCGCGCCTGGGAGCAGGCCCTCGGAGAATTCAAGGTCGTCGCGAAGACCGACCAGAGTCTGACGCTGGCGGGGACCCTCGCCGACGGCAGCAAGGTTGAGCGGGTCTTCTCCCTTGGCGCGACGGGCGAGCCTTACTCCATCCGCTTCACGACCCGGATCATCCCGACCGCCGCTGGTGTCGCCGCCCCGGCCTTCGCCCAGACTCTCGGTAGCTGGCAGCCTACGGTGGGTGACACGCACAATCAATTCCTCTCCGTTCTCACGCATGACGGCGAGGATACCGTACGCACGGGCATGGATCTGTTCAGTGATTCCGCTGGTTTTCTCGGGCTGGGGAGCCACCGCGCCGTCCCGACGGTCGAGCTGGCGTCGGCCGGCAAGCCCCACTTCTGGGCCGCCTCAGGTAACCAGTTCTTCGCCTCGATCATCCATCCGGTCAGCATGGAATCCCGCGGCGCTCGCTCGCTGGTCTCCATCCATCCCGTCGCCTTCCCCGACGGCACGCGGGGTCTGGACGGCATGGCTTCCTGGGCCACGGCCGTGAAGCCGGACCTCTCGACCGAGCTCACCGGCGATTTCTTCGTCGGCCCCAAGGAGTACGCCCGCGTCTCCGCCCTGCCGGATAACCAGGTTCACGTCCTGCAGTTCTCCAAGCTGCTGGGCTTCATCCCGTTCAGCCCCATCTGCAAACTTCTCCTCTTCCTCCTGGGTTGCGTGCACTTTATCCTGGCTTGGAGCGGTGCGTGGTCCTGGGGTTGGGCGGTCGTCCTGCTCACGGTCCTGATCAAGCTCATCACCTGGCCCCTGACGGCGGCGCAGCAACGCCAGACCAAGAAGATGGCCAAGTTCGCTAAGCCGCTTCAGGAGATCAACGAAAAGTACAAGGATAACCCGGAGAAGAAGCAGAAGGAACTCATGAAACTTTACAAGGAGCAAGGCATCAACCCGCTGGCCGGCTGCCTCCCCATTCTCCTCCAGATGCCGATTTTTTTCGGCATGTACACGGCCTTCCAGACGACCGTCGAACTCCGCCTGCATTCGTTCCTCTGGGTGCAAGACCTCGCGGCCCCGGATACCCTCTTCGTCCTCGGTGGCGTGCCGTTCAACCTGCTGCCCATCCTGATGGGGATCAGCATGTGGATCTCCATGAAGATGACGCCCAGCCCCTCGGCCGATAGTTCCCAGAAGACCATCATCGTCGTGATGACGCTGATGTTCCCCTTGATCTGCTACACCATGCCGGCGGCGCTGACCCTCTACATGACGGTGCAGAACCTGTTGACCATCCTCCAGGCGGCCGTTACCAAGGACGAACCCGCGGTCGAGGTAATCCCGCCGAAGAAGGCCAAGGGCTGATTTTCCAACCCCATCCTACCATGTCCGGTCATAGCAAGTGGCACACGACCAAGCGGCACAAGGCCGTCATCGACGCGAAGCGCGGCAAGATTTTCTCCGTGCTCGCCAAGGAAATCACCGTCGCGGCGCGCGCCGGCGGCGGCAGCCCCGAGTCCAATGCGCGCCTGCGCACCCTCATGGACAAGGCCCGGGCGGCGAACATGCCGACGGATAACATCAAGCGCGCGGTCCAGAAGGGCACCGGCGAGATCCCCGGCGTGATCTACGAGGAAATTGTCTATGAAGGCTACGCCCCCGGGGGCGTTGGCCTGATCGTCGAGGTCACGACCGATAACAAGAACCGCGCCGCCGCCGAGGTGCGGCAGGCGTTCAACGACGCCGGTGGCAATATGGCTCAGACGGGGGCGGTTTCCCATAGTTTCCAGAAGAAGGGACAGATTCTGCTCGGGGCGGCCCAGACCACCGAGGACCGGCTCATGGAGCTCGCGCTCGAAGCCGGGGCGGACGACATCCTCAACCACGGCGACCACTACGAGGTGCTCTGCGCGATCGCCGTCTACGACGTCGTCTCCAAGGCGCTGCAGGAGAAGGGCCTCAAGCCGGAGTCCAGTGAGCTCGCTTACGTGACGGCGATCCCCGTGCCGGTCGCCGACGCCGTCTTGGCCAAGCAGGTGCTGGAATTGATCGACGCCCTCGAGGCGTTGGACGACGTCAAGGCCGTGCACGGCAATCACGAGATCGACGAAAAACTGCTCGGGGCCTGAGCGGTCCCTCTTTACGCTTCACCCCGGGGCGCTTCCCGCGTAGGAAGAGGGGGTGTCCACCACGCATCGCCTCTCGGTCCGGGAACCCTCGGCCGTCCGGACGGCGGCGCGGGCCGTCATCCTCCGCGACCAGGAGTTGCTGGTGGTGCGGGTCCGCACCCAAGAGGGCGAGTTTTTGGTGCTGCCGGGCGGCGGGCAGGAGCATGGGGAAACTTTAACGGACACTGTTCGGCGCGAGGTCCTGGAAGAACTCGGTCTGGAGGTTACCCCGCGCGGCCTGATCTATGTGCGCGAATACGTGGGGAAGAACCACGCGATGCACCGCATCCATGGGCACTTCCATCAGGTCGAGGCGGTCTTCCATTGTGAGTGCGGCGATTTCGCCCCTATCGGGCAAGGGCGGGGCAAGGACCGCCGGCAGGTCGGTTTCGAGTGGCTCCCGCTGGCCAAACTCGGAGATTCCCCCCTTTCCCCGCAGGGCTTGGGCGAGGTTATCGGGCAGTTCCGGCGGACCGGCTTGGCCACCTACCTCGGGGATGTTCATTGAAGGCTTGCCAGCCGACGATCGCCCCGCTTTGTTCACCGTCCCTTTTTCGGGGGTATAGCTCAGTTGGTTAGAGCGCCTGATTGACATTCAGGAGGTCGATGGTTCAAGTCCATCTACTCCCACCACTTCGAAACCCCGGCCTGGCGACCCCAGTCCGGGGTTTCTCGTTTTAACCCCCGTCCGCCCCAGAAACGCACCTTTTTTCTCGCTCATCCCCGTCCCTTGAATCTACCCATAACCCCTTCCATTTCCATCATGAGCAGCACCCAAATCGTTGATATCAAGGCCCGCGAGATCCTGGACTCCCGCGGCAATCCCACCATCGAGGTCGATGTCGTCCTCGCCTCTGGCGTGATCGGCCGCGCGGCCGTCCCCTCCGGCGCCTCCACGGGCACGTATGAGGCCCATGAACTCCGCGACGCCGACGTCCCGGCCAAGCACTTCGCCAAGGGCATCGACCCCAAGAAACGCTACCACGGCAAGGGCGTGCTGAAGGCCGTCGAGAATGTCAACGAGGCCATCGCCTCCCTGCTCGTCGGTCAGGATGCCCAGGACCAGGTCGGCATCGACACCGCCATGATCGGCCTCGATGGCACCAAGAACAAGAGCAAGCTCGGCGCCAACGCCATCCTCGGCGTCTCGATGGCCGCCGCGCACGCTTCGGCCAAGGCTCTCGGCCAGCCCCTTTACCGCTACATCGGCGGCCCGAACGCCAAGGTCCTGCCGATCCCGCTCATGAACATCATGAACGGCGGCGCCCACTCGGACGCCCCGGTTGACATCCAGGAGTTCATGATTGTCCCGAAGGGCGCCAAGTCCTTCAGCGAAGCCCTCCGCATGGGCACCGAGATTTTCCACGCCCTGAAGAAGGTGCTGAAGGCTCAAGGCCTCTCCACCTCCGTCGGTGACGAAGGCGGTTTCGCCCCGAAGGTCGCCTCCAACGAGGCCGCCCTCGAAGCCATCGCCGCCGCCGTCAAGGCCTCCGGCTACAAGCTCGGCAAGGAAGTCTTCCTCGCCCTCGACGTCGCCGCCTCCGAGTTCTTCGACGAGAAGACCGGCAAGTACACCTTCCACAAGTCCGACAAGTCCCAGCGCAACTCCGATCAGATGATCAAGTTCTACCAGGACCTGCAGAAGCGCTACCCGATCGTGTCGATCGAAGACGGCTTCTCCGAGGCTGACTGGACCGGCTGGAAGAAGGCCACCGACGCCATGGGCGCGACCACCCAGCTCGTCGGCGACGACCTTTTCGTCACCAACACCGAGTTCCTCTCCCGGGGTATCAAGACCAAGACCGCCAACTCGATCCTCGTGAAGGTGAACCAGATCGGCTCCCTGACCGAGACCTTCGATGCCGTGTCCATGGCCCAGCGCGCCGGTTACTCCGCCATCATCTCGCACCGCTCGGGCGAGACCGAAGACGCCACCATCGCAGACATCGCCGTCGGCCTCAACGCCGGCCAGATCAAGACCGGCTCCCTCTGCCGCTCGGACCGCGTCGCCAAGTACAACCAGCTCCTCCGCATCGAAGGCGAGCTGGGCTCCCGCGCGATCTACGCCGGCAATACCTGCTCCTGGGGCGAATAATCGCCGCCGCCGGCAAGACGAAGGGCCGTCCGGGTGGGCGGCCCTTTTTGTTGTCCGTCGAGGTGGCGGTTACTTTGATTCGAGACCGACGCCATTGACCGCGATGATCTCGTACTTGGAGCCGGGCTTCGCGCCCTTGTCGACGAAGCGCATCGCGGCGAGCGGTTGCGTCGGCGTGTCGCCGTAACTCATGCCTTGGAAGAGGGGACGGCCGAAGGGATTCTTCGGGGTCTCGGGGACTCGGCCAATGCTCACGCCGTCCTTTTTGACGATGAACTGCCGGAGCCCGCTCTCGAGGTCGGCGTGGGCGTCCCAGGTGATCTCGACGCCGGCGTCGGTCGCCTTCGTGGCGACGCGGAAAGGCGCGGGCGGCGGGGTCGCGTCGCTCGTCGCGCCGGTCTTCACGTAGTCGGCCCAGGCCTTGGCGAAGGTGGCATCAGGAAGCCAGTTCGACGTGGTGAGGTCGCCTTTGAAGTCGGCGGCTAGCACGGCGATATCGCCTAGTAATGGCGACAGCCAGCCTTTCGCCTGGTCAATCTTGCGGAGCGTGTTCCCCGTGACCGGCAGGCGTAACGCTAGGCACGCGTCGAAAAAGGCGATAGAAGCGTACCGCTGGTCGCCGCATTGGTGCGAGGTCAGGGGGTCCGGCGCGAAGCCGATGGGCGCGCCTTTCGCGCGGTAGGCCTTGAACATCGCGAGGGTGCCAGTCCAGGCGCCGTTGAAACGTTTGTCGCCATTCTCCTTCGTTCCGGGGTTGGCCATCATCGGGATTTCATACGCCGCGGGGGGCAGTTCGACGAACGGGACCTGCCCGACAAGTTTGGGGTCGTCGCTCTTCTGCCAAGCGCTGTAGGCGGTACCGGAGCGGAACCAGATGGCGACGATACGTTCGGGGTATTTCGCCTGCAGGATGCTCGCCCAGAAGCCGCCCCCGCTGTGGCCCCAGAGGCACCAGGGTGCGGTCGCCACCTCGGGATGCCCGCTTTGCTGGGCGAGGTCCGTGAGGGCGCGGAGGAAGGTCGTTTCCGAGCCGTTGCGCGGGTCGCACCAGAGGCGGCAGTTCGCGGCCTCGGGCTGATGGATCACGGGGCCGAGCAACGCGCAGTCCCACTGGCGCGCCAGCGCTTGCCAGTGGAGGTCGTCGGCCGCCGTGACCGCGCCCTTGTTCGAACCTTCACCGCAACCGTGTTGATGGACGATGACGCCACGGACGGTCTTGACGCCTTCGGGAATCCAGAGGTTGTAGGTCGTGGCAAAGCCAAACCCGCTCGGGAGAGATGAGACTGGGTAATGGACGCTAAATTTCTGGCCATCAGCGAAGAGAGCCCAGGGGGCCAGCAGGAGGGCGAGGAGGGGGCGCATGGTCGCAGGTTGGTGGCAAAGTCCGGGTCGGGCAAGGGCTTGCCGTCTCGCGGGAGTTGGTCAGTTTGGTGGGGTGCCTCGTTTCCTCGCACTCTGCCTGCTCGCCTTGACGGCTCGTGCCGCGGAGCCTTCGCCGCTGCGCACCTTCGTGCTGGGCGATTGGGGTTGGGCCGATCCGGAACTGGAGCGGCAATACCCGCTGGTCCGCCAGAATGCCGACCTGCAACGCGCGGTCGCCAAGGCCATGGCCGCCCGCGCCGCCCAGACCCCGGTCGCCGCGGTGCTGACGACGGGCGATAACTTCTACCCGAACGGCGTGCGCTCGGCGGATGACCCGCGGTGGCGGACCTCGTTCGAGGAGGTCTACACCGCCCCTTCGCTTCAGGTGCCGTGGATCGCTGCCCTCGGTAACCATGACCACGACGTGACCGCCCAGGCGGAATTGGATTACGCGCCGCGATCCCGGGGTCGATGGGTCATGCCGGCGAAGTATTACACGCACCGTTTTCCTGCCGCCGACGTCAGCGTGGTGGTACTCGACGCGTGCTCCTTGAGTGGCTTGTGGAACCGCGAGTATTTCACGACGGCTGGGGAGGTCGCGACGGCCGCCCAATGGCGATGGATTGAGACGGAACTGGCCAAGCCGGCCCGCTGGAAGGTCGTCGTGGGCCACCTGCCGCTCAAAGACCACGGGTTCCATGGCAAGGAGCCGGAGTATGTGCAACGCCTCGTCCCCTTGCTCGAGCGGTATCGGGTACAGCTCTACTTGAATGGCCATAACCACCACGCCGAGCTCGTCCAAGAGAAGGGCGTGACGTATGTGACCTGCGGCAACGGCTCCGACCTTTACCCAGTCCAGACGGAGAAGGCTTCCGCCTTCATCGGCATCTACCCCGGCTTCACGGAACTTGAGTTCGCGGCGGAGACGTTGCAGATCCGTTTCGTGGATGCGGAGGGTAAGGTCCGCTTCGCCACCCAGGTCCCGCGGTGACCGCCCTGCGTTGACCTCAGCCCAGGCTTTCACACCATCCTGCCCGTGACCCCTTACCTCGCCCAGCGTCGCGACGAGCTCATTCGCACCTACCGGGATGGCCTACTGCAGGATGTCATCCCCTTCTGGCTCAAGCACGGGATCGACCGGAAGCAGGGTGGCATCCACACCGCCCTCGGCCGCCGTGGCGAGTTGCTCGATACGGATAAGTCCGTCTGGTTCCAAGGTCGGGCCGCCTGGACTTTCGCGAACCTCTACAATACCGTGGAGCCTCGGCCGGAGTGGCTCGAAGCCGCCTTGTCCTGCGCGGACTTCCTCCATGAGCGTTGCGCGGATCTGACGGGCAAGCTGCACTTCACGGTCACCGCCGAAGGCGACCCGCTCCGCATGCGCCGCTATGTCTTCAGCGAATGCTTCGCGGCCATCGCTTACGGGGCGGTGCACCACGCGACCGGTCAGGCGAAGTGGAAGGAGCGCGCCCTCGCGGCGTTCGATCTCTTCCTGAAATTTAACCGGGAGCCCGGCCATATCCCCCCGAAGACCTCGCCGGAGACCCGGCCGATGAAGGGGCTCTCCCCGCTGATGATGACGCTCGTCACCGCGCAGGACCTGCGCGAGGACCTGGGGGACGTGGTCGTCCGCGGGCAGACGCTCACCGGGTGGGCCGCGGAGGCGATTGCCGAGATCGGCCGCGATTTCGTGAAGCCGGACCTGCGCGCCGTGATGGAGGCCGTGGGGCCGTCCGGCGAGATTCACGACCATTTTGACGGGCGTCTGCTGAACCCCGGCCACTCGATCGAGGCGGCCTGGTTCATCCTGCGCGAGGCCCGGCGCCACGGCGACGAGGGCATGAAGCAGCTGGGCCTGCGCATGCTCGACTACATGTGGGAGCGCGGCTGGGACCGCGAGCACGGCGGGATTCTCTACTTCACGGACCTGCACGGGAAGCCGATCCAGGAGTACTGGCATTTCATGAAGTTCTGGTGGCCGCATAACGAGGCCATCATCGCCACGCTACTCGCCCACTTGATGACCGGCGACGCGAAGTATGCCGAGATGCACTGCCAGGTGCACGACTGGGCCTACGCGCATTTCCCGGACAAGGAGGGCGGCGAATGGTATGGTTACCTCGATCGCGAGGGTCGCCCGACTACCGAGCTCAAGGGTAACATGTGGAAAGGCCCGTTCCATCTGCCAAGGCAGAAGCTGCTTTGCTGGCAGATGCTGGAGGGCGTGCGATGAGCGGTCGCTCCTGTGAAGCTTGCGGTCGTGCCATCCCGGCCGAAATCTTCGTGCAGGGCGGGGAGAAGGAGATTTTTTGCCCGTGGTGCGCCACCAGTCAGTCGCTCGCCGCGGCGCCGGCCGCCGTGGCCGTCTCGGTCGCGGCCGGCCACCCGAGGGTGCGGCGTATCGTGGAGGGCGATGCCATCACCTACGAGACCCGGATGGGCTCCTGCTTCGGCTGGGCGTGGCTGATCTTCACGCTCTTCCACGGCAGCTTCATGTTCTATGGGATGGCGCAAGGCGCCGTGAAGGTGAACGGGCGGGTGGTCGCGAACCCGGAGTGGTGGTATTTTGCGCTGCTCGCGCTCTTCTACACCCCCTTCTTCCTCGTCGGCTTCGCCTTCACGGTCTCACGCTACACCGTGCGGCTGTCGTCGGACCAGTTGCGCGTCCGCTGGCGCATCCTTCCCGGGTTAGGCTGGACTTGGGAGCTGCCTGTCGGTGCGGAGGTACGGGTCTACCAAGAGTGCCGGGGTGCTCAGGAGAACAAACGCCCAGTGCCGGCCATCGTCCTGTCCTCGCAGGGTCAGGAGATCGATTTCGGCAGTTTCCTCACGAAGGACATTAAGGCCTTCCTGGTCGCCGCCATCCAGGATTACTACGGCGAGCCGCCGGCGCCGGCCCGGGCGGATTTCCTCACTTGATCCGCAGCTCGAACGGCGTCGCGGGGAGGCCCGCGTCGTTCACCAGCGAGACCCGGGCGTTCATCGCCCAAGCGTAGCGCAGCAAGACCGGTTGGCGTGCCGGGTCTGCCGGATCCGCGGGGAAATCGATAACCAAACTATCGCCGACGACCCGGGCTGGGCCGGCGGGCCGGAACTCGCCTTGGTAGGCGCCACCGTCGCAGAGTACTTCGACCTGCGCCGCTGCGCCGGGCTTGAGCGCCAGCCCCTGGCCGAACCGGAACGCCACCGTGATTGTCTGGCCGTCGTAGGAGGCTTGGGTCGGCAACGGGCCAGAAGGGCGAATCTCCGCGTGGCCGTACCAATGGAAGAGCGCCCAGCGCCCGAGGCGTTCGCCGACTTCGCGTTTCTCCTTCGGGTGCACGTCCTTCGGTGCCCCGAGGTCGAGGGTCACGGCCATCCCGTAGTGCGACGTCGTCTCCTCGAGGCGGCGTTGGACTTCCCGGAAACGGGGCCAGTGTAACCGGGCGGGTTCCGCGATGGACGGGAGCTGGCAAGTCAGGAAGGGCAGGGCAGGGTCGTGCCATTGCTCCCGCCAATCGGCGACGAGCAGTTTCATCAGCCCGGCATATTCCTCAACGTCGACCGAGCGGATCGCGTTGCTTTCGCCTTGGTACCAGAGCACACCCTTGATCGGCTGATCCGTGATGCGTCCGGGGCCGCTGGCCCAGGCGAAGCCTGGTTTGTAGCCGTGGTTTAGGCCGAGTCTGTCCTTGGGTGCTCGGGCCGCCGTGCCGACTTGTTGGCGGGCGCGCAGCCGGACGAAGCTGCCCTCGATGGCTTCGTTGCGCAGCCAGTCGCCGGCGACTTTCTGACCAAACTCCGGACTGCGGCGGAGCGCGTCCACCGAGATGAAACTTTCGATCGGGGCCCCGCCTACCGAGAAATTCACGAGGCCGATGGGGATGCCGGACTGCCGGGCGACTTGTCGGGCGAAATAGTAACCGACCGCGGACGTATCGGCGGCACTGTCCGGGGTGCAGCGCCGCCAAGCCCCGGCAAAGAAATACTCCGGGGTCATCTTCGCCACGGTCTCCGCGTCTAGGGGCGTCCCTCCGTGGTATTGCCCAGCGAAGGTATGGTTGCGCAGACGGACCAGCGGCAGGGTGGCGCGGGGTAGCTCCTCGGCGGCGTGTGCTTCCCGCCGGAGCGGGAACTCCATGTTGGACTGCCCGGCGGCGAGCCAGACATCCCCGATGAGGATATCCCCCAGCCGCTGGTCCTCCCGGCCGTCGCGCACTTCGAGTTCTAGTCCTTGCGTGGTGGCGGGTCTTGCCGGGAAGCGTGCGCTCCAGCGACCCTCTGAGTCGGCGTTGGCCCCCACGCCGACCTCCCCTAGCCGGACGAGGACGGCGGCGCCCGGGCGGGCGGTACCGCGGATGAGGATGGGTTGATCCCGCTGCAGTACCATCCCTTCGCCGAACCAAGGGTCGAACTCGGCCGCCACCCCGGCGAGCGCCAGGAGCGTGAGCGCGAGGATCGGGCGGAGCCGGTTCACTTCACGTCGAGTTCGGTGCCGTTGATCTTACGGAACAGCACGATCGAATTTCCGGCGGGCTCGTAGAGCACGCCGATATCCTTCCCGACCTTCGCCATGGAGCTGTAAGCGAAGGGGCCGGGGAAGAGCAGGGTCGACTCGGCCCAGGTCTTGCCGCCGTCCTCGGAGCGCCGCAGCGTGCCGTTGGCGCGGCCCTTGCCGACGGGATTGAGGAAGAAGATGCTCGGCTTGCCTCCAGTCGCGGCGGCGAGCAGGGAGCCTTGGCAGACCGGCTCGGGCAAGGCCGGGTCTTCGGTGGCTTTCGCCCACGTGGCACCACCGTCCTGCGACCAGGAAACCTTGCGTAACGCGGCCCCTGATCGCCAGCGACGTGAATTCAGGTAGAGCGAACCGTCGCCGGTCTCGGCGACCTGCACTTCGTTAAGCTGCATGCCTTCCTGGGGCACTTCCGCCCCGCGTTGCCAAGTTTTGCCGGCGTCGTCGCTGAAGGCGACCCAGTTGACGAAATTCCGCTGCGCGTCCTGGGAGTTGAACGGCATGACTAGTCGGCCGGCATGCTTGCCTTTCGCGAGCTGGATTCCGATACCCGGCCCGGAAGCGCAGGTCACGGCGTTCGCCGGCTTCAATTCCGTGCTCACATCGATGGGCGGGGACCACGTCGCGCCTTCATTGTCCGACGCTACGAACTTCAGGCGGTTACCCTTGGGGTCCTGCGGGCCAGCGGGGAGTCCGCCGAACTCCTTGCCGCCGGACGGGAAGGTCTGGAAGAAGAGGAAGACGCGCCCGCTCTTGGCATCCTGGACCAGGCAAGGGTTGTTGCAGCTGTCGTCGCCCTGCGCGTAAGCGATGGCCGGCCGGGACCACTTTTGGCCTTGGTCCGACGAGGTCGCAACCAGTAGGTCGTTGCCGGCTTGGTCGGTCGGCTTGTCGCGACCTTCCGCGACGGCGATGAGCGTGCCCTTGGCCGTCATTAGCAACGCGGGGATGCGGACGGAAGCATGTGTGATATTCTTCTTCGCTTCGAAGACGGCTACTGCCGGCATTTCGGAGAGCTTTGGCGCCGCGGTGAGGCAGGCCGGGAGGAGGAGGCAGAGCGCGATTAGTCTTTCCATAAGAAATAGCCGATGGCTTCGAGTTCGCCGATCATCGCTTGGACGCCGGCGGCATCAGGATTGCCGTTGGGTAGGCGGGCGGGCCCCACCGGGACGCCGAGGTGCGTCATCAGGGCCTTGGCGCAGCCCATGTAGCCGCGTTGGGCGACGATGCGGATGACTTGCATCAGGCGGTCCTGCTCGAGCTGGCAGGTCGCGAGGTCGCCCTGGGGGAAGGCGATCATCATGCGTTGCAGCGGGCCCGGGACGAAGTTGTAGGTGCTGCCGACCCCGCCTTGGGCGCCCATCGCCAGGGCGGCCAGGAAGTATTCATCGATGCCCCAGGGGAGGTCGAACTTGCCGCCGGCCAGGCGCTTGCCGAGCAGGTAGGTGCCGAGGTCAGGGTTGGAGTATTTCACGCCGGCCAGGTTCGGGATGCGCGGGGCGGCGAGCTTCAAGAAGTCATCGACCGGGAAGTTGATGCCCGTCAGCGGCGGGATGTCGTAGTAGTAGAACGGCAAGGCCGGTGCGGCGGCGGCGACCTGGGCGCAGCAGGCGACCAAGTCCTCGAGGTGGCGGGGCTTGAAGTAGGACGGGGCGATCATGGAGATCGCGCTGGCCTCGTTGCGTTGGGCCTGGGTGGCGAGCATCGCAGCATCCGCCAGGCAGTTGGCGCCGACATGCACGACCACCTGGATGCCGCTGGCCTTGGCGACGGCCGCCCAGCGGTCGCCGAGCGCCAGGCGTTCGGTCAGTTGCAGGGAGACGCTTTCGCCGGTCGTACCCCCGATGAAGACGCGGTCGATCTGGCGGGCGAGCAGATGCTCGGCCTGCCGTTCGACCACCGCGAGGTTCAGTGCACCATCGGCGTGGAACGGCGTGTGGGTGGCGGGACAGAGCCCATGGAACTTAAAGGCGGACATAAGAAAGGGGTCAGGCGGGGTCGGCGTCGGTCGCGCGAATCTTAAGCACCAGCCAGGCCGAGAGACAAGCCACGGCGGCGAAACCGCCGAAGATCAGGTTGAGCGGCACCTGGTGGTCGCGGAGCCAACCGAAGCCGACGTCGGCCAAGCCGCCGCAGGAGATGCTCGCCAGGTTCATGAGGCCGTAGCCGGTGGCGCGTTGGTCGGGCCGGGCGATCTGCGCAAGGATCGGCATGTTGTTACTATCGAAGAGGCCCCAGCCCAGGCCGAAGAGCACGAGAAAGGCGATGGCCAGCGGGAGCGAGCCCTGACCGATGACGATGCCGACGCCGAGCAACGCCGGGACAATCAGGCTCATGCCGAGGGCGCTGACTTGTTGCCGGCCCCGCGGCGAACGCCGCATCCAGCGGTCCGCCAGCCAGCCGCCGCCCAGCGCGCTGATGATGGCCGCGCCTTGCCACCAGACCACCGCGCTGACGCCGGCCAGGCCTTGGGGGAGCCCGAGATCCTTCTGCAGGACACTGGGCATCCAGTCGCGGACGACCCAGCCGGCCAAGGCCGGCAAGGTGAAATAAAGCAGCAGCAGGCGGAAGTCGCGATTGCCCAGGAGGTCGCCGACCGCCGCGAAGGCCCGCGGGGCTTCGGCCGGCTGGGCGCGCGGGGTGTCCCGCAGGTACCACCAGAGCGGGAAGGCGTAGACCACCCCGAGCAGGCCCAGGCCGGTGAAGGCCCAGCGCCAGCCGAGCGCCGGGTCTTCCGCCACGTAGCCGCCGAGGCTCCCGAGCATGACCCCGAGGTAGATGCCGATCTGGTGCAGGCCCACCGCGCGCGAGCGCGTCGCGGTGCCGTGGTGGTCGGCGATCAGGGCCAGCGCGGCCGGGATGTAGAACGCCTCGCTCAGTCCCATGATAGCGCGCGTCGCCAGCAGCTGGTCGTAACTCGTGGCATGCGCCGTCGCCCACGTGTCGGCGGACCAGACGAAGAGGCTCAGCGCGATGACATGCCGGCGACCGAAGCGGTCTGCCACGTAGCCGGCGAAGGGGCTGGCCAGCGCGTAAGTCCATTTGAACCAAGCGAGGAGGTGTCCCCATTGGGCCTGCGTCTTCAGGTCGTCGACCGAACCCATGATCGACTTCTGCATCGTCGCCACCAGCTGTCGGTCGAGGTAGTTCAGCAACGCCACGGGTAGGAGCAGTGCCACCATGAGCCAGGCGGTGCGTCCGGCGGAAGGCGGCGGCGCGGGCGGGGTGAAGTTCATCGGAACTTGGCGGGGATGGTCCAGGTGTTGCACGCCGGCGTGCGCACGCCCGGTCGGGTCTCGCCGCTGATGGTCACGAGGTCATCGCCTAAGCGGAGCAAGGGTGCCGTCGCCAGTGACGTCGGCCATTGCCCGACCACCTTGGGCTCGCGCGTTTCCAAATCGATGTGCAGGATGTCGTGCGATTGGCCGGGGTGTTCGGCCAACGGTTTGCCATAATAGGAACCGTCATCGCCGCCGACGAAGAAGAGGCCGGTGCCGACCACGACGCCCGGCCCGGCCGGGGCCGCCAGCGGGTTCGCGAGTCCATGGAACTGGGCGCCTTGTTGGCGGCTGTTCGCGTGTTGCAGGTCGTTCAAGTAAGCCCGGGCGGGTTTGCCGTCTTGGGCGAAGAGCCCGCAGCCCCCGCCCCAAATCAGGGTGGAGTCGTCGCCGCCGAAGAGAGGCAGGATGCGGGCTTGCATCGGGTCGTCCTCGGAGACCCGCCAGCCCTCCGTGGGTTGCCCGAGACGAAGCATCGCTACCGAGCCGAGCGCCCCGGTGGCGTCGGCCGAACGGCTGCCGCCCAGCAAAGCGAGCGCGCCATTCACCGCGCCGAAACCTGCGTAGGCCCGGGGCTGCGGCAAGTCGGGGGCGAACTTCTGACAATGCCCGTCGCCCCCGACCCGCCAGACGGCGGCCAGGTGGCGTTCGCCGTTGGCCCCTCCGGCGATAATGAGCCCGCGTCGGTCGGGGGTCGCGCAGAAGGCCGCGTAGGCGGTCGGCTCCGGCAGTTCACCCACTTTGCGCCAAGACCAGCGCCCCTCCGTCTGGCGGAGCAAGAAGATGTCTCGATAAAATACCTTGGTCCCGCCTTCCCAGGGCGGCTTGCCGGGGAAGTTCGCTCCGCCCGCGGCGAGGATCGTTTCCCGGTCGGCGTCGTCCAGAATCACCGCCGCCATCATCCCGGCGCGGCCTTTCGGGTCGGGGATATCCGGAAGGGTTTCAGCGGCTTGCGTGGTCGCGAGCCCGACAAGGAGAAGGGTACAGAGGCGGGTCAGGGTCATGGTCGCCGGGGTGATGATTACCTTATCTCCCGTCCGCCCTATCGCGAGCCCAACCTTATTCCTCGCGGAGCAACCAACCTTCGGTCGACCGGGTGCAGGGGCGGATTTCGCCGTTTACGACCGCAAAGCCGCTATTCCATTTGGCGCAACCCGTGGTCACGAGGCCCGAGGATCCCGCACCGAGCTCGGACCAGGCATCGGTCGCCGGGTCGTAGCCGATGATTTCCTTGGAGAAGCCCGGGTGCTTGATCGGCTCGACCTTGCCCGCGAGTTTGCCGTCATCGCCGCCGACCAGGAGGAACTTGCCGCCGAGTTGCGGGCAGGGACTGGGTGCCGCGGCGGTGGCGCGCGGCATCGGGGCGAGGCGCCGCCATTCCTTGCCGAGGGTGAACGCGTGACAGTCGGTCAGGTAGTCGCGCTCGGCTCCCTTCACGCCCGGGGAGAGCGAGACGCCTCCGAAAAGGTAGAAGGTGTCTTTGGTGCCTGCCGATTGCGCAAGCATGCGGCCAGAACCTGTGCAGAGCGGCAGCTCTTTCCAGCCGGCATTGAGGTTGGCGAGGTCGAGGGCGTAGGCCGTCGAGGAGGCGGCCGTCGCGTCGGGTCGTTCCGTGCCGCCGGCGACGATGACCTTGCTGCCGACCAGCGCCCCCGTGGCGTAGGCGAGGGGGCGGGGCAGAAAGGGGAAGGGCCGGACCTTGAGTTCGCCTTCTTCCAGGGAAAGGACGTAGCAGTCCTGGTAATGGCGGTGAGAGTCGGCGCCACCGATGGTCAGCAGGCCTTGACGGATGGTCACGCCCACGCCGTAGCCGATCGGCCGCGGCAGTTTACCCACGACGCTCCATTTCTTGGAGCGGGTACCCGCGAGCGAGTAGACCTGGTCATGCCAGACCTTGGCGCCACCTTCCCAGGCTGGCTTGTCGGGGAAGTTGGAGCCACCGGCGCAAAGGAGTGCTTCGCCCGAGACGCCGAGCAAGGCTCCGCCGACGCCCGGGGCGTTCGGTGTTTCAGGAAGTCGGGTCCAGCGCATGGTTGTTTGCTAGCAGGAAGACAGACCCCGACGGGGTGTCCAGAGATTAGGCGAATTATGAGGAAAGGCCTTGTTTTTAGGCACGCCTGGCGACGCGCACACGGCCCACGACTGGTCCGGCCTGGCCCGCGGCGGGTGACTTTTGTTTGACAGAGCGGCCTGGACCTTGCCTTGATTGGAGTCCTTTCGCACTGCCTGGTAGCTCAGCGGTAGAGCAGGTGACTGTTAATCACTTGGTCGTAGGTTCGATCCCTACCCAGGCAGCCAGAAAGGACTCTTTACCCCCGGAAAGACCCGGGAGGTGCGCCGGTCGTAACCTTCTCCTTGACCATGGGAGGGGTTGCGGGAGGATGCTGACACCATGGGTCAACAGTACAACAAGGTCATCAAGCGTCGTCGTCGTCGCGCCTACCTCGAACGCCAGAAGGCGCGTGTCAAAGCCGCTCGCACCGCGGCCGGTAAGAAGAAGGCCAAGAAGTGAGCCGTGCGGTGAGCCAGGCCTCCCTCGGGGGCGCGCTCGCCGCCTTGGTGCTCACCGCTTGCGGCACCCCGTCGACGGGCATCGCCTACGTCAACGAGCGTTACCGCACCGAGGCGGACGTCGCCCGTGCCTCCGAGGCTTTCTACGCCAAGGAGCATCACGGCGATGATGTCGTCTTCCGCACGCAGGAGAAGTCGCGCGAAGGTTATTATTTCTACCTCCAACTGGCAGAGGCGCCGCCGGCGGATGGCCGACTCATCCTTGAGGTGGTGCGCGCGGAGCATCTCGCCCCGGAGCGTTATGACTTTTCCCTCAAGCTATTGCCGAAGGGTTGGTTCGGGGAGTTGGTCCTCGGCTTGACTGGCCAGGATGGGGGTTCGCCGGATTGGCACCCGGTGGCTTGGCGGCTCTCCGTGACGGATGCCCAAGGCAAGGCGCTCGCCACGAAGCAGAGTTTCCTCTGGGGGACTCGGCGCGACCTCGGGCCGCGTTGACCGCGATGGCCGCCGCCGGCTGGAGCCAATGGCAGCCGCTGCGCCTGACTCAGGATGTGCCGGCGGCCACCTTGGCCGAGCAGCTCGACGGCGGGCAGGCTTTCCGCTGGCGCCAGGATGAAGCCGGAGTCTGGGCGGGCATCTTTGGCGCGACCGTCGCGGCGGTGCGGGTCGGTCCCGCTGGGCTCGAAGGCCGCGTGCGCGGTCCGTGGGTCGCCGGGTTCGCCGCCCTGCGCGCTTACCTTGATGCGGAAGGGTTGCAGGCCGGTTTGGCGGACGCGTTGCCGTGGCGTTCGGATGCGGTGCTCGCCGGGGCGATGCAGTGCTACCCTGGGCTGCGGATCCTGCGGCAGCCGCCGCGCGATGCCCTCATCGGCTTCTTGTGCAGTTCCAATAAGCGGATCCTGCAGATTCGCGAGATGGTCGCCCGCCTGGCGACCGAGCTTGGCGAGGGGTTGGGCGAGGGCCAGCATGCCTTGCCGGAGTGGGCCGCCTTGGCGGCCGCGTCGGACGCGACGTTGCAGCGTTGTGCGCTCGGCTACCGCGCCGCTTTTTTGCGCGGCACGGCCGAACGCTTGCGCGCCCGCCCGCGGTGGGAGGCGGAGTTCGCCGCGTTGTCCACGCCGGCGCTTTTGACGGAGTTACGCGCCTTGCCGGGGGTCGGGCCCAAGGTGGCGGCTTGCGTCGCCTTGTTCGGTTTCGGCCGCTTGGAAAGTTTTCCGGTCGACACCTGGGTCGTGCAGGCGCTCGGCGGAGCCTATGGCCTGGTAGGCTGGCCGCCGGACCGGCTGGAGGCTTTCGGTCGGATTCATTTTGGCGCCGCGGCGGGCCTGGCGCAGCAATTTCTTTTCTCGGCGGCGCGCGCTGGTCAGTTGGCCGCCGCCCCGCCAGCTACGGTGCCGGTCCGCCCCAGATCGCGCGCACGAGCTCGGCGTTGAACACCGTGGCCGGCGGGCCGTCGGCGATGACTCGGCCCTCCTCGAGCGCGAGCACGCGCGGGAAGGAACTAGCCCAGTCGGCATCGTGGGTCGCGACGAGCACGGTGGCCCCCGCTTGCGCGAACGCCCGCACGGCTTGGTGGACGATCTCCTGCCTGCGGCGGTCCAGCGCGGCGGTCGGCTCGTCGAGCAAGAGCAACGCCCCGTAGGGCTCCGTCAACGTGGCGAAGCTCAGCGCGAGGTGGGCGGCCTTGCGTTCCCCGCCGGACAAGGTCGCCAGCGGACGAGCGGCGAGGTCGGTCAAGGCGAGTCGCTCCGACCAGTGGAGCCACGCCGCCGGTTGCGCGGCAAGCTCGCCGAGTTCGGCGACGGTCGGGTTCCAGGCGCAGTCGGGGTGTTGCGGGGCATAGACCCGCCGGCGGGCGCTGTCCGCCGGCGAAGCCGTCCGCGGGTCCAGCCCGGTCGCCGAGAGTACCCCCGTGGTGGTCGGCAGGAGGCCGGCCACGGCCCGGAGGAGCGTGGTTTTGCCGGCGCCGTTCGCGCCCACGAGGGCGACTTGCTCGCCCGGCCACATCGTCCCGCCGACGCCATCGAGGAGCCGGTGCCCGGCGACTTCGAACGCGACTCGTTCGAGTCGGAGGGTGGCGTCATCCATGGCTCCTCCTTGCAATCCAGATGAAGAGCGGGGCACCGAGCAACGCCATCACCGCGGCAGCGGAAAGCGGGGTGCCGGGGATGGCGGCGCGGCCGGCGGTATCGGCCAGCAGCAGCAGTAGCGCACCCAGCAAGGCGGAGACCGGCAGCACCCAGCGGTGACGGGGACCGAAGAGGGCTCGGGCGAGGTGTGGGGCCAGAAGGCCGACAAAGGCCATCTGGCCGACCAGGCAGGTCGCCGCGGCGGCCGCGAGCGCGGTGAGGAGGATCGCCCGTCGGCGCAGCCGACGCAGGTCGCAGCCGGCTGCCTGCGCGGCCTCTTCGCCCAGCGCGAGTAAGTCGAGCGGGCGGGCGAGCGTCCAGAGCAGGCCGCCCGCGAGGAGGCAGAGTAAGGCGGGACGGACGATAAGCTCCGGGGAGGCCATCCCGAGCCAGTCGCCGAAACTGCCGTTGAGGAGCAGCTCCCGGGATTCGGGTGCAAGGTTCGCGATCAGCAGTGTGCCGGCGGCGGCGAAGGCGTTGAGCCCGAGTCCGGTCAGTAGCAGGCGATGGGGTGGCCCGTCGCGGCCGATGACGACGAGCAGGCTCGACACGCCGAGCGCGCCGCCGAACGCAGCGGCGGGCAGCGCCCAGGCATGTCCCCAGGCGAAGGCCGGTGCGAAGCCGAGCATTAGCGCCAGCCCCAGGAGCGCGCCACCGAAGACCCCGGTCAGCCCGGGGTCGGCCAAGGGGTTGCGGAACAGGCCTTGCTGAGTCGCCCCGCCGATGCCCAGGGCCCCGCCCGCGGCGAGCGCGGCGAGCACGCGCGGTAACCGCAGCCAAGCAAGGCCGCCGCCTTCGCCGAAACCTAGCCCGCTCGAGCCACAGGCGAGGGCGCCGGCGGATAGGAGGAGCAGCAGCGCGAGGCCGCCAACGAGCGCGCCTCGACCCAGTCTCATCGACCGAGTTCCTTGAGTAAGCCTTCCAGCGGGTTGCGCTTCGGTGCGACCGGGTTCGTCGGCGCCGCCTGGTTGCCTTGAGTCGGGTTGCCCGGCTGGTAGCTGGCCCCCGACTTGAAGCGATCCACCGCCCCCTGCAGTTTCTCCATGACGTCGGATTGGATGCTATTCAGGGAGCCCTTGATCTGAAACGCCGGGCCAGCCGTCAGGCCGTCGGGCTCCGGTAGCCCGGAGCCGAAGCCCAGGAGGTTGAAGTAGTTCGCGAAATCCCCGCTCCCGCGGAGTTTGGCGTCGAACAGCATCGGCCAGTCGGCGAACGCCACGCCATCGCGCATCTGGATGCCGCCGTTGGCGGCGAGGCTGAGGGACTCGTTGCGCAGTTCGAAGTTCGTCAGCTTCAACGTCCCGGTCGCCAGACGCGATGCCTTGAGCTCGAGGTGGTCGAACCGGAAATCGGCGAGGGCTTTCTGTAGCTTCGCGACGGCCGACACGGCGGCGCCGATCTTCGCGATCTTCTCGCCCTGTTGCTGATTCTTGTTGAGGGCGCCCGCCAGGATGGCGAGGCCACCGAGCGCCTCGCCGGCTTCACTGAACTTTCCCGCAGTCAAGGCGGCGCCCCCGTTCTTGTCGCCGAAGGAACGGAGTCGTCCCCCGGTGGATTTCAGTTCCGCGTCGACCGTCACGACGCCGGCCAGCTCGCCGGCGGTGCCGGCGATGCCAGTGATGCGTGCCTTGGTCGCGGCCCGGCCTTGGATGAACTCCTTCGAGAATTCATGGATGGCGGGAATCGTCTCGGCGATGGCGCCGAGCTCGAAGTTATTGAGGATGACCGTGCCATCGAGCACGTAGGGCCCGCCGACCGTCCCGGGTTTGAACTCCAGCTTGGCCCCGCCGGCTAACACGCCTTGCGCAAAGGTCCCGCCGACCTTGGTGACGCGTACCGACTGGTCGTCGGCCACGGCCTGGAGGAGAAAGTCCTGTGCGCTGAGTCCCTTGAAACTGGCCTGGGCGATGCGCAGTTCCGCGGTGCCCGTCTGGTTGAACCAGAAAGGCTTTTGGTCCGGCTTGGGCTTCGGCGGTACGACCTTTTCCTCCCCCGGGCGCGGCAGCAGGCCGAGGACGTCGTCGCCGTCGATGTTATCGAACTGCACCTTGCCTTGCCAGTCGGTGCGCGTGCCGGTGATGCGTTGGGTGAGCGTGAACTGGCCGCTGGTGAGGTTGGCGCAACGCAGTCGGATCCGCCCTTCGGCGGATAAGCCCGCGCCTTCCGGGACATACTTGCCGCGGACCTCGGCGGCTTTGATCTGACCGTCGCTGTTCGTCGTCGTCACTTCGGTGACGTCAAGGCTCACGGTGATGCTGCCGTCGCTCGCGCGCGTCGCGGCGGCCGTGTAGTCGCCCGTGGCGATCACGCTGAGCGGGCCGGCGAACGGCTGTTGGGCAAGGGCACCGAGGCTCCCCGTGAGTTTCAAGGTCGTCGGGGCTTCGCCCAGGCCAAGGGAAAGGTCACCGCTTGCGAGCACGCGGCCTTTGTGGGTGAAGCGCGCTTGCCGGAAACCGAGCACGGTCGCCTTCTCCCCGACGAGCAGGTCGAGGCTGGCGGCGAGGTCACATTCCTTGACCCACGGCTTGCCCGCCCAGCTCACGCTGGTCCCCACGAAGGCGAGCGGCGCGCCCTCGGTGCGCACGAAGAGTCCTTGGGTCTGAAACCCGAGGACCAGGTCGGCGCGTTCGAGCGTGCCCGTCAACTTGAGGCCAGGGACGAGCGCGGCGACCGATTCCAGCGGCAGGTTGGCCGCCGATGCTTCGAGGAGGACGCCGGTGGGCTTGGCGCCACCGAGGGCGAGCGCCTGCCGGAGCTTGAGCTTGAGTAGGTCCGCCCCGCCGCGGGAAATCTTCGCCGTCGTCGTGTTGAGGGTCGGTCGTCCGCCGGCCGCCTGCGACAGGGTGGCCTGGGCGTCGACGCGAATCCCGGCGAGTTTGTCGCGCGGTAGGTCTTCCCAGCCCGGTTGCGCCGCCAACTCCGCGATGCCTAGGTTGACATCGGCCGTGGCGGACCAAGCGCCCTCGGCGCCCGGGCGGAAGACGAGTTCTCCGGAGGCGAGCGTGCCGGCTTCGGTGCTGATTTTAAACGGCGCGAGGCGGAGGGCTCCGTTCAGGGCCTGCAAAGGGATGTCGGCGTCGATGGCCTGCAGTAGGACCTGCCCGGCGCGCTCGACATTCAGCCCGCGGATCGCGTGCGTCTTGACGGTGTCGATCGAAGGTTCGCCTTTGGTCAAGGCGATGGTGGCCTCCCCCGTCCAGCGGCCGGAGGTGATCGCCAGGTCGGCGCCGGCGAGGAAGGGCGCGAGCGTGACGAGGTTGGCGTCGTTGGCCTTCAGGCGCAGGGCGACATCCTGCGGGAGCCTGCCTTGCGGAATCAGGATCGGTTGTTCGCTGGTGAGCTCAATGCCGTTGCCCTGGATACGAACTGAACTCAGCGCCAGGCTATCGGCGCGCTGTTCGATGCCGAAGGCGAGCGTCCACGTCGACGCGGTGTCCTTGGGGATCGCCTTGGAGAAGCGGGAGAGGTCGGCCCAGCTCGCTTGTAGCGGTTGGTCCGGCCAGGAGTTGGCGCGCCAGGTGCCTGGAGCGGTGGCGAGCTCGGCGTAGATACGGCCTTTCACCCGGCAGTCCGGCAACGTCCGCGCGAGGATGCCGAATTTCGTCGGGTCGATGTCGAGGTTGGCGCCGAAGGCGACCGTGCCGGCGGCCACGGCGATATCCAGCCGCCCAGCAGGTCGCCGCCCGGCGTCGTTCACCACGCCTTGCAGGAGGAGACCCTCGGTCGCGGTCGATTTAAACTGCCCGCCGAAATCGAGTTCCCGGAGCGCGCCCTGGCGAGCCTTGAGCTCGAGGCTCATGCTCCCGACAGCCAAGGGACTGGTGTCCTTGGCGGTGACCGTCAAGGTCGCCTCCGCCAAGGCCGCGGCGAGGGCCGCAGGGTCGAGCCCCTTCCCCCCGAAGGTCTCGCGGAAGGTCGCGTTGAGCACGATGTCGGCCTGAGGTTTCGTTTGATTAGTACCGAGCGCGAAGCCCGGCCAAGCCACGCCGGCGCGGAGGTCGACCTTGCCCGCCGTATCCAGCCCGTCGCCGGCGACGCTGAAGCGGAGCAAGGTGCCATCGGCGAGGGTGACGCGTCCTGCCGCCGAGTAAGGCCCGAGGACCAAGTGAGGCAGGAGGGTCTTCGCCGCCGGGGTCGCCGGGGCGACCACCGGCGCGACCTTGCGATGGCTCAGGTCGAGTTCGAGACCCTTGGCCTCGAATTTGTCCAGGGTGTAGGTGCCGAGGAGGCTCGCGATCACGCCGAGATCCCCGGTGAGGCTCGCCGCCTTGAATTGAAGGCCGTCGGGCAAGGTGAGGTCGATGCCTTCAGCGGTGAAGCGTCCATCCAGTTCCGCCTCAATCTTGACGATACCTCCCTGGATCTTGGCGTCGGTGAGCAACGCCTTCACGCGGGCTCCCAACGGTTCCGCGCGTAATTGGCTATCGACCCAGAACAGGCCGATGCCGAGGACCAGGGCGAGGGTACCGACGGACCAAAGGGTAAAGCGAAGGGCGCGGGGCATAGGACTTGCCCGAGTTTGGCCCGCTGGTTTTGGCGGGCAACAAAAAGCCCGATGGAATCGCTTCCACCGGGCAGGTTTATACCTCGTTAGCTAGCCCTTAGGGCTGGGCCGGGTTGGCGCCGTTGCCAGGGGTGGCGGGCGGAGGGGTCGGGGACTGGCGACGGATGCTCTGGCCCGCGGCCGCCTTTTTGCGAAGGAAGATCGCTCGTTCCTCGGCCATTTCCTCGGCACTGGTCTCGCTGAAGGCCGCCATGCTGACCGATTTCGCGCCCCGCGTCATGTTGTGGCGGCCATAGCGCAGCTCCTTCATCGTCATCGCCACATCATCTTCGAGCAGGCGTTGCAGGTAGGCTACCTTCTTCTGCACCCACTCCGAGAGGTCGGGTCGGGCCGCGAGAGCGGCCAGGTTTTCCTTCGCGTCCTTGATCAGGTGGGAGCGGACCATCTCCTCGATTTGCTCGAGTTTCTCGGCGATGATGGCTTCCGTCACCGCGGCGGCGACATGCGGTTCCGGCGGGAGGACGGAGAAGGCCGCGAGGTCGAGCTCCGGCAGGGCGAGGATGGCCGGCCCAAAGCTCACCAGCTCACCTTCTTTGGTCTTCGCATCGAAGTTCACGGCGAGGAGGGAATCAGCGCGGGCCGCCGGGCCGATCTTGAGTTCGACTACGCACACCAGCGAGGACGCCCAGGGCAGGGTGCCGAGCCGGCGGCTGGTCGCGCGACCTTCCTCGAGGAAGTCGCCCAACAGGCGGACTTGGACGTCGCTGCCGCCCTGGATGGATACGAACACTTGACGCAAGAAGGCGTTGGAGAGGATGGCGAACTGCTCCTCGAAGGCCTCATCCAGGTCGTCGGCGGTCTGGCCGAAGTTGGCGGCGCCTTCGCCGGCCCGAGCCATGCCGGTCATCAGTGTCTCGTTGAAGCCGTCGCCGAGACCCACGGTAGAGGTGGTGATACCCGCGGCCGCGGCCTTCGAGACCTGTTCGCAAATCTCGGTTTCGTTCGTCAGGCCGTGGTTGGCTTGCCCGTCGCTCAAGAGGATGACCCGGGCGATACGTTCCTTGCTGACCTGCCCTTTTAGCTGCTGCATGCTGGCCTCCCAGCCGCCGAACAACGCCGTCGAACCACCCGAGCGCACGGCCTTGACGCGCTGGACGAGACCCGCCCGGTCGGTCGGGTAGGCGAGGGGTTGCAACACGTCGATGTTCGTGTCGAACGTGACAACCGCGATGCGGTCGTCGTCGCGCAGGCCGCGGATGATGCGGCTCGCGGATTCGAGGGCCGCCTGCAAGGGCGCCCCGCTCATCGACCCCGAGCGGTCGATCACCAGGACCAGGTCAAGCGGGGCACGCACCGCGGCGGAGTGGGTGGAGGGCTGAGCCGGGGCGATCAGTCGCACGAGCGCGTGGATCGGTTCGGCGGCGGCGCGGAGGAAGCCCTTCTTGAGGGCGAGGATTTCGATGGTGGGTTGGATCATGGGTGGGAGAGATCTACTCTGCACACCCGTCGCAAACTGTCAACACCCAGAACGAACCTTTATTTCCATTAACACCTTTTAATTACTGTCATTAAATCACATATAACTATCTTCTAACGAGTTACGGAAATTATCGACCATTTCGTTGATTTCCTCTCGGGAGGGTTTGGCTCGTCCGTCGATGTGAATCAAGACCTCGCACCAGGGGGCTAACCGTATCTTGGACCACCGCTCCCGCTTGGGGGCTTCCCCGGGATCGGAGGGGTGGAAGGCCAGTAGTTGGCGGTAGAGGCCCCTGACCTCTGGGCTGAGGTCTTCCCGTTGGCTTTCGCGCATCACCATCTTGCGGAAAATCAGGCCCGGGGAGCGCGCATCCGAGATGTCGCGTAGCTGATGGATGGTCTCGCTGGAGAAGCGTCCGGGCCGGGGGATGCCTTGGCTGGGTAGGCGGGCCGCCTCGGAATCGACGCCCCGGGAGCGGACCTCCCGTCGGGAATATGCCACCGAGGGTTCCTGCAGTGAACTCGCGAGGTGCGGCCGGGAGGTGCGGCTTTCCAGTTCGGAGGCCCGGGCATGTTCGTCGATCAGCTCATCGAGTTGGGGTAGCGTGGCGTGGCGGCGCAGCATGCCTCGGATGGTCTCGAGGTCGTTACCACGTTCCGAAAGGATGCGGGCCACCAACAACTGGCGGACCTGCTTGTCGCCGAAGTTGGCCCGGCGTTTGTCGTCCTCGGCGCGCTCCGGCTTGTCGATCAGGCCTTCGAAGGCGTAGAAGCGGACGAGCCGCTCGTTGGCCTGGAAGCGGGGCCCGAACCCGAAGGAAGCGAGCTTGCCGGAGACATAGGCCGCGAGTTCCTCGGCGGTGCCGACGAACGGGCCGTCTAACATGGCGGAAAACTTCATCATAGAACTATTGTAGACAGCATACTGTCACCATCTGCCGAAAAATCAACCGGAAAGGAGGGTAGGGGGAAGGCGTCCACCAAAGAAACAGGCCGCCCGGTTGGGCGGCCTGTGAGCCAAACTCCCGCGGAGGGGCTTAGGAGTTGTGGCTGTAGCCTTCTTCGCCGTGGTCCGAGATATCCAGACCGCGGGCTTCTTCTTCCTCGGTCGGGCGCAGGCCGATGGTGGCCTTGAGGACGTAGGCGAGGATCGCGGTCGCGACGAGGGAGAGGACGAGCGTCACCGCGATGGCCTTGAACTGTTCGGTGACGAGGGTCTTGCCGACCACGTCCTTAAGGTTCGTGGCGAGGTTACCGTTGGCGTCGACCGTCGCCAGGACGCCGGTCAGGATAGCCCCGAGAGTCCCGCCGACCGCGTGCACGCCGAAGGTGTCGAGCGCGTCGTCGTAGCCGAGCTTCGACTTCAGGTAGACCACCGCGAGGAAGGGCACCACGCCCGCGAGGACCCCGATGAGGACCGCGCCCGAGGCGGAGACGAAGCCGGCGGCGGGGGTGATGACCACGAGACCAGCGACGGCTCCCGAGCAGAGGCCGAGGATGCTGGCGTGCTTACGGAGGATCCATTCGAGACCGGCCCAGGTGAAGGCGGCGACGGCGGCGGCGAGGGTCGTGGTCATGAAGGCCTGGGCGGCGACACCGTCAGCGGCGAGGGCCGAGCCGGCGTTGAAGCCGTACCAACCCACCCAGAGGATGCCCGTGCCGACGGCGCAGAGGACCATGCTGTGCGGGGCCATGGACTTCTTGCCGAAGCCGAGGCGCGGGCCGAGGATGATGCAGAGTAGCAGGGCCGACCAACCGGAGGTCATGTGGACGACGGTACCGCCAGCGAAGTCGATGGCCTTGATTGGGGCGGCGGCGTTCCAGACGCCGTTCATATCGCCAGTGATGCCCCAGATCGCGTGGGCCATCGGGAAGTAGACGAGGAACATCCAGCCGAGCATGAAGAGCATCACGGCGGAGAACTTCATGCGTTCGGCGATGGCGCCGACGATGAGGGCCGGGGTGATGATCGCGAACATGAGCTGGTACATCGCGAAGACGTTCTGGGAGATCCAGTAGGCGTAGTCGGTGTTCGGGGCGGAGGTCACCCCGTTGAAGAAGAAGAACTCGCTGCCCCCGAAGATGTGCCCGAGGGTCGTGCCGCTGAAGTTCTTGCCGAACACGAGGGAGTAGCCGCAGGCCCACCAGAGCACGGCGACCAGACCGGCCAGGCCGAAGCACTGGGCGACGACCGAGAGGACGTTCTTGGAGCGCACGAGGCCGCCGTAGAACAGGAATAAGCCGGGGAGCGTCATGAAGAGGACCAGCGCGGCGCTGACCATCATGAACGCATTGTGGCCGGGACCGGCGACGCCGACGGTCGGCGTGGTCAGGCCTTCGGGGAGGGTCGGTTTGCCATCCTTGTCCTTCGGGCCGACCAATAGGGAGGCGCCGGGGTCGGTATTACCGACATATGCTTCCAAACCAGCAATGCGCTGTTCGAGCGTCGGCGCGGGCGGGGCTTTGGCGGCGGCCGGAGCGGGCGCCGGCGCTGGGGCGGGTGCGGTCTGCGCCGACGACAGGAAGGGCACTGCCGCCAGAGCGAGGATGGTGAGGGTTCGAGACAGGGAGTTCATGGCAGGTCCCCTTTCGCAACCCCCGTGCCAAGCCTCCGGGACCGAGGGTTCCCTTGAAATGTGTCCAAAATCAATCTTACCGTGCGGAGTAGATTGCCGTTTTTCAGGCAAAACGACTCGACGTAGCGGCCGCGCCCGGGGCTTAACCGTGATTATAGCCTTCTTCGTTATGGTCGGCGATATCCAGCCCTTGAGCTTCTTCCTCTTCCGTCGGGCGCAAGCCGATCAAGCGATCGACGATTTTCGCCAGCAGCCAGGTCGCCGCCAGCGAAAGCGCGATGCACGTGGCCATGGCGACGCATTGGCCCGCGAGCAACCCGTGGCCGATGAGTTTCCCGCCCGCCGCGTTGGCGGCCCCATCCATCAGCAGCGCCGTCGCGAGGGCGCCGATGGTGCCGCCGACGCCGTGCACGCCGAAGGTATCCAGCGCGTCGTCGTAGCCGAACTTGGTTTTGAGCATCGAGCAAGCACCGTAGGAAAGCAGGCCGGCGAGTGCGCCGATGAGCACGGCCGAGGCGCCGGAGACGAAACCCGCGGCGTTGGTGATGGTGGCCAGGCCGGCGATGGCGCCGGAGCAGAGCCCGAGGACGGACGGCTTGCCGCGATGCAGCTTCTCGACGAGCGCCCAAGAAAGCGTGGCGGCCGCGGCGCCCAGGGTCGTGGTGAGGAAGGCTTGGATGGCGACGCCGTCCGCGGCCAGTGCCGAGCCGGCGTTGAAGCCGTACCAGCCGGCCCAGAGGAAGCCGGTGCCAGCGACGCAAAGGACCATGCTGTGGGGCGCCATCGACCGTTTACCGAAGCCTTGGCGGGGGCCGACCAAGATGCACAGGAGGAGCGCCGACCAGCCCGAGGTCATGTGCACGACGATGCCGCCGGCGAAGTCCGCCGCCTTGAAGGCCGCGTGTTCGTTGGCGAGGCCAGCGAAGTCGCCGGTAGCGCCCCAGACGGCGTGCGCGATCGGGTAGTAGACGACCAGCGTCCACAGGGCGGAGAAGAGGAGCACGGCGGAGAACTTCATGCGCTCGGCGACGGCCCCGATGATCAGCGCGGGGGTGATGGCGGCGAACATCGCCTGGAAGAGGGCGAAGGTGGCGGCGGAGATGCGCGGCTCGTAGGGTGACGACTCGAGGCCGACGCCTTTGAAAGCGAAGTGTTCGGCGCCGCCGAAGAGGTGCCCGAGCAGGCCGCCCTCGAAGCTGCGACCAAAGACGAGCGAGTAGCCGAAGCCCCACCACATCAAGAGCCCGAGAGCGGTGAGGGCGAGGCACTGGGCCGCGATGGACAGGACGTTCTTCGCCCGGACGAGCCCGCCATAGAAAAGAAAGAGCCCCGGGATGCACATCATCAGCACGAGGGCGGTACTCACGAGGACCCAGGCGTTATCGCCGGCGGTTGGGGTGGTGATGGCAGAAATAATCATCTTGTTATGTATTAAGCACTTTATGTGCCAAAATTTAGGCAAATCCTGCAAGCCACTTGCCTTCGAGGGAAATCACCCCAAAAAAGAAAGACAACCGTGAGTGCTATGTTTAAAAGAAAGCAGATTGCCCTAGTTTGGGCATCAATGGCTTGGCTAGGTTCCGTCAACGTTCATGCCCAGGATAAGCCCTGGTTGGTCATGGCTGACTGGCAACGGCGTGCCCCGGATGCTATCTCTCATGCGGGGGGCGAGACGGGCACCTATGGGCGCAGCCGCACGGGCTTCGAGGTAATCTGGAAGCAGCCGACCGAGGCACTCGACCTAGAATGGTATCGCTACACCCAGAACTTCGGCGGGCTGGCCGCCAACAGCGACCGGCGCTACGGCGATGCCGATGACCTGATCCTCACCGGTTTCAAGCAGTGGGATCATGGCGGGCGTTATGCGGTCCAACTCATCTACGCCGCGGAGTGGGCGGCCGACACCCGCTTGTCTTTGACCGAAGGTTTCCGCTGGGGGCTCGGGGGCGCGGTGCGCTGGCGGCCGAGCGATGAACTCGATATCGCGCTGGGCTTGGTCTTCCAGTCCCGCTTCGAGATGACGGTCCTGCCGGTGCCTTATGTGAAGGCCATCTGGCGTCCTGATGCGACCGCGGAGTTCGAGCTTCGCGCCACCGGTTTGCAGAACGGCCTCTTCATCCGCTGGTTCCTCACGGCGGATCGCGCGACGATGCTCGACGCCTCGATGGCCTACGAAACGTTGACCTTCCGGCTCACGGACGGTTCCTATGGAGCGCGCGCGGTTGCCATCGGGGAGGTGCCGTTGCGGGTTGGGATCACGCAGTTCCTCGAGCCCACCGGGACCTGGTTTGTCCGCGGTTCGGCGGAGTGGGTGGCTTTCGCCCGACATTCTTTTCGCCATGAAGGCGAGTCGATGGGGGCCTTCCAGCCGGGGGCGAGCTGGGGTCTGGCCGTGCGCCTCGGGGCGCGTTTCTGATTCACCCGTGCGCGCGTTTTCCTGCGGGTTGCTCTTGATCGCCGTCGGCTTGCCCGCGGTGACTCCGGTCGACACCGCGAAGCGAACCCGGGCCGAACTCGAGGCGGGCTTGAAGGCCTTGGAGGCGAAGCATCGCGCGGAGAAGGATCCAGCTCCGCCGGTCGCGCCGAAGGAGGAAGGCGCGCCCGCCGAAAAGCCGAAAGGGAAGGGCGCCAAGGGCGCCGGGGCCGATCTCGTCATCAAACCCGATGAGTTGAAGCGGGCCCGCGGCGAACTGCTGCGTCTGAACGGGTACCGTTTTCTCTGCGGGCTGGAGGCCGAGGTGAAGCTGAAGGATGACTTCACCCTGACTTGTAAGTATGGGGCTTACCTTTGCAGCGTGCTGGGGCATATCGAACACACCCCACCGAAGCCGGCGGGGATGGAGGAGACGCTCTTCCGCAAGGGCTACGAGGGAACCTCGCATGCGAATCTCTTCTCCACGTCCGGCCCGGATGGTCTGACGGGCTCGGTCGATGGTTACATGGACGACAGCGATGAGAAGAATGTCGGCCGCGTGGGCCACCGCCGCTGGTGCCTCAATCCCGCCATGGGCGCCACCGGCTTCGGGCAAGTCCGCGGGTTCTCCGCCATGTGGTCGATGGATGGCTCGAATGCCACCGTGGCCAACGACCAACTGGTCTGCTTTCCCGCCGCCGGCTTCTGGCCGCTGGCTTATTACCGGGCGCGCACGGCCTGGAGCATTTCGGCCGAACCCAGGCGCTACCAGTTCGACGACAAGGCGGCCCCGAAGGTCTACCTCCTGGGGGGCTCGGATCGCTTCCCCGCGGACGTGAAAGGCTTGAAGGAACTCAAAGTTACCGAGGTGCGTGTTTCCCGGGAAGGCATGGGCACGCCGCAGTGCCTGATCTTCCGGCCGGAGGTCCTGCCGCGGCGCGGGACGCGCGTCGGGGTGGTCGTCCCACTCAAAGGCTGGACGGCCCCGAACCTCGAGTACGTGGTCGAGTTCTACTGAGGCCGTTCACGCCGCGCGCGCGGCCGCGGTGAAGAGCGCGTCGCGTCGCCGGATCGCTTCCGCCGGGTCCTTCGTCCCTAGTGAACGGCGGACGCGGCGCTTGGTGAAATCCGGCAGGTGTTCGGTGAAATGCACCCACCAGGTGCCGTTATTCTCCCAGAGGTGGTGGAACGGGTTGTCCCGCCGCACGCGAAGGGAGAGGCGGGCGGGGGCGGTCGGGTGGGTCGGGTTGGTCTCGTGGGTGTTGATCATGGTCGTCGGTGAAAGGGACGCATCACGATCAATCCTGCGGGGACTGGTTTGTAGCCTGACGGCTCTCATCTCGGGAATGGTTTCCCGGAACCACCGTGGCCTGTTGGGGCTCGGTTGGTGCAAGCGGCTTGCGCCGTTTTGCTCGTGATGCGACTGCTAAGGAACTGCCTTCACCATGGCGGTCTTCCGACCCGAGGCAAGCGTGGGGTTTGTCATACGGCCCGCGGGGGCCGGCTCAGCGGGGCTCTGTGATGCCAGCGGCCGTCCGGAGTTTCTTCAAGGCGGGCCCGGCGGCGTCCAGTGCCTTGGCGTAAGCGGCGGCAGCGGTTTCCCGGGTGGTGGCGGCGGCGGTAGCGGCTTTCTCCGCTTCGGCCAGCGCCTCGGCGGACCGGCCTTGATTGGCTTTGGTGCGGGCCAGTTGCTTGCGTTCATTCCCTAGCCGCGTGTTCAAGGTCTGGTAGGTGGATTGGTATTGGGCGGCCTGCTTCTCGTCGCGGTTCCGCCAGCGATCGTAGTTGGCCTTGGCCGTCTCCGCTTGTTTCTCCAAGTCGTCGATCTCGGCCTGTTGGCGCCCCAGCCGGTCTTTCTCGCGTTGCACCGACTTGGCCTCGTCCGCCGCCTTGGTCGCGGCCAGCTCGGCGGCTTGGTGGGCGGCCCGGAGTCGCAGGTAGCCCGAGCGGAGGTCCGCGCGTTCGACTTCCGCCACGCTGGCGCGGATTTCCTCCAGGCGCGCGCTCGGTAGGTCCGTGCGGCGCTGATCGTACGCGAGCGAGAAGACGGCGCCACCCGGCAGGGGCGTCGCGGTCACGCGGGGAGGCGAGGGCGGGAGCTCCGGTGTCGCGGCGGCGAGCAGGAGGGCGAGGACGACGGGCATGGCGGGAGATTGCGGCCCGGGCGCGCGAACGCAACCACCGGTCCCGGGAATGCGCTCGCCGCCGGTGTTACCTTAGGTTCTTCTAGAAGGCGTGGGTTTCTTCCGCTTCCATCGTTCCGTTCGGCTTGGCCGTTTCCTCCGCCTGAACCTCTCGAAGACCGGGCCCTCCGTCTCGGTGGGGCGCCCGGGTGCGACCGTGAATCTCCGGGGCGATAAAGTCGACGGCACCGTCGGCGTGCCGGGCACAGGTCTGTCGTACCGCGCGCGTTTGGCGAACCGCGGCTGCGCCGCGGTGTTCGTCGCCGGCGCGACGCTCGCCGGCGCGGCCTGGCTTTGGTTGGCCTGACCGCGTCGCGCGTCGCGCCGCAAGTGCCCGGGAAAGGACTCGAACCTTCACGCCTTTAGAGGGCGGCGGATTTTGAGTCCGCTGCGGCTGCCATTTCGCCACCCGGGCGGGTTGCGGATGGACATTCATTCCATGGAGGGCCGACGGGGCAAGAAAAGAAAGACCCGCGGGTGCCGCGGGTCCGGAGGGGCCGACAAAAAAGGCGCTCCGTGCGGAGCGCCTTTCGTCGTCGATGCGAAGCGGATTACTTCGAGCCGAGGATCGCGTCCTTCGCGGCCTTGGCCACGCGGAACTTCACGACCTTCTTGGCCTTGATCTGGATCGTTTCGCCGGTGGCCGGGTTGCGACCGAGGCGGGCCTTGCGGTGGACGAGCACGAGCTTGCCGAGGCCGGGGAGCGTGAAGGAGTTCTTCGCGTTCTTGTAGGCGAGGGCGGCGATGATCTCGAGGATAGCAGTGGCCTGCTTCTTGGAGAGCTCGGCCTTCTCGGCGATGGCGGCGGCGATCTGGGACTTGGTGAGGGCTTTGGACATGTTGTTTTGGGTTAGTGGTGCAGTGATGCGGGTGTATTTAGTAGCGAACCCCACGCTGATAACCAGCGAAAAATAAGGGTATCTTGCAAGTCGCCCGGCCCCCGTCTCGGGGGCGACCACCGGTACGAAAAAACTTTTGCCCGTGGTCGGTGTCTGTCATATCACCTCCCGCACCCACCCACCTCCATGCTTCCCCGCATCGTTTCCATCCTGACCGGCGCCCTCCTGCTCGCCGCGGTCCCCGCCTCGGCCCAGGAGGTGAACGTCGAGCCGGCGTTCCCCGGGTTGAGCTTCAGCCTGCCGATCGGGGTCGCCCCCCTGCCCGGGAGTAAGGACGCCCTCTTCATCATCGAGAAGGGCGATCCCGTGCCGGCTCCGGCCGGGGATAAGACCGCCGATAAGAAGAAGAAAGCCAGCGCTTACCTCGGGGGTAAGATCCAGATGGTGACCGGCTTGTCCGCCGGTAAGCCCGTCAAACGGCAAGTCTTCCAACTGGCGGTGAAGGATGGCGAATTCGAGGCTGGCGGTGAATGCGGCCTGCTCGGTTTCGCGGTTCACCCTCAGTACGAAAAGGTTCGACAAGTCTTTGTCTATTATAGTGTTAAGATTGGAGGCAAGTTGCACCAGCGGGTCTCCCGCTTCCGGCTGAAGGATGGCGCCGAGTTCCAGGTCGATCCCGACTCCGAGCAGCCGTTGATGACCCAGCTCGACCCGGCCTCCAACCACAATGGCGGCGACGTGCATTTCGGTCCCGATGGCTACCTTTACTTCAGTTGTGGCGACGGTGGGGCGGGTGGCGATGCCTTCAATAACGCCGGGTTCATCAATAAGGGTTTCCATGCCGGGGTCTTCCGGGTCGACGTTGACAAGAAGCCGGGAAGCCTCGCGCCCAACCCCCACCCGTCGGTCGTGGCCGACGCCCAAGGGGTGGCCTTCTACGCGGTGCCGGCCGATAACCCGTTCGTGCAGGCGACCAGCCACCGCGGCCAGACCCTCGAGCCGAAGTCGGTCCGGACCGAGACTTGGGCCACGGGGCTTCGCAACGCCTGGCGCTTCTCCTTTGACCCCCAGACGGGCACCTGTTTCGCCGGGGACGTGGGCCAGAACCTTTTCGAGGAAATCGATATCTTGGTTGCCGGCGGCGACTACGGCTGGAGCGAGATCGAAGGCCTGCATGTCTATAACCGTAAGGACGCCAGCGCCAAACAAGGCCCGGCGGCCCTGGCGCCTGCCTCCAAGCAGTGGCTCCCGCCGATCTATGAGTACGACCGCAAAGTCGGCAACTCCGTCACCGGCGGCGTCGTCTATCGTGGGGACGCAATCCCCGAACTCAAAGGCTCCTATGTTTTCGCCGACTTCGCCTCCGGCCGGATCATCGCCTTGCGGGAACAGGGTGGCAAGTGGGATGGCAAGGTCGTCGCCAAGGATGCGACCATCGCGGGCTTCGGTCATGACCCGGCCAATGGCGACGTGCTTTTTGCCTCGATGACCGGCCAGATCAAGCGCTTGACCAAGAAGTAAGCGCATGCTTTCCCGCCGCGCCTTGCTCGGTCGGGTCGCCGCCGTGGCGGCCGGGGCGGTGTTGCGCCCTTGGCCGCTGCTCGCCGCCGATCGCGCATCGCCACCGCTGCCGGCGGTCAGCCTCTTCACCAAGCATCTCGTCGGCTTGCCGTTCGAGCAGCTGGCCGAGGTTGTCGCGGAGATTGGCGTGACGGGCATCGAGGCGCCGGTGAGGCTCGGTGGCCATGTCGAGCCCGCGCGGGTGGAGGAGGGCTTGCCCCGTTTGGTCGAAGCTTTGCGGCGACGCGGGCTGACGATCACGATGCTCACCACCGGGATCAATGAGGTCTCGGCCGCCGCGCGGACCGAGACGATGCTCCGGACGGCGCGGGCGCTCGGCATCCCGCGGTTTCGGATGAATTGGTATGCCTACGATGGCCAACGCTCGCCGTGGGTCCAGTTGGAGGAGATCAAGCCGAAGCTCCGCGACCTCGTCCAACTCTCGCGTGAAATCGGGATTCAGCCCTGCTACCAAAATCATTCTGGCGCGAAGTATGTCGGCGCGGGCATCTGGGATATGGCGATGCTCATGCGTGACCACCCGGCGGCGGAATTGGCCTGGGCCTTTGACATCATGCATGCCACCATCGAGGGCAGCACATCCTGGCCGACGGAGTTCGACCTCGTCCGCGATCGGCTGGGCATGGCCTATTTCAAGAACTTCGCCTGGGCAGGGAAGGGCCACCGCCCCGCCACCTTGGCCGAAGGGGTCGTGGGTCGGCCTTATGTCGAGCGGCTCCAACGGTCTGGGTTCGCCGGGCCGATCTGCCTGCACGTGGAATACCTCCCCGAGGGGACGGTCAAAGACGCCGCCTATATCAAGGAGGCCGTGGCGACCAGCCGGCAGGACCTGGCGACCTTGCGTGGCTGGTGGGGTTGAGCGGTCTCTGAAAAGTTAGGCTGGAACTTTCGCCGGGTCGGGCTGTTATCGCCTGATGCCCCGTATCGCCCTGCTCCTGCTGGCCGCCGCTTCCCTGTCGGCCGCCCCCGAACCCTTCAAGCCGTCCGAAGGCGGCTCGGTCCCGCTCAACCTTTTCCAAGTCCCCGAAGGACTGGAGGTCACCGTCTGGGCGCGTTCGCCGATGTTGGCGAACCCGACGAACCTCGACATCGACGCGCAAGGCCGCGTCTGGGTCACCGAGGGCGTCAACTACCGCGTCTACAACAAGGGCGGCAAGCGCCGCGCCGACGGCGACCGCGTCGTCGTCCTGAGCGACACCAAGGGCGCCGGTAAGGCCGACAGCGCCAACACCTTCGTGCAGGACGCGGGTTGGACCTCGCCTCTCGGTATCGCCGTCTTTGACAACGTCGTCATTGTCTCGCACGCGCCCGACCTCATCAAGTTCACCGACGTCAACCGCGACGGGAAGTTCGACCCTGCGGTCGATAAGCGCGAGGTGCTCCTCGGCGGCTTCGGCGGCCAGGACCACGACCACTCGCTCCATGCGATCGTCGCCGGTCCCGACGGTAAACTCTACCTCAACTCCGGCAATTGCGGCGGCTCCTTCACCGACAAGTCCGGCAAGACCTACCGCGTCTCCTCCGGCTACGTCGACGTTCGGGGCGGTGCCTGGCCCTTCGACCCGAAGGTCGCCGCCGGCGCCAAGAGCGACGACGGGTTTGTCTGGTCCTCCGGTTTCTCCGCGCGCATGAACGACGACGCCTCGGGCGTCGAGGTCATCGGCAACGGCTACCGCAACAGCTTTGAACATTTCCCGTCCTCCTTGGGTGACCTCTTCCAGGGCGACAACGACGACTCGAGCAGCTGCCGCACCTCTTTCGTCCTGGAGTATGGCACCGCGGGCTACACCACGGCCAAGGCTGCCGGCTACGGCTCCGTCCGCCGGCCCGGTCAGATCACGTCGCGCGCCCACTGGCGTCAGGACGACCCCGACACCATGGACGTCGGCGATGTCTACGGCTCCGGCTCCCCGACCGGCATCACCGTCTACGAGAACGGCGCGCTCGGCGAGGCTTGGAACGGCACGCTCCTGAACTGCGAACCCTCGCGCAACACGATCTTCGCTTACAAGCTGCAGGCGCAGAAGGGCGCCTTCGCGCTGAACGAGTCGACCCGCAAGGACTTCATCACCTCCAACCCTTCGCGTGAGTTCGAAGGGACCGACTTCCATCGCATCAAGACCCCGGGTAAGAGCGGCGAGCATATCTGGTTCCGCCCATCCGACGTCGCGGTCGGCCCCGATGGCGCGGTCTATGTCGCCGATTGGTTCGATACCCGCGTGGGCGGTCACCAGACGCTGGACGACACTTGCACCGGGGCGATCTACCGCATCGCGCCCAAGGGCTTCCAGTCTGTGATTCCTAAGCTCGATCTGGCCTCCCCCGCCGGCGCCGTCGCCGCGCTCCGCAGCCCTGCCGTCAACGTTCGGCACCTCGGCTTCAATGCCGCCAAGGGCTTCGGGGCGAAGTCCCTGCCCGCCGTGCTCGAGCTCGCGAAGGACGCGAACCCTTACGTCGCCGCCCGCGCCGTCTGGTTGCTGCCTTACCTCGGCGATGAAGGTGTCGCCCGTGCCCGCGAGTTGCTCAAGGACGCTAACCCCTCCCAGCGCCGCCTTGCCTTCCAGGCCTTGCGTCGCGCCAACCAGGATGTGCTCGCGGCTTCTGCCCTCCTCGCGGCGGACCCCGACGTCGCCGTGCGTCGCGATGTCGCCACCTCCCTCCATGCCGTCGCCGCCGACAAGGCGGTGCCGATTCTCGTGGAACTCGCCAAGCACCTCGATGTGAGCGATAAGAACTCCAGCGCCGCCTTCGGGATCGGCGCGACCGGCAAGGAAGCCCAAGTCTGGGCCGCCGTGAAGGCCGCCTTCGTCAAGGACGGCCAGCCTTGGTCCGCCGAGGTTGCCCGGATCGCCTGGGTTTTGCACACCCCGGACATGGTCGCCGAACTCGTCGCGCAGGCCGGCTCCAGTCAGGTTTCCGCCGCGCAGCGTACGCTCGCGACCGAGACGCTCTCGTTCGTCGAATCAAAGGAAGCCGCGCTCGCCATGATCACCCTCGCCGGCAATCGGTCGCCCGTGAAGGGCGAAGCCGCCACCTGGGCCTTGATGCGCATGACCGGCACCTGGTCCCAGTTCGATATCCGTGCCGAGCTCAAGAAGGCCGGCGTTTACGACGAAGCCAAGGTCGTCGTCACTCCCATCCAGGTGCTGGACGCGCCGAAGCCGACCTACACGAGCGCCGACGTGCTCGCCAAGACCGGCGACGCCGATAAGGGCAAGGCCCTCGCCCAGCGTTGCATCCTTTGCCACCAAATCGACGGCAATGGTCCGGCTTACGGTCCGGAACTCCGCGGTTTCGCCACCCGGCAGGGTCGGGAGGCCGTGGTCACCGCCATCGTTGAGCCCTCCGCCAGTATCGCCCTGGGTTATGAGGGCACGACCCTCAAGCTGAAGGCTGGCGGCCAGATTGATGGCCTCCTTCAGTCCAATAACGACCCGGCGGTCATCAAGTCCACGGGCGGGATCTCCCAATTAGTCCCCAAGAAGCAGATTGGTGGTCAATCCCGGATGGGTAAGTCCTTGATGATGTCCGGTGAGCAGCTCGGCCTTAGCGCCCAGGAGGTCGCCGATATCGCCGCTTGGCTGGCCTCCTATAAGTAAGGGGGCAGGGCATTGCCTTGAAAAGAGGGGCTTTCCCGCAGGGGAGGGCCCCTTTTCATTTCCCGCTTGCATCTCGGCGAGGGCTTCCCAAGTTCGACCCTCCTTTCCCTAGGCAAGGCACGGCCGCACGACGCGGGTCCGCGACTTACTAGGTCCCAAAAGCCTTTTACACCACATGAAGAAGTTCAGCCTCAACGTCACCGGTCGCCAGCTCCATGGCCGCGGCCCCGCTCGTCGCCTCCGTCTCGAAGGCGCGATTCCTGCCATCATCTATGGCAAGTCCGGCAACCAGAGTGTCTCGGTCAAGCAAGAGGACTTCCGCACCCTGATGCGCGCCAAGGGCACCGCCGCCGCGCTCATCGACCTCAATGTCGACGGCAAGGTCATGCTTTCCCTGATCAAGGAATCGCAGCGCCACCCCATCACCCAGAAGTTCCTCCACATCGACATCATGGAGATCGACCCTAAGTCGCTCATGTCCGCCGCTATCCCGGTGCGCGCCGTCGGTGAGGCCTATGGCGTCAAGACGGAGGGCGGCACGCTCGCCATTGTCTCCCAGACCGTCAACGTCCGCTGCTTGCCGGAAAACCTGCCCGAGTTCATCGAAGTCGACGTCACCGAACTCAAGGTCAACCAGTCCATCCACGTCGGCGCCCTCAAGGCCCCGAAGGGTATCACCTTCCCGGGCGACCCCCAGCGCGTCGTCGTGGTCTGCTCCGAGATGGCCGCGGAAGAAGCCGCCGCCGAACCTGCTCCGGGTGCGGTGCCGCTCGCTGGCGCCGAAGGTGCCGCCGCCGCGCCTGCCGCTGGTGCTGCCGCCCCGGCCGCGGGTGCCGCCCCGGCCGCCGCCCCTGCCGCCAAGAAGTAATTTCCGCCGCCGGGCGTCCCCGGCACCTGTTCTTTGAAGTCAAATGCCATTCTCGGTCATCGCCGCCCTCGGTAATCCGGGCCGAGAATATTCCGCCACGCGCCACAACGCAGGGTGGATCGTCATCGACGCCCTCGCTGCGCAAGCCGGGGCCTCCTGGCAGGTGGAAAGCCGTTTTCCAGCCTCGGTCGCCAAGGTTATGTTCGGAGGTTCCTCCGTTTTCCTGGTCAAACCGCAGAGCTTCATGAATGTCAGCGGGGAACCCCTCGCCGCCTTCCTTCGCTTCCACCGACTCGAGTCCACCGGACTCGTCGTGCTCCACGATGATATCGCGTTCGAACCCGGCCAGATGCGCCTCGCGCTCGGAGGTTCGGCCGCCGGACACAACGGCGTCGCCAGCTGCCTCCAGCACCTCGGTGACACCTTCGTTCGAGCTCGCCTCGGCATCGGCCCCAAACGCCACCCGGAGCAGGACCTCGCCGACCATGTGCTCGGCAAACTCCCCGCCGCCGACCTCGACCAGCTCCAAGCCCGCATCCCCGACTTCATTCAAGGACTCGAAACCCTCTTTACCCGCGGCCTTCCCGCCGCCCAGAACCTCACCAACAGAAAATCACCATCACCATGACCACCGCCCAGCTCCGCCGCTCCTACCGCGCCAGCCTGATCCTCGACCTCCGTGGCTCGACGGACGCCCCTGACGCTGTCATCGAGCGTCTCAAGGACACGCTCAAGTCCCTCGACTGCAAGGTCTCGGAGACCGAGAACCTCGGCCAGAAGGAGTTCTCCCGCGTCGTCGACCGCAAGTTCCCTTCCGGTCTCTACGTCCAGTTCCACTTTGAAGGTCCGGTGACCACCCCGACCGCTTTCCGCGAGAAGCTGCGTCTTGACCGTACGGTCAATCGCCTGCTCGTCCAGTCCAGCAAGTAACCCCCGCCCACTCTCCGCCGTGGCCTCTTCCTTCAATCGCGTGATCCTCGCGGGCAACATGACCCGCGATCCCGAGGCCCGGGCGCTGCCTTCGGGCCAAGCCCTCACCAAGTTCTCCCTCGCCGTCAACCGTGCCTACACCACCAAGGAAGGCGAGAAGCGCGAGGAAGTGACCTACGTCGACATCGAGAGCTACGGCAAGCAGGCCGAGATCATCGCCAAGTATTGCGGTAAGGGCTCGGGGATCCTTGTCGAAGGCCGCCTCAAGCTCGACCAGTGGGAAGACAAGAAGACCGGCGAGAAGCGCTCGCGTCTCGGCGTCGTCCTCGAGAATTTCACCTTCATCGGCGGCAAGTCCCAGGGTGGCGAGGAGGGCGGTGCCGCCCCCCGTGCTCGCGGCGGCAACGACACCCCTTCCGCTGCGCCCGACCAGGGCGGCGACGACGTCCCTTTCTGATTTCCCTCCACCTTTAACCCAAGCAAGCACCTATCATGGCATTCACCGAAGTTCTCCTCATCAAGCCCGTCGACGGCCTAGGCGCCGAAGGCGAGCAAGTCCGCGTCCGCGCGGGCTTTGCGCGTAATTACCTGTTGCCCCAGGGGATCGCCCTGCCGGTCAACCGCGCGAACACCAAGTACATCGAGTCCTTGCAGAAGGCCCGTGACCTTCGCGAGGCCCGCGACCTCGACGCCGCCAAGGCCATCGAGACCAAGCTCGCCGCCCTCAACCTCGTCTTCGCCGTCAAGACCGGCGAAGGTGGCAAGATGTTCGGCGCCATCAGCACCGCTGAAATCTCGGCCAAGCTCGCCGAACACGGCATCGAGCTGGAGCGCAAGCGCATCCACCTCGGCCAAGGCCCGGTCAAACTCCTCGGCAAGCATGTCTGCAGCATCCGTCTCCATGGCTCCGTCATGGTCGAGCAGGGTTTCGAGGTCGTCTCCGAGAACCCGATCGAACCCGCCGCCGAGGAAGCCCCCGAGGTCGAGGAACGCGAGCATCGCGACGACAAGAAGTCCCGCAAGCCGCGCAAGGAAAAGTCCGATAAGAAGGCCTAATCCTCCGGCCCTTCCCGCATCAGGGCGCGTGGCTTCGGCCGCGCGCCCTTTTTATTTCTGGTGGGAGGCGTCGCCTGTGAATAGACCGTGAATCCTTGGTGAACGGGTCGTGCATAGATTGTCGCTGTCACCCTTCTCCCTCCTGCCCACTGTCCCCTTTCTCATGGCCGAACGACCCCAGCGCCAGCGGCGCGACGCCCCGCCGAACTATGGCGATCGCGTCCCTCCTCACAACCTCGACGCCGAGCGCGGCCTCATCGCCGGCATCATCATCGACGGCGGGGACACGCTCCAGCGCTGCCTCGAGCAGAAGGTCACGCCCGACTACTTCTTCGACCCCAAGCACCAGGATATCTACGCCGCGGCGATGCAGCTCTCCCAGGAGAGCGTGGGCATCGACGAGATCACGCTGACCGAGCGCCTGCGGCGCGAGGGGACGCTCGATGCGGCCGGTGGCGCCGCCTACGTGAACGAGTTGACGGGGCAGGTCGCCTCGACCGCCCACGCCCCGCACTGGCTCAACATCGTCCGCGAGAAACATTTCATCCGGAAGCTTATCGCCACCGCCGTCACCACGGTCGAGAAGGCGCATGCCCACACCGAGGGTATCGCGCGCCTCATGGAGGAGGTCGAACGCTCGTTCTTCAGCATTAGCGAGGACCGTATCTCCGAGTCGGCGATGCCGGTGGATAAGTCGATCGAGGAGGCGATGGAGCTCGTCGAGAAGATCATGCGCGACCGCAACTCCGTGCAGGGTCTGCCGACCGGCTTTAGCGAGCTCGATGCGCTGACGTTCGGTTTCCAAGGCGGGCAGATGATCGTCGTCGCGGCCCGTCCGGGCATGGGGAAGACGTCCATCGCGCTCAACTTCATCGAGGCGGCCCTCTTCCCTAAGCCCAACTCCGGCCGCCCGCCGTCCCACGTGATGCTTTTCTCGCTCGAGATGCCCGCGCGCGAGCTCGCCCTGCGTCTGCTTTGCTCCCGGGCGCGGGTGAATCAGCAGAAACTCCGCTCCGGGCATCCCGATGAGCGCATGCAGATCGACCTGGTGCAGGCGGCCAACGAATACCGCGGGCGGCCCTTGGTCATCGATGATAACGGCGGCCAGACCATCCTCGAGATCCGGGCCAAGTGCCGCCGGGTGCACGCCCGCAAGCCGCTCGACCTGATCGTCATCGACTACATCCAGCTCATCAACGGCATGGACTCGAGCGTCTCCCGCGAGCAACAGATCGCCGAGGTCTCCCGCAGCATCAAGGCCATGGCGAAGGAATTCCGGGTGCCCATCATCGCCCTGGCCCAGCTCAACCGAAAGTCCGAGGACGAGGCCCGCCAGCCGAAGATGTCGGACTTGCGCGAGTCCGGCTCCATCGAGCAGGACGCCGACATCGTCATGCTCATTTCCAAGCCCCAGCTGAGCGCGAAGCAGGCCCAGGAACAGGAGCAGGAGCACGCCAGCCAGCCGGGCTGCTTCGCTCGCGAACTCATCGTCGCCAAGAATCGTAACGGTCCGACGGCCGACATTCCCTTGCTCTTTAACGCGAGCCTGACACGTTTCGAGGCCCTCGCCAGGGAATCCCGCAATGCCTAAGCCCGTCGCCCGCCGCTTCCTTCTCTCCGCCTGCCTGTTGCTGGCGACCTTGGCCGCCGACGCCCAGACGCCCGTGGAGAAGGTGCCCAACGTCCGGACTATCTCGGTGAAGGGGCAGAATGGCGTCGTCTCCGAAGCCTTTGTCCGCGGGTTCGTCGCCCTGCGTCCCGGTCAGCCTTTCGACAAGGACGCGGCGGCCAGCACGATCCGGGCCCTGTATGCGACCGGCCGATTCAGTCAGGCCAGCGTCCAGCCCCACCTCGACCCGCGGACCGGCGAGGTCGATGTCGAGGTGGTCGTCGAGCCGCGCCCGCTGATTCTTTCGATTAATTTCCGCGACACGAACGGCTTGATCGACCTGGATTCAGGTTTTCTTGGGAGCCTGGAACTGGAGGGAATCAAGCTCGGGGAGTCGCTCGATCCGCCCGCCCTCCGCCGCGCCGAGCTCAAGCTCCAGACGGAGCTGCGCAAACGCCGTCCTTTCGCCACGGTGACCTCCGAGGTCATCACGCTTCCTCGTGGCGCCACCCTCGTCATCAAGGTGGTCGACATCGAGAAGTTCCGCGTCGACGCGGTGCGGCTCGAGGGAGCCGTCGCCTTGCCGGCGCAGCAGGTCATCGACGATTCCGAGGTCAAGAGCTCGGTCTGGACCTGGTGGAAGTTGCCCGCCCTGTCCGGCGTCGGCTACCTTGACCCGGAGGAGTACCACAAGGATTGTCTCAAGATTCGCGACTATTACCGGAGCCAAGGCTTCCTGGATATCGAGGTTACCAACGACGAGGCCTCCAAGGCCTGCGTTCGCAAAGACCTCGTCGATGGGTCCGGCTGGCTGGAGGTCGTCTTCCGAGTCAAGGAGGGGCGCCGCTACTCCGTGGGCTCGCTGCAGTTCGAAGGCAATCGCATGGGCACGGCCAACTCGATCTTCGGGACCGAAGCCTTGCAACGCGTCGTTCGCGAAGCCTCCTTGCGCCGGGGCGCCCGGCCCGAGGCCAACGATTACCTGCTGGCCGGTGCCTGGTATTCGACCGCCACCGTCGAGGCCGCCGCCGATAAGCTGCGGGAATATTACGGCCAGATGGGTTACCTGGGCGCCCAGGTCAATGTCGTCCGGCGGCCGAACCTCGCGACCGGCGCGATCGACCTGCGCTTCGTCATCGAGGAGGGCGAGCGCTTCAGCGTCCGGGCCATCGAGATCCAAGGCAATACCAAGACCCGCTTCAATGTAATCGCCCGCGAACTCGCGCTCGGACCAGGCGAGGTCTTCGATTTAGCGCGCATGCGCGTCTCCGAGGCCCGGCTTCGTAATACCCAGTTCTTCGAGGAGGTCCGCCTGACCCCCGTCCCGACTTCGGTGCCCGGCCAGAATGACCTGCGGATCACGGTCAAGGAGGGCAACACGGGCTCCATCAGCTTTGGCGCCGGCTATAGCACCGTTGAGCAGCTCGTCGGTTTTGTTGAATACTCCGAAGGCAATTTCGATTACACCAACCCCGAGGGCTGGTACCGTGGCGCCGGCCAGAAACTTCGGGCGCGCGTCTCACTCGGCAGCGTCTCCAGCTCCCTGGAGCATTCCTTCGAGGAGCCCGCGTTGTGGGATCGCGACCTCGCCGTGGGGTACAAGATTGAACGCCGCTACGCCGGTTTCCAGTCGACCAATTACTCCGTGATCACCGAAGGGGTGGGGGTCTACGCGCGACGCCGTATCTTCGGGACCGTCGAGGGGCGCCTCGCCTACGACCTACGTCGGATCAGCGTCAGCAACGTCACCGCGCTCGCCCCGGCGGATGTCCAGCTGGAGAATGGTCGCCCGCGGACGATTTCCTCGGTCACCGCTTCCTTGGTCCATGATACCCGGGATGAGTACAACTTCCCGACCAAGGGCAGTCGCATCTCCCTGACGGAGGAACTCGCCGGCAACGGCCTCGGCGGCAAGGTCGACTTCCTCAAGTCCGAGCTCCGCGCCGGCAAGTGGTTCCTGCTCTCCACCACCGCCGAGCAGACCTTGGCCGTCATCGGTCGTGTCGGCGTGCTTACCGGTACCGGCGGGACTTTGCCTTTCTACGAGCGCTTCTACCTCGGCGGCGCCTACGACATGCGCGGCTTCGACTACAACGATGTCGGCGCCTACGATACCTACGACCATACCAATGGCGTCGAGCAACCGATGGGTGGCTTGACCTACGGGTATTTCACGACCGAGTACACGATCAAGGCGGCCGACAACATGCGCTTCGCCGCTTTTTACGATTACGGTTTGGTGAACCGCTCCGAGGCCGACTTTGGACTCGCCTCGGCCAACTCCGACTGGGGCTTGGGCATGCGCATCCTCCTCGGGGGGGCGGTCATGCGCCTGGATTTCGGTTTCCCCTTGAAAAGCACCCTAAGTCCCGCCGGAACCCCCGTAAATAAGGGTGCGATGAAGTTTAACTTCAGTTTCGGCACCGTCTTTTGATTGCCAAACCGACCCCCTCGCTTCTCTATCAAACAACCATGAAGTCCCTATCCCTCCTCCTCGCTTGCGCCGCCGCCTCCGTGTCCGCGGCTACCCCCAATGTCGGCGTCGTCGACGTCGCCGAAGTAATGACCAAGTACACCAAGGCCATCGAGATCAAGGGTGGCATCGACCAGTCGCTCGCTCAGTCCAAGGCCCAGGTCGAAGCCCGCGGCAAGGAGCTCGAAGTGCTGAAGGCTGATTTCGACAAGACCGTCAAGGACGCCAATAACCCGATGCTTAACGAGTCCGGCAAGAAGGCCGCCGTCGGCGAGGCCCAGGCCAAGCAGCAGAACCTGCAGCAGCGCTTCAACGAGTACCAGCAGTTCATCCAGCAGGCCCAAGGCAGCATCCAGGCCCGCGCCGGCGAACTCGAGAAGGCCGTCTTGGCCGACGTGAAGACCGCCGCCGAGAAGGTCGCCAAGGAGAAGGGTCTCCAGCTCGTCCTCCCCAAGGCCGTCGCCTTCGTTGCCGACGACTCCCTCAATGTCACCGCCGACATCATCAAGGAGCTCAACGACAACTATAAGTCCGCCGCGCCTGCGCCGGTCGCTCCCTCCGGCGACAAGCCGGCCGCCAAGTAAATCCCCTCCGAAGCGCCCCTGATAACAGGGGCGCCTCATTTAGGCCCATGCCCATCGCCTTCTCGATTCCGGAGCTCGCCGCCATCGTCGGCGCCCGCTCGGTCGAGGGGGCGCGCACGGCGCCCGTCAGCGGCATCGCCAGCCTGACCGAGGCCGGCCCCGACGACCTTTCCTTCCTCGGCAACCCTAAGTACGCCTCCGAGGTGGCGGCGTCCCGGGCAGGGGCTATCCTGCTTGCGGTGGATTTCCCCGGTAAGCCCGCTGAGGGGCAGGTCTTTTTCCGGGTCGACAAGCCTTCCTATGCCTTAGCCTTGGTTTGCTCCGTGCTGGAAGCCCGCCTATGGCCCAAGCCGCCGGCCGGCCGCCACCCCTCTGCGGTCGTCTCCCCGGAGGCCAAAGTCGACCCCACGGCTTTCATCGGGCCGCTTTGCGTGATTGAGGCCGGCGCCGTCATCGGGCCAGGCGCCGTCCTCGATGCCCATTGCCATATCGGTCGCCAAGCGGTCGTCGGCCCGGATTGCTGGCTTAAGTCAGGCGTCAAGGTCGCTGACTTCTGCACGCTCGGCGCCCGCTGTCGCCTCCAGCCGGGTGCGGTGGTCGGTGCCGATGGCTTCGGCTTCGAGCCCGTCGACGGCGACATCCGGCGGATCCCGCAGGTGGGCATCGTGGTGCTCGAGGATGATGTCGAAATCGGCGCTAACACGACCCTCGACCGGGCCCGCTTCAGCCGGACGGTCGTGGGCCGTGGCACCAAGATCGATAACCTCGTGCAGATTGCCCATAATGTGCGCATCGGCCGGCAGTGCCTCATCACGGCTCAGGTCGGGATCGCCGGCAGCACCACCTTGGGCGACCATTGCGTGCTGGGCGGTCAAGCTGGCGTCGCGGGCCACCTCACCCTCGGCGATCGCGTCAAGCTGGGCGCCCAGACGGGCCTTTTCGAGGATGTCCCCGCGGATGGCTTCATGAACGGCACGCCCGCCGCGCCCTTCGGGCTCGAGCGCCGGCTGGTCGTGCTTTCGCGCCGGTTGCCCGAGTTGTTCAAAAAGGTTGATTCGCTCGCCGCCTCCTTGGACTCTGCTGGACGTTAACCGACATGAGCCTCCCTGAGATGAAGATTTTCACCGGCAATGCCAACCCGGCCCTTGCCAAGGAAATCTGCGAACATCTCGGCGTCCCCCTCGGCACGGCCACCGTCAACCGTTTCCCGGACGGCGAGACCTTCGTCCAGATCAACGAAAATATCCGCGGCTGCGATGTCTATGTGATCCAGCCCACCTGCGCCCCGGCCAACGACCGGATCATGGAGCTGCTCATCATGATCGACGCCCTGCGCCGCGCCTCCGCCGCGCGCATCACGGCCGTGATCCCGTTCTTCGGTTACGCCCGGCAGGACCGCAAGGATAAGCCCCGCGTGCCGATCACCGCCAAGCTGGTCGCCAACCTGTTGACCGCCGCCGGCGCGAACCGCGTGCTCACGGTCGACCTGCACGCCCAGCAGATCCAGGGTTTCTTCGACATCCCGGTCGACCATCTCTACGCCTCGCCAGTCTTCTATAAGCACATCAAGGACAAGCCTTGGCTTAAGGAGGCGACGGTGTTCTCGCCCGACGTCGGCGGCCTCAAGTACGCCTCGGCCGTGGCCGACATGCTCAGCCTCCCTTATGGTTTCGTGGCCAAGCGCCGCACCAGCGCGACCACCGTCCAGGCGACCAGCCTCGTCGGCGAGGTCGAGGGCCGCGACATCATCCTGGTCGACGACATGACCGAGACCGCGGGCACCCTCGTGGCCGCCGCCGAGCTGCTCAAGAAAAACGGCGCCCGCTCGGTCCGCGCGGTCGTCTCGCATTGCATGATCCAGGAGATCGCCTTCGAGCGTCTCCGCCGGGGGGTCATCGACGAGGTCATCACGACCAACTCCGTGCCCGCCGACTGGCCCAAGGACCTGCCGATCACCGTCCTTTCGATCGCGCCCCTGCTGTCCGATGCGATTCGGCGTATCCACGGCAACAACAGCGTGACCGACCTCTTCCCCATCAAGGGCCACTGAGTCGACCGTCCGGGCAAGCCCAAGGCTGCATCGCGTGATGCGGCCTTTGCCGTGCCGGGAGGCGCCGGGCTTACTTCTTCTGCGTCTTCAGGAAGTCGAGGATCAGCTCGGCTTGATCGGTCGTATGCCCCTTGAGGTCGGCGTAGATGCATTTCCCGTCCTTGAAGAGGAAGGCGCTGCGGCTGGCGAAGCCCACGAGGTTCTTGACGCCGAACGCTTCGGTGACGGACTTCTTCTCCTTGTCGGCGAGGAGCCGGAAGGGGAATTTCTGCTCGTCCTTGAATTCCTTCTGCAGTTTCTCGTCATCGGTGCTCACCCCAAGCACGTTGACGCCGGCCGCCTGGAGGGCGTCCCAGTTGTCGCGGAGGGAGCAGCCTTGCTTGGTGCAGCCGCCGGTCTTGGCCTTCGGGTAGAAGTAGACGAGCAGGTAGCCCTTGGCCCCTTCCTTGGCGAGGGACACCGGCTTGCCGTCTTGGTCGTTGCAGGTGACGTCCGGGATGGACGCGCCGACGGCGAGCTTTTCTGCCGCATGGCCGAAGAAAGGGAAGAGGGACATGAGGAGGGAGGCGTAGAGTGTCTTCATGTCCCCAAGGTTGGGAGCCTACCGGCAAAAGGCAAATGCGACCGATGGTGTTTTCGTGTCGCTTGTCGGTCGCTCCGGAGGCAGAAATGTGCCCATGTTGCAGGCTGTCCTCGACACCATCCCCCATCGCCCGCCGTTCCTTTTTCTGGACCGGATCGATGAGGTCCGACCCGACGGCGCCACCTGCACCCGCACCTTCCGGGCCGATGAGCCTTTCTACGCGGGGCACTACCCCGGCAACCCGATCACGCCCGGCGTCCTGCTTTGCGAGTCCGTCTTCCAGGCGGGGGCCGTCTTCCTGACCAAGAAGCTCCAGATCGAGGGTGGCGCGCCAGCCGGCAAGACTCCGGTGCTCTGTCGGATCGAGGAGGCTAAGTTCAAGGGCATGGTGAAGCCGGGCGATACGGTCTCCATCGAGGTCAAACTCGTCGAGACGCTCCAGCATTTCCATTTCATGACGGGCACGGTGCGCCGAGACGGCAAGGCCGTCTTGACCATCCGTTTCGCCCTCGCCCTCGTCGACCAACCCGCCTGACCCCATGTCCTTCCTCGGCCTTACCGGTAAGACCTACCTCGTGCTCGGCGTCGCGAACAAAAAGTCCGTCGCTTGGCACGTCGCCCAGACCCTCGAAGCCGAAGGTGCGAAGGTGGTCTATTCCCTGCGTTCGCAGGCACGCCTCGACTCGCTGAAGGGCCTGCTCGACGGCAAGCCGGTCTACCTCTGCGACCTCGAGCACGAAGCCCAGACGCAGCAGCTCGCCGCGGCGGTCGGCCGCGAGCACGGCCCGCTGGACGGCGTGCTGCACAGCGTGGCTTTCGCCAATTTCTCGAAAGGCATGCAGCCGTTCCACGAGACCGTTCGCGCCGATTTCCTCCAGGCCACCGCGATCTCCGCGTTCTCGCTCGTGGAGCTCGCGCGCGCCCTCAAGCCGCACCTCCGGCCAGACGCCTCGATCGTCTCGATCGGCATCTCCTCGCAGGTCACGGCCGCGAACTACGGCTATATGTCGCCGATCAAGGCAGCCTTGGAATCCGCCAGCCGCTTCCTCGCGAAATCCTTCTCGGCCGATTCCCGCGTCCGCTTCAATTCGGTCAACGCGGGACCGCTCAAGACGAGCGCCAGCGCCGGCATCCCCGGCTACCTGCATAACTACCTGCACGCCGAGAAGATGACCTTCCGTAAGGCGGCCTTGAAGACGCAGGAGGTGGCCGACACGGCGGTCTGGCTGCTCTCGCCCCGCTCCAGCGGCATCAACGGCCAAGGCATCGTGGTCGACGCCGGTATGGGCTGGAATTTCTTCGACGAAGAACTCGTGGCCGCTTCGTCCCGTCTTCCCGGAGCGTGATCTTCAAGCGCACAGTCCTGTCCGGCCTCGTGGCCGAACTCCCGCCCGAGGTCTGGACCTCCGACGAGGTGGAACGCCGCCTGGCGTCCGTCTACGGCCGCCTGAAGCTGCCCGAGGGCCGTCTCGAACTGATGACGGGTATCCGCGAGCGCCGCTTTTGGCCGCAGGCGATCCGCCCGTCCGCCGCTTCCGCGCTGGCCGGTCGCCGTGCGATGCTGGCCGCGGGGGTCGGACCTGCCGACGTCGACCTGCTGATTCATTCTTCCGTCTGTCGCGATCGCCTCGAGCCTTCGACCGCCGCCTACGTGCACGGTCTGCTCGGCCTGGGCCCGCAGGCCCAGATTCTCGATATCTCCAATGCCTGCCTCGGTTTCCTCAATGCCGTCGCGCTCGCCGCGGGCATGGTGGAGTCCGGCCAGATCCAGCGGGCGCTGGTCTGCTCGGGCGAGGATGGCCGCCCGCTGGTCGAGCGCACCATCCGCCTGCTCAATGAAGATCTCTCGCTGACGCGCGAGACGATCAAGCCGTACTTCGCGAACCTGACCATCGGGGCGGGCGGCGCGGCCGCCGTGGTCTGTCGCGACGACCTTGCTGGACCCGGTGCGATCCGCCTGTTGGGCGGCGCGACCGAGACCGACTCTTCCGCCAACGGGCTTTGCGAAGGCGACACCTCTTTCGCCGAACTCGACATGCGGACCGACTCCGAGGCGCTGCTCGCCGCGGGCGTGGCGCTGGCCCAGCGTTGCTGGGGTCGCTTCAAGGGCGTGACGGGTTGGGACGAGTCCACGCCGCATCGCGTGGTCACCCACCAGGTCGGCCGGCGTCATTCGGCGCTGCTCTTCGAAAAACTCGGCCTCGATCCGGTCAAGGATTACCAGAGTTTTGACCGACTCGGCAACGTGGGCTCGGTCTCCGTACCCGCCACGCTCGCGCTTGGTCTCGCCGAAGGCCGCATCAAGCCCGGCGACCGCGTCGCGTTGCTGGGTATCGGCAGCGGCCTCGCCAGCATGATGCTCGCCGTCGAATGCCAATGACCGCCGCTGTCCTCCCGCCCGCCGTGCAGGCGCTCTATCCCTTCGCACCCCGCGATTTCGCCGCGCTCTCGGGCCGCATGAGCTACGTCGACCACGGGCCGCGCGACGGTCGGCCGGTCTTGCTCCTGCATGGCAATCCGTCGTGGTCCTTTCTCTGGCGCGACCTGATCCTGAAGCTCGCCGCCCAGGGTCGACGGGTCATCGCACCCGACCACGTCGGCATGGGCCTGTCCGCGCGCCCTGACCGCTTCCTGCGCCTGGCCGACCGCATCGCCGACGTCGAGGCGCTCATCGCACACCTGGGTCTGCAGCAATTCGACCTCGGGGTGCATGACTGGGGCGGCGCGATCGGGTTCGGCGTCGCCGGCCGGCAGCCGGAAAGGGTGGGGCGTATCCTCGTCACGAACACCGGCGCCTTCCTTTCGGAACGCATCCCCGCCCGGATCGCCCTTTGCCGGGCCCCCTGGGTCGGCCGGCTCATCGTCCAAGGCCTCAACGGCTTCGCCTGGCCCGCCACCTGGATGTCCGTCGAGCAGCCCCTCAGCCCAGCCGCCAAGGCCGGTTTCCTCGCCCCCTATGGGTCGTCCTCGGTCCGTCGGGCCGTGGCCGATTTCGTGGCCGACATCCCGATGGAGGCCGATCACCCCAGCCGGCCCGTCCTGGCCGCGGTGGAGGCCTCCTTAGCGGGTTTAAAGGGCAAGCCTATGCTGCTTTGCTGGGGAATGCGGGACTTCTGCTTCGACCAGAGCTTCCTGGAGGGGTTTAGCCAGCGTTTCCCGTTGGCGCAGCGCCTCTTGTTCGCCGAGGGTGGCCACTACGTCCTTGAGGACGCGGGCGAGGCGGCGCTCGGTCCGATCGGGGCCTTTTTCGCCCCCGCTTAAGCGCCTGCCGGCGGGGTCAGTCGGGAGGGGGTAAATGACCCTGTGTATAACGTGTGAACAACGGTTGCTTACACCCCCTATAAGTTATCGTAAGGGCTTGATTGGTATGGATTTCTGGGCGTACAAAAACATTCACGCTGAGGGTGTTTCCTGTTGCAGGACCCCCTGTGAAAAACAGCATAAAAACACCCCTCCGAAAGGCGGGAAAATCATCCTTTATTCAACCACCCAACTATGAGCGAAAACTCTGAGAAAAACCCGAACCGCGGCAAGCACGCCGGCAATGAGAGCTACGGCGCTGCGGACATCAAACGACTCAAAGGCCTCAAGGCCGTGCGCGAGCGACCCGGTATGTATATCGGCGATACGAACGAGACGGGTCTTCATCACTGCGTGTACGAAATCGTCGACAACTCGATCGACGAGGCGCTCGCCGGTTACTGCAAGCACATCAAGGTCGAGATCCATGCGGACGGCTCGCTTTCCGTCGAGGACGATGGGCGCGGTATTCCCGTCGCGATGCACCCGGAAGAAAAGATTCCGACGCTCGAGCTCGTGCTCACCAACCTGCACGCCGGCGGTAAGTTCGACAAGGGCGCCTACCAGGTTTCCGGTGGCCTCAACGGCGTCGGCGCAAAATGCGTCAACGCGCTCTCCGACAGCTTCATCGCGGAAGTGAGCCGCGAAGGCGAAGTCCACCAGATGAAATTCAGCCGGGGCGAAGTCACGCAGCCCATCAAGGTCATCGGCAAGACCAAGCGCACCGGTACCAAAATCACCTTCCATCCGGACCCCGAAATCTTCGTCGCCACCCAGGAGTTCAAGTACGACACGATTGTGCGCCGCATGCGCGAGCTGGCGTTCCTCGTTCCCGGCATCACGGTCGACATGAAGGACCATCGCTCCAATCGTTCCGACAAGTTTGAGTTCAAGGATGGCATCGCCGAGTATGTTTCCTTCCTTAATGCCAATGAGGAGCGCCTCTTCGATAAACCGATCCTCATCGCTGCCGAGGTCGACTTCACCGACCTGGCGAACCCGCGCGTGATGGCCGATGGCGAGAAGCCCACGCCGGGCATGCGCCGCATGACCCTCGACGTCGCCCTGCAGTATAACGACCGCTACGATGAGATGGTCTTTAGCTACGCCAACCTCATCAACCAACCTGAAGGCGGTACGCACCTCTCCGGCTTCCGTTCCGCGCTCACCCGCGTGATTAACCACTACGCGAAGTCCAATAATCTCATCAAGGACAAGGATACGAAGCTTAACGGTGACGACATGCGCGAAGGCCTCGTGGCGGTCATCTCCGTCAAGCACCCTGACCCGAAGTTCCAGTCGCAGAACAAGACGCGCCTCACGAACCCCGAGGTCGAAGGCATCGTGACCTCCGTCGTCGGCGAGCAGCTCAAGTACTACCTCGAGCGCGACCCGAAGACCGGTCGTCGGATTGTCGACAAGTGCCTCAACGCCGCCCGCGCTCGCGAAGCCGCCCGTAAGGCCCGCGAGACGGTCCGGAAGTCCGCCATGTCCTCCGGCGGCCTCCCCGGCAAGCTGGCGGACTGCTCCGAGAGCGATCCGGCCGTCTGCGAACTCTACATCGTCGAAGGTGACTCCGCCGGTGGCTCCGCCAAGCAGGGCCGCGACCGTCGCTACCAGGCGATCCTGCCGATCAAGGGCAAGATCCTCAACGTCGAGAAGGCGCGGATCGACAAGATTCTCTCCAACGAGGAAATCCGTACGATCATCACCGCTTGCGGTACCGGCATCGGTAAACACGAAGGCGACGGCGCCTTCGACGTCACGAAGTGCCGTTACCATAAACTCGTCATCATGACGGACGCCGACGTCGACGGTTCGCATATCCGTACGCTGCTCCTGACGTTCCTTTACCGCCAGATGCCCGGACTCATCGAGGCTGGTTACGTCTACATCGCCCAGCCGCCCCTCTACCGCATTAAGCGCAAGAAACGCGAGCAGTACGTCGATAACGATCCCGAGCTGAACCGCATCCTCCTCGAGCTTGGCTCCGAGGACGTGAATCTCCTCCGCCTCCGCGATAAGCACGTCTTCCCCGGCCAGAAACTCGATAAGATCGTCGAATCCCTCGCTCGTCTGGAAACTCTGGGGGCCGTCATTGGCCGGACGGGTTGCCAGCTCGGCGCCTATCTCGACCAGCAGGACCACAAGACCCACGCGCTCCCGCGATTCATTGTCCGTACCCGTACCGGCAACGAGGAGACCTATGAGTTCCTCGCCGACACGGACGCCAAGCAGGTTTATCTGCGGAAGGCCGGCGTCGAGGATTTCCTGGCCGACAAAATTGATCGCGAGAAGAAGCTCAAGGACGGCACGGTCGTCCAGGAACGCGTCAACGTGATCGAGATCTTCGAGAATGATGCCATCTCGAAGGTGCTCAAGGAACTTGAGACCCAGGGCATGGACGTGAAGCAGTTCACGACCGGCGAAGAGCCCCGTTACCACCTCATCGACGGTTCGACCGCCGAGGAGGCCCCGGCCGCCGTGGAAGGCGAAGATGAGCCCAAGGGCGAAGACAAGCCGGCGAAGAAGGTCGTCAAGAAGGCTGACCCCATTCCGCTCGGCTCGATCCTCGAGCTCATCGGCCAGATTCGCCAGTTCGGCCGCAAGGGTCTCACGATCCAACGATACAAGGGCCTAGGTGAAATGAACCCGAAGCAGCTCTTCGAGACCACGATGGATCCGGCCAAGCGTCGCTTTCTCAAGGTCGACATCGCTGACGCTGCCGAAGCTAACCGCGTCTTCGCGATGCTGATGGGCGAAGATGTACCCTCCCGCCGCGCCTTCATCGAAGACAACGCGCTCAACACCTCGAACCTCGACGTCTGATCAACCGGACGAACCTAACTCAAGACTTCTTCGACTATGTACTCTGACAAGGAAAAGCTCACGACCGCCAACATCACGGACATCATGCAGACGGCCTACATCGATTACTCGATGTCCGTCATCGTCTCTCGCGCCCTCCCGGACGCGCGGGACGGCCTGAAGCCCGTGCAGCGCCGCATCCTCTACGCGATGATGCGGGAAGGCCTCGTCCACAACCGTCCGTTCGACAAGTGCGCGGGCGTCGTCGGCGAAGTGCTGAAGAACTACCACCCGCACGGCGACAGCTCCGTGTACGACACGCTGGTCCGCCTCGCCCAGAACTGGGTGATGCGCTACCAGTTGATTGAGCCGCAAGGCAACTTCGGCTCCGTCGACGGCGACCCGCCCGCCGCCTACCGTTACACCGAGTGCCGCCTCTCCGAGGTCTCGTCCGAACTCCTCGCCGACATCGACGAGGACACGGTGGACTTCATCCCGAATTATAAGGAGTCGACCACCGAACCGACCGTCCTGCCGTGCGCCTTGCCTCACCTACTGATGAACGGTTCGACCGGCATCGCGGTCGGCATGACGACCAACATCCCGCCCCATAACCTGAATGAGCTCGTCGAGGCGACTTGCCTCATCATCGACAAGCCGAGTGCTTCCGTCGAGGACCTGGAGAAAATCATCATCGGTCCCGACTTCCCGACCGGCGGCGTCATCAACGGCAAGGAAGGTATCAAGCAGTACCTGCGCACCGGCCGCGGTATCATCCGCGTCCGCGGCGTCGCCCACACGGAGGAGATGAAGAACGGCAAGGAGCAGATCGTCCTCACCGAACTGCCCTATAACGTCAACCGCTCCTCCCTGGTGAAGCACATTGCCCAACTCTGCACCGACAAGGTGCTGGATGAGGTCTCCGACCTGCGCGACGAGTCCGACGAGAACACCCGCGTGGTCATCGAGCTCAAGCGCAACGAGAACCCGAAGGTCGTCATCAATAAGCTCTACAAGCACACCAACTTCGAAAACTCGTTCGGCGTCATCTTGCTCGCCCTCGACAAGCGTCGCCCGAAGCAGATGAACATCCGCGAGCTGCTCGAGTGCTTCGTCGAGCACCGCCGCGACGTGGTCACCCGCCGCACCCGCTTCCGCCTCCGTAAGGCCGAGGACCGCGCCCACATCCTCGAAGGCTTCAAGATCGCCCTGCGTAACCTGGATGACTTCGTGAAGATCATCCGCGCCGCGACCAACCGCGACGAGGCCCGCGTGAAGCTGATGGCCAAGTACGGCCTCAGCGAACGCCAGGCCGTGGCCATCCTCGACCTGCGCCTCTACCAGCTCACCGGACTGGAGCGCGACAAAATCGAAGCGGAATACCGCGAACTGATGGCGCTCGTTGAAGAGCTCCGCAGCATCCTCTCGAGCGAGCTGAAGCTGCTCACCCTGATCAAGAAGGAGCTGCGCGACGCCGCCAAGAAGCATATCGGTCCGCGCAAGACGAAGGTCACGGCCCAAGAAGGCGATCTCTCGATGGAAGACATCGTCGCCAACGAAGGCTGCGTGGTCACCGTCTCGCACGCCGGCTTCATCAAGCGTACGCCGGTCGCCCAGTATCGCCTCCAGAAGCGCGGCGGCAAGGGGACCAAGGGCGCCGAGCTCTCCAAGGCCGCGTCCGACGACGACAGCGACTTCATCGAGCACCTCTTCACGGCCAATACCCACGACCACATCCTGTTCTTCATGAATAATGGCCGCGTGTACGTGGAAAAGGTCTACGAGATTGAAGAAGCGAACCGCGCTTCCCGCGGAAAGTCGATCGCCCGCCTGCTCGACCTCAAGGACGAGGAGAAGCTGGCCGCGATGGTCTGCGTCTCCAACTTCGAGGAAGGCAAGTTCCTCATGATGTGCACCGCCAACGGTACGATCAAGAAGACCGAGATCTCGAAGTACGCCAACTACCGCAAGGGTGGGATCATCGGCATCAACATCGAACACGGGGACCGCCTGATCTCCACCAAGCTAACCAACGGCGATAACGAGGTCGTGATGATCTCGCAGTCCGGCATGTCGATCCGCTTCCACGAATCCGATGTCCGCTCCATGGGCCGCGATACCACCGGCGTCGCGGGCATGCGGCTCGACACCGGCGACCAGGTGAAGGCGATGGAAGTCGTCGATCCGGCTTGCACGCTCCTCGTCGTCGGCATCGACGGTATCGGTAAGCGCACGCCCTTCGACGATCCCGAGACCAAGGAGCCGGTCTATCGTAAGCAGACCCGCGGCGGCAAAGGCGTCATCGCCATCGCCACCGAAGTCGGTGTCGCCGGGGCCCTCAGCGTCCAGGAGGAAGACGAGGTCATGCTCCTCACCAAGGGTGGCCAGTCCATTCGCACCAAGGTTTCCGACATCCGCTGCACGGCGGGTCGTAATACCAAGGGTGTCCGCGTCATGCGCCTCAAGGATGCCGAGTCGCTCCTGGGCATCTCGAAGGTCGAGCGTTCGGACGAAGAGGAGGAGAACGCCGCCAAGCCGCAGGCTTGACCGGGCTGACCGGTCATGCGAAAGGGGCGCCTGGTGGCGCCCCTTTTTTGTGCCTAGCCGGTCGGTTTAGGCCCGTTCGAGCGCGGCGATGCACTCGACGTGCCGGGTCTGCGGGAAGAGGTCGAACGGTCGCACGGAGATGACCTTCCAGCCCTTGGCGCAGAGGTATTTAAGGTCGCGGGCCTGGGTATCGGGGGCGCAGCTGACGTAGACGATCCGGCGGGGGCCGAAGGCATGCAGCTGCTCGAGGAAGGCTTCGTCGCAACCCTTGCGGGGCGGGTCGACAATCACGGCGGACTCGTGGCCGTCGACGGGGAGCTTCTTGAAGATCGATTCCGCCGAACCGGCGATGAAGCGGCAGTTGAGGAAGTGGTTGAGCGTGGCGTTTTCCGCGGCCTTGCGGGCGGCCTCGGCGCTGACTTCGATGCCGTTGACGGATTCGAAGAGACGGGCACCAGAGAGCGCGAATAGGCCCGAACCGCAGTAGGTATCGACGAGGTGCTTGGCCCCGGATTCATGCGCCAGTTTGATCGCGTGCCCGACGAATTGTTCGAGGACCGAAGGGTTGTTCTGGAAGAACTCACCGGCGAGGAACTTGAGCTGGACCGCGCCGACCTTTTCCGTGACCACCTGCCGCGAGTCGGTGACGACGCCTTCCTCGCAGTCCCGGAAGAGCAGGGTGGCCCCGCGTTCGAACCGGCCTGGGTTGGACTTGATGTCCTTGCGGGAGCGGGCGTAGGCCGCATTGATTGCGTCCGTGGCGATCGGGCACTTCGGCACGTCGACGACCCGGCGGGAAGTGCCGGCGGCGAGGAAGCCGATGGGGAAGTCCGCGCGCCGCGGGGTCATGAAGTGCGGCGTGATCTTGGAGCGGTAGCCGTACTGCTTGGGCGAGGGATGGCAGGCGTCGACTTTCGTCTTGATCCCGCCGAGTCGCTCGAAGGCCTCCGCGACCTGCCGCTGCTTCCATTCGAGTTGCTGCGGGTAGGCGAGGTTCTGGTACTGGCAGCCCCCGCATTCCCCGAAGAGGTCGCAGCGCGGTTGCACGCGGTGCGGCGAGGGGACGATGACGCGGACGAGATCCCCGCGGGAGAAGTTGGCGGCGTTGTGCCAGATCCGGGCGACGACCTTCTCGCCGGGGAGCGCCCCGGAGACGAAGACGACGACGCCGTCGACACGGGCGAGACCTTCCCCGAGATTGGTGATGGTCGCGATCTCGAGTTCCACCTCCTGGTGGTAGGTGAACTTCCCGGGCCGGAACTTCGAGGCGTCGGGCTTGCGGGACTGGGGGGTTTCGAAATCGGACATGCCAACAAAGTCCGCCTCCACCCGCCGAGGTCGAGACTTATCCCCCGCTTCGGGGGCCGTGGACGGCTTTCCTTGCCCTCCGGCGGCTCTTGGTCCTCACTTCCGCCGTGTCCGAAGAGGTCATCCAGAGCCGACAGAATCCCCGCGTGCAGGCGTTGGCCCGCCTGCGGGACCGCGCCGAGCGCGATGCCCGTCAGCGGTTCTTGGTCGAAGGGTTCCGGGAACTGGCCCGCGCCTTGGAACGAGCGGTGAAGGTCGAGGAGGTTTATTTCTGCCCGTCCATGTTCCGTGGCTCTGAGGCCGCCGAGCTGGTCAGCCGCGCCCGCGCCTCGGGGATTCCTTGCTGCGAGTTGGGCGTCTCGGCCTTTGAGAAGGTCACCGCTCGGGAGGGTCCCGATGGCCTGCTCGGGGTCGCCTACACCTGGGATTGCTCCCTGGAGCACCTGAAACTCTCCGCTGCCCCGCTCTTGCTGATCGCTGAATCAGTCGAGAAACCTGGCAACCTCGGGGCCCTGTTGCGGACGGCGGATTCCGCGGGTTGCGATGCCTTGGTCATCTGCGACCCGATTACCGACCCCTTCAACCCCAACGTGGTGCGGTCCTCGCAGGGGGCGCTTTTCTCCGTGCCGGTGGCCGTGTGCTCCTCCGCGGAAGTCGTCGACTGGATGAAGGCCCGGGGCATCCGCTCCCTGGCGACCTCGCCGGCGGCCACGAAGACCTTCTGGGACGTCGATTGCCGGGGACCCAGCGCCCTCCTGCTCGGTTCCGAGAAGGATGGCTTGAGCGACTTCCTGCTCGGCGCCGCCGCGGAGAAGATTTCCATCCCGCAGGCCGGTCTGTCGGATTCGCTGAATGTCTCGATGGCGGCGGGGATCGTGTTGTTTGAGGCCGTTCGGCAGCGCCGCAAATAATCCATGCATCGGCGGTTCTTCATCGCGGCGATCCTCTGTTTCTGCGCCTCCTGGGCCTGCTGGGCGGCGTATGCACGGAACGGTTCCTACCTCGACCAGGATGGCGTCCTGCATGAGCAGTTCGGTTTCATCCCGCTGGGCTGGCTATTTAATTTCGTCGGCCTGGGCTTGCTCGTGTTGGCCTGGGTCCGTCGCAAATAAGAAGGCCGGGCTTGCGGCCCGGCCTTGCGGGAGGGGCTGACAGCGCTCTTAGCCGATGGCCTTGGCCACCAAGTCATCGAGCTTCTTGCCGTCTACCGCGAAGGCGCGGATTGAGAGGGTTTTGCCGTGTCCGTTGGACCCGGCTTAAGCCGCCTCAGCCCTCGTCTTTTAGCCGATGGCCTTGGCCACCAAGTCATCGAGCTTCTTGCCGTCTACCGCGAAGGCGCGGATGCCTTCGGCCGTCTTTTCGGTGGCCATGGCGTCCTCGTTGTGGTGCCAGCGGAATTCCTTCTCGCCCCACGCCTTGGCGGCCTCGCCCTCGGCCTTGGCGGCGGTCTCGTCGAGGACCTTCGGCACGGCGGCCGAGTCCTTGGAGAGCTCATCGAGCAGGTTCGGGGCGATGGTCAGGAGGTCGCAACCGCAGAGGGCCTTGATCTGGCCGCAATTCCGGAAGGAGGCGCCCATGACTTCGGTCTTGATCCCGTGGCGCTTGTAGTAGGCGAAGATGCGGCGGACCGACTGGACGCCGGGGTCGTTGGCGCCGGAGGAGGCGGCTTCGTTCCAGTTGGCCCCCTGGGCCTTCTTGTGCCAGTCGTAGATGCGGCCGACGAAGGGTGAGATGAGCTGGACCTTGGCGTCGGCGCAGGCGACGGCTTGGGCGAAGGAGAAGAGGAGGGTCAGGTTGCAACGGATGCCTTCCTTCTCGAGTTCAGCGGCGGCCTGGATGCCTTCCCAGGTGGAAGCCATCTTGACGAGGATGCGCTCCTTGGGGATGCCGGCGGCCTTGTAGAGGGCGATCAGTTCGCGCGCCTTGGCCACGGTGGCGGTCGTGTCGAAGGACAGGCGGGCGTCGACTTCGGTGGAGACGCGTCCCGGGACAATCTTGAGGATCTCGGTGCCGAAGGAGATGAGCAGCGCGTCGACGGCGGCCTGGACTCCCTTGCTCTGGTTGTCCTGGGCGGCCTTCTGGAGGAGCACCTGGTACTCGGGCATCTGGACGGCCTTGAGGATGAGGCTCGGGTTGGTGGTGGCATCCAGCGGCTTGAAGGCCTTCATGGCGGCGAAATCGCCGGTGTCGGCGACGACCTTGGTGTGCTGGCGGAGTTGCTCGAGTGCGTTCATAGAGGAAGGGATCACCAGCGTGGGAAAAGGGGGTGCCTTGTCCAGCCCGAGTGCGAGCCCCGCCCTCGTTTCGGGGCATCTCTCGCTTGTTTCCGCGGGCGGTTTGGTGCAGATTGCCGCATGCGCATCAAGGTGAAGCAGGCATTGTCGGCGGAACAACCCATCGCGGGTGTGACGATCTCGGGGTGGGTCCGCACCCGTCGCGACGCCAAGGGTTTCTCGTTCGTCGAGCTTAACGATGGTTCCTGCTTCCGGAACGTCCAAGCTGTGGTCGACCACACGCTGCCGGGTGCCGATCAACTCAAGGAGGCGCTCACGGGCGCCTCCGTCGCCATTGTCGGAGACCTGGTGCCGTCGCCGGCCAAGGGGCAGAAGTGGGAGCTCAAGGCCACGTCCTTCGCTTTGCTAGGACGCGCGGATGAGACGTTCCCGCTCCAGAAGAAAGGCCACACGGTCGAGTTCCTCCGGACCATCCCGCACCTGCGGGCCCGCACCAACCGGCTGGGGTCGATGATGCGGGTGCGTAGCCGCATGGCCATGGCGGTGCACGACTTTTTCCAACGGCGCGGTTTCGCCTACGTCCACACGCCGATCGTCACCGCGAGCGATTGCGAGGGGGCGGGCGAGCTGTTCCGCGTGACGACCCTCGACCCGGTCGCGCCGCCGCGGACGCCGGAGGGTCAGGTGGACTGGACCGCTGATTTCTTTGCGAAACAGGCCTATTTAACGGTTTCCGGCCAGCTCGAGGGCGAGACGCTGGCTTGCGCGCTGGGCGATGTCTACACGTTCGGGCCGACGTTCCGAGCGGAGAATTCGCACACCAGCCGGCATGCCAGCGAGTTCTGGATGATCGAGCCGGAGATGGCCTTCTGCGACCTCGCGGGCGACATGGATTGCGCCGAGGAATTGGTGAAACACCTCGTGAAGACAGCCTTGGTCGAGTGCCTCGACGAACTCGAATTCTTCAATGCCTACTTGGATAAAGGCCTCTTGGAACGATTGCGCTTCGTCGCGGACCGCCCCTTTGCCCGCGTGACCTACACGGAGGCGGTCCAGCTGCTGCTCCAGTCCGGGCGGACTTTTGAGTTTCCGGTCGTCTGGGGTGAGAACCTGCAGTCCGAGCATGAACGTTACCTGACGGAGCAGCACTTCAAAAGCCCGGTCACGGTCTACGCCTACCCGAAGGCGGCGAAGCCTTTCTACATGCGCCAGAACGACGATGGGAAGACGGTTGCCGCGATGGACGTGCTCGTGCCGGGGGTCGGCGAAATCGTCGGCGGTAGCCAGCGCGAGGAACGCCTCGACCGGCTGGTGGCCGCGATGCAGGCCCACGGTCTCGATCTGGAGTCCTACGGCTGGTACCTCGACACGCGCCGCTTTGGCAGCGTGCCGCACGCGGGCTTCGGCCTCGGCTTCGAGCGTCTCCTGATGTTCGTGACGGGCGAGGGTAACATCCGCGACGTGATCGCCTACCCCCGCACGCCGGGGCACGCGTGAGCTGATCTCAGCGCGCGACGAGCTCCCGGATGGCCCGCGCGGTGACGCAGTTGTGCCGGACCATCTGGAGGTTCGGCACGGCGGGCTTCCCGTCTTTCGCCACCGTGGGGTTATCGTAGAAGACGGGACTGGTCGAGGACACCAGGCCGACGAGGTTGCCCTCGCGGTCGAGGATCGGGCCACCGCTCGAGCCGCGGGCGTAGTCGGCCGTGATTTGCATGAAGATGGCGCCGTTGCGTTCGCCCGGGAGGCGGCAGTAGCGGGCGATGACGCCCTCGGACACGCAACCAAAGCTGTTGGCGGGGTGGCTGTAGCAGTAGATGGGGGCGCCGGCGCCCGCATCGTCGCGCAAGGGGAGGGCGGCGAGGCCTTTGGCGGCCACGCGGAGCAGCGCCACGTCTTTGTCCTTGTTGGCCGCGAGGACCTCCGTGACGGCGTAGAATTTTCCGTCAGACGTGAGCACGCCCATCGCCTCACCCGTCTCGGCCGCGGCGACATGGTAGTTGGTCGCGACCACGCCGTCGGGGTCGACCACGACGCCGCTGGCGAGGGTGTTGTGCCAGCGTGTGCATTTATTGCATTTATAGGCCGAGCCAATCAGCACGGCGGCGGCGGCGGCCCGCCGGTAGGTTTCCTCGCCGGCCAAGCCATCCTTGGTCGGCGTCCGGAAGGACACTTTCGAGGTTTGCCCGCGTTTACATTGTTCCAAACGTTGCTGCGAGGTGAGCGGCGATTTGCCCGCTTCGGCGAGCGCCGCGGTCGCGGCCTCAAGTTGCGAGAAGATCGCGCGATCATCGGCGGCGTGGTCGACATCGGCGCCAGGGGCGGCCACGGCGAGGGTCGCGAGGAGGAGGGGGAGCAGCATGGGAGGAGCAAAGCCGCCGGGCGCCCGCCTGACGAGCAAATCGAGCCCGGGAAGATGTATCCGTAGGTTTAATACAACCGGCGGACCCGATGAATCAGCCAGGTGCGCCCGGGTTCGAGCGGGTCAGCGGGGCCACCGCGGGAGCCGAGCTGGGGAGGGCTGCTGGTCGCGGGGGTGGGGTGGGGGTCGAAGGGGCGGTGCGGGGTGGGGGGAAGGGGGTTAACCCGGCGTCGCGTGTAGTCAAAAAGATGTCAAAAAATCAACTATGTAACGCAAACCATTGATAATCAATATTCTCTAGTTCTAGGCAGAGTGTGAAAAAATGCAAAAATTCGCTTGAACATCCGGCCGTAAGTCTTCACTCTCGGACTTCCTCTCACCTTGTGAGGGCTGTTCCTTGGGTTGTTACCGTGATCGAGCGCATCGGCTGAAGAAAACTCCAGATCGCCTCAAATAGACGTTGACGAATGTCATCCAGTCTTCACGTTCCGCCCTTCCTCTGGTCACCTAGAGGCCTCTTTCGGTTCTTTGAAAATTCATTTTTTTGTGCGACTAAACGGTCAACGTTAAGTCAACCTTACACCTGGTGAACCCGGCGATAACTGATCGCGGGTTCGACCAAAAATTGAAAACGCGAATACATTTATCACCGGCGTATTCACTAGGAACTGAGATAATAAAAAATAGTTCGGATCCCAGGATCCGAACCTTCAAACGCCTGCTTCGGCAGGATTTTTGGAGAGTTTGATCCTGGCTCAGAGTGAACGCTGGCGGCGTGGTTAAGACATGCAAGTCGAGCGATCTTTGTAGCAATACAAAGAGAGCGGCAAACGGGTGCGTAACACGTGAGCAATCTGCCCTTAAGTCCGGAATAGCCCAGGGAAACTTGGATTAATACCGGGTGGTG